>Ga0187861_10000251_pt1 | contig 68447 bp, 67 predicted proteins | sample June2016WEW_10_1_3_FD_132986 | JGI IMG/M metagenome (GOLD analysis project Ga0187861, IMG submission 132986) | Peatland microbial communities from SPRUCE experiment site at the Marcell Experimental Forest, Minnesota, USA - June2016WEW_10_100 | ecosystem: Environmental > Terrestrial > Soil >...
GGAACTCGGCATCTTCTCGGTGATGTGGAGCGAGCACTGCAGTTACAAGAACTCCCGGCCCGAACTGAAGAAACTCCCGCGCGAAGCGCCATTCATCCTCGTGAAAGCGGGCGAGGAGAACGCGGGCATCGTGGACATCGGCGACGGCTGGGCGATCGCGTTCAAGGTCGAGTCGCACAATCACCCGAGCGCCGTCGAGCCGTTCCAGGGCGCGGCCACGGGCGTAGGCGGCATCATTCGCGACATTTTCACGATGGGCGCTCGCCCGATTCTGAGCATGAACTCGTTGCGGTTCGGGCCGATTGAGGAAAGCGAAGCCACAGGCAGGGACGCCTGTGCCACCAACAGAAGGCTGTTCGCGGGTGTGGTGGCGGGGATTGCGCATTACGGCAATTGCATCGGCGTGCCGACGGTTGGCGGCGAAGTGTATTTCGACGAATGCTACAACGGGAACCCGCTGGTCAATGCGCTGTCGCTGGGCGTGTTGCGGCACGACCAGATCAAGCGGGGCAAAGCGGCCGGCGTGGGCAATCCGGTCATTTACGTCGGCAGCGCGACGGGACGCGACGGGCTGGCCGGTGCGGCGTTCGCGTCGCGGGAACTCACCGAGGAATCGCAACGGGACCGGCCGGCGGTGCAGGTGGGCGATCCGTTCATGGAGAAGCTGCTTTTGGAAGCCTGCCTGGAAGTGATGCGGACGAACGGGCTGGTCGTGGGCATTCAGGACATGGGCGCGGCGGGGCTGACGTGTTCGACGTGCGAGACGGCCAGCCGCGGCGGCACGGGCAACGAGATCGATCTCGACCTCGTTCCCAAACGCGAGACGGGCATGACCCCGTACGAGATCATGCTCAGCGAGTCGCAGGAGCGGATGTTGTTGATCGCGCAGAAGGGCCGCGAGAAGGAGGTCGAAGCCATCTTCAACAAATGGGACTTGCACGGGGTGACGATTGGCCGCGTGACGGACGACGGCATGATGCGGGTGAAGGTCGGCGGCGCGGTGGCAGCGGAGATACCGGCGAAGCAGTTGGCCGAGGAGGCGCCAGTTTATCACCGGGAAGCGAAGCAACCGGCATGGGAAATTGAGAACCAGAGGTTTGAGATTTCGAAGGTGGCGGAGCCGAAAGATTATGCGGAAACACTCCTGCAGTTGCTTGGCTCACCGACCATTGCTTCGAAGAATTGGGTGTATCGGCAGTACGACCACATGGTGCAGGATGGAACCGTCGTCGCGCCGGGCAGCGACGCGGCGGTGGTGCGCATCAACCTTGCCCGGCCCGATCTGGGCGCGGCGGGAGCGAAGGGCGCGAAATACATCGCGTTCACGACCGACTGCAACGCGAGGTATTGTTATCTCGATCCGTTCGAGGGCGGCAAGATTGCGGTGGCCGAGGGGGCGCGCAACCTGGCGTGCAGCGGCGCGCGACCGTTGGCGGTGACCGACAACCTGAATTTTGGCAACCCGATGAAGCCGGAGGTGTTCTGGCAATTCCGGCGGTGCGTCGAGGGGATCAGCGAAGCGTGCAACGTGTTTGGCACGCCGGTCACGGGCGGGAACGTGAGTTTTTATAATGAATCCCCGGCGGGCGCGATTGACCCGACGCCGACCATCGGGATGTTGGGACTGATCGACGACCCGAAGCACATCACCACGCAATGGTTCAAGGGCGCGGATGACGTGATCTTGTTGCTCGGCGACGGGGGCGATGAACTGGGCGGGAGCGAATACCTGAAACGGATTCACGGGCTCAAGACGGGCCGAGCGCCGCGGATGGATTTGATCCTGGCGAAGCGCATCTCCGATTTCACGTTGGAGATCATTCGCAAGGGCTGGGTGAAAAGCGCGCACGATTGCAGCGAGGGCGGGTTGGCGGTGGCGCTGGCGGAATGCTGCATGTCGAACGGCGACGCCATGGTGGGCGCCAGCGTCGATCTCGGCGCGGTGGGGGCGAGGCCCGACGCGGTGTTGTTCGGCGAGACGCAGTCGCGGATCATCGTGAGTTGCGCTCCCGAGCATCTCGAACGAATCGTGAACGTTGCGCTCCCCGTCACTGTTTTGGGCGCGACGGGTGGCGGCGCGTTGAAGATCAAGACGTCGCGGGGCGAGTTGTCGTGGGACGTGGCCCGTCTGCGGGACGTCTGGTGGAACGCCCTCGGACGTTTGATGGACGCCTGAACGGCGCCATTCCTTCTTACAGGACTTCTATAAATCCCCGCCCGTGCGGTCTTCGTAGTATCCAGTGAATGATGAGACTGAGAATAGCGTCTGAACCGCCGATGAGATTCGCCTTCGCCAGGGCTATGGGGTTCGGGTCGGAGTCCTGTCGTATCCGGCGGCGCACGGGCCGAGTGACCTGCAAACTGGGTTCGGCGCGATCCAGCGTGCGCGTTGGGGTTCGCGGAACTTTTTCGCTGGTTAGTTTTTGGGGTGGTTGCTACAGTGCGGCGATGCCTGATGGCCAAAGCCGGGTGAACACGTCTGGGGGAGAGACGACGGACGACCGCGAGTTGTTGCGCGCCGTCGCCGCCCGCGACCGGGAGGCGTTTCAGGAACTGTACGACCGTCACAGTGGGATGCTGTTTGCCCTCGCGCTGAAGATCCTCTCCGATCGCGCCGAGGCGGAGGACGTGTTGCAGGACGCTTTCGTGCAGGCGTGGAAGACGGCGGGTTCGTTCGACGAAGGACGCGGCAAGCCATTGGGGTGGTTTATCATGCTGATTCGCAGTCGGGCCATCGACCATCTGCGTTCGCGCAAGACACGGACGCGGCTCAGTGAATCGGTGGCGAAGGATGGCGCGGCGGGCGGGTCGGCAGTGACGCCGACGGATGAGGCGCTGGCGTCCGAGGCGCAGCGGACGGTGCGCAACGCGTTGAATGCGCTGCCGCCGGAGCAGCGGGTGCCCATTGAGATGGCGTATTTCGGCGGATTGACTCAATTTGAAATCGCGCAGCAGCTCAGTCAGCCGCTCGGCACGGTGAAGACGCGGATCCGGACGGGCATGATTCATTTGCGCGAGCAACTCGGCGGTGGCGCCGCGGGACGGAGGGAGCGCACGCCATGACGCACGAGGCTTTCCGCGAAATGCTTCCGTTGTACGTCATTGGTGCGCTGGACGGCGACGAACTGTACAATCTGGAGCGTTATGTCGCCGAGAACCGCGAACGGTGCAACGCGGAGATTGCAGAGTACCAGGTGATCGCCGACCAGATTGCGCTGCTGGCGCCCCCGGCGGAGCCGTCACCGGCCGTGTATGAGCGCATCGCGGCGGCGATTGGGGAAGGCAAGCGGCCCGGGGAGGCACCCGTGGCGGCGAGAGTGACAGCCCCGGTGTCGGCGCGTCCGCCGGCGGTTGAACGCCGGGAGCGGGAAGGTTCCGGTTTTGGCGCACTTATTTTCCGTTTCGTTCCGTGGACGGCGGCGGCGGTGCTTGGGGTATTGTTGTTCAGCGCGAACGGGCAGCTTCGGGTCGTGACGGGTCAGCTAGAATCGATGACGCGTGCCTACAACGAGCTTCTTGGCAAAAGCCACGCGCAGGAGGGTACGCTGACCCAGCAACAAGGCAGCCTTGCGGACCTCACCACGCGCGTCGAAACGCAGGCCAAGGAATTGGACCAGCTTCGCGTCAGGAACAACGAACAGCAGCGCGATCTGGAGACGTTGCGCGCGGCCAATCGGGAACTCACGGACGAAAAGGACAAGTTGCTGCAAGCCGCCGATCAGATGCGCCAGCAACTCGAACGGGAGACGGTGCAAACGGCCGCGCTCCAAAAGAAAGTCGACGAGCAAACCGGGGTGCTCGACCTCGTCATGGATCCCGCTATTCGTGTCGCGGCGTTGGGCGACCCGAAAGGGGAGACCAAGGGGGTCGGGAAGGCGTACTGGCAAAGTGTGAAGAAGACGGGGCTGGTGGTTGTCTCCAACATTGCGCCCGTCGCGCAAAGCCAGGGCAAATGCCTTGAGGTTTGGGCGATCTGCGGCAACGAGCCACCGGTCGCGGCGGGCATCGGCTGGACGGACGATTCCGGGCACGGCATCCTGCAGGTCAAGCTGACCAAGGACATCGCGTGCATCGACAAATTTGCGGTGACCGTTGAGCGGGCGGGCGGTGTGCCAACCCCAGAAGGATCGATTATTCTCATTGGGCAGTAATCCGTCTCCGGGTTACGGAGACGGTTGCCGACCCAAAGGTTCCCTCCTGAAGGTTGGCTAGCTGTTGCGAATGGCCACTCTAACACGCTAAGGATAAACAGGTTGTGTTTGCGGCACCTCGCGGCGGTATCACATTTGCCCTTGATTAACCTGTCCTTCTAATGTTTCGACCGATTCTCTGGCACAAACCCTGCAGTATTTTGGAGGCAGAGGCGTTGAGTAGCGTGCAGACGCAGCGAGAGAAGGAAGAAAACATATGGGATTTTTTACAGCCGCCAGGGCGTTGTTTGGCAAGGGTGGGTTGCGAGACACGGAAGAGCACTCACGGGCCAGGCATTCCGGCGACGGCACCAATCCGAGATCAACCGTGCTGATCATCGATGACGACACCAGTTTCCTGGAGGCGATGCGCTCGTTGCTGGGCAGCGCAGGGTATGATGTGCTCACGTCCAGTACCGGTCCGAAGGGCCTCGACATGCTGCGCTATGCGCCACGCGATATCGGCGCGGTGTTGCTCGATTTCAACATGCCGCGTTTCAACGGCACGGAAACCCTCCAGTTCCTGCGCAAGTTATCCCCACAAGTAAAGGTACTTGCGGTTTCCGGCGTAAACGTCAAGGAACTGCCATCGGAGTTCCGCGACGGAGTCGAACGATTTGTCCCGAAGCCGTTCAGCAACGACGATCTGCTGAAGACGCTCGACGAAGTTCTGCAACAGAAGTCTGAAGCTGAGATGTCCGCTTCGACGCCCGAGTAGCCAGCCATCCGCGTCGGCGAGAGACGCAATTCAGTCAACCAAGATAATCCCGCCCCGTCAGGGGTTGCGCCTTGCTATTTGCCATCGGTTCGGCTAAAGAAATTCTTCGGAGGGGGCAGTTTCGACAGTTTGTGTGGTCGAAGCGAGTTGACCGAAGAATGAACCCGGAAGAAGGCATACGGCCACGGCATTATTGCGGCCTGTTTGGGGTTTACGGGCACCCGAATGCGGCCGACCTGACCTATTACGGGCTGTACGCACTGCAGCATCGCGGCCAGGAAAGCGCGGGCATCACCGCCTCCGACGGTGTCGATTTGCGCACGTACAAAGGCATGGGGCTCGTCGGCCAGGTTTTTGACAAGAACATCCTGCGTTCGCTGCCCGGCCACCTCGCGATCGGCCACGTCCGCTATTCGACCACGGGCAGCTCCAATCTCAAGAACGCGCAGCCGCTGGTGGTCGATTGCGCGCGCGGCCAGATTGCCATCGGCCACAACGGCAATCTCACCAACGCCGCGCGTCTGCGCGCCGAACTCGAGGAACAAGGCTCCATTTTCCAGACCACCGTTGACAGCGAGATCATTCTGCATCTGCTGGCCCGTCCGAGCAGCGAAGACCGCGCGCACTCGCTCGAGGCCGTGATGCGCCGGATTCAGGGCGCCTACTCGCTGGTCATCATGGGCGAAGACGAACTCATCGGCGTCCGCGATCCATTTGGATTCCGTCCGCTGGTGCTCGGCAAACTGGACGCACCGGAGAGCGGCGGCATGAAAGGCGGGGCCGCGTGGGTGCTGGCCAGCGAGACGTGCGCGCTCGATTTGATCCAGGCGAAGTACGTGCGCGACCTCGCGCCCGGTGAGATCGTCGTCATCGACAAGGACGGCGTCCGTTCCGTCAATCCGTGGGCAGACACACAGCAGCCGCACGCGTTCTGCATTTTCGAGTTCGTGTACTTTGCGCGGCCCGACAGCGACCTGTACAACAAGAACGTCGCGCAAGTGCGCATCAACCTTGGCCGCCAGCTCGCCCGCGAGCACCCCGTCGAAGCCGACCTGGTCATTCCCGTGCCCGACAGCGGCAACTGGGCGGCGATGGGCTTCGCCGAGGAAACCGGGACTCCCTTCGGCAATGCCTTCGTCCGCAATCACTACGTGGGTCGTACGTTTCTGCAGCCGACCCAGCTCATCCGCGATTTCGGCGTGCGGGTGAAGCTCAACCTCATCGAGGAAATGGTCGTGGGCAAACGAGTGGTCGTGGTGGACGATTCGATTGTGCGCGGCACAACCGCGCGCGCGCGGATGACGACGTTGCGCGAGGCGGGCGCGAAAGAAGTCCACATGCGCGTCAGTTGCCCGCCGCACAAATGGCCCTGCGCGTATGGAATCGACTTCCCGACCCGCAAGGAATTGATGGCCGCCAATAATTCACAGGAACAGATTCGCGAGTTTCTCGGGGCCGACTCGCTGGGGTATCTGTCGCTCGATGGCATGATCGCCGCCACCGGTTTGCCCGCGAACGAGTTTTGCACCGCTTGTTACACCGGCCAGTATCCGTCGCCTGTCGAATCCGAGATGGACAAGTTCGCCATGGAACAGCGCCGCACCCGCTACCGCCGCCCCGTCTCCGATCTGGTGCATGACGATACGCAGCGACGGTTGCTGTGAGGATTGGCGATGGCCGAGAGAGATATCCGCTACTCAGCCGTTGAGCCGGTCACACCGAGCCAATACATCGACGTTCTCCAACGTTCCGGGTTTGCCGAACGACGGCCCGCGGACGATTTTGAATGCATCCGAGCCATGGTCGCAAACGCCAACCTGCTCGTCACCGCATGGCACGGCGCGCAGTTGATTGGCGTCGCCCGGTCGGTAACCGATTTCGCTTACTGTTGTTATCTGTCCGATCTGGCGGTCGATGAAAAATTTCAAAAGAGCGGCATTGGGCGACAGTTGATCCACGAGACGCGGCTCCGGCTGGGTCCCAGATGCAGAATCGTTCTACTGGCCGCTCCGAAGGCCGTTGATTACTATCCCAAGGTCGGTTTCACGCGACACGACTCCGCGTGGGTGTTGCCACCATTGAAGGGGCCTTGAAATTCCCTGCGCCTTCCCACACACTTCATCGCGTGAATGATCGAAAAACAACCGAGAGTGCATACGCTGGCGCGGGCGTGGACATTCAGTTGGCGGACACGCTGAAGGGCGGGCTTAGGCAGAAAGTTCGCAAGACGCTACGGCCCGAGGTGCTCGGATCCATCGGCGGGTTTGGCGGGTTGTTCGCGCTCGACTTGAAGAAGCACAAGCGGCCGGTGCTTGTGAGCAGCATGGACGGTGTCGGCACGAAACTGAAAATCGCCGTGGCGCTCAACAAGCACGACACGGTCGGCCAGGATCTCGTCAATCATTGCGTGAACGACATCGCCGCAGTCGGCGCGGAGCCCTTGTTTTTCCTTGATTACATCGGCATGGGCAAACTCGAGCCACGCGTGTTCGGCCAGATCATCGACGGCCTCGTAAAAGCGTGCCGGGAAGCGGGCTGCGCGTTGGTCGGCGGCGAAACGGCGCAACTGCCGGGGATGTATGCCGCCGGCGATTACGATCTGGTCAGCACCATCGTCGGCGTGGTCGAACGCGACCAGATCATCGACGGCTCGCGCATCCGGCCCGGCGACGCAATCATCGGGTTGGTGAGCACGGGGTTGCATACCAACGGCTATTCGCTGGCCCGGCAAATCCTCTTCGCCCAGATGCGCGTGCGGCTCGACGAGTACCACGGGGCACTGGGGTGCACGTTTGGGGAAGAACTGCTTAAGGTGCACCGCAACTACTGGCCGGTCATACGGAAGACCCAAAAGTTCCTGCACGGCGTGGCCCACATCACCGGTGGCGGGTTCTACGGCAACATCCCGCGCGTGTTGCCGAAAAACTGCCGCGCTATCATCCATCGTGGTTCGTGGAATGTGTTGCCGATCTTCACGCTGCTGCAGGAAGCCGGCGGCGTGACCGACGAGGAGATGCACCACGTGTTCAACATGGGCATCGGCATGGTGCTCATCGTTGATCCCAAATCAACAACTACCGTGCAGAAAGTCGCCTCACACGCGCGCGTGAAATCCTATCTCATCGGCGAAATCCGCAAGGGCAAGCCGGTAGTCGTTTTCGAGTGACGGTTTGCTCGGCGCTTGTCTTTCCGTCGTCTTTCCTGTCATTCTGGGCGGCGCAAACCCATGAAAGGCCGCGCCAAATCGTTGTTGTGGCTTTTGCTCATCGGTGCGGGCGTGTTCCTGGTGGTGAAGTTTGTCGTCACGCCTTCCGTGGTCGTCGGGGACAGCATGTCGCCGACGTTGAAGTCGTGGGACCTCTGCCTGATGCAGCGGGTGTATCACTATCAACCGCGGCGCGGCGACGTCGTGGTGTTCCGCACGGCAGACGATCCGCCGCTGTATTTCGTGAAACGTGTGATCGCGTTGCCGGGCGAGACCGCCTCCATCGAACGCGGCGTGTTCCACATCAACGGCACGCCACTATCGGAGCCGTACACGACGGTCAATCCTGATTGGCAAATGGAACCGACGGCGGTACTCGGCGGGAGGGTGTTCGTGGTCGGCGATAATCGCGACTTCGAGCGCGAGGCGTACGTGCACGGACTCGTGGCGACGCGACTCGTACAGGCGCGAATGCTCGGACACTGGAGGTGGAAACGATGAAATGGCTCCTGCGGATCGTGATCGTGGCCATCGCTGGATTCGTACTGTGGCAGGTTTGGCAGCGGGTGTTTGTGACGGATGAAACGCGCATCCGGCGTCAGATTTCAGTCATGGTCAGCGCGACGGAGAAGGGCGACGTGTTGCGGCTGTCGGATGCGCTAGCCGCCGACTACAGCGACGACTGGGGCCTAGACAAATCCATGTTGATCGGCGCGGTTCGCTCGTTTCGCTCGCAATACGATGCGTTGTTCATTCACGTCAGTGATCTGACCGTGACCATCGATCCCGGCCACGAGAAAGCGCAGGCCGTCTTCATCGCGAAGGTCATCGCCAAAGCCAAGGGCAGCCTGTCCGAGAGTGAAGTCCGCGCCGATCGTTTCCGGCTGTATTTTCGCAAATCGGACTCAGGCTGGAAACTCACCCGCGCGGAATCCCCGGAGTTGAAGCTTGAATGAAGTAGGCGCCCATCTTGTTGCGGTAGCGGAACTTTGACAGGATAACCAGACATTTCCAAGGAATTGCCGTGCTTGGGATTGCGGCTACAAATGGGTTGAAGAGAGCGCACGCCTCCGTTACCCTCGACGGGACATGGGCAAGATTCAACGGGCACTGATTAGTGTCTCGGACAAGACGGGGCTGGTCGATTTCGCGAAGGAATTGCGCGCACTTGGGGTCGAGATGGTTTCCACGGGCGGCACCGCCCGCTCGCTCAAGGACGCCGGCATTCCGGTCATGGAGGTCAGCGAATTCACCGGCTTCCCCGAGATGCTCGACGGACGCGTGAAGACGCTGCACCCCAAGGTGCATGGCGGGCTGCTTTACCTTCGAGGCAACGCCGAGCATGAAGCCCAGGCTGCCCGGCACGGCATCAAGCCCATCGATCTGGTCGTGGTGAACCTTTATCCGTTTGAGAAGACGGTTGCCAACCCGGGCGTGTCGCTGGTCGATGCCATCGAGAACATCGACATCGGCGGCCCGAGCCTGTTGCGCAGCGCGGCGAAGAACCACGCCAGCGTCACGGTGGTCATCGATCCCGCGGATTATTCGGCGGTGCTCCAGGACATCAAGGAACACGACGGCGGCACGTGCGAGATGTTTCGTTGGAAACTGGCGGTGAAGGTTTTTGAGGCGACTTCGCGTTACGACGACGTCATCGCGCACCATCTGCACGCCGAGCGCATGAAAGCGAAAGGCGAGCCGGCGCGGCCGTTGCCGGAGACGCTGCATCTCTCGCTGAAGAAAGCGCAGGACTTGCGTTACGGCGAGAATCCCCATCAGCAAGCGGCGTTGTACGGAAGTTTCTTCGAGCACTTCCAGCAAGTCCACGGCAAGGAACTTTCCTACAACAACATTCTCGATCTCACCGCGGCCGCCGAGTTGGCGGCGGAGTTCGAAGAGCCCACCGTCACGATCATCAAACACACCAATCCGTGCGGGGTGGGGAGCGCCGCGACGCTGCTCGACGCGTGGCACCGGGCCTACGCGACGGACAGGCAGGCACCCTTCGGGGGCATCATTGCCGTCAACCGCCGACTGGATGCCGATCTGGCGCAGGCCATCGCAGAAATCTTCAGCGAGGTGATCGTGGCGCCTGAGTTCGAAGCCGGGGCACTCGCCATTCTGCAAAAGAAAAAGAAATTGCGCCTGATCAAGAACTTGCGACAAGCCGCAGCCGGCCTGGCATTCCGTTCGGTTACGGGTGGCCTGCTGGCGCAGGAGCGTGATACGCGGCTGGTTTCGGCGGCGGACCTGAAGATCGTTACGAAACGCCACCCGACGCAGGAAGAGCGACATGGGGTCTTGTTCGCCTGGCGCGTGGTCAAGCACGTGAAGTCCAACGCCATTGTGTTTGCGCGGGCGGACGGCAATACCAGTCGAACACTGGGCATCGGCGCGGGTCAAATGAGTCGCGTGGATTCGTCCAAGATCGCGGCCTGGAAAGCCAGGGAGGCGGGGCTCGACCTCGCGGGCAGCGTCGTGGCCAGCGACGCCTTTTTCCCGTTCCCCGACGGCGTGATTGCGGCGGCCGAAGCCGGGGCGAGCGCGGTGATTCAACCCGGCGGGAGTGTGCGCGATGCCGACGTGATCGCCGCGGCAGACGAACGCAATGTGGCAATGGTGTTCACAGGCATCCGGCATTTCCGACATTAGGATAATTACGAGGAACGATATGAATGCAGCCTCGATCCGAGCAAGAATTTTGGTCGTCGACGACGAAGCAGCGATTCGAGAGTACGAGACCAGCTTGTTGAGCGAACTCGGTCACGAGGTGCTGACGGCGGCAGATGGCGCGGAGGCACTGCGGCTGGCCTGCGAGAGACGGCCCCATCTGGTCCTGCTCGACATCATGATGCCGGAACTTTCGGGCATCGAGGTGTGCCGACAATTGCGGGCGGACCCGCGCACGCGCGACACCCGCATCATCATGGTGTCGGCGGTGGACGCGAAACGGGCGCTGGAGGAAAGCATCATCGCGGGCGCCGATGATTTTCTTGCGAAACCGGTCCACGCGCTCGAGTTGATGGTGCGGGTGCGTTCGATTCTGCGGGTGCGCAACATCCTGGACGAAGAAGAGCGGCTCGAAGCGTACGTCAAGAACTTGCAGGCGATGCGCTGCCTGGAGCCGACCGTAAGTTGACTGCGAATTATGTTTGTGGTGACAAATGACTCCTTCGGCGACGATTAGCATCTGGCAAGACGTCAACCGCGTGACCGACAACGCAACAGAATCGACGATGTGGCATCGGCTGCTCCGTCAATGTGGAGATGGTTTGTTCCTATACGCCCGACAATTGTGCCGCAATGACGCGGATGCAGCCGACGTGGTGCAGGAGGCTTTTCTTCGCATCTGGCGCAAACATGCGAACAATGGCGTTACCGAACCCGATCTACCGGCACTTTGCTATGCGGCGGTGCGCTATGCCGTGCTCGACCGCCAGCGGCAGGCGGCCCGACGTTGGCGGCGGGAGGCCGCTGCTGGGGAAGCCTGGTATGACCAGCCGCCGCTGTTTGAGTCCTCGCTGGAGCAGGCCGAGGAACGTGCCAAGCTGGAGGCGGCCATCCGCGAATTGCCGGTCGAGCAACGGGAGGTTCTCACGCTGAAAATCTGGGGTGAACTGACTTTCCAGCAGATTGCCACTGTGATGGACGATTCGCCGAACACAGTGGCTTCCCGTTACCGGTTGGCACTTGCCGCATTGCGAGAACAACTCACGAAAACAGGCACACCATGAGCACACAATTCGACACATTGGAACGTCAACTCAACACGCTTCGCGCGGCGCGTCTACCGGTGACGACCCGGCAAGGGATCTTGCACGAGATGGAACGTCCGCTGGCCGGACACAGGTCGGCGTTTTGGCAGTTCGCTCACCGCGCCGGCTTTCAAGTGGCCCTGGCCGGCGCGGCGTCCCTCGCGCTGATGGTGGGGTGGCACAGGCTGTCGTGGTCCCCGCGCCCGACGTCCGGCTTCGATGAGCCATCGATGGTGTCCGTCAATGCGCTCTTGCCGTCGCTGGCTTTTTTGGAGACGCAACTGGCGGCGGTTTCCCCGATCGGCGCCAACACCGTCGCGGTGCTGCGTTCGCCATCCACACTTACAAACATTCAAATCCGGCGCTAACACCTCATTTGCGACACTGACGAGCGATACTGATTATGGGCAAGAAGAACCGTAGGCCGAAAAGTCCAAGTACTCGCACCCCCGCGCCGGTGGCGCCCGTGCCGCAACCACCCGCGGCACCGGAACCGCCGCAACAGTTGCACGGCTTCTTCACGCCGGAGGACTGGATCGCGGCGGCGATCACCTTCCTCATCGCGGGGTGTGCCTTTCTCCACTACATGTCGCCCGAGGTGACACTGGAGGACTCGGGTGAACTGGTGACCGGCGCGTTTAATTTCGGCGTGCCGCATCCGCCGGGGTATCCCTTGTGGGCATTTTTGGGCTGGGTGTGGCGGCATTTTGTGCCGTTCGGTAATCCCGCCTATCGGATTTGCCTGATGTCGGTGCTGACCGGCGCGCTGGTGGTCGGCGTGTTGACGTTGTTGATGACGCACTCGATCAACATGTTGCTTCGTTCGGTGGCTTGGGCGCGGGATCTCGAAGATTCGATGAAGCATTGGATTGCCCTGACAATCGGGATGACCTCGGCGCTGCTGTTTGCGTTCAACCGCGGGGTGTGGCTCTGGGCCTGCGTACCCGAGATGCGGGTGCTGAACGTGTTCATGTTCATCATCACGGCGTGCACGTTTTTTGCCTGGACGATGCGGCCGCAGCGGCATGGATTTCTGTACGCGACCATTTTGCTGTACTCGTTGGGCATTGCGAATCACCAGACGATCCTGGTGATGGCGGGGCCGTTCATGGTTGGCGCGCTGGCGGTGGGAGTGTTGTCGGTGTGGGAGCGGCGGCCGGTGCAGGCGTTGGTGATCATGCCGGCGCTGTCGGCGTTTTGGGAGCTGTTGGTGGCGGCCTGCTTCAGCGGGGGCGCCGGTTTCCTGCTGTGGGCGTGGCTGGAAACGAATCCAGATCATTCCTTGCTGGATCATTCGTACACGTGGCGGACCATCATCCTGGTGGCGGTCGGGGTGGCGTTGATGTTCTTCTTCGGGCAACGCCGCTGGCTGAATCGGCGGCGCGCGTTGATTTGCACGGCGATGTTTCTGGCGGGCGCGGCCTTCTATTTTTACATGCCCGTGGCGTCGTCGACCAATCCGCCGATGAATTGGGGCTTTACGTTCACCAAGCAGGGTTTCTTGCACCATATCACCCGCGGCCAGTACGAGAGACTCAACGCGGCCAGTCCGTTTAGCGCGGCATTTTTCACGCAGATCAGCCTGTTCGTACGCGCGTTGTTGCAGCAATTCAGCCCGCCGCTTGGATCTGACAAGGATTTTCTGCTGGGCCTGCCGATCATCCTCTTCGCGTTTGTGACGCTGGTGGTGTTGTTCGGCAACTGGAAGGATTTGAACCAGCGGGCGCGGGTGTGGTTGATCTTCGTATGGGCGGCGATCCTGATGACCAGTTTTGGGCTGCTGACGATCATCAACCCCGGGGTGGACAAGGCGAACCAGGAGATCAACATCAAGTTCTTCGCGCCCGCGCACGGATTCATTGCGATGATGATCGGCTACGGGATGGCGCTGACGGCGGCGTGGGTGCTGTGCCGCTGGCGCGGGTTCCCGCGCGGGGTCATGCGGGCGATGTGCGCGGCGCTGCTGGCATTGCCGGTGATCCCGTTGTATCGCAACCTGCCGATCTGCAACCAGCGCGACCACGATTTCGGTTACCAATTCGGATACCGCATGTTCCGGCCGGGCGGCGGCTATCCGGACATGGACAAGGACGCCGTCCTGTACGGCGGGACCGATCCGGGCCGCTTCGTGCCGACCTATATGATCTTCTGCGAGAGCCGCGTGGTCCCGAAGGATCGTTACCGTGACCCGCATCTGGATCCCGAGGGTGGCCCGAACTTCGACCGACGGGACGTGTACATCATCACCCAAAACGCGCTCGCCGACAGCACCTACATGTCCTACATCCGCGACCACTACGATTACTCCCGGCCGGATCCCAACAACCCGCAGACACTCGAACGCCGCCTGCCCTGGGAGCGCGTGCTGTTCCGCTGGGGCTGGCACAATCTTCATCGGGACACGATGTACCCGAAAGAGCCCATCTGGATACCCAGCGAGCAGGACACGCAGCGGGCGTTCCAGGAATACGTCAACCAAGTGCAGAGCCGCCAGGCGCACGGAGAGCATCTCAGCGACGACGAGCAAGTCACGATCGAAGGCGGCGCCGTGCAAGTGCGCGGGGTGGCGGGTGTGATGCGGATCAACGGCATCCTCACGAAGTGGATTTTCGACCACAACCGTGACAAGCACGCGTTCTATGTCGAGGAAAGTTACGTCATCGATTGGATGTATCCGTACCTCACGCCGTCCGGTATCATCATGAAGATCAACCACGACCCGTTGCCCGCACCCGAGAAAGACCCGCAACTCTGGACGGGAATCATCACACGCGACCGGGCGTACTGGGACAAGCTCACCGAAGAACTCAAGGCGCGCCCGCAATTCCGTGGCGATCCTGACGCGCAGAAGACGTTCTCCAAGTTGCGCTCCGCCATCGGCGGGATCTACGCGTACCGTCGCATGGCCGCCGAGGCCATTTACGCCTTCCAGCAATCCCTCGCACTCTGCCCCGAGAGTCCCGAAGCCAACTTTCGGCTCGCGCAACTCTACATGGAACTGGGCCACCCCGAGGAAGCCCTGGCTACGCTGCAGGCGTTGCAGAAGCTCGACCCGCTCAATAGCAAGATCACCGGAGCCATCGGGCAAATCACGAGCATCAAGCAGGGGCGCATGGACGTCCCGCGGCTGGAGGAGGCCCACTCGAACAACCCCCGCGATTTCAATTTGGTGGTCCAATTGGTACAGGCATACGCGAAGGCCGGCCAGAACGATCATCTGGCTCCGCTTTTGCAGGGGTATCTGGCGCAAACGAACATTAGTCCCGACGACATATTGCAGGTGGCCCAGTTGTACATGAACCTGAGCCAGCCCGATAGCGCGGTGGACACGCTGCGGGCCAGCACCCAACGGTTCCCGAATGACGGTCGCTCCTACTATTCCATTGCCATGATCCGCGCGTCGCAAAACAATGTGACCGAAGCGCTGCCGATGTTGGCGAAAGCGATTCAAATGACGCCGGAATTTCGCGCCAAGGCCGCCACGGAACAGGTTTTCGGCAATTTGCGCGGCAATCCGCAGTTCCAGCAACTGATCAATTCCCCCTGACCCGCCATGGCCCGGGAGTCTCATGGAGCGAAACAAGCTCGCGTCAAGAAAGTCATCGCGGTCCTCAAGCGCACGCACCCGGACGCGAAGCTGGCGCTGGATTTTTCAAATCCGCTCGAACTGCTCGTCGCGCTGATTCTCGCGGCGCAGGCGCGTGACGATCTCGTCAACGTCGTGACCGGGGAGTTATTCCAGAAATACCACACCGCCGCCGCGTACGCCGACGAGGAGGAATCCGTCCTGCAAGGGCGGGTGAGCCGCATCAATTTCTTCCGCCAAAAGACGCGCTCGATTCAGAAGGCATGCGCGATGTTGGTGAACGACTTTGGCGGCCAAGTACCCGATGACATCGACGACCTGCTGAAGTTGACGGGCGTTGGCCGCAAGACCGCGAACGCGGTCCTCGCCAATGCCTTCAACCAACCGGCGATCGTGGTGGATACGCACGTCTGGCGCCTCTCGCAGCGGCTCGGCTTGACGAGCAAGGACGACCCGGACAAGATCGAAGCCGACTTGGTGACACTCGTGCCAGGGAAGGAATGGACTAAATTCTGCCACCTGCTACAGTTTCATGGTCGGCGCGTATGCACGGCGAGGAATCCGAACTGTCCGAATTGCTCGATCAATAAGCTCTGCCCATGGCCGCACCAGACGAAGGCGGTGGGAAAATAGGCCCGCGCCACCCATGACAACGGCAAAACCCAAGACCATCGAGATTGTGAACGACATCCTCGCCATCGTGTGGGACGATAGCCATGAGAGCTATTACGATTTCGAATCGCTGCGCCGCGCCTGCCCGTGCGCCATGTGCAAGGGCGAAACCAACGTGATGGTCGAGTACAAGCCGCCCCCGCAGAAGCTCACACCCGCCAGCTTCGAGCTGCGGAACTGGCAATACGTCGGCGGTTACGCCATCCAGCCGCACTGGGGCGACGGTCACGCCTCGGGCATCTATTCGTTCCTGTACCTGCGCGATATCGACCCCGACGCGCCGAAGAAGCAGGCCAAGCGCTAAGAACCACAACTCCATGGCGCGTCGACGCTGAACCGTCTCACTTCATCGCGGTGTAAACGCGGTGGACGTCGTCGTGTTCGTCGATGGCGGTGAGGAACGCTTCGACTTCGGCGCGTTGCGCGGCCGGCACCTCGACGGTGTTCTTCGCGACGTAACTCATCTCGGCCGTGGTCACCGTCCAGCCGGCCTGCTTGAGAAACTGGCTCACGGTATTCACGTCCGCCCGGTCGCAGTAGAAGCGGGCGCCGGCGTGGCCGGCGGGCACGTCTTCGCTTTCGCACGGCTCGACATTCTGCGCGCCGGCCTCGATGGCCACCGCCTCGAGATCCTGGCCAGCCGTCGGATGATGGGCCTCAACCATGCCGACATACGCGAACATCCAGGCCACGCTGCCCATCATGCCGAGTTGGCCGCCCTTGAACAGCACGCGAATCTCCGGCGCGGTGCGGTTGCGGTTGTCGGTCAGGCACTCGATGATGATGGGCACCCTGCCCGGGGCGAACCCTTCGTACGTGATGAGTTCGTAATTGACGGCTTCGCCCGTCTGGCCGGCGCCCTTCTTGATGGCGCGTTCGATGGTGTCGCGGGGGACGGAATTTTTCCGCGCGGTTTCGATGGCGGCGTGGAGACGGGCGTTGAGGTCGGGATCGGGGCCGCCGGCTTTGACGGCGACGACAATTTCCTTCACCAGCTTGCCGAAGAGCTGGCCACGTTTGAGCGCGCTGATCTCGCGGCCTTTTTGTTTCCATTGGGCGCCCATGGCAGTCCACTCTTAGCAGTTTGGCAAAGCCGCCGACAAGCTGGAATCACACACCGTTGATTTCGCTGGAACGCGCCGCGTGTGGCATCTATACCATCGCGCATGAGGCACATGCGCCCGCTCATCATCGGCCTGCTCGGTGTCATCGCGGGCGGCATTCCGGCCGCGGCGCAAAGCAACGATGATTTTGTGCCGCCCGGTGTGTACCGATTCCAGACGTTGCCGTTTGCGGAGCTGAGCGAGCGCAGCGTCTCGCGGCAGGGCGACCTGGCCTTGAACCTCAAGACCGTCAAATGGGAACACAGCGAGTCCGACCATTTCATTTTCCATACAGAAGCCGGCTTTTCCGTGCCCCAACTCGCGGCTTCGGCGGAGTGGTCCTACGCCGAGATCAAGCAGGACCTCGGCATCACGCAGGATTCCTTCGAGCGGAAATGTCACGTGTACGTGTTCCTCAACGAACAGGTGTGGCACATTTTTGTCGGCGAAGGCAAACTGGAACCCTGGACCGGCGGCTGGTGCACGGGGCGCGAACTGTTCTTCTGGTCGCGTCCGCATTTCAAATTCCAGGGCACGACGTTGCCGCATGAGATGACCCATCTCGCGCTGCACCGATTTGTGGGCGGCGACACCCCGCTCTGGCTGAATGAAGGTTTTGCCGAATTCGAAGGCATCCGTCTCTACCGCACATTCATGAAACTGCGGGGTTACGGCATCAAAAACATTGCGGACCATCTCGACCGCGACCGATACATCCCGCTGAAGGACCTGACCAGCGCCGTCGATTACCCGAAAACGCGGGATGAAGTGGTGGCGTTCTACACCGAGTCGCAGCGGCTGGTGAACTTCTTCTATTACCAGCACGGCGGCATGGGGCCGCTATTGAAGTTCATCAAGCTGCAAAGCGACGGCGCGCGATTCGAGTCGGCCTGGCAGGAGGTGTACCGCAGCAAGTACTCCGACCAGCAGGCCTTCGAGGACAAGTTCATCGCCTTCCTCACCAAGAGGAAGGAATAAATTACAGGAGCGCTTGGCGGTTCGGGTCGTTGACCGAATCGGGCTTTGACTTTTGCCCCCTGAGTGGGTTATATTATCTTGAGCCAAGTTGCCGCACTCCGACCCGCCTCGCCTGAGTCGCAGCGGAGCGACCTCACCTTGACCGACGAACCAGAAGAGGTGCGTTCTATTATGACCAAGAAAGTTTTACTAACGACCGTGTGCCGTCCCATGGGCCCGAAATATGGCGACGCGACATCGGTCGGCTATGAATTGTTGTACCGGCAAGTGACGCGCGCCCAGGGTTTCTTCAGCCCGCGCACGGTGAACATCCAGTTTTCCCTGGAGTACATCGCGGAGAACCTCGATGCGCCCACCGTGGTATTGCAATACCCATCCCGACGCGAGTTGATTCGCGAACTCAAGAAAGGCTACGACTACGTTGGCATTTCCTTTCTGATGGCGATCTTTCACAAGGTGAAGGACATGGTCGCCTTGATCCGCCAGCACGCGCCCCATACCAAGATCATCCTGGGCGGGTATGGGACCGTTCTGACCGATGAGGAGCTGAAGCCGTACGCCGATTACATTTGCCGGGAGGAAGGCGTCGCGTTCATGCGCCGGCTGTTGGACGAACCCGAAATTCCGATGCCGTACAAACATCCGCTCATCGTGAGCTGGCTGAAGGTGTTCGGCTGGAAGGTCTCGGGCACGGGGAAGATTTTTGCCGGGCTGGGCTGCCCGAACGGTTGCGATTTCTGCTGCACCTCGCATTTCTTCAAGCGCAAACACATCAAGCTGTTGCCCGACGGCAAGGACATTTACGCCGTCGTCGAGCGCTACCACGCCATGGACCCCAGCCTGGTCTTCCTGATCATCGACGAGGATTTTCTGTTGAACAAGAAGCGCGCGATGCAATTCCGCGAGTGCGTGATGAAAGGCGGGAAGAGCCTGTCGATTTTCGCGTTCTCCAGCGTCAAGGCCATCAGCCAGTACACGGTCGAGGAGATCCTCGAGATGGGCATCGACGGTTTCTGGATCGGCTACGAGGGCACGCGCTCCAATTACGCCAAGCAGCAAGGCCGCCCCATCGAGGAAATCCTCACCGAGTTTCGCGAGCACGGCATCACCGTGCTGACCTCGATGATCATCGGGTTCGATTACCAGACCCCGGAAATCGTGGCGCAGGAATTCGACGGGCTGATGAAGCTCAAGCCCGCGCTGGGACAGTATCTGATTTACGGCCCCGTGCCCGGCACGCCGTTCAATGAGCGGGTGCGGCGGGAAAACCTGATGCGCGACGAGTTCGTCCAGCATCCCGACCGGCTCTATCGGCAAGCGGACGGATTCACCACCACGATGAAGCATCCGACGCTTTCGGCCGGGGAGATCGAGGGGCTGCAACAATGGTGCTTCGAACAGGATTTCCAACGGCTCGGCCCGAGCATCTTCCGCGTCCTCGAAAGCCGGTTCCTCGGCTACCAAAAACTCAAGAACTTAGCGAATCCGTTCCTGCGCCAAAAGGCCGGGATCTTTGCCAGGGATTTGCGGTGCGCGTATCCGGTGTTCCTCGCCGGGCGATTGCTCGGCCCCAACGCGGCGGTGCGGCGCTGGATTGGAGATTTGGAACAGCGCATTCACGCCGAACTGGGTCGCCCCGCATGGGCGGAGCAGTTCCAGTCGGTGCTGGCCGTGGGCGCGGCGCTGTGGACGGCGCTGACGTTGAAGTTGGACCTCTTCCAGCATCCGCGGTTGATGCGCACGACGTATCGGCTGCCCGACAAACGCTGGAGCGAGTTCCATCTCTGGGAGGAAATCCCCCACAAGATTTCGATTCCCAATCTCGCCATCCGCGTCGAGTTGCAGCACGCCAAGCAACAGGTCTGGCTGCGCCTCGAAGGCGTGCTTTCCGCCGCGCAGGCGGAAGGACTGGGACAACGCATCCATGACTCACTGGCGCGCAGCAAGAGCCGGCTCATCCTGGACCTGGACAAACTCCACTGGGACAAGGATAGCGACCTGCGGCCCTTGTACGAAAAACTCGCGGTCTATCGTTCGCGGATTCGCCTCGTGCTGCCGAAATTGTCCACCGCCCATCCCGAACTGATTGTGCTGGCCAGCATGTTCCACTATTACAAGGGCTGAGCGCGCCCTGCCGGCGGGGTCGGATTGCCGGGCCACTTGCGTTTGGCTGGATGAGGTGTACGTTACCGCAGGAGCTGAGAGAGAGTAGTTGGCGAGATTCGGAAGTTGCGAGGTTCGGAAGTTGTGAGTTTCCTCTCAGCTCCTTTTTTGCCCCGAAAAGGATTCGGGGCGTTTGCCGCACACGACAACGGCGTCTCGCCCGGGGCTCGGCTCCGTCTGACTCGGTTTTGCCCCAACCACAACCGCTCTGGCGCGACTAGACTTTCTGAATCTTCCCGAACCACTTGTCGACGAATTTGCTGGTCACAGGCAGCGGTTTGCATTGGCCGGAGCTGGAGTTGATGATCCCGAGGATGCAGAGTACGATCCCGCACACGTTCACGGCCACCAGCAGCGGAAACCCGATGCAAATGAGGCAGAGCGGCAGGCAACAGAGGGCAACGATCACCCAGCAGATGTACATTGTGAGCGCCTGTTTCGCGTGGTAGAGGGAATACGCATTGTTCTTCGATGAGATGGAGACAATCGACACGATCAGGCCGATGAAAACGATGGGGATGTAGGCCAGGATCGCCATCGTCTTGCCGCTGTCGATCTCCTGTTGTGAGAGTTGAGTGGGGGGCGTTGTCGCGTCCGTCATGGCAATCTCCTTCGGTTCTGAGGGGTTTCCTCGCTCACTGGTTTCCCGCCATTTGACCTAGCCACCGCAGATAATCCAAGACGCCCTCGCATGTGTCAATCGCAAACCGAACAGGCCGGCGCACGATGCCTTGCGCAATGTTGGCCCTGATATTACTGTTGGGCGGCGTGGCATCCGGAACGTACGACCCGATATGATTCATTCAAAAGTCATCGGCTTTGTGGCGACGCAACATCCCGCGAAAGCCCGGAGATTTTACGAGAAGACCTTGGGACTGGCACTGATCGGCGACGATCCGTTCGCGGTGGTGTTCGACGCGAACGGCACGATGCTCCGCGTGCAGAAAGTCCGCGAGCTCGTCCCGGCCCAGCATACAGTTCTGGGCTGGGAGGTGCGGGACATTCGCGCGGAGATTGAAGGATTGACGAAACGCGGGGTCCGTTTCGAGAGGTTTGACGGTCTTTCCCAAGATGAGCAGGGAGTCTGGACGAGTCCTTCCGGCGCGAAGGTGGCGTGGTTTAAGGACCCGGACGGGAACACGCTTTCGCTGACCCAGTTCCCAGAATGAAACGAGAAGACGATTGGAGGCAATGATGTCAAAGATGCGTGCCGTACAGGTTCCCCGACCGAATGGGCCATTTGAAATCGTGGAGCGCGAAATCCCCGCACCCGGTGCCGGATCGGTGCGAATCAAGGTCCAAGCCTGTGGCATCTGCCACAGCGACGCGTTGACGAAAGAGGGACATTGGCCGGGTCTCCAGTATCCGCGAGTGCCGGGACATGAAGTCGTCGGACTCGTTGATGCTGTCGGCACAGGCGTCGTCGGCTGGACGGTGGGCCAGCGGGTGGGAGTGGGCTGGCACGGCGGACACTGCGGGCGCTGCGATTCCTGCCGACATGGCGACTTTTTTGCCTGCCAAACAATCACCAACGTTACCGGTATCACGTACGATGGCGGCTATGCCGACTACATGGTTGCTCCCGCCGTGGCGCTGGCGCGGCTTCCCGAGGGACTGTCAGCCGTCGAGGCGGCCCCACTCATGTGCGCCGGGCTCACGACGTTCAATGCCCTCCGCAATAGCGGCGCGCGGCCTGGCGATGTCGTGGCCGTACTCGGCGTGGGCGGACTCGGCCATCTGGGCGTCCAGTACGCGGTGAAAATGGGGTTCAAGACGGTCGCCATCGCGCGGGGGGAGGACAAGGGGCCGCTGGCCAGGAAACTCGGCGCGTGGCGTTACATTGACAGTCAGGCGCAGGATCCCGGGGCGGAACTGACCAAACTCGGCGGCGCGAGGGTCATCCTTGCCACCGTGACGAACGGGGAAGCGATGAGCGCGACTCTTGGCGGGTTGGGCGTGCGTGGGACGTTGATGATCCTTGGCGCTCCTCCGTCGCTCGCGGTGTCGCCCGTTCTCCTGATCTCCGGACGACGGTCGATCCAAGGCTGGTATTCCGGCACGTCGATTGACTCGCAGGACACGCTGTCCTACAGCGTGCTCAGCGGCGTGCGGTCGATGAATGAAGTGTTCCCGCTGGAGCGTGCCACCGAGGCGTACGAGCGGATGATGAGCGGCAAGGCGCGGTTCCGGGTCGTTCTCACCACCGGGCAGTGAACGTCAATCCCATGCTGATCGAACCGCTCGCGGATTGTGCCGAAGCCATTCCGATGCTGGCGCAGTGGTTTTGCGAGGAGTGGTCGTATGAAGGGCGCACGCGCGGCGCGGTCGAGGCCCAATTGCGGGGGAATCTCAATCGGGATCGCGTGCCGATTACGTGGGTCCGCCGGGCCGGTATGCAGGTCATCGGCACGGTCTCATTGGATTTGTCGGACTTGCCGGTGCCGGCCTACGCGCAACTCTCGCCGTGGCTGGCGTCGCTGTACGTCGTTCCGTCGGCGCGCGGACGGGGTGTGGGGCGGGCGCTGGTGAATCATCTGCTGGATTTTGCGCGGCATTCGTCGATTTCGACGGTGTATCTCTGGACGCCGGGCTCGACCGGGTTGTACGAGAAATGCGGCTGGAAGATTTTTGACACAGCAACATACGCGGGCCGGGCGATTACGCTGATGCAGATCGCGCCGTGAGGACAAGGCGCTTGCCGGCGGGCCGTCACTGTGGCAAGATTCGCCACACCGTCATCGAAACTTGGAGCAGGTTCGTGCGGAAAGGAGACCAATGAAAGTTCTCACCACTGCCATCCTAAGCCTGATACTCACGGGCGCAGTCTTTTCCGCCCCGGAAGTTCGCACTGACACCGTCACCGTCAAGGGCGTGGCCACGACGAACGTCACGCCGGACACGGTGTTCATCACGCTCTTTGTCAGCGATCAAGGCATGGTTGCGGAGCAGGCCGTCGCCAAGGTCGATGAAAAAGCCAAGGCCATCAAGGCCGCCTTGCTGAAGGCTCATCCTGAAATCAGCGCGATCACGGTTTCGGATGTGAAACTGGGCGAAAAATCGTCGCGCGTCTTTCGTGCGGAGGAGGCCAACGAGCCGCCGCGTCCCGAGGCGGTGAGACGTCTGCTTATCACGCTGAACTTTGGCGCCGGCGATCTTGGCAAGATCGTGGACACGGCGCTGTTGGGTGGGGCGGCGCTTCAAATTCCCTCACCGTCATATTCGGGGGACTTGGGCAGCGTCATCCAATACGGATTGGTGTCAGTCGGAAAGGTCGAGGCGGAGCTGACGGCGAGCGCGTTGGCGGACGCGCAACGTCGGGCGGGCGTGTTGGCCAAAGCTGGCGGCAAATCGCTTGGACAGTTACTTTCCGTCAGTGAGGACGCGGTCATGAATTATGCGGTATATCCTCGCGGCTCGCAGGCACGGTTGCCGACCAAACACGTGGCCGGATCGCCGGACGACGTGGAGATGTCGCGGGCGGTGCAGGTGACCTACCAATGGAAGTAAGCGGTGACCGCCGGTACGTGCCGCACCAGGCTTGACCGGCCCACTTGCATTTGGCGGGAAGAGGCGTAGGTTACGGCAGGAGTTGGGAAAGGGCACGCGGTTTTGACTGCACAGGGGTATCTCAACTCCTCCTTTATTTTCTCCTGCCGAAGCCGACGCACACGGCCACGGATGCGCTGGGGATTGCACTCGCTCGGTTGCCCTGCTGCGCATGGCGTCTCGTCTGACTCGGCTTCGCTCGGCTCGGCCTGTGGCTCCCCGACGTACGTCGGGGCTGCGTCGCGCCGCTCCCAGCGGCTCGGCTTCGCACGCTACACCGGCTCCGTCATCGTGGCGGCACGCCGAACGGTTTTCCGCCGATGGTCAACGTGCCGGTATAAATGGTTTGGTTGCTCACCGAACCGCCCTGGATGATTCCCTTTAGCGTGGCCGACGTTAGAATGCCGTTGGTGTGTATCGTTGCCGAGTACGACGTCACCATCGTGGCTGACAAATCCGCCGGCAACAGATTGCCATCGAGCGAAGCGAACGGTGTAAACGTCACGGCCTTGACGGCATTCGACTTCGTCCCTCCGGCCACGAGGAGCGTCACATTCGTTGGGAAATCACCGTCGAACGACGCGACCATGCAGGCCAGGTTGGTGGACACGATGTCGATCACGTCCAATTCGCCGCCCACGAAAAGCAGCTTCAACCGGGCGGGATCGACGCTGTGCTCGCTGGCGCAGCGGGCGATGATGTCTTTCTCGGTGACGGTGGTTTTGACGAAGGCGCCCGCGTTGGTGGTGATACAGGTGAGCTTGATGCGGGCGGGATAGCCCTGGTCGCCCCCGCCGGTCGCTCCCAGCGCCAACAGCGCGGCACACAATATTCCCATAACAATTGTCTTCACGATCTCTTCCTCCTTGTCGTGGCTGCAAACGGGGCGACCAACCTGTTTCTACTCCGCCGTCAGCAACCGCTCAAGACAATTCCGCGGTGGCAAGGCTGGCGTTGGGACCGCTTGCGTTCGGGTGGGGATGAAGTAAGTTGAGGCAGCTGAGAGGGACAGGGCGGGGAGTGCGCACGAAGCTAGTTTTCCCTCTCAGCTCTTTTTTTGTTGCCTAAATGACGACGCCCGGCAGATCTTGTGATCTGCCGGGCGAAGCAGCGCCCGTAACCCGGATGCCCCGATTTAGCCCGCTGTTGTTCGCCTCGCCCGCGGGCGCCCCGAAAGAACCGCGGTCGTCGGCCAAGCACTTGTTATGGAGGCCCCCCCGAAAGCGAGTTCGCGGAGACGGCGTCCGACCGCGGAAGGGTTGGTACGGCGTGGTTTCATGCGCGGAGAGAGTGCGGTCGCCACGTGACGACGCAAGGGTGATTTCGTGACAGTTCGATGACATTTGAGGTCGCGGACCGTCACGGGCGGCGTCCAAAATCTGTTGGACAAGGAGGGAACCGGGGAATAGCGTCGGTTGCGTGAACCGATCCAATCGCATGGATGCGATTGAACGGTCGGCGGGGCACGACCGATGAAGATTCGCGGCACTGACTTCGTGATGTATCCGGTATCCGATCTGGCACGGGCGGCAAAATTCTATCGCGACGTTCTGGGTCTGGCGCAGGAGGTCTACAGCGAAGAATGGCAGTGGGCGGAATTCAACTGCGGCAATCTCACGCTCTCGCTCAAGGGAGGGGAAAAATTACCGGAATCGGTCCCCGGCGGGCGCCTCGCGCTGGCCGTGGAAGACGTGCCCGCCGCCTACGAAGAGCTGAAGCGGCAGGGGGTGCGGATAGTGAAGGAGCCCGAGGACTATGGGTGCTGCCAGGCCATGGAGATCCTCGACCCGGATGGGAACCATGTGATTCTGCACCGGCGGGCGGATGGGACTTTTGGCCCGAACTCTCCCTGAACTTGAAGGGACTGAGGAACGTTAACGCAAAGACGCCCGCAGTCGAGGTGGGAGAGGAAGCCGGTGTCGCGGAGGATTTGAAGCCGGGCGACGCGGTAAGCCAAGGCGGGGCGAATTACCCGTTGGGACAATCAGCGAATTGTGGGGTAAGATTGGCCCGGAGGCAGACCATGAGTAACGCAGAGGCCAAACCGGTTGGCAAGGCAGAGAGCAAACCGGTTGGCAAGGAAGTAACCAAACCAGCAGGCCAGGCGGAGAGCAAACCCGTTGACAAGGCGGAGAGCAAACCGGCAGGGAAGGTGGAGACCAGACAGGCAGGCAAGGGCTCAAAACGTCGGCCGTTCAAGGCGAAGCAATTCGCTGCGAATTATGAGGCGATCCGCTGGGGTAAGGGGCAATCCAGGAGAGCCAAGCGTTAAGGGCCCGTCTGGCGTTTCTCGGCCGCCGCCATTTCAAGCAGGAATTCGGTCCGCGCATCATCGAGACTAAACGTGTCCCCTCCCAGCTTATAGACTTGGAAGTCGCCCGTCTTCTCGCGCCCCAAGACGGCGTAATTCCAGCCCTGGTTCATCTTGCCGACGGCGAGGGTGCCGATGGTAGTTCCCGTCTTGTTGGCGAACCATTCAACCTGCCACTCCATCAAACTCTCCAAGCCAAGATGGGGTGGCAGAAACTGATCGTATTTTTCTCTGCGTATGCTTTCGAATGGCATTGATGCGTTCCCCGGCGGCAATGATCGAAACTGGATCATGCTGCCTTGGCGCCGCATAGCTGTAGGATCTGGTCGGAGTGGGACAGCTCGCTGAGACCAATGACAAACATAAGCCTCATTCTGGGATAAGCGAGGTATATCGCGAAATATCTTTCGTGCCTGAATGAAGCTTCGGTTCGCCGATGACTGAGAGTGGCCAGCCCCAGCAAGAACAGGGCGTCCGGCATGGCCGGAACGGCCCTCCCGACAGACGCCACACGCCGAATTCACCCGACATCCGCTGGGGACTCCGAAAACGCCACGTAGAACCCCGAAAGGGATTCGGGGTAAACGTGGTAAACCACGCGAGCAGGCGGCGGGCGCAACACCACAGCGGTTTTATTTCCAGATTTTGAAATTGAAGGTAAACTTCTTTTTTTGGAGCAAGGCGCGGCCGTCGAGGAAGAGAAGTCCGCCAACGGCCACGAAGCTGAACACGATGGTGGCAATGCCTTTCCAGGAAAAAGCGCCGTGCATCAGATTGGCGAAGCTTTCGACGGCGTAGCGGCCCATGACGAGCATGACGGCGTCGCTGAGAAATTTGCCGCAGAAGAAAGGGGGCACGGTGCGGATGGCCTTGACTTTCGCGATACCGGCGGCGGTGAACAGGGCCGTGGACGAGAGTGGCGTGACGGTGTAGAGGAACACGAAGAGCCAGCTCTGCCAGAGTTTGTCGCTCAATTTTTTCCCGACAAATTCCAGTTCCTCATGTTTGCGGCGTTTGATGAAGAGGTTGGAGAATTTGGGGACATACAGGCTCATCGAGTATCTTCCGAGGGTGGACCCGGAAACGCCGGCGAGCAGGACGAACCACGGGTTCAGGTGGAATTTCACCAGGAGAAACACCATGATTGTCCACGCGGGGGGCGCGATGACGGGAATGAGATCGACCGTGAGCGCTGATAAAAAGACGACGAGATACCACATTGCGTCCATTTTGGCCGAATTTGTCGGGAAACGCCATCAATTCAACAAAGATGATATGCCTCATTGTATTCGGCTGGGGATGAAGTAGGTTGACGTGGCTGAGAGGGAGTAGTAATCGGGGAGTACGTACGAAGTTAGTTTCCCTCTCAGCCGTTTTTTGTTACCCCACCCAGAATCGACTCACCACGAAGGCACCAAGAGCACGAAGTCCGGCCACACACGCTGCGGTCGAGGGGGACCGGTGTTGCGGAGGCGACGGGTTGACCAATCACTTGATTGCACTCGCTCGCGCCCGCTCGGCTCGCCCCGTTGGGGTTTCGGACTTCGTCCGAACTGCGTCTCGCCGCTCCCAGCGGCTCGGCTTACTGGCCGTATTTCTTGCCGGGTTTCTCGCGCAGGAGTGTCGCCGTCTTGGTGCGGGACGAGGCACGATTACGCCGGGGCAGACGCTTGGAAGCGTTGAGAACCTCGACGCCAACCACTCGATTCTTGGCGTCGAAATCCACAATGACACCGGGGCCGACCTGTTCCGACTCGATGATCTTGGTGTCAGCGAGCCGCAGGTACAGCGCGTCCGCGTCGCGGTCGATTCGCAATTTCATTTCCGGTACTTCGCAGGCTTCTCTCGGACCGTTGCGGGCTCACTGCCGGACGCTCCCAAGACGAACTCGACTGCCGGCGGATTCTCCATCCGTTTTGAGGCGTCAAGGATCTCGAAGCCTACCACCTCGCCGTCGTAGCCAAAATCGGCGATGACGCCGGGGCGCACCTCGTCGCTCTCCTTCACGCGCGCGTCGCGGAGCGTGATGGTAAGCGTGTCCGTCTCTTTATCGTATTCAATTCTCATAGGTGCGGTGCTACGAAATGACGGTTAGCGTTCCCGGACGGACACGCTGAAGCGCCTTCAGCATTTTGGGCATCAAAGGTCGCGTGTCGGCCAAACGATTGCTCGGGGCGCGCAGGGCGACGACGGCGATCTTGAACTTGCGGAGGTCCTGCTGATGCGGAAGGTTCGTATCCATCGTCACCAAGACATCGAACTGATTCCGCTCGGCGCGTTTCAACAGCGCGCCGTTCTCGATTCCTGCCCAGCCGAGCAAGGGAACAGATTCGACCTTGTGTCCCGGCAAGTCGCGGCGCAAGCGCCAGTCGAGGTTCTCGTCGAGCAGGATTTTCAAATCAGGCCGGCTGCAGGAGCTTGTGCTTGAACTCTTGGAGCAAAGCGATGACCTGCTCGCGTTTCACACTGGGGAAGCCTTCGAGAAAATCACCAATCGAGTCGCCCGCTTCCAAGTGGTCGAACAAGCTTTGAATGGGGACGCGCGTGTCCACAAAGACAGGCGTTCCGCCGAGGATTTTGGGGTCGCTGTGATAGACGCGCCGCTTGCTCATGACTCTATATTAATCGAAACAGGGTCACATGGCAAGCCGGGCGGGCGCGATCAGATGACGGAAATGCCGTCGTAGTCGGGGCAGTAAGGGCTAAATCGGAGGGACGGAATTGCCGCAACGAGGCGCAGAGGTCACAAGGGGGTCCGTCCGACTCGGCTCCGCCGCTCCCAGCGGCCTGGTTGCACTCGCTCGCGCCCGCTCGGCTCGCCCCGTTGGGGTTTCGGACTTCGTCCGAACTGCGTCTCGCCGCTCCCAGCGGCTCGGCTTACTGGCCGTACTTCTTGCCGGGTTTCTCGCGAACGGAGAGCGGGGCAGCCGAAGAGGCCAGCCCTTCGAGCACGACGGCCGGGATTTTACCGGAGCCGAGCACTTCTTTGGCATCCAGAACCTCGATGCCGACCAGCGTCTCGCCGGCGCCGATGTTGAGAGCAACGTCGTCGTTCAGGCGGACGGTGCGACACTCCTGCTTGCCTTCAACGAAGCGAATATAGAGCGCGTCAATTTCTGAGTCGTAGCTGATTTTCATGGCGCGGTCGAAATATAGCGTGACTATGCGTGGCGGTCGAATTTTTCCGGCATGCGCTGAGGACATGATACATACGTTACGTATGTATCAACCATCAGACAGCGTGCTTGGGGGGCGACCGCCTTCGCCAAGGGCTGCAAGCGGGGCACGAAATGCTTGCGTCTCGCGTGATGGGGCGCTCGGCTTGGTGGACAGGTCCGCGTTGTCGATGGCGTTGTCGAACACGTCGATGACGTAGTCGTCGCGCTCAAGGCGGATGTGGAAGTTGAAATCGAAGCGTTCGGCTGGGTCACGCCGACCATGTCTTCGGCCAGCTATCGTAGAGGTCTTTTTGCTTTTTTAGAATGTGATCTTGCAGAATTCCGCAGATGTGTACGATGTCATCCTGCGAGAGTTCTGAATGCTCATTCTGAATGAAAGACATCAATCCGGTCACGTTAAGCACCCAGACTTCCGCGCCTTCGGGTCGCTTGGCCGTAAACCAACCGACAAACACGACTGCCGGACGAACGGGCGCGTTCCTATTTGCGTTGTCTCTAATCCAATTGCGTAAGAAGTCGCGCTCCGCTTTCGCTTGGACAATTGGGTCGCGGTCCAGCGTGGTGCCGGGGATTCTGATGACCTGCCCATCGTAATCAATCTTCGCGTCGGGGTTCTTCGGTTTGCTGATTGTCTTGGTGTTGATTGTGAACACCCCGGTAGGCCCGATCACGATATGGTCGATGTTGAAACCGTCGGCTAGGAAATCGTGGTAAATCCGGTATCCGTAAGCACGTAGTTTCTCCAATTCTTGTCCGACAGTCTTTTCGCCATCGCGGCCAAGTCTCAGCGCGTGGTACTTTTTGAAGAGCGGTAGAACTTTAATTGCGGCAAAGATTGCGAACACGACCGCCATCGCCGTTGTGAGCCATGGTCGTCGGGGCATCTTGAAAAACCAGCACCACCAGTCCCAGAAGGCCAACACAATCATAAAAAGGGCGAGAGTAAAATAAGACCCGATCTTATCCTCCCAAACCCGATCCATCTCGTCTTGGAGTGACTGACCGGCTTGGCGAAGTGGTGGTCGGCGAAGCGGTGATTGCTTTTCGTCGTTGGACATAAAAGGGGAAACGTGGTTACTCCAGCGCGATGCGCCATTCACGGCGATGCTGGTCGAAGCTGAGTCCACTTTCGTAGAACGCCTTCACGGCTTCGTACCGGAAGAAGTGGAAGCGACCGGCGTGTTGACGAAACGGCGATTCACTCATGTAGCTAGCAAACAAGTCAGACTCTTCGTCGCTGGGGCCGATAATGTACAGTTCCGTATGAAAGCGCTCTGGAATCCTTAGCAGACGGAGTAGGCCACTCCTAACCTTGGTGCTGTTCTCCACTTCGAAGGCGTATCGCGGATAAAGACCTTCGGAATCCTCCATCATCCACATAACATCGGTGTTGCGTATTTTACCCAAGGGCAGTGTCGAGAGGGCGTCAGCATCATTTCGCACCGTCGCGAGTTTTGAGATTGGCTCGCCCCGAAAGCGACGAATAGTTCTGTCAGTCGAATTCGTGAAAGTCTCGTACCCGCAGAGCGAACCCAACTGCAAAAGCATTCCCTGTTGTTCACCGTGAGGGTCTTCCTTGCCAGTGCTCGAGCGAGTGTCGGACGTTGACAACTCAACGAGCTTGTAACCAGCAAGTCCCTCGGATGTCGTCAGCGGCTCAAAGATGCGGTATTGCCGTACAACTCTGCGAATGGTCGCTCGCCAAGTGGGAGTCTTGGGGCGGTAGGGGTTACTCTCCAAACTCGCCGTGATGTCGCGCAATGATGCTTCGCCGCCAAGATGACGGATGGTGTCAGCAACAAGCTGCTTCCAAGGAATGGGCTGTGGCATCAGCACGAACCAATACCAAAGCGGACCACTGGTCGCCAGTCTATTTCACTCTTAAGATTTCCGTCTCACAGCGCACAATGTGGGTGGTTTGGAGTTTCACGGACTGCGGGGTGTGGGTCCAAGCGGATTGGACGTCGGCGTCGACGGTGGTGTGGACGACGGAGCCGGTGCGCGCTTGAGCGCACGAGAGAAAGACAAGCTTCGTCTCGTGGAAGATGCTCTCGGTCTGTATTTCCGGCACGTCGGCCATTTCGCTGATCCGATCCATAGATCGGGTATCGGGATCAAGATCAATCTTCGGCGGGATACACCCGTCGGACGGGGCATCCCGCCCTACAATCACAGAGACGGCCACACGGACGCGGAATTCGTGGAGCCAGATTTCGATGAGTTCGCGGTCAGTACGCTTGGCGGCGAGTTGCAGGTGTACGAAGTCGAGTTCGATGCCGATGAACAGCCGATGTAGTCGGGCACAGACGACAGCAGTTGTGCCGCCGCCCATGAATGGGTCGAGAACGAGGTCGTTTTCGCGAGTAGCAGCGAGGAGACAGCGTTCGACGAGGGCGATTGGCTTTTGAGTCGGATGTTTGCCGAACAGTTTTTCGGTACTACCGGGCGTGGGCATTCGCCACACGGTTTTCATTTGTTTCCCCGTCACCGCCTTCATCGCCTTGTAGTTGAAATGGTGTCGACTCTCCATGTTCTTGGCCGCCCAGAGGACGGTTTCGGTGGAGTGGGTGAAGTAGCGGCAGGAGAGATTGGGCGGGGGATTCGGCTTTTCCCAGGCGATGTCGTTGAGGATCTTGTAGCCGAGTTGTTGCATGGCGTAGCCGACGGAGAAGATGACGTGGTGGGTGCCGGTGACCCAGATGGTGCCGTTGGGCCTGAGAACGCGCTGGCAGCGGCGGAGCCATTCGGTGTTGAATTCGTGCATGAGGTCCGTCGCCTTGGCTTTGTCCGCCCCAAAGACTTTGGCGGATGAATCCCAGTCGCCTTTGTCCACCTTGACCATCTTGCCGGCGTGGCACGTAATTCCCCCATTCGACAGGAAGTAGGGTGGGTCGGCGAAGATCATGTCGAAGCGACCTTCGTCGCCGTACTTGGCGTAGATGGCGTCGAGAACCTCAAGGCAGTCCCCCTGATAGAGAAAAATGCCGTGGGGGTCGTCGCGGTAGACCAACTTGAATGGCACAAGTGCGTCAGTGTTCAGGACAATGCCGTCGAGGGGGTTGGCTGGGTGGTCGGGATGGATGAGGCGTTCGGCCGGAGCGGGGTAATGGACCGGATGGACGGGGTGGACCGGGTGGACGGCATGGACAGGGTGGACAGGGTGGACGCCCGCCTTGGCAGGTAAAGCTGGCCTGCGGTTTTTCGATGTTCGCGCCACAGGGTGATCCGATCCATAGATCGGGGGTTGGGATCAAGATCATTCGAGGGGCACTTCGGCGGGATACCTAAACGACAGGCATGGCATCCCGCCCTACAATGCGGCGATGACACGGCAAGGCGGGCACGCAAGCTCAGGGTGACAAATTGGGGAAACGGCGGGGCGGAGTTTCGGCGGGATTGCCGTAGACGACAACGGCGTCTCGTCGGACTCGGCTCCTAAACGACAGGCCCCGACCTCAGAGTCGGGGCAAGCATCCCGCCCTACAATCGAAGGCGGGGCGCGGTCCGCGAGGTTAGGCGGGTTTCGTGGGTGGGGGTGGCTGTTTGGCGGGAGGCGGGGACGGTGGGGTGGGGACGGTGGGGTGGAGCGAGGCTGTGGCCGCGGCAGAGGCGTGGGCAGCGGCCTCGATTCTGAGGCGTTGACGATCTCGGGCGTTTTTTTCCATGCGGTGTTGGAGACGTTCTTTGTCGTCGGCGTTGCGTTGGAGCAAGGCGTCTCGAGTGAGTGTACTCATGGGAATCCTTCTGGGTGATGGTGGGAGGAGAGCATGGCTTGTGCCGCTGAGGTTCGATGTCGGCGGAATGCGGCGGGTAAGGGTTTACCATGAGGACGCGAAGAGGGGCGGGGCGGGGCGTACCGATGAGGAATTGTGGGGATGAGTTGCAGTGAGACGGAGTGAAACTGGGTGAGGCGCAGTGGGACGGGGAATGAAGGTGAGGGGAAAAGCTAGGCGCGGTTTCCGGGGTCGCGCATGACGCGGATGCGGTCGCGGAGTTCGGCGGCGCGTTCGTAGCGTTCGGTGGTGACGGCGTCGAGGAGTTGGCGCTCGAGCTTTTGGAGTTCGGTGAGGGGGGTGGTCTGCTCGACCTGGTCGGCGAAATCGTGGAGGGCTTCGAGGGAGCGGTGGCGTTCGTACTTGTAGGATTCGTCATCGACGTCGGGGAGGGACTCGATGGTTTGGGCGGCGGTCTGGATGATGGCGAGGGCGTTGGGGTGGTTGTGGTCGTCGAGTTGGATCATGGCGGCGGCGATGGCGCTGATGCGGAGGACGTAGGGGCGCCATTGCTCGAGGTATTGTTTGTCTTCGTCGCGGGCGGCGTGGCGATGAATGAAGTCGAAGAGGCGGAGGTTGCGGATGGTGTCGCGGACGGTGCGCGGCCAGTCTTTCATCTGGAAGAGGTGGAGGTAGCGATAGTAGTAGAGCACGCCTTCGTTGAAGAGCTCGAGGCAGTCGTCGGGGCTGAGACGGAAGGCGGAGTCGGTGCCGGCGGCCTTGGCTTTGTCGAGTTGGGCCAGATGATGGTCGAGGAGCGACTCGGCATTGTGGGGGCGTTGGCCATCGGGGCGGCCATCGAGTTCGTATTGTTCGATGCCGAGCGGGAGGCGGACCTGCATGACGTCGCGTCCGTCGGCGAGGGTGACCACGCGCACGCAATCTTCGGGATCGTAGGGCCACGATTCGAGAAGTGCTTTGAGATCAGGATCGCTCGCCATGGTCGTTACCCATGACAACATTGCCAGCGAAAGGGCGACTTGGCAACTGCGGAACGACGAAACTGCGTCACCTCTTCAACGCCTTCTCGACTTCCTTCAGCGGCAGGCAATTGACGACATCCTTTTTTTCCAGCCAGCCTTTGCGGGCGATGCCGATGCCGACGGCGAGATACTGCAGATCGGGGATGCTGTGGGCGTCGGGGTTGATGGCGCATTTGACGCCGAGTTCCTTGGCGTGTTTCCAGAGGCGCCAATCCATGTCGAGGCGGTAGGGATGGGCGTTGATTTCGATGATCTTGTTGTATTTCGCGGCGGCGGCGATGACCTCGGGCATGTTGACGGCATAACCCTCGCGCTCGAGCAACAGACGGCCCGTCGGGTGGCCGAGCATCGTGACCTTCGGGTGCGCCAGCGCCCGGCAAATGCGTTTGGTCATTTTCTCGGCGTCCAGGTTGAAACCTTGGTGGACGCTGGCGACGACGTAGTCGAACAGCGCGAGCGTCTGGTCGTCGAAATCGAGCGAGCCGTCGCCGAGGATGTCGCATTCCGTGCCGAAGAAGATCCGGAAATTCTCCTTGGCGAACTTCACATTAAGTTTTTTGATTTCCTCAGCCTGTTGGCGGACGCGTTTCTCGTCGAGGCCGTTCGCCTGTCGCTCGGATTTGCTGTGGTCGGCCATGCCGAGATATTGCAGGCCCAGGTCCATGGCCGCTTCCGCCATGGCCTCGACGCTGGCGATGCCATCGCTCCACGTCGAGTGACAGTGGAACGTGCCGCGGAGGTTTTCCAACTCGATCAACTTTGGCAGGGTGCCGTTCTCCGCCGCTTCGATCTCGCCCATGTCTTCGCGGAGTTCGGGGGCGACGTAGTCGAGCTTGAGCGCCTCGTAGAGATCTTCCTCGGTCTTGCACTTGATGGAACTGCCGAGTTCCTTGGCGCTCTTTTCCTTTTGGGAAACAGGCGAAAAACCGTATTCGTTCAGGGAAAGATTCTTCAATTTCAACGCGCGGGCCCGGAGCGCGATGTTGTGCTCCTTGCTACCGGTGAAATAATTCAGGGCAAAAGCATATTGGTCGTCGGTGACCACGCGCAGGTCGGCCTGAATGCCGCCTTTCAACACCACGCTGGCTTTCGTCTCCCCTTTGGCGCTGACGCTGATGCCGGGCATTGCGGTGAAATCTTCGATGATTGCCGCCGCATCCTTCGGCTTGGCGCTGACCAGAAAATCGACGTCGCCGATGGTTTCGCGATGGCGGCGCAGGCTGCCGGCGATGCTGCAGCGGATGACGCCCTCGTGTGATCGCAGCGCGTCAAGGATCGGCTGCGCGACCGCGTACGCCTTGTCGTAACGGTGCCGCGAGCTGAACTGGCGGACGAGCGTGATTCCTTCGAGGATTTTTTGCTGCGATTTTTCGCCGAACCCGTCGAGCGCGGCGATCTTGCCGGCGTGGCAGGCCGCCTCGAGTTTTTCGATGGAATCGACCTTGAGCTTGTCGTAAACAACCTTTGCGCGCTTGGGGCCAAAACCGGGGATTCTCAGCATCTCCAGTAACCCTTGCGGCATCGAGGACTTCAGTTCCTCGTAAAACTGCAGCCTGTCTGTCGTGTACAACTCAGTGATCTTGCCCGCGAGATCTTTGCCGATGCCCTTGATGTCGGTGAGGCGCGCCTCCTTGATGAGCGTGCCGAGGTCCTCCTGCAGGCCGTCGATCATGCGCGCGGCGTTGTAGTAGGCGCGCACGCGGAACGGGTTATCACCCCGCAGTTCCAGCAACGCGCCGATCTCCTCGAAAATCCCGGCGATTTCCTTCTTATCCATGCAGAACCACTCGCCTGGCTCAGGATGAAATCATGAACTCGTATGTTTCGGTGATTTCACTTGCAGCGTCGAATTCACCTCGCGCACACCATCGGTTTCGAGCGCAATCAGCATGGCCTTCCCGATTTGCTGGTGCGATGTGACGTTGCCCGCCAGCGTGACGCGGCCATCCGTGGTGTTCACCGAAATGCTGAAGGCAGACAGATCGTGTTCGACCGCATATTTGGCTTTGATCTTGGCCGTGATGGCGGTGTCGGCGGAAGCGCTGACCATCGCCGCGCCGAAATCGCCCGCCTGGCGTCGCAAGACCTTGCCCGTGCGGCTGAGTTCGTCCTTGATGTCGTCGCCACGCAGATGCCAGGCGGTCAGCTTGGCATCCAGAACGTCCCAAGCATGGACCACGCGCGGGTCCTTGCGGGCGACCACGAAGTACCAGCCGGTGCTCGCCGTCAGAAACACGCCCACGACCAGCCCGATAAAGAAATCTTTCATGTCACTCTCCCGCCCGCATCTTATCGCCGATGGTCCTCCAAGGCAATCCAAGGTCGGACTAGGGTCCGCCCAACTGTGTTACGACCGCATCGTTGGCAATGGCGGCAGCACATGGAACGGGTTTTACCGGACAGGCTGCAGGGCCGCGTTTCGTAGCGCGGAAGATTTCGGCGACACCGACTTGCGTTTGGTGGATTTGCCGGCCATGACAGTGTGAACGTAGCGGACACCCCGTCCCGCGTCAACCGAGTCGGCTTACCTCTTGGAGATTTCTTGCAGTTGCTTCTGGCGCATCAACCAGCGAAGTTGACCCGCGCCAGTACGCAAGTGTGCCAACTCGATGCACGCCACGCCGGCCTTGCCCAGCGGAAAGCCCCGCCCGTTCGGCGCGCCGATGAGCACGGCCAGATGTTCGGACAGGGATGGCATGTGACCGACCAGAAGTATTTCGCCGCACGACGCGTACGGTCTCAAGGCCTTGAGAAGCGATGTTGTGGAAGCGTTGTTGGCGAGTTCGTAGAGCAAGGCCACGTCATCCCTGACCTTCAACGCCTCCGAGATAATCTCCGCGGTCTGACGAGCGCGCACCAACGGACTGCTCAGGACATAGGACACCCTGACATCCAATTCCGCCAGTGCTGTCCCCGCGATGCGCGCTTCTTCTCGGCCTTCACGAGTCAGTTCGCGCTCCGCGTCGTTCGGGGCGACATCGGAAGCGGTGGCGTGGCGAACAAGGTGGAGCTTCATCAGCTCAGGATCTCTCGCGGGTCGGTGATGTGTCCCGTGATGGCGCTGGCCGCGACCGTGTACGGCGATGCAAGAAACACCTGGGACTCGAGATGGCCCATGCGCCCGGGGAAGTTTCGGTTCGTCGTGCTGATGCACTTCATCGGCTTGTTCAACCGCCCGAACGTATCGGTTGGCCCGCCAAGGCACGCGGCGCAGCTGGCGTTTTCCGTCATCTGGACGCCGGCTTCCTCGAGAACCTGCCAGACGGTCTTGCCGCTCATCTTGGTCGTCTGCAACTCACGCACGGTGTCGGGAGTGGCCGGCACGCCGAACGTGTCGATCCTGACCTTGTGGCCCTCGATGATTTCGGCGAACGCGAGGAAATCGCTCGTCTTGCCGCCCGTGCACGAGCCGATGTACGCACGGTCGAGTTGGACGTTGCCCATCTCCTTGGCGAGCTTGCGATTGCCCGGATTGGGATGACACGCCACCGTCGGCTCGAGTTTCGCGAGATCGAACTTCTTGGTGTAAACGAATTCCTGCTTGTCGTCAGAATCGCAGAACAGCGGTTCGTACTTCGCTTTCGTGCCGTTCGCCTTCGTGCGTGCATCAACATAGGCAAAGGTCGTTTCGTCGGGCTCAAAAATTCCGTTCTTGCCACCGGCCTCAATGGCCATGTTGGTGATGGTCATGCGGTCGTCCATCGTGAGGGTCTTCGCGCCCGGGCCCTGAAACTGCATCGCGCGATACGTTGCACCATCGAATCCGATGTCGCCGATGCAATGGAGGATGACGTCCTTCGCCATCACGCCTTTCGGCAACGAGCCTTCGAACCAGAAACGCATTGTTTCCGGCACTTTGAGCAACAACTTGCCCGTGCCGAACACGAAACCGGCATCCGTGTTGCCGATGCCCGTGGCGAATTCGCCGAACGCGCCCGCCATGCACGTGTGCGAGTCCGTGCCGAGCAGGACTTCGCCCGGCCGCGTATGGCCCTTGGCCGGGAGTGCTGTGTGGCAAACACCCGCAAAACTGCCGCCGTACTGGCGTTTGAGTTGACCTTTGCTCGCGTCGAACGCCCAATGCCCGTTCGGATCATCAATCACGTCGTAGAAATACTTCAGGCCTTGCTCCCTCACAAAATCGCGCAGAATGTCCACGTTGCGATTCGACTTCGAGTCGGCGGTGAAAATGTAATGGTCAGGGATGATGACGATCTTCTCGCGGTCCCAGACTTTGGCGTGGGCGCCGAACTCGCGCTTGAACACGCCGATGGTGCCCGGGCCGCATACATCGTGGGTCATGAGGACATCCACGTTCACCCAGACGTTGTCGCCGGGCTGCACTGATTTCCTGCCCGCCGCGCGGGCCATGATTTTTTCTGTGAGCGTCATGTGATCTGAATTCCGAAGCGCAACAGGATACACGAGCAATTGTGTCCATGCAACATCCACGCTACACTCGCAATATGCCTGAGATTTGGGACTTTTTGCAGTCACCCGCAGCGAGTGCGGCGTTCAACATGGCGCTGGACGAGGCGCTGCTGCGTACTGCCGCGAAGCGAGAGCGTCCCATGCTGCGCGTTTACTCGTGGGAGAAGCCGTCCGTTTCCTTCGGTTATTTCCAGAAGTTTCCTGCGCACCTTGCCGACGGCTACGAAGTGGTCCGTCGCCCCACGGGCGGGGGCGTGGTGTATCACGTCGAGGACACCACCTACACGGTTGTGGTGCCGCCCGGTCATTCCTTGCACGCGATGAAAACCGCCGACGCCTATTGCGCCCTGCACAAGGCCGTTGCCGCCGCGTTTGAATCGCAGCCCGCGCTGCATCAGGCGCCGCTTCACTCGCCGCAGGGTCAGTACGAATGTTTCCAGAAACCCGTGCAGGGCGACATTGTGGCGGATGGCCGCAAACTCGCCGGCGGCGCGCAACGTCGCAATCAGTCCGGCCTGTTGCACCAGGGATCCATTGCCGCGAAGCTTTCCGCCGAACAGATCAAGAGCGGATTTCAAAAAGTGTTCGGAGTCGGATTCGAGAAGCATGAACTCACCGATGCCGAGCGGACGCTCGCCGGGAAGCTGGCTCGTGAAAGATACGGCACCGCTTCGTGGAATCAACGGATCATCGCCTGTTCCCGGGAGTAATCCAAAGTGGATGCACGCAACAGCCTGCAGGAACGTTTGTCCCGGCCACTCCGCGTCGGGGTCTCGTTATTGGTCGGCTCGATTATTGTGACGACCTGGCTGGGGGCCACGCGCCGTGGTCTCGAGTATGACGAAATCTGGACCCTGAGGGAATATGCCCATGCACCCTCGATCGGGCGTATTTTTTCTGACATGGCGCTCGCCAACAACCATTCTCTCAACAGTTTGCTTGTTCGACTAACGACCTCGCTCCTGGGCGACACGGAACTGGCCGTTCGTCTGCCGGCCCTTATCGCCGGGACAGTGCTGTTTGTCTGTGTGCCGTTCGTTGTTTACCGTCTGACTCGGCGTTGGGAGGTGTCGCTATTGGCGACCGCATGGATCACGACGAGCGCCCCGCTGATGTATTTCGCGCAGGCGTCAAGAGGCTACGCCCTGCAGACGCTGCTTGTGTTCGCATACACCGCGCTGGTGTTGGAGGCTCATCGAGAACCTGGTCGTGAGGGACGAATGCTGGCGGCGGCTGCCGTGGTTGGTGCGGCAGCAATGTTGGTTGTGCCGACCACGGTGCTGTTTCTCCTGCCCGTCGCGGTGGTCGACGTTGCCACCCGGGCGATGCGATGGCGGAAGGGATCGCGTAAGCAACGCGGCTATTTCCTTGCAAGCGAAGGACGTGCGTTTGTCGCTTACGCGGCGCTGGCCTTGTGGTGTGCGGCGTGGATTCTCCATGGCTCTACGGAACTTGCGGAATCGCGCGCCTTTGCCGGGATAGAAATTCTCTCAGTATCGCAATGGGTATTGTTCTGTGGAGATGTAATCCGGGCGCTTGGGTTGCGGCCCGAAGTCATCCTGACGGTCGTGGGCTTGTTACTTTGCGTCACAGATGGGACGACGTGGACGCTCAGTACCACAGCATTTTGTCCGCTCCTCTTCGCATGGTTTTCGCGAGCAGGACCACCGCGCACCTACGTGCCCATGGTGCCGTTGGTCTGCATGGCGGCGGCAATGGGACTGTGCCGCGCCCTTGATCTCGTGGGTGAAAAGATCGGCAGGCAAGTTCGATCGGGCATCGTCATTGCCGCAGCCGCGCTGCCGTTGTTGGTTTTGCCGGGCGCCTTACGGAGTTGGATGCCACTGGACTGGAAGCACGCAATCGATGCGGTGCGCGAGTCGGCTGGTTCGAAAGCCTGCATCGTTTATCCAACCTACGACGGCTACGTTCTCACGTACTATTATGCACCGGAGATTCTTCTCGATTCGTTTCATCGCCTGCCAGGGGATTCCGGCTCCGTCCTGGTCCTTACCGAACCTGGTGGACGGATGACGGGAGTGGATGTCGCATCGGGACGAACGATGACGATTTTTTGCCCCGAACGATTGCGCGCGTCCGTGAAACCCGCGGGGAAAACGACGGTGGAGCTAGCGTCGTACACGATCAGTTCCCTGCCGCGGGAGTTCTCGCCACAGAGTATCGAGCCGCGATCAGTTTACTTGCTTCAACTCGGGCCGGCGGATCGGAACCCGGCGCTACGGCGTCTGGAGAACCTCTACGTTGAGAGCGGTCGCGATCAGTGGCAGTTGGTCAACCCGCATATCGAGTTGGTTGTCAACCAGTCAGGCAAGATCGTCCAGGCGTTTCTCCTCGCGACAACGAATGTCGACACGTTCGTGCGAGAGTGGACGAATGCCGTTTCTCGGGGTGCTGTCCCGGCGAGCTTTCATCAACTCGTTTCGCCCAAGACCGGCAATTGAGTGAATAACCGACGGCCCCTTACGGCGGTGTCGGTTGCGCGCCCGGCGGAAGGGCGGGCTGCTCGATCTGGCCGAGCTTGGCATCCAGTTTGGCGAGGGCTTTCTCGCCTTCGCCGTAGGCGCCCTGGGCGTTGGTGATGTGTTTGCCGAGGACCCGGAAACTTTCCTGCACCTTCTCGAAATCGCCGCGCAGACGCGCGAGGGTGTTGAGGATTTCCTGGGCCCGTTCCTCGACCTGCATCCCGCGCAGGCCGAGCAGGATGGTCTGCAGATAGGCGTAAAAGCTGTTCGGCGAAACCGGCACCACGCGTTTCTCCAGCGCGTAGCTGAACAACGGACGTTCTTCGCCCGAGGCGCTGGCTTCCTCCTTGATGATCGTCTCGTAGTACACGTTCTCGGCGGGAACGTACATGAGCGCGAAATTGTAGGTGCCTTCGTCGGGCAGGATGTATTTCGAGGCGATGGCATCGACGTGTTTCTTCACGTCGCGTAGAAACTGTTTGCGCGCCGCCACGCGCTCCGAATCGCTTTGCGCATCCACGATGCGGCGGAAGTTTTCCAGGGGGAACTTGGAATCGACCGGCACGAACTTGTTTCCAATCTGGATCACCGCGTCCACCGCCTCGCCACTGCGGAAGCGGTGTTGCAGCTTAAAATGCTCCGGTGGCAGAATCTGCGCAAGCAGGTCGCCAAGGAAAAGTTCGCCCATGCCGCCGCGCAGTTTCGGCGAACGCAGGATGTTCACCAATTCCGCGGCCGCCTTGCCGACTTCGTGGATTTGCCCAACTTTCTCCCGCAGATCGCCAACGACTTTGGCGGCGTTGTCGAGCCGGGTGTTCATGGCGGTACTCGACTGCTGGAGGTTCTCGGCAACCGTCTGGCCGAACTTGTCGAGCCGCTCCTGAAAGGCGCTCATTTGCTGCTGGAGGAGCACCATGCCCTGATCGGGCGGCTGCGGAGGTTGATTGCGTTGACGTGCCACCACGAGGATGAGCACGGCAACCGCGACCAAGGTGAGCAAGCCGATGATAATAACGGCGGATTCCACGGCCCGAAGCTAACATTTGGCCGCGCGGACGGCAATTCTTTGGTTTTTCACTCCAGCCGTTAACACCTTTTTAACGCGCTCGTGCAGGCTTTTAATTAACGCTTTGAATGGATTGCGGCGATTATCACGGTGGCCTATTCGACGGACGATAGGCTGGCGCGCTCGGATGAGTGCGTCACAGAAAACTAGAAAAAGGAGTTTCTCCATGAATCTTTTGTTTTGGTTGCCGGCGATGGTTTTGCTGGGCCTTGTGGCGATGGGACTCTGTTATCTGTTTCTGAAAGCTTGCGGGAAGATCTGAGGAGATGATCATGATCTATCTGACGGCAGTGATTGCGGCGTTGCTGATTATTTATCTAATCGTGGCCATGATTCGGCCGGAGTGGTTCTAAACAAGGTCGATCCCAGGCCCTAAGAAAGAAGGAACATATCCCATGACAATCTGGTTTCTGCCCATTGCATTGCTTGTCATCACCACCATCTTCGCGATCCCGTTGAGTCGCTATCTGGCATGGATCATGGACGGAAAATACCGCGCCCCGAAGGTGCTGCGCTGGTTTGAAGAGCGGTTGGACACCGGCCCGCAGAATTGGAAGCAGTACACGGCGGCGTTGCTTATCTTCAACGTCGTGATGTTCCTCTTCGGATTCCTGGTCTTGGCGCTCCAACCGATTATGCCGTTGAACCCGCTTGGGCGAGGCCTGTTGTCACCGACGACCATTTTCAATTCGGTCGCCTCCTTCATGACGAATACCAACCTCCAGCACTATTCGGGCGACCAGCATCTATCCAACTTCAGTCAGATTTTTTTCGTCATCTGGAATCAGTTCGTTTCAGCAGCGGTAGGGTTTTGTGCGCTGACTGCGATCATCCGTGCTTTTCGCGGCGAAAAGACCCTCGGTAATTACTTCGTCGATATGTGGCGCGTGGTGGTTTACGCGTTCGCGCCGATCGCCTTCATCATCGGCATCATCTTTGTGCAGCAGGGCATGCCGATGACGTTCCACCGGAGCGCGTATCAGGTCTCGACGCTTGAGCCTGCGGCGATGGGCACGGACGATAAGGGCCAGGCGAAACAGCAAACACTGGTGGTCGGTCCGGTGGCGGCTGTCATCCCCATCAAAATGCTCGGCACGAATGGCGGCGGGTTCTACGGCATGAACTCCGCCCACCCGTTCGAGAATCCCACGGCCCTGACCAACTTCGTGACGACATTTGCCATGATGCTGTTCCCATTCTCGTTGGTGCTGATGTATGGGCGAATGCTCGGTCGGCGGCGGCACGCCGCCGTGATCTTCTCGGTGATGATGCTCATGATGATCGGCACAATTGCCTGGGCGATCTACTACGACACACTGCAACCGAACCCGGGATTGACGGCACATTCCGCTGCCAAAACATACGAGATCCCCAGCGCCACCGCGCCGGGCGGAAAACGCGTGGTGGCCTCCCCGGCGGTTGCGGGTCTGCCTGTCGATCAGCATCTGGGCAATCTCGAAGGCAAGGAAATGCGTTTCGGCACCTCCGCAGGCGCGACGTTCGCCGCCGTAACGGTCGATGTGACCTGTGGCGCCGTGAACGCCGAACACGACAGCCTGAATCCGATCGCCGCGTTGTCCCCGATGACCGGAATGTGGTTAAACTGCATTTTCGGCGGCAAAGGAGTGGGCATGATCAACATGCTGATTTTTGTGATCATTGGCATATTCGTCGCCGGGATGATGGTCGGGCGAACGCCCGAGTACTTGGGTAGGAAGATTGGGGCTCGCGAGGTCAAGCTCGCCGTCATCGCCTTGCTGGTTCATCCGCTGATGATCTTGTTCCCCACGGGGCTGTTCGCCGCAACGGATTGGGGTCTGAAAGCCACCAGCAATCCCGGCCCGCACGGTTTTTCACAAATGTTGTACCAGTTCTCCTCCGCATCAGCCAACAACGGGTCGGCTTTCGACGGACTGGGTGTGGCCTACGGGTTCTACAACAATCCCAATCATGCGCCAGAAGCCATTCCCTGGGACATCGCAACGGGCTTGGTGATGCTGTTCAGCCGTTATCTTCCCATCATCGCGCCGATCGCCATGGCCGCTTATCTCGGCGCAAAGAAGCCCGCCAAGTTCGGTCCGGGAACCTTGCGTGATGACACCGCCACGTTCGGGTTTCTGCTGCTTGGAACGGTCCTCATCATCGGCGCCTTGCTGTTCCTGCCGGTGGCGGCGCTCGGACCAGTGGCGGAACACTTGGGACCGATTCCCTTTGGTGGTTGATGCCCTCTGACACGAACCCGTCCATGATTGATAAGGAGTGCTCATAATGACAACCAATAGCGTGCTTGATGTTGATACAACCGTCGCAACCGCACCTGACTACAACCCGTCACCGCTCCAGCGCCCACCACGCCGGGCTAAGCGACAACCTTTATTGACGCGGGACATAGGTCTGGCAGCATTGAAGCAAGCCTTGGTGATGCTGCGGCCCGATTTGCAGTGGAGCAATCCGGTAATGTTCGTGGTCGAGGTTGGCGCCTTCCTGACGCTGCTCTACATCGTGCAGGCGATGTTTGGCAAGTCCGCCAGCCTGGTGCCGTTGAGTTACTTCATAGCGTTGGATGTCTGGCTGTTTCTCACGGTTCTTTTTGCAAATTTTGCCACGGCCCTGGCCGAGGCACGCGGCAAGGCGCACGCCGAATCACTGCGTCGGACCCGTGTCGAAACGACGGCATATCGCTTGCGCGACAAGGGCCAGGTCGAGCAGGTCTCCTCGGCCGTCCTGCGGAAAGGAGACCGGGTCGTCGTGACCGCCGGACAAATCATTCCTGGTGATGGCGAGGTGATCGAAGGAATAGCTTCCGTCGATGAGTCGGCGATTACCGGCGAATCGGCGCCCGTGATTCGCGAGTCGGGAGGCGACCGCTCTGGCGTGACCGGCGGGACCGTCGTCCTGTCCGATCGAATCGTGGTTCGCGTCACGGCGCGACCTGGCGATTCGTTTCTCGATCGGATGATCGCACTCGTCGAGGGCGCCAAGCGCCAGAGAACCCCCAATGAAATTGCGCTGACCCTTGTCCTTTCGGCATTCACGTTGATCTTCTTGATCGTCGCGGTGCCGCTTTTCCCCATGGCTTGGAACGCCGAGCAATCCATGATGGGCTATCTGGGCATTCAAGAACCCCTGCGCAGCCTCGGCACGGATGTGCCGACGTTGATCGCGCTTCTGGTTTGTTTGATTCCGACCACCATCGGGGCCTTGCTCGCGGCCATTGGGATCGCGGGAATGGACCGCGCCCTGGAGGCCAACATTATCGCCAAGAGCGGCAAGGCCGTGGAGACCGCCGGAGACATTGACATTGTCCTGCTAGACAAGACCGGCACGATCACGCTGGGCAACCGGCGCGCCGTGGAATTCATTCCAACCCAAGGGGCGCACCCTGAACTGCTGGCTTCGAGCGCCCAGCTATCCTCTCTTTCCGATGAGACACCGGAGGGCCGCAGCATTGTTGTTCTGGCCAAAGAAAAATACAACATCCGCGCATGGAAAGCGGACGAGCTGCACGGGACATTCGTTCCGTTCAGCGCGCAAACTCGCATGAGCGGCATCGACCTGCCAGACGGTCGCCGCATTCGCAAAGGGGCTTCGGACGCGATTGAGGCCTACGTGAAGCAACAAGGCGGATCGATGCCGGCCGGTGTCAAGCAGTTGGTCGAAACCATCTCCCGGGCAGGCGGGACGCCATTGGTGGTGGCCGATCGCAACGTCGTGCTGGGCGTGGTTCATCTGAAAGACATCGTCAAAGGCGGGATCAAGGAACGGTTCGAACAGCTTCGGAAAATGGGCGTCAATAGCGTGATGATCACGGGTGATAACCCATTGACGGCGGCGGCAATTGCGGCGGAAGCAGGAGTCAACGATTTTCTGGCGGAAGCCACGCCGGAACAGAAGCTGGCGTTCATCCGGAAGGAACAGGCTGAAGGAAAACTGGTCGCCATGATGGGTGACGGCACCAACGACGCTCCCGCTCTCGCGCAAGGGGACGTTGCTCTGGCCATGAACGCCGGCACCCAGGCAGCCAAAGAAGCGGCCAACATGGTTGATCTGGATAGTGACCCCACCAAGTTGATCGAAGTAGTGGAGATCGGCAAGCAACTATTGATGACGAGGGGCGCGCTGACGACGTTCTCGATTGCCAACGACGTGGCGAAATACTTTGCCATCATCCCGGCGCTTTTTGCCGGGACATTGCCGTGGTTGAAGGCTATCGACATCATGCATCTGCATTCACCGACCTCCGCGATTCTATCGGCGGTCATATTCAACGCGCTCATTATCCCCGCCTTGATTCCCGTGGCTCTCCGGGGCGTTCGCTACCGGCCGCTCGGCGCCGACGCGCTTCTGCGGAAGAACCTTTTCATCTGGGGGTTTGGCGGCGTGATCATTCCGTTCATCGGCATCAAGCTCATTGACGTGGTCATGGTCGCCCTGCATCTGGTCAACTGAACGTTTCATGAGGAAAGGAGTCATCGACATGTTGCGAATCATTTCAAAGAGCCTCTGGTTGTTATTGTTCTCGGTGATTATTTGTTGCGGGATTTACCCGGCGTTGCTCTGGGTGGTCGGCCAGATCCTGTTTCCGTTCCAAGCGGACGGCAGCATGCTCAAAGGTCCCGACGGCACACTGGTCGGATCGCGACTCATCGCACAGCCGTTCACGAAAGACGAATACTTTCAGCCGCGCCCGTCGGCTTGCTCCTACGACGGATCGGCGTCGTCCTCGTCGGCGTTGGCGCCCTCCAACTACGCGCTTCGCAATCGCGTCGCCACCGCGCTCGGCCCGATCGTTACGTATAAGGGCGGCCCCAAGGCCGGACAACCGGTCGCTCCCGACATCGAGACGTGGTTCCAGCAGGACCAGTATCAAGGCGGCTCCAACATTGTTGCGCAATGGGCCGACGCTCACAACAGCCTAGCTCAGGCCTGGGTCAACGCTGACCCGAGCCACAGCCTGTACGTCAGCAATTGGGCGAACGCGCATCCGCAGGTGGTCGCGCAATTCGTCAAAGACAATCCGAGCACGCCTCAGCCACAGCCCGCGGATTTGGCGGTCACCTTTTTTGAGAGTTTCTCCAAGGAGCATCCCGGCAGATTCCCCTCGGCAGTCACGACCAACGGGGCCGATGGCAAACCTCAGACAATCATTCAGCCGGTCAAAGAAGGCTCGGACATTCAATCAACCTTCTTCGACATGTGGCGGCAAAACCACCCGCGTGTTGCACTTCAGGATGTCCCCGGCGACGTGGTGACGACTTCCGGCTCCGGTCTTGACCCGCACATCACGCTACAGAACGCGGAGTATCAGTTGGACCGGGTCGCATCAAAGTGGGCCGCTAATCTCAAGCGCGACCCGGCGGAAGTGCGTCGGGAAATTGACAACTTCCTGAAGACGAACGCGTCAGCACCGTTCGGGGGGATTGCAGGAGAGCCGTTGATCAACGTACTCGAAATCAATCTCGTGCTTCGCAACCGATACGGGGCGCCGCCATCCTGAAGTGGAAGGGAGTGTGAACGCGAAAGGATAGGTGATCGGACATGGAAAAGCCCCCGTTTCGCAGGCCCGAAGAGCGTGCCATAAGACCGACTTCGTCCGGTATGCAACTGTGCCGGATCCTGGTGCCTGTGGACTTTTCGGCAGCCACGACCAAGGCGCTGCAATACGCGGCGGCGTTCGCCCGGGAGTACAAGGCGCTGATTACACTGCTGCATGTCGTGGTGCCGGATGGCTCGCAGGTGAGACGCAACATATCCCGCCAACGACTGATCGAGGAGATGAGCGAGGTCAGTGAAGACCAGCTCCGCAAGTTGGCGGACGTAATCTGGGGGGAGGAGATCACCACGGACATTGTGGTCGCCACCGGAAAGCCCTATCTGCAAATCGTCAATGAGGCCAAGGAAATGAATTCGGACATGATCATCATGGCCAGCCACGGTGTGGTCGGCACGTGGGGGCTTTTCCGTCGCAACACGACGACGAAAGTGGTCCGATACGCGCCCTGTCCTGTGCTGGTGGTGCAGATGTTTGGCCGTGGCTTGGTGACGGATGCTCCCGTTGAAAGGTATCCGGGCCGCTAACCCCGGCAGGAATTCCGGCATGCGTCTTGGCTACAACATACGACCCGCCGCTTCCGCGTTGTTCGAGCCGACAGCGCGCAGTCGCGATGGATCCGATTACACCGCGCTCGGCCAGTCGCACTTCACCGTTGGGCTTGGTCCCGGGGACATCCTGGACGAGCGGTTTTTGCTTGCCGAGATCATCAATCAGGGCGGGATGGCGACGGTTTTCAAAGCGCAGGACTTGCAGAACCACAATCAGGCGGTGGCGGTGAAGGTGCCGCACCTCGGAGCGGAGAGCAACCCGGCGTCGTTCGCCCGCTTCCAGGGCGAAGAGAGAATCGGCTGCCGGCTGGATCATCCGTTCATCCTCAAGTTTGTGCGCGTGAACGGTGCCAAATCCCGGCCGTACATCGTCACGGAATACCTGCGCGGCTGCACGCTGGCGCATCTGCTGGGGCGGATTCGACCGTTGCCGGAAAAGGACGCGTTGAGATTCACCAGCCTGATTTGCGAAGCGCTGCAGTACCTGCACGAACACGGCGTGGTGCATCGCGATCTGAAACCCAGCAACGTCATGTTTTGTCCTGACGGCACGATCCGCATCATGGACTTCGGGATTTCTCAGATGACCGACTCGCGGCGAATGACGTTCGTGGGTTTCACACCGGCGATGGGTACGCCTGATTACATTGCGCCCGAGCAGATCAAGGGCCGGCGCGGCGACCGGCGCTCCGACATCTACAGCTTGGGCGCGATGTTGTACGAGTTGCTGACGGGAAGCACTCCGTTCGACGGTGACGATCCTTTCGTGATTATGAATACGCGGTTGTCGGGCGACCCGGCCGCGCCGCGCACACTGAACCCCCAACTTTCACGACAGGCCGAAGAAATCGTTTTGCGCGCCCTCCAGCGCAATCCCGCCCGGCGTTATCCAACGGCAGCCGCAATGAAGGCGGATCTGGACGCGTCGGAAAAGACCCGGGTCACGGGGCTGTGCAACTCCTTGCAGAAATCAACGCGTTGGAGGCGATTTTTGCTGTTGGCCCGCTGGATCGCGGTGGTGTGCATCCTTCCGCTCGTGATCCAGGTGCTCCTGTTCCTGCTGCTCTGGCACCACTACGCGGGAAAGAGATGAGGTGCTTTCTTTGTGATGAGGTGGGGGCATGAATACCATCGCGTGGCTCATTTTCGTCGCAGCGGCGTTGCTTGAGGTTGGTGGCGACGCGTCGATTCGCCGGGGCTTGCGGGGTGGAGGCCTGGCTTTCATCATCGCGGGATGCGTGGCGTTGGGTGGCTATGGCCTGGTGGTGAATTCGGTCAAATGGGATTTTTCCAGGCTTATCGGCGTGTACGTCGGATTTTTTGCGCTGGTCAGCGTATTGGCTGGCCGCATCGTCTTCAAAGAGAATATTCCATCGACGACCTGGCTCGGCTTGGCGTTGATCCTTGTCGGCGGCGCCGTGATGCAATTGGGCCGTTGGTAGGTCTCGGAATCCTCTGGACAAGGCCGAGCATCTTTTCCTATTGTCCGCCACTGATGCCAAACCCGTGCGACAGCGCGGGGTGGGGGACCCGATTCCTTGGGGCGGACTCCGACCTTGTGTCGGGGAAGGTGTGCTGCTCTCCACCTGAGCCCGTCAGCTAACCTCGCAGGCGAACGAGAGGATTGGCATGCAACCATCTCATGACGAGGCACGCTTACCGCGACGGGTCTGGACGCGTGCGCGTCGTGTGTTGTTGGGTAAGCCACGCGACGTAAAGGATTCCGGCCTCGCTCACAAACTGGCGCTGGTCGCATTTTTGGCCTGGGTCGGCCTGGGTGCGGACGGATTATCTTCCTCGGCGTACGGCCCCGAGGAGGCGTATCGCCAACTCGGCGAGCACACGTATCTGGCGATTCTGCTGGCGGGGGCGACGGCCCTGACCGTGTTCATCATTTCCTACGCCTACAGCCGGATCATCGAACATTTTCCCCACGGCGGCGGTGGTTATGTCGTCGCCAGCGAACTGCTTGGGCCGAAGCTGGGTGTCGTCTCGGGGTGCGCGTTGCTGGTGGATTACGTTCTGACAATCACGGTGTCGATTGCGAGCGGCGGCGACGCGGTGTTCAGCGTGCTGCCGTCGGGATTTCACCAGTACAAGCTCCCGGTGGAATTCGGCGCGATTGCGTTGCTGACGGTGATGAATCTGCGGGGCGTCAAGGAATCGGTCGCGCCGCTGGTGCCGATTTTTCTGACGTTTCTGGTGACGCACGCCATCCTGATTGTCGGCGGCATTGGGTCTCATCTGGGCAACGTGCCGGCCGTGGCTCATGGCATTCACACGGGTTTCCATGACGGGGCGATGCAGTTGGGCAAATGGGGCATGTTTGTGCTGTTCTTGCGCGCGTATTCCATGGGCGGCGGCACGTACACGGGTATCGAAGCGGTTTCCAACGGAGTGGGGATCATGCGCGATCCGAAAGTCGAGACCGGCAAGCGCACGATGACGTACATGGCCGCGTCGTTGGCGCTGACGGCGGCGGGATTGATCATGTGTTACCTGCTGTTTCGCGTGCAGCCCGTGGAAGGGAAAACATTGAACGCGGCGTTGGTGGAGCAGCTTGCGGGCGGATTCCATGTCGGCTCGTGGGCGGTGGGCCATTGGTTTGCCGTCGTGACGATCGTGTCGGAAGCGGTGTTGCTGTTGGTCGCGGCGCAAACCGGCTTCATCGACGGGCCGCGCGTGATGTCGTTCATGGCAATCGATTCCTGGCTGCCGCGGCGGTTTGCTTCGCTGTCGGAGCGCTTCACGGTGCAGAACGGGGTGCTGCTGATCGGCCTCGCGGCGACGGCGCTGCTGGCGTACACGCGTGGCCACATCGGCATCCTCGTGGTCATGTACAGCATCAACGTGTTCGCCACCTTCTCGCTTTCCGAGACCGGCATGGTGCGTTTTTGGATCAGACACCGCAAGACCGACCCGCAGTGGAAGCGCCATCTGCCCATCCACGCGACCGGCTTGGTGCTCTGTTTCTCGATTCTGTGCGTGATGTTGTCGATGAAGTTGATGGAAGGCGGGTGGATCACGCTGGCGATCACCTTTGTCTGCATCGCGCTGTGTTTCGCGATCCATCGGCACTACCAGGGCGTGGCCAGGCGCGTGCGCGAGGTGGAACAATCGCTGGAGGAAGTCGCGCTTGAGTCCCCGGATGAAGCGGTTCGCGAATTTGATCCCAAGAAATCGACAGCGGTCATCCTCGTCGGCGGTTACGCGCGGCTGGGAATCCACTGCCTGCTGCAGATTTTCCGCACCTTTCCCGAGACGTTTCGCAATGTCATCTTCGTGTCCGTTGGCGTGATCGATTCGGAATACTTCAAGGGTGCCGAGCATCTGGAAGCCCTGGAGAAGAACACGCAGAAGAACCTCGCCCGGTACATTGAGGTCGCGCACAAACTGGGAATTCCCGCCCGCTCCGTTTACCGGATCGGCACGGACGTCGTGGAGGAAGCTTCGCAGCTTTGCCTCGAACTTGCCAAGCAGAATCCTCGGGCCGTGATCTTCGCCGGGGAAGTTGTCTTTGACGAGCCGCGCTGGTTCGACGGTCTGCTGCACAACGACACCGCGTACGCGATCCAGCGTCGGCTGCGGTTTGCCGGAGTCACGGTGGTGATTCTCCCGGTCCGCCTCCGGCGCAAGCAACCGCTTCCGACGGGCCCTGAGCCACCGCCGTGAAAACTTGCTTCGTGCGCGCCGAGCGGTCATTGTGTAAATTCCAGACATGAGCGAGAGGTTGCGACCGAGTCCCGATGAGCTGCTCGCGGAAATCCAGCGCGAGGAGCAGGCGGCCAAACGCGGGCAACTGAAGGTTTTCTTCGGGATGTGCCCCGGCGTCGGCAAGACCTACACGATGCTGGAGGCCGCGCGGGCGCGCAAAGCGGAGGGCGTGGACGTCGTGATTGGCGTGGTCGAGACGCACGGGCGCGCCGAGACCGAGGCGTTGCTGGTGGGGTTGCCGGTCATTCCGCGCAAGCAGATCGGATACCGTGGCGTCACCCTGCAGGAGATGGACATCGACGCCATTCTCGCGCGGCGTCCGCAACTCGTGCTGGTGGATGAACTCGCCCACACCAACGCGCCGGAGAGCCGCCATCCGAAGCGTTATCAGGACGTGCTGGAACTACTCGACGCCGGCATCGACGTGTACACCACGCTCAACGTCCAGCACCTCGAAAGCCGCGTGGACGTCGTACAGCAAATTTCCGGCGTGGTTGTGCGCGAGGCCGTGCCCGATTCCGTGCTCGACCAGGCCGACGAGATTGAGTTGATCGACCTGACGCCCGAACAACTGCGCAAGCGATTGGCCGAGGGAAAGGTGTACCTGGGCGAGCGGGCGGCGACGGCTTCGGAGAATTTTTTCCGCGAGGAGACGCTGACGGCGCTGCGCGAGATGGCGTTGCGCGCGACGGCCGAGCACGTGGACCAGGACTTGCGCGACGTGATGCGCGCCAAACACATCCATGCGCCGTGGAGATCGGGGCAGCGGTTGGGCGTGGGGGTCGGGCCGAGTCCGTTTTCCGGGCAACTGATACGCTGGACGCGGCGGATTGCCGCGGCGATGGATGCGCCGTGGGTGGCGGTGTACGTGGAGACCTCGGCGGCGCTGGATGAAGACGAGAAACGGCGGCTGACCAAGAATCTTTCGCTGGCGCGTCAGTTGGGCGCGGAGGTGGTGATGACCACCGGCGACGACGTGGCCAGCGCATTGCTGGAGGCGGCCCGCGACCAGGGTGTGACCCAGATGGTTGTCGGCAAGCCGATTGGCAATCGGGTGGTCGAATTGCTGAAAGGCGGTTCGCTGGCGAGCCGGTTGATTCGGCGCGGCGGCGACATCGACGTGCACGTGGTGGGAGGGGTGCAAGGCGGCGGCGGCGCGCGCGCGCGGCGGCCATGGTCGCGATGGGTCGGGTTCAATTTGCTGCGCGACTGCGGGGTGGGCGTGGCCGGGGTGGCGGCGGCGACGTGCGTGTCGTGGCTGTTGCAGGGATTGCTCGGGTACGTGGCGGTGTCGCTCGTGTATCTGCTAGGGGTGGTGTTGCTGGCGATGGTGTTGAATCGATGGGCCGTGTTGCTGACGGCCGCATTGAGCGCGCTGGCGTGGGATTATCTCTTTATCCCCCCGATCTTCACGTTCACGATTGGTTCCGCCCACGACATCATGATGTTCACGATGTTTTTCGTGGTGGCGCTGGCGATGGGGCATATAACTCACCAACTTCGCAGCCGCGAAGCCGCGGAACGCCGGCGGGAGCGTCGGGCCTCGGCGTTGAACCGCCTGCTGGAGAGCGTGACGGCGAGCGCCTCGCTGGAGGAGGGGTTGGGTTGCGCCGTGAAGGAAGTGGACGCGCTGTTTCGGTCGCGAACGGCGGTGCTGCTGGCGACGGCGGAAGGACGGCTTGATGAAGCCCCACACCCCGCGAGCACATTTTCACCCGACACAAAGGAACGGGCGGTGGCGGCGTGGGCGTTCGAGCGCGGACAGGCGGCGGGGAAATTCACGGATACGCTGCGGGACGCGGGGGGCTTGTACATTCCGCTACGGACCTCGAAGAACCGTCTGGGCGTGCTGGGCATTCATTTCGAGGAGCGCCGCACGTGGACTCTTGACGAGAACGATTTGCTGGAGACGTTCGCGAGCCAGATCGCGGTGATGATCGAGAGTTATCGGGCGATTGAGACAGCCCAGCAGGCACGGATGGCCGAGGAATCGGAACGGTTGCATCGGACGCTGCTGGATTCGGTTTCGCATGAGTTGAAGACGCCGCTGGCGGTGATCGGCGCGGCGACCGAGGGCCTGGACACGCAATTGAAGGGGGCCGGGTTGCCGCTGAGCGAAACGTTTCTGGATGAAATCAAAGCGGCGAACCGGCGGCTGGAACGGATTGTGACCAATCTGCTCGACATAACGCGCATCGAGTCCGGGCGGCTGCCGTTGAACATCGAGTGGGGCGAAGCGCGGGAGCTGCTGGAGTCGGCCGTCAGCCAGGTCGAGAACGAAGTGTCGCGCGGACGCGTCCGCATCACGGTGCCCGACGGCCAGCCGCTGGTGCGGCTGGATTTTGGGTTGATGGAACAGGCGTTGTGCAACCTGCTTGTGAACGCCGCCGAACACAGTCCCGCCTCGACGCCGATCGAAATGTCGGCGCAACTGGACGGAAAGACATTGCAGTTACGCGTTCGCGACCACGGCGCGGGGTTGGCCGTCGGCGAGGAAAAGAAGATATTCGAGAAATTCTATCGCGGCTCGGGGGCGCGGCCCGGCGGAACGGGACTGGGGTTGTCCATCGTGAAAGGCATTGCGCGCGCCCACCGGGGCGACATCGTGGCGGAAAACGATCCCGCGGGAGGGGCGATGTTTACGATCCGCGTGCCGGTGGAAACAGGAGAAGCGCCGGCATGAGCGCGGAGCGCACGGTGTTGGTCATCGACGACGAGGCGCCGATTCGGCGGCTGTTGCGGTTGACGCTGGAGCCGCAGGGCTACCGCATCCACGAGGCGGGGAGCGGCCAACTCGGTCTGCAGGAAGCGGCGGCGCGGCGGCCCGACGTGATCATCCTCGATTTGGGGTTGCCCGACATGGACGGCGTGACGGTCTTGAAACGGCTGCGCGAGTGGAGCCAGACGCCGGTGCTGGTGTTGTCGGTGCGCGATCGCGAGGGGGACAAGGTGGCGGCGCTGGACAACGGCGCGGACGATTACCTGACCAAACCGTTCGGCATGGAGGAGTTGCTGGCGCGGTTGCGGGCGGTGCAGCGGCGCGCGCCCGGGGCGCAGGAGGAACCGACGTTCGTGAGCGGGGACCTGGTGGTTGATCTCGCGTCGCGGACGGTGACCGTGAAGAAGAAGGAAGTGCGGCTGACGGCGACCGAGTATGCGTTGTTGCGTGAGCTGGTGCGTCACGCGGGCAAGGTGGTCATGCACGCGCAATTGCTGCGGGCGGTGTGGGGGCCGAACGCCGAAGGCCAGTCGCAATACCTGCGCGTGTACATCACCCATCTGCGCAAAAAGCTGGAGACCACGACGAGCGGGAAGTTGATCCAGACCGAGCCGGGGATTGGATATAGGCTGCTCGCCAGCGAGTGAATACGGCAGGAGACAGCTCCGAAAAGCCAAAACGTGGTGAAGATTCGGAGCGGGGAGACAGAGGGGAGAGTTGGAGTGCTGGAGCCACGTAAAGGGTGGTGAATGCTGGAGTGTTGGGGGAAAGGCGGGACGCCTCGAGTCGGAAGCGAGTAGCCGAGTAGACAGGGGTGGGAAGCGGAAAGCGGCGATTCTGGTTAAGCCATGAAGACACGGAGGACGCCACCGGCAGAAAATAGCATTTGACAATGGTAACATATATGTTACTATATGGCTGAGACTTTTGAAATACGGGAATACACCGAGGCCGGGCGTTCACCGTTCGCGGAATGGTTTGATGATCTGGATCCGGTGACGGCGGCGCGGGTGGATCGCCACCTCCGACGGGTGGAGGCAGGCAATTTTGGCGCGGCCAAACCGTTGCGCGACGGCGTGTTTGAGCTGCGACTGGATTTCGGTCCGGGCTATCGCGTGTATTACGGGCGCGAAGGCAGGACCATCATCATTTTGCTGGGCGGCGGGAGCAAGCGGCGGCAGGACGCCGATATCGCCGTCGCCGTGGAACGATGGAAACGATACAAACAGGCGAAGTAAAAGATGGCACTGACGCGAGACTATAGAGAAACGGTCGTGGCGCGGATCAAACGCGACCGGAAATTTGCGCGGGCACTTTATGCCGAGGCGATGAACGCCCTGCTCGATGGCGAAACCGCTGAGGGACTTTCCATGCTGCGCGATTTGGTTCACGCCGAAATCACGTTCAAGGAACTGGCGCGGCAGACCGGCTTGGGCGAAAAGACGCTACACCGGATGCTCAACCGTCGGGGCAATCCCACCGCGCGGAATCTGGGCGTAATCGTCAAGAGCATCGCCGAAGACCTGGGCATCAAACCACGCGTGGAATGGGCTGCGGGGCGTTGAAGCCACATCTGCGCAAAAAGCTGGAGACCACGACGAGTGGGAAGTCGCGGTCGTGATCGTTGCCGATACTGTAACTGTATCAATGATTAGACCTGACCCAAGAATTCCTTATCACCGTTTCCAGCCACAACAGCTACAGGCCGTACTTCCAATTGAGCCACATAGACCCAATCCCAAGAAGAACGATAGCACCCTGCAATCCGGAATTGCCGCCTTGGGGGTACGCGATTGGGGAAACCGTGGCGATCACACCGGCAAGCAGGCCCGTCTGGATAGCGTACTTTTCCAGAAATTGGTTTATTTTCGCTCGTTCGTCCTCGGTAGGCGCATCCTTTCGTTGAAGGCGCGATCGGTACGACTCGTAGATAAGCAGATAGATGACCGCGACTAACCAAGCGCAAAACGCCCAAATCAAAAATCGCACGATCGGCGCTAACGCTTCCATCCCATGAAGAATACAGGAGAAAGGAGGGCAGGCGAAGCGCATTCTTGAGCACCTACGGCGTGGCCTTTGTGGTCTCCTAGGAATTGACATTCGGTAAGTCGCCTGGTAGGCTCTCAAGCGATGTCGGTACTGAACATCGTGGGTTTGCTGGCCAATCTCGCGACCATCTTGGTTGTTGTCTTGCCCCTTTTGGGGCATATAAAAAAAAGCTAATTTCTGCCGCGCGGTGTGACATGTTGTGAGCCGCAGCACAAAAAGGTGAGCAACTTGCTCACCTGTAGCCTTTAATTGACGCGCGCTACGCGCAGTAAGAGGCTTCAGTCTCAAGGGCAATCAACACCTTTTCTCCCAAAGACTCACGCTAGCGGATATGGCCACCGGGATTTGTGCTCGTAATCAAGCATGAACTCCGTAAGTGAAACGCATGGGAAGTCAGATATGAATGCACGAGCAATGCACGGATAATCCCATGTACTTGGGAAATCCTCGCGCGGCTCTGTGGGTCGAAGAAACTGCTTCCTTCGCCATGGCGCGGAGTGTAGTCAGACAGAGACGCCACGTCAAACGTGGTAAACTTCGGCCCTTCGACTGCGCTCAGGGTAGGCAAGCTCGGGGTGTACAGACGGGGGAAGGGGATGGCGTTGGAGGGGTGGACGAAGGCGGCGCGCCCCGCCAATGGCCACGGACGCATCACGGACGATCACGGACACAACCACACGGACGCGGACTACCCACCCCTTATTCCCCTCCGAGGAGGGGATGGCGGCGGGCGGACGGGGGCGCGGTCAGCACGGCGACCGAGCGCCGTGGCTACAAGGGTAAACCTGCCGACGGACACGGACGCATCCACACGGACGCGGGTTACCCACCCCTTGTTCCCCTCCGAGGAGGGGATCGTGGCGGGCGGACGGGGGGCGGGTCGGCACGGCGACCCCGTAAACGACACGCGGGCGGGCAGAGCGCCGTGGCTACAAAGGGCGTGGCGGCTTACACGAACGCAGGCTAAAGCCTGCGACTACGGGGAACGGCGAGATACCTTTCAGGCATCACGCCCTACAAATCAGGAAAGACTGGCTATCGAGAATCGATAATTTTGCTGGACGCGGGGTTGCGGTGGTGGTATAGGGGAGATAGTTGTTTGACATAAGAGGAGTGGCGTACAGAGGCAAGGGAAATTGGAGATCGGAGATTGGAGATCTCAGAGGGGGCGAACACGCCTCGCAGAGGCGTGGCTACACCGGAGACGGCACGGTTGGGAGGAGAACGCTCTCTATAGAAGAGTGTTTTTTACCAAACGAACCCATTTGAAAAATGCGGATGTGATTGGGTATGAGGTTATTGGGCAAAAAAGCGAGTTGGGTTCGTTTTGCAAAAAGAGGCAAAAAAGAGGCAAAAAACAGGGAATAGATGCTGGAAAACAGCGCCGGAAGGGTGATTTGCCGCCCTAGACCCCTCGGCCTCTCCTGCGTCGGGTTGGGCAGGAACGAAGGCAGTTAATGGCGTCAACGTACAACCACGTGGAACGTGGCAAGCGCTCGACGTCCAACTTTCAAGGGAGGGAGAGTTGGATTGGAGATTGGAGATCTCAGAGGGGGCGGGACGGGGGCAAGCGAAGTGTGAAGGATGAAAGCGGCAGGAGGCGAACACGCCTCACAGAGGCGTGGCTACACCGGCCAAGTCGACCGGCGGGTGGATAACAGCCTTGCCGAAGGGCGCAAATCTCGGCTATAAGGCGGTGGATGAGTACGCGCTGTATCGCGCTGGCCAATCAAAAGGGAGGCGTTGGCAAGACCACGACGGCCGTGAACCTGGCCGCCTGCCTGGCGGAACGGGGGAAACGCACGTTGTTGGTCGATCTCGACCCGCAGGCGAACGCGACGAGCGCGTTGGGCTTGGAAAAGCTTTCGGGTGGCAGCGTGTACAAGGCGCTGATGGGCGACGCGCTGCTGGCGGATTCGATTCGTCCCGGCGGGTATGAGAACCTGGAGATCATCCCGAGCGAAGTGGACCTGACGGTGGCGGAAGTGGACGTGGCGCGGGCGGAGAATTATCTGCAGCGGCTGCAGTTTGCGTTGACGCCGATCCAGAGTACGCAGCAATACGAGTTCATCCTGGTGGATTGCCCGCCGTCGCTCGGCATTCTGACGATGAACGCGTTGGCGGCGGTGGACAGCGTGCTGGTGCCGATGCAGGCGGAATATTTTGCGCTGGAGGGGTTGGCGGTGATCACGCGCGTGCTCCAACAAGTCCGCGACAGTGGCGCGAACCCGGGGCTGGAGTTGGAAGGCATTGTCCTGACGATGTTCGATGGGCGCACCAATCTGGCGCAGCAGGTGGCCATCGAGGTGCGCAAACATTTTCCCGGCAAGGTCTACAAGACGGTGATCCCGCGCACGGTGCGGCTGGCGGAAGCCCCGAGTTTTGGCAAGCCGATCACGGTGTATGATCCGGGTTCGTACGCGGCGCGATGTTACCGGTCGTTGACCGATGAATTGTTGGCGTTGCCGTCGGAGACCCCGGCGGTTCCCCCCACCGAGAAAGCGGAAACGGGAACGGAGTCACCGGTGTCGACGGCGGGCTGAGCCAGCTCCGAAAAGGATTCGGAGCAGGCCCGACCAAGACCGTGCCGCAGACAGGGACGCCTGGGCCATCAAGGGTCAATCAATTCATTGACTTGGTGGCGTCGTTCACCATCTGGATATCCAGCCGGTTAATCTCGTTCACCGAGACTCCGTAGGCGATGGCCAGGCGGGACTTGTCGAGGGTGCGTTTGATGTACGCGCCGGGAGTGGGAGCGGTTTGCCAGTCAGCAGCCCACGCAGAGTCGCTCTTGTTGTTGTCCAAGATGGTGTTGATGGTCGACAGCGAAAACGCCACGGGATGACCGACTTTGTCGCCGGTCTTGTTTTTCTTCCAGACGACGGGACACGTGACCACTTCGCGGGCGGACTTGCCGGCAAAATCGGCGCCGTTGTATTTCTCATCGGCGTTGCCGACGTAAACCACGATGCCGAGGGCGTCCTTCTGGAACGAGTAGCGCTTCCGGTTCTCGACGAGATCCATGCTGTAGCCCGTGTCAGTCGATGCAATCAGGCTGACGTTCGTGCCAAAGTTTTCTTTGAGTTCCGCGTAGTAACCCTTTTGGGTCGGGATGTCGCCATTGCTCATCTCCACGACCTTGGGTTTTCCATAGCGGTGGCTCAACGCGTCCTCGGAATCTCCGAGCCAGGCATTGGCGGTCGAGATGGTTGTCAGCAGTGCGGCAATGGTCAACGCAATCGAACTGGGCTTCATCTTTTCTCCTGCATGATACCGAGCCGTCGCTCGGGGTTGGTACGCCTAGTGGCAGTCCCTTTGAACCAAGACTATACGTCTGGCTGCGCGAACTGGTCAAGCTGCGCGATGTTTTCATGGCTGACCCTGTACCATGTAAAAACTCATTCGTCTCAAGCCGCCACTCTCTGTGCATAATAATGATTGAGCAGCCCACCCAGCGCCGCATCACAGCGCACCGTTGCTAACGGCGCTGGTTGATCGGGATACTCGAACCCCAACGGAACGACATTGTCCAAGCCTTGATGCGGTCGGTGCTGGTTGTGATGTTGTTCAATCTGCCGGAGCACGTGGCGAAAATGTTGTTCTCCCAGCAGAATCAGATTGTCCAGGGTCTCCCGAGTCTCTCGCACGAACCGCTCGGCATACGCATTGCACATCGGTGACTGCGGCGGCGTCTTGATAACCTTGATTCCTGTAGAACGCAGAACCTCGTCCAGTGGGCGGAAAGCGCCGTCGCGGTCATGGATGAGATACGACGGCTGACCTGTGTTCTCGGCGACCACCAATGAGAAATTCCGAGCCTGCTGCTGCATCCAGCGGGCATCCGGCTGGGGAGTGCAACCGGCAAACCGCACACGCCGAGTGCCCAGATGGATGAAGAACCACGCGTAGTAGGTGACCAAGCCGCGACAGGTCCACACTTCCTCCGTGAAGAAATCGGCGGCCCACGTGACCTCCAGATGCGCCTGAATGAACTGCTTCCACGAAAGCCCCCTCCGGCGGGGGCACGGAGGCAGCCCGTGCTTCTTCAGTAGGTCGCGGACACAGGACGGCGAGATGTGGTGACCGAGCTTCTTCAACTCCCCGGCGATTCGGACGTAGCCCCACGCGTTCTCCTTGGCCAGATCCTCGCTGAACAGCCTCTGGATAGTGGTGATCAGTGGGGCGGCAGAACGTCGGAAGTTGGCGGCCATGCCCAGTCGATATACAAAATTGCTGTCAAGACGTGGGACAAGAATCGGAACCTCCCACGAGTCAGGCTGTATGAGTTTTTACATACTACAGGGTATTCGACACGTTCTTGTTCTCTTGCCAAGGTACACGTGCGGAAATCCGTCATGAATCAGGTAACATACCGTTCTTCGGTCAAGTACCTATTCATGTGGTCGTTAAGAAGGGTGACAATAGTTTTCTTGCCACCGGCTTTCGTTGCTTCTTCCAATGCAAAATGAACGTTTGCCCCGGAAGAAACGCCGCAATACAGGCCCTCCTCCCGCCACAATCTATGCGTCATCGCCCTTGCTTCGGCATCGGTAATTCTTACCAGAACGTCAATCAAACCTTTCTGTTTGAGCATTGCAGAGATAATGCCGCCCTTGGTTTCGCTGACAGGAAAATCCATTCCCGTATACCAGAGTTCTTTTGAGCTCGCCGGCTGAATCCCGATTACTTTTACGTTTGGGATTTCCTTTTTCAGTATCTCGGCAATTCCCGCCAAGCTGCCGCCCGTGCCTATCGATTGCACGAACACATCTACCTTGCCGTCGGTTTGCTCGAGAATCTCCCGGGCCGTAACATGATGAGCCCGCACATTGTCCTTGTTGCTGAATTGGCGGGCCCACCAAATCTTGTCAGGATGCGCCTTTTCGTCTTCAAGACACAACTGCCTGCCGGGAAGTTCAACTTCGGAGCCGGCGACACTTCTTTCTTTGAGACCTTCAATATCCTTCGGCTCCATCAACCGGACTTCGGCGCCTACGTTATGCATCATTTTCGTTTTTTCCGCGCCAGCTTTGCCCGGCATGGTCTCATAGATGCGGACCTTGTACCCCTTCAATGTTCCGATCGATGACAATCCAAAGCCTGTGTTGCCGGTGCTCGACTCTATAATGGTGAATCCCGGCTTCAGCTTTCCTTCCTTTTCCGCCTGCTCGATCATCTCAAGGGCGATTCTGTCTTTGAGGCTGCCGGAAGGATTCATATACTCCAGTTTCACCAGAATCTCCGACGCCATGCCCGCGCAAATTCTGTTCAGTCTTACCATCGGCGTGTTTCCAATCAACTCACACACGCTGTCATGAATTTTCTTATTTGTCATCACACCTCGTATTCTAAGCCCAGAGCCGAATCAATCGGGAACGTAAGAACAGTGAAAAAGCCAACTTTCTAACCTTCATTCCAGTTCCAGGCCAAACCCGCTTTTCTTCGCTAGATCGAGATAATATCTGCCTGTGGCGACATCAAAAACAGCCATTCCCATAGGGTTAAACATAATAGCTTCGGCCTTCGGATAGCTCGCCAGGCAGTTGTTGCAGACTACATCCACAATCGATTTCGTGTCCTCTTCCTTTAGCCCTCTTTCTTTATGCATCATCTCGATGTCTGTCTTTTCGCGGCAGACTTCCACCCAATCATCAACAATGATCGCCCTAGTGTGGTCCAAGATGTTCACTTTGTAATCCCTTAACGAACAGTTCAGCTGTAGAGAGCCTGCCTTGGGTTCTTCATCGACGTATGGAGCCTTGGATACCGTGCAAGTAATGAAGATATCCGCATCTCTATACGCTTCCTGCCAGCTTTGCGCGACGATGGTCTTACCTTTATAGGGACCCGTAATAGTCTCGGGTTTAATCTCCCGCGGATCATACAAGTAGATCTTCGCAATCTTATCCTTCAGGATGTCGGTGACCATTTTGTAATGGTTCTGGCCGATCGGACCCCAACCCATGATTGAAACAACAATGTTGTTAATGGGCCTGGCTTTCAGAAAATGTCGAACCATCAAGCCGGAGACCGAAGCGGTGCGAACAATACTTAACAATGCGGTATTGATGATGCAAACCGGGGCGCCCGTATCGGCGTTATTCAGAATTACAACGCTGTGCGCTCGGGGCAGTCCATGGTTGATGTTGTCGGGAAAACTTGCGATCCATTTAATGCCAGCCAGGTTAATCTTGCCACCCACAAACGCGATCAGCGCGATAATCCTGTTGGTCAGGTCGCGATATCGCAGGTAAGGTTTAACCGGTTGGACGAAGTCCTTGTTATGGAGACAATGAACGGCTTGCTCGATATTATCTATTGTCGCGTTCCAATTGTATCCGATTTTTGTCAGGTCTTTTTCATTCAAATATAACATGGTAACACTCTCCCGTGGTTAATTTGGCACCGGACTGTTTGACAGGTTTATTACTCTTGCCTGATTCACAAAATCCTCTTAAATGGCATCTTCTATGGGCTAACACTGGAAGCGGCTCGAAAAAACGCAGTCACGTCAACATCGTTGTAAAAGTGCGCTTCCTCACGCGGATGAAATCGCGCCAGCGTTGGTCGCCAATGGCCTTCTTGATAGTTCCCCGTCTCAACTTCACCGGCTTAATTGAAAGAGGCACCCTGACCGAAATCGTGTGGAGACTTTCCGCTCCCGTGTCGCTTAAACTCAGTCTAAGGAGGAAACCTCCGTCATTCGTGTAGGTTAAAAACTCGTAGCCACTATCAGTTTTGTTAATAATCATGAATAATAGGAATTCCCTTCTGGCGCCGGCGCGAGCGCAAAGAGCCGATTCTCGTTTGAGTTCACGGGAGCAGGCTATGCTAGGCGCCCAGCCAAGGTCAAGCACACTTTACGACACTCGCAGGTCACCCGGATCTTTACGATCTGTTTTTGGGTGTGGAGGCGGGTAGTTGGCATAAGGATTGTCAGTGACTCCAAGGGGGTGATTTCACAACCCACTGACAGTGCGGGCGCCCGGCCGAGTCCTCTTCGTGCTCCACTGGCTTTTCCCCTAGAAAGCGCCTCGCGACAGCCGCACCATGCACGGGTGGGACAACAGTGCTGAACCGCCCATAAATCCTCGCCTAGCAGATTATCATGCCGTCAAATCAGACGGTCCCTGCATCCGTTAGTGAGCCCTGGAGCAGTTGCGATATTACCCAACGAATCAACAAACACAAACCGAAAGTCGTCTGCTATGCCGCTCGGTGCCCACTGCCAACGGAATTACCCAGAGTTCTTGGCCCGAATTCTGTACGCTTGCCACCGATTCTCGGTGGGCGTGTTACGTGTCTTCCTGAGGCCCAGCATGGCGCTGCTTCACGCGGAAGGGGAGCGGCGTCATCATCGGACTTCTTCCCTGCCCCTCTCGTGAACACCAACGGCTGCTTGGCCAATTTATACGCGCCATGCGTAACTCAGGCGCTCAGGAAGCACCTCCGGAACGCAAGACGGGGCATCCTCTACTTGCGGAAAACCGTTACGCGGGCGACGAATCATGCCCGGCTCGCACCGAAAGCGCATAGTCATTCCATGCCGAACACAAGCAACGGTCTGCCGTGCGTGACCGTGCGTGACGAAAAATGTCATCCGTCTTCATGGAACTTCGCGAGCGTTCAACAGCAATTACACGGTGAAGAATGCCACAAAAGGCCCGTCCTTGTTGGTTTTCGTGCGTGTCGTGCGGTGGGTTTAGCTGGTACGCCCGGCGGGATTTGAACCCACAACCTTTGGCTCCGGAGGCCAACGCTCTATCCAGTTGAGCTACGGGCGCACACGATGCGCAACAGCGGTAGCATAGCCTCGCATCGCGGCGGGTTCAACCTCGAAAGCACCACCCGTTTCTGGAAAAATTGCTTGCCTCGGTATTCGCGCCCGCCCATTCTAGCGGGCGATGAAACGCTGCGATGGTCGCCGGCCCAACGAACTTCGTCCTGTCAACATCCATCCGCACTTCGTCCAGCAACCGGCGGGTTCGGCGCTCATCGAGATGGGCAACACGCGCGTGGTGTGCGCGGCGTCCATCGAGGAGGGCGTGCCGCGTTGGATGCGCGAGCAGGGTGTCAAAGGGGGGTGGATCACCGCCGAGTATTCCATGCTACCGTATGCCACGTCGCCGCGGAAACCGCGGGAAGTGACCCGCGGGCGCCCCGAGGGTCGGACGCAGGAGATCCAGCGGCTGGTGGGCCGGGCGTTGCGCACGGTCACCGATATTGAGAAGCTGGGCGAGCGGACGATCTGGATCGATTGCGACGTGTTGCACGCCGACGGCGGGACGCGCACGGCGTCGATCACGGGGGCCTACGTCGCGGTGATGTTGGCGATGCGCAAACTGCAACGGGAAGGCGTCCTCAAGGAAAACCCCATCAAATCCGCCGTGGCGGCAGTCAGTGTCGGTCTGCTGGACGGCGTACCGCTGCTGGATTTGTGTTACGAAGAAGACTCGAAGGCGGCGATGGACATGAACGTGGTGATGACGGATGAGGGACAGTTTGTGGAAGTCCAGGGAACGGGCGAGGACGCGCCATTCACCCAGCGGCAGATGACGGCGATGCTCAAGCTGGCGCGCGAAGGGATCGCCGAGTTGATGGCGGCCCAGAAGAAAGTGCTGCACTGAAAAGCAAGCGGCGCACCGTCGTGCGCCGTTGTCGATGCGAACTGAAATCCGGATTCAGCTCATGTAGGACGCCAACTTCCTTTCGAGGTTCTTCTTGTCGGTCGTGCCGACGATGGTTTCCTTGACCTGCCCGCCCTTGAACAGCAGCAGGGTGGGGATGGCCCGAATGCCGAACCGCGTGGCCAACTCTTGGTTCTCCGGGTGATCGTCATCCAGGCTGACCTTGGCGATCTTGACCTTCCCGACCCACTCCTCGGCGAGTTCATCGAGCAACGGCGCGATCGCTTTGCACGGGCCGCACCAAGTCGCCCAGAAATCAACCAGCACAGGAGTCTGCGATTGGGCGACTTCCTGTTCAAAGTTGCCGGTCGATAGGGTAACAATATGCTGATTTGCCATGTGAATTCTCCAATGCGTTTGTATTTTGGATGAGGAATCGGCCCGATTCGATTCCGGCGACTCAGCCGAACGTGATAAAGGCCAAATACCCCGCCACGGCGAGCGACAGCACGAGTGCCACCAGCGATAAGACAATCTCCAATCCGCTCGGCGCACCAGCCATTGCAGCGACAGGTCTTGGTCCGGGCACGGCCCTCGTGGTTGGCGGTGGTTTCAGGCCCGGCGTAGTGGACGCCGCTGCGGGCACAGGCGTTGGCGGAACGCCCTCATCTTCCCGCCGCAGCTTCACGGTTGGACGCGGTGCTTCCGGTGTCGCTGGTTTGGCAGCGGTGACCTGAACGCGCGAAGTGTCTTTCTTCGGCTTTGGCGCCTCTGCAGGACGGCCCATGACCGCCGTTTCCTTCTTCGCCTCCTCTTCCGGGTTGACGGGAGGACCGGGGGCTTTGGGCTTGGGCGGGGGAGGAGGCACTGCTGAGGGTGACGGGGGAGCGCCACGACCGGTCAAGCCTGGAGGCAAATTGATGCGGACCGTGTCCTTCTTGGACTCTTCTGCTCGTTGGATTTGGTCTGGATTGTCAGCCATGGGATGAACCCTCCGAAACGGTGAGTAAACATACGCGTCAGCCTGTGGCCCTGTCAACCGGTTTCTCCCGAAGGGGTCAACGCCGTTTTCAGATGAACGTGAACGGCGTAGAGGAGACACACCGCCGCCAGACACAAGCCAAGTCGCTTCCAAGAATTCATCGTGAGAGCGATTCTTAACCCCTCCCTCCCCCGAATACAAACCCGTTGTGGCCGCGCCGCCGGCTGGCAAAAAATGCATCAATTCTGCGCGGCTTCGCACGGAGATGGCTTCGTTCTCGAATCGTAACGGTGTCGGCAAATTCACGGCGCTTGGCTGGGTCACGGGAAATATAGGACTTGAACCGGAACAGTGCTGTTGTCGTTCGTCGTGCCATTGCCCAACTGACCGTAGCCATTGTCTCCCCACGCCCAGACCGTGCCGCCCGATTTCACTGCGAGAGAGTAAGCTCCACCGCCCGCGATGGCGACCACCCCGCTCAGCCCGGTGACTTGCACCGGACTGTAGCGATTCGTCGTTGTGCCATCACCCAACTGACCGGCGTCGTTGTTTGCCCACGCCCAGACCGTACCGTCCGATTTCACTGCGAGGGAGTGACCAGCTCCGCACGCGATGGCCACCACTCCGCTCACGCCGTTGACCTGCGCTGGGATGGGGTGAGCATCCTCGTCTTCCGTGCCGTTGGCCAACTGACCAAACTCATTGATTCCCCATACCCAGACCGTGCCGTCCGATTTCAGCGCGAGGGGGGCTGCCCCTCCCTCCCCTCCGCAGGCGATGGAGATGACCCCACTTAGCCCGCTGACTTGGACCGGAACAGTGCTGTTGTCGTTCGTCGTGCCATTGCCCAACTCACCGTAGTAGTTGTCTCCCCACGCCCAGACCGTCCCGTCCAACTTCAACGCGAATGACGATGAGGACGATTGCCCTCCGAACGCGATGGCGACTACCGCGCTCAGCCCGCTGACTTGTACCGGACTGTCGCTATCGGCGAGGCATCCCCATGCCCAGACTGTGCCGTCCGATTGCAGTGCGAGGGACGGCCCGGCGACGGCCACCACTCCGCTCACGCCGTTGACCTGCGCTGGGATGGGGTGAGCATCTTCGTCTTCCATGCCGTTGCCCAACTGACCACATTCATTCGCCCCCCACGCCCAGACCGTCCCGTCCGATTTCACCGCGAGGGAGACATCGTATCCGCCCGCAATGGCGACCACTCCGTTCAGTCCGCTGACTTGGACCGGAACAGTGCTGTTGTCGTTCGTAGTGCCATTGCCCAACTGACCATACTGATTGTCTCCCCACGCCCACGCCGTGCCGTCGGATTTCAACGCGAGGCTGTGAAACACTCCGCCCGCGATGGCGGCGAAAGATGCGCGGGTAGTGAAGTTTTGATCGGTCCCCGTGGAGGTGCCGGTACTGTTAGTGGCGATGAGACGGAAATGATAGGTGATATTCGTAGTCAACCCTGTCAGAGCAGCGTTGACTTCAGTGCTGTCGGCACCGCTACCGACATCCTGAGACACCGTGTTGTTGCCGTAATTGGTGTCGGTGCCCCATTCGAACCAAGCCGAGGTTGCCAGTCCGTTTGGATTGACCGTGCCGTTGAGCGTGGCCGCGTTGGAAGTCACGCCGCTGGCAAGCAGCGTGACAACTGTCGGAGCCGAGCCGCTGGATGACGCCGTGGTGAATGTCTGGTCGCCTCCACTGTTGCCGCCTGCGCTGTTGCTGGCGACGAGTTGAAAGTGGTAGGTGGTGTCGGGTGCCAGTCCGGTTAGACCGGCATTGACACTAACGCCACTCGTCCCACTACCGGCGGATTGGGAAGTCGTCATATTGCCGTAACTCGTATTGGTCCCCCACTGGAAGTACACCGTTGTGGCCAGCCCGTTTGGATTGACCGTGCCATTCAAGGTCGCCGAGTTGGAGGAGACCGCGCTGGCCGCCATCGTCGTCACGGTCGGAGCCGAGCCACCTCCGCTTGGTCCTGAAGTCGTGGTGAAAGTCTGGTCGGAACCGTCGACTGTTCCGGCGCTGTTGTTGGCGACCAAGCGGAAGTGATACGGAGTGTTCGCGTTGAGCCCGGTCAAACCAAAGTTCACACTGGTGCCA
>Ga0187861_10000253_pt1 | contig 68208 bp, 59 predicted proteins | sample June2016WEW_10_1_3_FD_132986 | JGI IMG/M metagenome (GOLD analysis project Ga0187861, IMG submission 132986) | Peatland microbial communities from SPRUCE experiment site at the Marcell Experimental Forest, Minnesota, USA - June2016WEW_10_100 | ecosystem: Environmental > Terrestrial > Soil >...
CGGAACCGGAGCGATGGAAAAGAACATCGAGACGGTCATTGGCCGAAGGTTCAAGCGCTGGGGCATGCGCTGGACACGACGCGGCGCTCACCGCCTCCTCAAGCTCCGCCTCTGGATCGCTCGATGCGGAACAACTTGGTTCGAAGTCTTGTATTCTCGCGGAGCTCAACTGACAAATGCTTGACACAACCCATCACCGTTGCACAATGGTACAGATTTTACATCCGTTGTATGATTGTGCGCGCGAGCGATGGGATGATTGGGCGATGAGGGGTGCTTCAATCACCCAATCATTCAATCACCCAATCACACAATCGTTTCCGGAGGATGACTCGATGGGCGTCAGCAAAGAGCTTTCAGTGATGGTTGAGAACAAACGCGGTGCGTTGGCGGAGTTGTGCTCGGAATTGGCCAAGGTGGCCATCAATATTCAGGCGCTCATGGCGCCGGAGCAGCCCGGTGTGGCGCCGGTTCGTCTGGTGGTTAACAACCTCGAAGTGGCGAAGAAAGTCTTGGATAGTCTCAATTTGAAATACGCTGAGCAGGACGTGCTCGTCGCCCACGTTTCTGATCGGCCCGGAGCGTTGGGCAAACTGACGCGAAAGCTCACCGACCATGGCATCGATGTGAACTATGCCTACTGCACCATCCTGAGAGGCGCGGGCGAAGCCGTGATTATTCTGGCCGTTTCGGACGTCGCCGCGGCAGCCAAGCTAACGAAGTAACATTGCAGCACGGCCGCAACAGAAGAAAAAGTTCTCAACACAGCGCAGCGTGGCCGCAACCGAAAAGAAAGATCTCAACACAGAGATCACAGAGTTTTTACAGAGGTCACAGAGCTTGTATTGAGTTTCTTCCTCTGTGATCTCAATTGTTTTGCTCTGTGGCCTCTGTGTTGAGTCTTTTCTTCGCGAGCCTGGGGGAAGTCTGGGATTGGTGCTGCGCAAAGTCTATTTTTGCTTTTGATTCACCGGGCTGAGTCCGGTCGTGGGCCAGGCGTAATCTCTGAATTCGCCCGTATGGTCAAACCCGCCGAGGGGCATCGGCTGAGCAGTCTCGGCAGCCACTCCTCCACGGCGAACCTCTGCCAGCACCTCTGCTTCGTGCAGCCGCGAAGCATCGTACTCGACCACCAGATCCTGGCCATCGACGGATAAGCCGCGGATGCCATAGACGGTTGAGAGCCGGCTGAGGTTTTGAAGATCGTTCGTGGTGGGCATCCCGAGCAAGTGTAGTCGCGTTTTGAGAAATGTCATAGGTGAGGTCCTTAGTCCCTAGTCCTTTGTCATTTGTCCTTTGTCTCTTGCCCTTCGCTGTCGGTGGCGCGACGACGAGAGAGGCGAAGGACAAAGGACCAATAACCAAGGACAAACGACGGTCTTACTAGCCACCAACCACTGAAGTTTACAGTGGAATTTTCCTCAGGCGCAACGCGTTGCTGACTACGGAAACAGAACTGAATGTCATGGCTGCGGCTGCGATCATGGGGCTGAGCAGCAGACCGGTGAACGGGTAAAGCGCGCCGGCCGCCAGCGGGACGCCAATCGAATTGTAGACAAACGCAAAGAAGAGGTTCTGGCGAATGTTTCGCATGGTGGCGTGGCTGAGCTGACGGGCGCGCGCGATGCCTCTCAGGTCACCTTTGACCAGCGTGACGCCGGCGCTTTCCATCGCCACGTCAGTTCCCGTTCCCATAGCGATGCCCACGTCGGCTTGCGCGAGCGCCGGTGCGTCATTAATGCCGTCGCCGGCCATCGCCACCACGCGGCCCTCGGACTGGAGGCGCTTCACCACCTCTCCCTTCATGGGCGGCGAAACCTCGGCTTCAATCTCATCAATTCGAAGCTGACGAGCCACACGCTCGGCGGTGGACCGGCTGTCGCCGGTAAGCATCACGATTCTCATGTTCTCACGGTGAAGCATTTCGATGGCTTCGGGAGTGGACAGTTTGATGGGATCCGCGACACCCAACACCCCGGCTGCTTGACCGTCAACGCCAATCAGAATGGCAGTTTGACCTTGGGCACGCAGCTCCTCGGCAAGCGCGCTCAGGGGGCCGGAGTCAACCTTGGCACGCTCGAAGAGCTTTGCGTTGCCGATCATCACTGAGCGACCCTCCACGGCGCCGAGGACGCCTTCGCCCGGGAGGTATTGAAAGTCTTTTGCCGCCGCGAGCGTGATTCCTTGTTGCTGTGCGCCCGTCACAACGGCCGCACCGAGCGGGTGTTCGCTGGCCCGCTCGAGGCTGGCGGCGAGCCGAATCAGGTCATTGTCATTCCATGGAGGCAAAGGCCGGGCGCCAATGAGCCGGGGTTTGCCTTCGGTTAGCGTTCCCGTCTTGTCGACAATCAGTGTGTCGACCTTTTCGAGAACCTCGAGGGCTTCCGCATTCTTGATCAGGATTCCGGCCGTCGCGCCGCGGCCCAAGCCAACCATCACCGACATCGGCGTGGCCAGGCCCAGGGCGCAAGGGCAAGCGATAATGAGCACCGCCACGGCGTTGACCACGGCATACGCAAGTCGCGGCTGAGGGCCCGCAAGCGCCCAAATGATAAAGGTCAGGACAGCCACCAGCACGACCGTGGGAACGAAATAAGAAGACACGGCGTCCGCGAGTTTCTGGATGGGGGCGCGGCTGCGTTGGGCTTCGCTGACCAGGCGCACAATCTGCGCCAGCAGCGTGTCGCTGCCCACGCGCTCGGCGCGAAACACAAAACTCCCTTTTCCGTTCACCGTGCCGGCGGTGACGCGATCGTGTGGTTTTTTTTCGACGGGCATCGGTTCGCCCGTCATCATCGACTCATCGACGGAGCTATTGCCGTCTATCACCAAACCATCGACCGGAATTCTTTCGCCCGGCCGCACTCGAATCCAATCGCCCGGCTTGACGCGATCGAGCGGAACATTATCTTCCGTCCCGTCGTTCCGCAGCAGGCGCGCCGTCTTGGGCGCGAGGCCGAGCAAGGCGCGAATGGCGCTGCTGGTCTGGCTGCGAGCGCGGAGCTCCAGCACTTGCCCCAAAAGCACCAGTGTGATGATGGCCGCGGCGGCTTCGAAATAGACGGCCACGCCGCCCTCCGGGCTGCGGAAAGACGCGGGAAAGACTCCGGGAACGAGAGTCGCCACTACGCTGTAAACATAGGCCGTCCCCGTGCCCACCGAAATCAGGGTGAACATGTTCAGGCTTCGGTTCACGATGGAGGTCCATCCGCGGAGGAAGAACGGCCAGCCTCCCCACAAAACGACCGGAGTCGCGAAAGCCAATTGAACGAATGCGAGAGCCCGCGCCGAGAATGTTTGCTGCACGGGTTGGCCCGGGAGCAGGTCAGACATCCCAAGGAAAACCAACGGAGCGGTGAGGACGAAACTGACCCAGAACCGTCGCGTCATGCTCACCAGCTCCGGGTTGGCCGCTTCGACGGCAGTTGTGGTGCGCGCCTCGAGCGCCATTCCGCAAATCGGACATGCCCCAGGGTCCTCTCGAACAACTTCGGAGTGCATCGGGCAAACGTACTCGGTCCTGATGGTCGTGCCAGCGCCCGCTATCGGCTCCAGAGCCATGCCGCACTTCGGGCAGGGCCCAGGCGCCGGCTCGCGAACCTCGGGATCCATCGGGCAGGTGTACAGCGCCGTGGCATGGGCATTCTGCCCATGGATCCCCACGGGCGAGACGCCCGTGCCACCGATCATGGTCACCATTCCATGTGCGCCGTGCGCCGGCGGGCTGGCAACTTGCGGGCCGCGCGCCAGGTACTTTTCCGGCTCAGCTTGGAATTTTTCCAGGCAGCGCGGATTGCAGAAGAAATAAGTGCGGTCGTTGTACTCGAAACGTCCCGCGGCGCGAGCCGGGTCCACAGTCATTCCGCAGACCGGGTCTTTCGCAAGAGCTGGATTTTCGTGTTGCTCCACGCTTTTTTGATGTCTGAATCGAGTGGATTGATGCTGAAGCATACACTAAGATAGGGGCCGGAAGCGACAAAGAACGAAACTCGAAATTCGAAAATCGGAGGCGGTAGCATGCGATTCCTGGACTCTGACGAAGCCTAAAGTCTACTTGGAGACGACTATTCCGATGTTTATGGGTGCGAGTATCTGCTAACATGGAACTGTCGGCACATCGCCAATGCGCAACTGCATCGGGCTATACGGCGTGTCGTTGAGAAATACGGGTACGACGTGCCCGGCTTGTGTACCCCAGAGGAGCTGATGGGAGAAGCGCGATGATGTGGAAAGACGAAATCGTGGAAGAAGTGCGAGCGGCGCGGGAGGCTTACTTCGCTCAGTTCGATCACGATCTAAAACGCATGTTCGAGGACTTGAAGAAAAAAGAAGCCCTGCATCCCGAACGCCACGCAAAGATCGAGCCGGTGAAACCGCGCGAGCGGCCACGTAGGCCCACTTCGACCAGCCGACGCTCGCATATCAAGCGCGGAACGGGGGCGCAGAGCCCTCGACGGCCAAGCGGACGTAAGGCCGCAGGATAATAGGGCGAATTCTCATTCCCTTGTTGAGGACAAAATGGCCAAAAAGTCGACTGAAGAAAACGCTGAGAGCATCGAGCTCCAATTGAGGCCGGTGGTGGCAGCCATGCTCGCAGGCGTCATTTACCAATCCCGCTTGCTCAACCGGCAGGCGAAATTAAACATTCCGGAACAGGAAGTCATCACGGATGTCGTCAACATGTGGTACACCGTGATGGAGGCGCTTGGCCAATCAGAGAAGTAGTCTACGTCGAGCGAAGCCCGGGGATATCAAGCCCCCGCGCGCCATCAGCAGTCAGCCGTCCGCCTTCAGCAAAACGGAAATCGGTTTGTTGGACTGATAGCTGAGTGCTGATGGCTGAAAGCTTTTGCGGGGCGGGCGCCACGCCCGTGCTCCCAGCGGCTATTCCTTGGGGCTTCTTCCGCCGCGCGCCAAGCTATCCACGAAACTCAGCATGAGCGGGTCCCCCCAGTCTCTCGCTCCAATAATCTTTTCAGCGACACGGCCTTCGCGATCGAGGATGTAGGTTTCGGGGAATTGGAAGGTGCCGTAGGTGGAAGCCACGGCCTGGTCGGGGTCGCGGGCGATCGGAAATGAAAGGTGATTGTCAGAGATGAACTTTTTCAGGGCCGCCGGGTCGCGGTCAACGCTAACGCCGATGACTTCGACGCCTAGCTTGCGCAAGTCGGAAGAGAGTTTCTCCAGGCTCGGCGTTTCTTCGACGCAGGGCGGGCACCACGTCGCCCAGAAGTTCACCAGAACGATGTGCCCGCGATGGTCGTACAGATGAAGCGGGTCGGATGCAGGGGATCCGTTGATGAGTGCGGGCAGGGAAAAGTCGGGCGCATATTCGCCCACTTCCACGGGGTAGGGCGTCCCGCGGTGAAATGCAAGAACGAGCCCCGCACCCATGAGGGCCACGACCGCGCCGATTTTTAGGCCATCCGTTTTGCTCACGCGCTTACTCTCCATTATAATACGATTTCTACAGTGGCATCGGCATCTTGCCGATGGGCCACCACGGGCGGGACGCCCGTGCCACGTTTTTTCCCATGAGCGAATCAGCCCAAGGCCGGGTTTCGGTGCTTATTCCGGCCCGCAATGAAGAAGCCAACATTGAGCGCGCGGTGCGGTCGGTCGAGGCGCAAGACGGAGTGCGGGAGATTATTGTCGCGGACGATCAGTCGGCGGATCGAACTCCACTGATTCTCGAAGCGCTCAAGGCCGAAATCCCGAAACTGCGGACGATCATGATCGAGTCGCTGCCCGAAGGATGGATGGGGAAAGCCAACGCGCTGGCTCACGCGGCGCGAGCCGCATCGGGCGAGTGGCTGCTTCTCACCGACGCTGACACCGAGCACCGCCCTGACAGCCTCAGGGCTTTGCTCGAGCGCGCGGAAAACGAGAGCATCGACTTGCTCTCACTCTCGCCGGGGCAACGGGTGTCAAAATGGTGGGAGAAAGCGGTGATCCCGCTGGCGTATGTCAATCTGGCGCGACGATATCGCTTTGAAAAAGTATCAGACCCGAAGTCCACGGAAGCCGCCGCCAACGGCCAATACATTCTGATTCGTCGTGAGGTCTACGAGCGCGCCGGGGGTCACGAAGCGGTGCGCGGGGAAATACTGGACGACGTCGCGCTGGCTCGCCGGGTGAAAGCGGGCGGCGGACGAATTCTCTTTCTGCCCGGAGCCGCGTGGGCCGAGACTCGCATGTACGGCACGTTTCGCGAGATGCGGGAAGGGTGGACGAAAAACCTCTATGCGCTCTATGGAGGGAAACTCACCGGCGTTCTTGGGGCCTTATTGGACATGCTGCTGGTCGATTGGTTGCCCGGCATCGCCCTGGCGTTTTTCCTAGCATGGCTTCTGCTGAGTCTGGAAACGGGAGAACAGGTTTCTGAGAGGGCGGTGATTGGGGCGGCGATCTGCTTCCTGGTGGTGGCCTTCGAGCAGTGGAGCTATTGGCAAGCAGTGAAGCGGTTGGGCTATGCGCGGGGGACAGCCAAATATCTGTTCTTGGGCACGCCCATCTTCGCCTGGCTCCTGTTGGCTGCGGCGCGCGCTCACTTTCAAGACCGCGTGCGGTGGAAGGGCAGGGATTATTCGCGCCAGGCCCTGACGAAGGGGGCGGAATGATCTACGTCACGCGCCGGGCCGAATTCTCAGCGTCGCACTTCTATCACAATCCGGCGATGAGCCCGGAGGAAAACCGCCGCCTCTTCGGCAAGTGCAACAATCCTCACGGTCACGGGCACAACTACACACTCGAGGTTACGGTCGCCGGCGATGTCGATCCGGCCACCGGCATGGTGATGGACCTGAAGGACCTGAAAGCGCTGGTGGAAGCCGAGGTCCTCCAGTTGATGGACCACCGATTCTTGAACAAGGAAGTTCCGGTGTTCGCCACCACCATTCCCACCACGGAAAACATCGCCATCGAAATCTGGAAGCTCCTCGCCCCGAGACTGAAGTCCGGGAGTCTGCATCGAATCAGGGTGTACGAAACGCCCGACCTTTTTGTCGATTATTTCGGAGACTGATGGTCTATCTGACGCGCCGCTACCGGTTCTCAGCTTCGCATCGGTTGCACAACGACAACCTGACTCCGGAAGACAACACGCGCCTTTACGGCAAGTGCGACAATGCGTTCGGCCACGGGCATAACTATGTGCTGGAGGTCACGGTGGCGGGCGAAGTGGACCCGCAAACGGGAATGGTTATCGACGTCGGCATCATGGACTCCACCGTTCAGCGCCAGGTGCTGGACCGGTTTGACCTGATCTACCTGAATCTCGACGATCCGCACTTCCGCACGGTTGTGCCCACCACCGAAAACGTGTGCACCGAAATCTTTGCAGCGCTGAAGGACGGACTGAGCGATGCGAGCGGCGGGCCCGCGGCGCGGCTCGATCGGGTTCGGTTGGAAGAAACCCCGTCGAATTTTTTCGAGTATTTTGGCGATGGTTCGAGCAGGATTTAGGAGCCAGGATTTAGGATTTAGGATCCAGGATTTAGGATTCAGGGAGACGGTCCGAGGCGGAAAAAGGAGTGAGGTACAAGCAATGAAAGAGCAGCCAACAATCAGCGCGGCGGAGTTCGAGTCATCACAGGGGATCGATCCTATCGCGGCAGCGGTCACTACCATTCTGCGCGAGTTGGGCGAGGACCCGGAGCGCGACGGACTACTGAAATCGCCGGCGCGGATTGCGCGGTCGCTCCGCTACCTGACGCGGGGCTATCATCAGGATGCCGACAAGATCCTGAACGGCGCGCTTTTTGATGTGGCTTATGACGAGATGGTGATTGTGAAGGACATCGAGGTCTTCAGCCTGTGCGAACACCATTTGCTTCCGTTTTTTGGCCGTTGTCATGTGGCCTATCTGCCGGGCGACCGAGTGATCGGACTCAGCAAAATCCCTCGGCTGGTCGATGCCTTTGCGCGGCGCCTCCAGGTGCAAGAGCGCCTCACCACGCAGATCGCTGAGACGATTATGGAGAAGATCAAGCCGCAGGGCGTGGGGGTGGTGATCGAAGCCAAGCACCTCTGCATGATTATGCGCGGAGTCGAGAAACAGAATTCGGTGGCCGTCACTTCCGCCATGCTCGGGGTGTTCCGCGACTGCGACCAGACGCGCGCCGAGTTCTTGAGATTGGTGCGCGCGCCGTTTTCTTCTTGAGAATGGAAAGCGGAAACTGGAAGCTGGAAATTAGAAATTGGAAATTGGAAACTGGAGATTGGAGAATCTTGGTACGGCCCTGGGTCCAGCCCGAGTCAGTCTCCGGTTCCGGAGCTCCAGTTTGCAATTTCTAATTTCCAGTTTCTATTTTCCAGTTTCCAATCTCGTTCCTCCATGGCGAATCTACAGGGCAAGGTGGTTGTCGTAGTCGGCGGCAGTCGCGGGATTGGCTTGGCCATCGCGCGCGCTTGCGGGGACAATGGCGCGCAAGTGGTGATTGTGGGTCGGCATCGCGAGGCGTTGAGGAAGGCCGCGCGCCAAATTACCGGCGAACCGCTGGCGCTAGTGGCGGACGTGACGCGCCCCGGAAATGTCAGTCAGGTTTTCGCGCGCGTGCGGGAACGCTATGGCCGCGTCGATGTCCTGGTGAACAGCACCGGCGTTTTCACCTATAAGCCTTTTGTCCGCACCACGCTCACCGATTGGCGAAAGAACATTGAAACCAATCTGACTGCGCTCTTTCTTACCACAAAGGCTGCCTTGCCACTGCTCGAGCGCAGCCGCAGCCCGCATATTGTGAATATTCTCTCGGTTTCCAGCCGTCACGCTTTTGCGAATTGCTCGGCCTATACGGCGGCGAAATTTGGCGCGCTCGGGCTGACTCGAGTTCTGGCGCAGGAACTCAGGCCGCGCCGCATCCGCGTCACTGCCGTTTTGCCGGGCGCGACTAACACCCGTGTCATCGATGAGTTTGATTTTGCGGTCCAGCGCGACGAGCTCGTTCAGCCCGAAGATGTGGCCCAAGCCGTCTTGGGTGCCCTGCTCACCCCTCCGCGCGCCACGGTAGAAGAGATCGTAGTCACACCCACGAAGGGCAGCCTGTAGGGAAGAGTAGGCAGAAGGCAGTAAGCAGAAGGCGAAAAGCAGTGGTTAGTGGCAAGCGCGAGCTATCAGCACTCACCCGTCAGCTTTCAGCAGGAACTTCGCTCCGTCAAAAGGTTCGCTGACAACTGACAGCTGATTACTGACCGCTTCACCGGCCACTTGCCCCTAGTTTCCTAGGCCTTCAGGCCTTCGGTCTTGAGTTCCCATTTTTCGCCGGCGCTCATCATCTCGTCCCAGGTGACTTCGCTGTTCTTATAGGCGGCAGTGCGGCCGAGGATGGTGGTCAGATTGCTCCGCACGCTTGGAGCGACAGTAGGATTGGAAAAATCTCCTTTGACGACATTCTCGTAGAACGTGGCGATATTTCGGACGGCGCCATCCCGGTAAAGCGTGGGACATTTTCCTCCCTCATAGGGCGATTTGCCTTTGATATTCACCTCACCCTGATAGTGGGTTTCAACATCACCGTCGGTTCCGTAAACGCGGCACAGAATGTCGTCGTAGCCGCTCCCAAACTGCTTGGAGCAAAAACTCACCAGCACATTGTCGGGAAACCTGTAGATGACAGAGAAATGATCCCAGCAGGTCCCCTCGGTGCGCGAATTCAGACCGCCTGTGCCGACGGCGCTGAGGGGATGATGGTCGAGAATCCACGTCGCGACATCGATCGAATGTATGTTTTGCTCCGTGATCACGTCGCCGGAAAAAACTCGGTCCACGCCCCAGGCGCGCAAGCGGCGCTCGGGATCTTGAGGGTTGGCGCGAAGATACTCAATCGGTTTGACCCAGGGTGATCCGGCAAAGTAGGCCGCTTCGCCGCAGATCAACCGGCCGATATCCCCGCTTTGGGCGCGTTTCACCGCTTCTTGATAAAGAGGTTCGGTGCGGGTCTGAAAGTCCACCAGGAAACATCGCCTGGCGGCAGCCGCTTTTTCACTGCTTGCCGCGATGCTCTGGCAGCCGGGCACATCAACCGCGATCGGCTTGGCGAGATAGACGTGAACGCCGGCGTCGACGCCCGCGGCTGCCTGCTCGGGATGGAAATAAGGCGGACTCTCGATCACTACCGCGTCCACCTTGCTGTCCAGAACTTTTTTGTAGCCCGAAAGACCGGTGAAACGACGCGCCGGTTCCACGCGAAATTTCTCACCAAATGCATCCACTCTGTCCCGGAAATAGTCCGCCGCAGCAACGACCTGGTAGCCTCCGTGTTGGAGGAACAGGTCAGCGATCCACGTGCCGCGGCCGCCGCAGCCGATGAGGCCGATGGCGATTTTCGAATTCGCCTCAGTTCCGGAAACCGTTTCGGGCCGCATAAGATTGATTGAGACCGCAGCGGCGCCGGTTCCGGCCAGGAATTCTCGACGACTAAGATTCGGGATACTGTTTGACTTGCTGTTTTGCATACTAACCTCCGTCGGGAACATTCGATTTTTGATTTTGGATTTTAGATTTTGGATTGAGCAAACGTCGTCAGCCCGCCGTGGGCTGCCCGGCGAACACCGCTCGGCCGTACATCCAAAATCCCAATGCCCCGAATGTTCCCGTGTAAATTTTGGGCAATAAAGGCGGATTAGACTATAATCCAAAATCCGAAATCTAAAATCCAAAATTGGTAGGTTTCCTATGGCCGAATTAAGTCGTCGTGAGTTTCTCACTTCAGCCGTGGCCTGTAGCATGGCCTCCCGTCTCGCATTCGCAAAGGGCACGAAACTTCGCATTGGCGTGACTGACTGGAATTTGAACCTGGGCGCCAACCCAGAGGCAGTGCCGCTGGCCGCCAAGCTCGGTTTCGACGGCCTGCAAATGTCGTTCGGGCGAACGGTTGTGGATGGCAAGATGCCTGTTGACAATCCTGACGTCGTGGCGCGCTACCTAAGCCTGTCGAAGCAGCACAAGATTCCGATCGACGGGACCTGCGTCGATCGGCTTCACGATAATGGCCTGAAAAGCGACAAGCAGGCGCAGAAATGGGTGCTCGACTCTATTCGTCTGACGGAAGCGTTGAATACGAACGTTCTTCTGCTGCCCTTCTTCGGCCGGCAGGCATTGGAAAGCAAAGGCGACATAGATCACGTCGGCGACGCGCTGCGTGACCTGGCGCCGGAAGCAGAGAAGGCAGGCGTCATTCTTGGGCTGGAGAACACCATCTCCGCCGAGGACAACGTCCGAATCATGGAGCGGTCGCGGTCTCGAAGCGTGCAGGTGTATTACGACGTGGGGAATTCCACAAAGGCGGGGTTTGACCCGGTGAAGGAGATCCGTTGGCTGGGGAAGGATAGGATTTGCCAGTTTCACCTGAAGGACAATCCGCACTATCTCGGGGAAGGGAACATTCAGTTTGCTCCCATCATCCGGGCGATTCGCGATATCGGATTCTCCGGGTACGCCAATCTCGAGACCGACGCGCCCTCAAAGAACCTGGAAGCGGATATGCGGAAGAATCTCGCATATATCCGGAATGTCATGGGGCAGACGGCGTGAATTCTCGTCTATTGAGGCGCAGGAAACGAACCATGAAGGCGAAGCCTCGGTCACAACCGGGTGACCTGCGACCGGAGTACCACTTCGATTACTCGACCGCAGTGCGGGGCAAATACTATCGCCGCATCTTGACGGAGGGCGCCAACGTTCTCGAGACTCTGGAATGTGCCTCCCGCGGAGCCCAGGGTCATCGGTTGAGCCCTGAGGAGCTCGGGCTGCTCGCAAAGAAGCTGGCGAGTGCCAAGAGTCCGGAGGAAGCGGCGCGGTTGCGGGAGTCAATCACGCTGGGATTTTACGGAATCTAGCATGCGGATTGGAAGTGGGTAGCGTCGGATTGCCTAGGAAGTCACTGAGCCCGCGGCAGTGCTTGGGATGCGCGAGCCACACCGGTGAGCGCACCGCGGCGCTTGGGAGCGTTCAGCAGGGCAATCTGAAATTCCTTCAACGCCAGTCTGGGCTGATTCTGCTCCAGTAACAGATCTCCAAGCTGCTCCCGAGCCGGAATCACGGGGCCAGGTGTTACGGGAAGTTTCTCAATGGCATCTTCTTCGTCGGCAGCCATTCGCAGCAGGTTCCGGGCTTCATCCGTCTTACCTTCGGCTTGAGCCGACCATGCCGAGGCCTCGAGGGCCTGAATTTCCACCTGCTTCGCCCAGTATTCGCCGTATTCTGCGCCCGACGCACGGAGTTGCTGTTCGAGCTGCCGCAGCTTCTCAATCCGGGTGCGAGCCTCGGCAGGGTGCCCGCTACGGGCCAGCCCAAGAGCCTCGGCCCACACGGCTACGGCGATGACATGCGGCGGCGCACCGGCTGGTGGGGCGATCGTTGCCGCGTCGTTCCACTGGCGCCGTTCCAATATATAGCGAACTGGCATTGCAGCCGCTGCATAGGCAATTTTGAATTCCCGCTCGTCCAGAGTGGGCATCGCCTTGAGCTGCTGAATAACTTCGTCTGCTTCTCTCTCGCGGCCCTCCTGAAGGTAGGCGTAAACGAGGTAGTCCATCGCATGCAGCTCTTCTCCGATGTCGCCCTGGTCGTGTGCCGCGAATCTAGCGGCCTGGTTCGACGCAATGGATTCCTGCCACATGCCGAGTCGCGTGAAGATATGCGAGGGCATATGCAACGCATGGGGAGCGGAAGGCGCAATTTTCGAGTACGCGCGCGCCGCATTGAGACCTAGCGGGGCCATTTCCTGGTTGTCGCACGCATGGATCAGATAATGGGCGATTCCGGGGTGGTGGGGGTATGCGCGGAAGAGCGGGTTGAGAATCTTGGCGGCGCGTTTCTGCTTCATGTGGGTTTTGTCGAGAGGAGACGCGCTCGCGAGAAGTGACAGAGCATAAAAGACCTGGGACTCTGCGTCGTCCGGGTACGCCCCCGCGAGTTCGCCCATCGCGCTTTCGTACTTTGATACACGGACGCGATACGGGACGGAGCCGGGATCCTGGTCGTAGAATAGGGCCAGCGCGCGGACGAATCTCTGTTCTCGGTCTGAACCTCCACCGATGTGTTGCGCGCGTTGAATTTCGTCGCGGCCTCGCGTAAGACCGTCGTTTTGGATGGGCGGATCCCAGAGCTCGTGAAAATACGTCATCGCGATTCCCCAATGAGCGATCGCGCAGTTCGGGTCCTTCGCCGTCACGTTACTGAATGATTTTTCCGCCGCGGAATAGGCGAACGAGTGAAGCAATGCCACGGCTCGCAAGAACTCCGCCTGGACCGCAGGCTTGCAGGACGTTGGGAACAAGACGGTACCGAGTTTTCCGGGTATGGGGTGGTCGTGGACATGCTCGCCGGCGGGAATCGCGACCGGAACCAACAGGAGAAGAAGAAGAGTTCGGCATCGGCGTGACCTTGCATGATTTGGGAGCATGGACAGATGTTTCATACTTTTCTGATCTTCTCAGCACCACCGATCATACCTACACGGAGGCTGAGCATGCAATTGTCTGGAGTTGTTTGCAGCCCCCCTTCGCATTGCTTCGGGATTTCAGCTCTTGTGTCACTGCTCCCCTGACCTACTGAAACACTGACGAATTGACTCACTGTTCTTGGAACGGACGACTGACAACCCCAACGGACGCCTACCAAGAATAAAGGACTTACAGGATCTTCCAAATTTCATATCGGTGGGGCAAAATGCCACACTTTTTGCAAAAAGGGAGTTTTCTGCAAATTTGTTTTCGCCGCAACCCCTGTATTTGCCTCAGATAAAAAAATAGTTTCAGAAGTTTCAGTAGTTACCATAGTTCCATTTGGCCTTGCTACCATGGAGTTCATGAAAGTGGGATCAGGTCGTCCGCAGTCGTGTCGTTTGTATTAATAGTGTGTTGGTTCAGTCCCTCAGTCAACCTCTCACGGACAGGCTGAAGTGCTGACTCACTGACGCGGCCAAAACGGACAGCCGTCCACTGACGGGAGGAATCTATGTCTACCAAGCTCCGACGCAAGGCTACGCAGAAAGTAGTTGCCGCCAACCGGCGCAACGCCAAGAAATCCACAGGACCGAAAACGGAAGAGGGCAAGCGCAACGTCGCAATGAACCGATTCAAGCACGGCTTCTATGCCACGCCGGACAAGAAAACTCGCGAGCAGATGTTTTCCACTGGCGAAGACCCCGACTTACTGACGCGCTTCGAGCGAAACCTACTGCGGGCTTGGCAGCCCAACGACGACATGCAGGCGATGATTGTGGCGGACCTGGCGAGGCTCTATGCGGACAAGGCCAACATGCGGAGAGTGTTGAGGGCAACCCGCCAGGGCGAGCTCCGGGATCAAGAAGCGGCTATCGAGCGGGCTGATCTGGCGCTGTCGCACGAGGATGCCATCAGTCAGATCGACCTGAGGGAGCTCGGCTATCGCGGCATGAAGCCGTGTCAGACGGCCTTGGACGAAAGCCAGCGGCTCCTGACCAGCCTGTTCGAGCGGAACGCGAGGCGGGCGTGGGCCGGGGATCTCAGCGAGACTTTCGCCCTGCTCTACGGCGAGCGTCCCCACGGTGTGGGCAGAATGATCATCGATTTGTTTGGATTGCTCGCCGAGCACCCGGAGAAGGCTGACGTTCCGCTGGACGACTCGGGAACCGGCCTGACGGGTACGCTCCGCCTGCAACTGGCGACGTGCAGCGAGCGAGAAAGGATGGCGGTTATGTTTGAGGAGCGCCACTACCAGATGCAAAAGGCGGAAGAGGCGGCGGGCGACTTTGGGTCGGAGTGGCTCCCCGGAAGCGAGAACTGGGGCAAAGCGCAGATGCAGGAGGCAAGGCTGGACCGGATGATCGACGGCAAAGTGAGGCTCCTGATTCGCCTCAAGCGGCTGCGCCATGCCCAGCCCGAGGATTTTGGCGACGGCCTCACCTTGATGGATGAAGAACAGCCGCCGGCCGAGGAATGCGAGGGGCGAGAACAGCCAGACGACGGGGAGCAGGGATTCGAGCCCGGGGAAACCGAAGCCCCCAACGCCTAATCCCGAACGGCGTCCGGAGCAGGATTCCAAGAAAAGATGTTAAAAATGAGGTTCGAAGCCACCATGTTGTTGAAAATAAAAGAAAATAGCTCTGGTTCGAAGCCATTCTTCGGCAGGAATTCAGTGGCGCCATGTTATTGAAAACAAATAACACCGTCCCTGCTTCAAAGCCAATCTTTAGGTTCGAAGCCATTCCGACAGGATGATGAAGAAGCCGGATGGGGCCGGGTAGCGGCGTCCCGCCCTGCGGGACCGCCACAACCTCAATGTTTGCGGCCAAAGATGGGGTCCCCGCGCCGCCTCTACGGGCTTTTTCATCAGCCCGCCAAAGGAGCAATTCAGCTTTGTCTCTTCGTCGTTTTCTTTCCGCCGCTCGGCTTCTGCTCGGCGGAGGTGCTGGTGACGTAGTCGTGGATTCGTTTCAAGTCCTCGGGAGTGGCCTCGGTGAACCTGACTCCCATGCCGATGTTTCCGGCGTGATAAGACACCTCGGCCGTCAGGACCATGATGTCGCCAGTCTCGCCCAGATTGAAACGCAGGGTCAAGCGGGAGCCGATGGGCGGGGGATGCTTGGTTTCGATGAACATGCCGCCGGCGCTGATCTCCTTCGAGAAGGCCAGGGACATGGCTTCCTGAGATTCGATCTGAGTGGCCAGAGGCGCGCGCGGGTGCTTGCGTGTGGCAGCGCTTTTATGGTGGATGAATCCCAGAAGGCGGCGTTGGTCGTCGGGGTTGATCTCGGTGAATTCAAGCGCCGCTCCCCGGCCCGGCACCACATAACGCACCTTGGCCTTGGCGTCAATCACCGGCAAGTGTTTGGCGGGACGGAACCGTACCGCGATCTCCGTCCCCATTTCAATTGGGAGTTGCTTGGTAGTGGCGATAAATAATCCGCCTCCGCCCAGGGAGAAGGCGTGCTCGCGGAACGCCGTGCCCCCGAGGTCCAATTGGACAGGGAAATCGGCCTCAAGCCTTGGATATCTGCGATCGTCTCTTGCTTTCAAGCAGGATATCCCCCTTTCCGGGCGACGCTTCGAAGTGCGGACGATTGTAGCACAGCGGGCAAGGCCGCAGCCAAACTTGTCGAAAGTGGCGAGTGGCATGTGGCAAGTGAGAAGGGACTCGGGTTTCGGGGTTCGGTTTTCGCAGAAGCACTGCTGAGTTGGCTCTTCCGCCGAACCCCAAACCCCGAATCCCGAACCCCGTTCTCATTACTTGCCACATGCCACTGATTTTATTCTTTGCATAATTAAACTAACGTGGTATTCTTCTGGCGTCATATATTGGGAAAAAGTTGAGAGAAACGAGGAGCTTGGCGGATGCCGCTGACAGGGGAATCCAAATCAAAAGTCATTGAGCGCTTCAAGATCCACCCGAAAGATGCAGGCTCTCCGGAGGTGCAGATTGCCCTCTTGAGCGAGCGAATTGCCTACCTGAACGATCACTTCCGCCTCCACCGCAAGGACCATTCGTCCCGGCGGGGGTTATTGATGATGGTAGGGCGCCGGAAACGCCTGCTGGAGTATCTGAAGCGACGGGATTCCGACCGCTATCAACGGGTCATCGAAAAGCTGGGCATCCGCAAGTAGCCTGGTGGCGACAAAACCGATCGCTAATCTGAACAAGGAATACCGAGAACGTCGAAAAGGCCCTCGCAGCTTTGTGCGGGGGGTTTTCTTTTAGAGGGCTGGCGCAGGCCATAGGCGGCCATCCCTTCCACCTCGGTTCCCAACTCCCCAATCACAACAAGAACCAGTGGTTAGTGGCGAGTAATGAAAACGGGATTCGGGATTCGGGGTTTGGGGTTCGCCGGAATAGCCAGCTTAGTGGTGCTTCTGCGAAACCCGAACCCCGAAACCCGAGTCCCCCTCGCACTTGCGGATGGTTCGGCAGGCTCGCAACGAGATTAGGCCCCGGCTGCGCCAGAGAGCGCACCCGCAGGGCGATCGCGCGCAACAAGGAAGATGGAGGAGAATAATGGAACAGGTCAGTATCCCACTCGGAAACACCACACTCACGATGGAGGTGGGCAAGCTAGCCAAACAGGCCCACGGCTCTGCGTATGTGCGATACGGTGACACGGTTGTCCTCGCCACGGCGTGCACCACGGAGCCTCGCGAAGGAATCGACTTCTTTCCTTTAACCGTGGACTATCGCGAATACAACTACGCCGCGGGGAAGATACCCGGCGGTTTTTTCAAGCGCGAAGGGCGCCCGACCGAAAAGGAGATCCTCACCAGCCGCTTGATCGACCGGCCGACGCGGCCCATGTTCGCGGAAGGCTTTCGCGACGAAACGCAAGTGATGGCGATGGTGCTCTCCGCCGATTCTGACAACAATCCTGACATCATTGGTGTTGTCGCGGGCACCGCCGCGCTCTACCTTTCGGAAATTCCGTTCCTTCGACCTGTCGCTGCGGTCCGCGTCGGGCTGGTGGACGGGAGATTGGTGACCAATCCCACTTATGCGGAGATGAAGGTCAGCCTTTTGAATCTGGTGGTGGCGGGAAGTGACGATGCCATCGTGATGGTGGAGGCCGCGGCCCGCGAGATTTCCGAAGCGAGCATGAGTGACGCCATTCAGTACGCCCACGGTGAGATCCGAAAAATCGTGGCGGCGGAAAAAGAGCTGTTTGCGAAGCTGGGGATCAAAAAGCGCGAAGTGCCGCCGCCGGCGCGCGACGAGGCGCTGTATCGGGAAGTGGAGGAGAAGGTCGGGTCGGCGCTTCACGAGGCCATGGACACTTCCAAGCGCGGCAAGATCGAGAGCCAGCGCCTCATCGACGAAATCGAAAAGAATCTGCTGGCCGGTTACCCGGAAGAAGACGAAAAGAAACGGCTCACGGTAGCGCAGTACTTCATCGAAGTCGAAGAAAAACTCTTTCGTCAGGATGCGCTCCTGCATCGCCGCCGGCAAGACCATCGCCCGTTCGATCAGGTCAGGCCCATCACCTGCGAGGTCGGTTTGCTGCCCCGCACGCACGGCTCGGCGCTGTTTACCCGCGGTGAGACGCAAGCCCTGGTGACGGCGACGCTGGGCACGGGCGTGGATCAGCAGCGCCTGGATGTGCTGGAAGGCGAGGCGTTCAAGCGATTCATGTTGCACTACAATTTTCCGCCCTTCAGCGTTCGCGAAGTGAAACCAGTGCGCGGGCCGGGCCGGCGTGAAATCGGGCACGGCGCGCTCGCCGAAAAAGCGTTGCAGAATGTGCTGCCGGAAGAAGACGCTTTTCCTTACACCATCCGCGTGGTCTCCGACATACTCGAGTCCAACGGCTCCTCTTCCATGGCCACGGTCTGCGGCGGATGCCTGGCGCTGATGGACGCTGGCGTGCCCCTCAAGGCGCCGGTCGCGGGCATCGCGATGGGGCTGGTGATGGAAGGCGACCAATACGCCATCCTGACGGACATTGCCGGCGTGGAAGACCACCACGGCGATATGGATTTCAAGGTGGCGGGCACGAAAGACGGGATAACTGCCCTCCAGATGGATATTAAGACTTCGGGTGTGACCCCGAAAATTATGGCGGAGGCGCTCGAACAGGCAAAGGCAGGACGCCTGCACGTCCTCGGCAAGATGCTCGAGCTGCTTCCCAACTCGCGGGAGAAAATTTCCGCTTTCGCTCCCCATATTACGACGCTTCACATCAACCGCGCCAAGATCGGTGAATTGATCGGGCCGGGCGGAAAAGTGATTCGAGGCATCGTGGAGCAGACGGGCGCCAAAATCGACGTGGAGGACGACGGCCGCGTGAACGTTGCCGCCGTGGATGAGGCCGCCGCCCACAAAGCCATTAAGATGATTCGGGACTTGATGGCGGAGGCCGAAATCGGCAAGACTTACCTCGGGAAGGTCGTTCGCCTGGCGGACTTCGGCGCGTTCGTGGAAATCTTCCCGGGCACGGACGGCCTGCTGCACATCAGCGAGGTCGCTGAGAACCGCATCCGCGATGTTCGCGACGAGCTGAAAGAGGGCGACCAGGTGCTGGTGAAGGTGATTTCCATCGACGGCAACAAGATTCGCCTGAGCCGCAAGGCCGTGTTGCGCGACCAGCGGCAGAAAGCGGGAAGTGAACAACGGTAAGGATTGAAGAAGTGGCATGTGGCAAGCGACGGTAACGGGGTTCGGGATTCGGGGTTTGGGGTTCGGGGAAAAGCAAACTTGGTGGTGTTTCTGCGAAACCCGAAACCCGAGTCCCTTCGTACTTGCCACATGCCACTTGTAAGTTGAGGTGCCGACGATTTAATTGGAGGGCAGAGCCGTGGCAGTCTACTTTGTGGAAAAATCAGCCGGGAATGTGCTGGTGCTCGATATCCGCGGCCAGATAACGCTGGGCGAGGAAACGGGCGCCTTGCGCGAGAAGGTGAAGCAGCTCGTCACGGCCGGACACACGCGCATCATTCTGGATCTTGCGGAAGTCAATTACATTGACAGCGCGGGCCTGGCGACATTGGTTTGGGTCTATACCTCGGCTCGAAAGCAGGGCGGGGACGTCAAACTCCTTCACCTGACAAAACGCGTCCACGATCTGCTTCAGATCACCCGCCTCAGCACTGTCTTCGAAGTTCATGATACTCTGGAGTCCGCGCAACGCTCGTTCGATTCACCTCCTGCGGCCTGACGCCATACTCTGGTGAAGAGTCAAACCGGCGGTTTTCGCCCAGCTCAGCCCGCTCGCGAAAACGCGCACTTACCTTTTGACAAATCACTTTTCTGTTGATACAGTTCTCCCAGCCCGCGAGGATTCTCTATTGTCTAACTAACGACTGCATGCGTTCGACGATCCAGGGAGGCGTGTCGAGGTATCCTCCCGTGGAGGTTGCCTATGAACGGAACGATTAAGCGAGTGATTCGGGACCGCGGCTTCGGGTTCATTCGATCGGCTGACGGGCAGGAAATTTTCTTCCACCGCAGCGGGCTTCAAGGCCTGAGCTTCGACGCCATCAAGGAAGGTGACAGCGTCGAGTTTGAATTGGAGCGAGGGGAAAAAGGTCCACGCGCTGTTAACGTGCGCCCGCCTGGTTCATAGATCTGTCGCAAGACTCATCCCCACGCAATTCGCCGTTTCTGCGCGGCAAGTGCCCCGAGCATCGGGGCGCTTGAGCCCCAGGTGCGGCCTGAGGGTGGGGCATCCAGCATCAGATACTCTGAGGGACAATCAGTCAATCTTTTTGGGGCTTGTTTTGCCCATGCCGCCAGCCTGCATCCGCAATCGCTGGTTCAGCCGCTCGACGGTCGCGAACTCGCGCGCCGCATCCTCCTTTTGTCCGTCGCGCTGAAGCGCGAGACCCAATTGGTAATGCGCCTCGGGACTGTCCGGCTTGAGCTCCGCGGCCTCGCGCAGCAGGGCGATGGCGGGTTGCCACTGTGCTTGGCGGGCCAGCAGCCGGCCCATCGCCAAGGCCGCTTCGAAATCCTGAGGGGCAAGTGCGCGGGCGCGTCGCAGGGCCGCCATGGCTCCTTCATTGTCGCCACGCTCAGCGAGCGAGTTGCCCAGACCCACGTAGCCGCGAGCGTCGCGCGGATTCCGCTCGGTCATCTCGCGATACTCGGCGAGCGCGGCGTCGCGGTCGCCCAACTCTTCGAGCACGGTGGCGAGAGAGAATCGCGTTTCGATGTCTTGCGGCCTGAGTGCGGTCGCTGCCTGGAATGCCTCGCGCGCGCCAACGAGATCCCGCAAAGCATAGCGAGCGCGTCCCAAGTGGAATTGCGCGCCAAAGTTTTTCGGATCGAGCGCCACGGCGTCACGCAGGTCTTTCACGCCCGCGGCCAGCTCGCCGAGATGCACGAGCGCCGTTCCTCGAGTGATCAACGCGCCGGTGTCCTTGGGGTTCTTCCGGAGAGCTTCCGACGCTTGCTCCACCGCGCGTTCGTAGCGGACTTTAGGGCTCGCGATCCGGTTAGCGTGCGAGGGTTCCTTTTGGCCGAAGGCAAGGCTCGCCCCGCTCATCAGCGCGAGCGCCGCGATACTCAGCGCCACAAGCCATTTTCCTTTGGCCTCAGACATGCTCCGATTCTATCATTGGCGAAAAATTTCACGAGTGTCGCGCGCAGAAGTTCCTTCTCGAAGGGCAGCGCGGCAACAATCAGAAGGGCGCAGAGCAATTTCAGACGTCAGAGGCGTGCTAACCACGCCGTCATTTTACCGTGCAAAATGACGGCGTGGTGGCAATTTCTAACCACCGCGCAGAAGGCCACATGTGGGTTCCCCCAAGAAACGGGGCCTGAGCGATCCAGGTTCGCGCCGATTGCCTCTTGCCTCTTTAGAAAATGACTTTCAGAGCGCACTGAATCCGCCGTGGCGGATAAACGCTGAAGAATTGACCGAACGCTGATCCATCTCCGATATTGTTGTCCGGGACGAGGCGGTTGACGCTATTCCAGGCATTAAGAAAATCGACTTGGAGTTGGGCTTTTATGCGCTCGGTGATGGCGGTGTTTTTGAGAATGGAGAGGTCCGTCTGGTACAGACCGGGTCCCGTGAAAAAGTTACGCGAGAGGTTGCCCACCGCAAGCGTGCTGCCCGCCAGGCTCTTGATTTGTAATGCCGGCGCCTGGAAGGCTGCGGGGTTGAGATAATGGTCGATGGTAGCCCCGCTGAACGGACTCCCGATGATATCGGCGCGAGTTGTACCTGAAGAGGTGTTGGTGTTGGCGACGACGTCAAAGTGCTGCCCCGACTGCGCGGTCTGAACGAAACTCAGTTGCCAGCCACCTAAGGATCTTCCTTTCCCAAAGGGCAGGTCCCACACGCCGCTCAGAACGAGGATGTGGCGGTGGTCGAGCGAGGAGTTACCCTTGTCCAGGTTCCAGTTAAAGGGATCAATCGGTCCGCCGTTCTGGCCCCGCTGTTCGCCGATGGAGCTGAACACGCCGGTCGAATCGTCGAGTCCGTGCGACCACGTATACGAAACCAAATAGAAAAGACCATGCGAGAGGGTGCGCCGCAGGCTGGTCTGGAGTGAATCGTAGCTGGCGTAGGCGCGATTGTCGTAGACGAGGTCCTGGCCGAGGTTTGCGCCGCTGGGCGTAAGCGCTGACCCGAGGCCATTGCCGTTGGATCCCAAATCTTCATTGGCCAGCAGGTGTCGGCTGCGGGAGCCAACGTAACCCACAGTCCAGACGTACTGCGGCGCGAGTTGGTATTGAATGCCGAGACTAGCCTCCTGGATGTTGGCAATAATCTGATTCGGCGGCACTGTGTAAAGGGCGGAATTCGGCGTGATCACCGGCGGATTGGAAACCGGCGCCAGCGGCGGGCCGATGGTCAGGTTATAGTTGCTGATAATTCCGGCGCCCGTTGTATTGTCGAAAGCGACCGAGCTGACTACCGGCGGGTTGAGGCCGAGAGGCGGGAAGTCTACGCCATCCTGGGCATAGAAAATTCCATAACTGCCACGCAGCACCATTTTCCTTTCCGGTCCGAATGTATAGGCGAAGCCGAGGCGCGGGCCCCAGTTCGACATGTCAGTGTTGACAAGGCTATCACTTTTGTTCTTGGGGACGACGATCCGACTGGTAGCCGGCAGGAAGTTGGCCAAGCGTCCACTGGTTTCGTGGAAGCTGGGAGAGATTTCATATCGCAGGCCGGCATTGATGACGAGGCCGCTCGAGACTTTCCAGTCGTCCTGGGCGAACATTCCCCATTCGATCCTGCGCAGTTGAAGAGGGTTATCGCCGCCGAGGAGGGTACCCGAGAAAGCTTGTGCGGCTGGCATCGAAAGGAGCATGTCAGCCTGAATATTGCCGATATCCCCAGCCCCAGGATTTGCGTACAGTAGCTGGCCTTTTAGACCCCCGCCGTTCGGCGCCGTGAGGCTACCGTCAATACTGTCGAGCCGAGTCGGCCGAGCCTCCAATCCAGCTTTCATCGTGTGCTTGCCGCGGATGATCGTGACCGCGTCATTGAAGTAGAAATTCTTCGAGTGACTCTCGAGGAGGCCGCCGTCCCCGAGGGACTGCACATACCCTGAACCGGTTCCACCGATCAGCAGGCCGCCCGTTGTGGCTGGAGTTCCCTGGTTGCAGTTCGGGACGCCGATCTGGGTGCAGAAGTTTGCCGGCACGCCGCAGGCGCCCTCCACGCCGCAGTTGAGAATTCCGATGTCCACGCTCAGATACCCAAACTTGGCTTCGTTGAGAAAAGTGGGAGAAAACACGTGGGTGTCACTGACAGCCACCGCGCGCGTGTTGCCGATCTCCTGGCCTGCGCCGAATCCGGCCGTGGGCAACCCGGGGAAGTAGTTGGCGCGAAAGCGCTGCTGGTTGTCGTAAGAAAACCGGCCTGAAAGATGATTCTTCGCGCTCAGTTCGTGATCAACCTTGACGTCGGCTGAATCAATCTTCTCTTGATTGTTTCTTTGGCCGACGTAATTGTAAGGAGAGCCGCCACTGCCGCCGGGGTTCGCAACGCCCGTCACGTTCGGCAAAGGATAATCATTCAGCAAGGCGTATGCCGGCGCGCTGAACGACGGATTGCTCTTCAAATTGGGAATTACATTTTGCCCCCCATTCTCGGAGGCAAAAGTCTTACAAGAGGGGTCGCTCGTGTTGTAGGCGCCGGGAATGCCGGTGACCGGCGGGCAGGTTGACGGATCAATGATGGAGGTTGTGAAGTCGGAGAAGTCCCCCTGGCGTGACTTGGCGGTCGGTACGACCGTTGAGAAAGGATCGGGGATGTGGTTGCGCTGGCCGAGGAAATCCACCATAAAGAAAGTGTGGTTCCGACCGTTGTAGCCAGGTACGATCACGGGGCCGCTGACTATCCCGCCGAATTCGTTGATCCGCGCCACCGATTTTGTCTCGTTATTGGCATTCAAAATCCAATCTGCGGCGTTCAAGGCGCTGTTCTGTCCGAAGTAGTAAGCCTCGCCGTGGAGGCCATTGGTACCTGATTTGTAAAGCGCGTTCACGACCGCGCCACCCCTGCCGTACTCCGCCTTGGACCCGCTGGTATCAATCTTGAACTCTTGAACGGCTTCGGGATTGGGGTAGACGCCGATGGTCCCGTATTGGTTCTCGTTATTGTCCACGCCGTCGAGCAGAAAATCGTTTTGGGTGGGACGGACTCCATTGACGGAGATCGCTGCGCCCCCGGAGCGGCCGAAGCGTGCAGCTTCGCTGCTGCCCTGGTTATTGCTTGCGCCGGGTCCGGCGCCGATGCGGCTGTCACCCTGATTGAACGCGGTGGCGTCCGTCAAGACGCTGACGTAGCTGCGGCTCACGCCCGGTTGAATCGTCGCCAACTCAGTGAAATTCTGGCCATTCAAAGGAAGCTCGAGGATTTCTCGAGCTGTGATCACCGCCCCGACATCGCTCGTGGAGGTTTGCAGGGCCGACGGCCTGCCAGTGACGGTCACATTCTCGCTGGCGTCGCCGACTTGCAAGGTCATGTCCACCGTTTTCAGGTCGCCGACATCGAGGGTGAACTCTTCGCTCGTCGCGGTCTTGAAACCGTCCTTGGAGGCCTCAACCTCGTACTTGCCCGGTTGCAAGACGCTCGGCACAATGTAGGTGCCATCCGGCCGGGTGGCTGTCTCAAAGGCTTGACCGGTCCCCATATTGATCGCCCGGATTTTCACTTCTGTCGCCAGTGCGCCGCTCGCGTCCTTCACGGTCCCTACCACGCCCGCTTTGTCGTTCTGGGCCAGCCCGGGCACCGTCAACAAAGTCCCCAGGAGGCTTCCCAAGAAAAGGTGAAACATCTTGCTGCCCGCAAATGACTTCATCGTTTCCAGCCTCCGCTCCGCTCCCTTATATTTTCGTCTCGCTGCTGGTGATTGTGATGGAATTCGGGTCGTCTGAGGACCCAGATTAGCCCGTGACCCTTCGCGAAGTCCTTCCGGCCACGACGGGACTCTTTTCGGCAGTCCGTCCCCTCAAAGGCCCGTCCACTGACGGGCCGACAGACTGGCAACCCATCGATGCCGGAGAACTTACAAGATAGTTGAAAGTGGCGACGCTGTCAAAGGAAATCCCCTACAGGTCGCACTCCGGCGGCCTCGCCGCTGCGGGTCATGATCTTGAGGGCGCGCCGTCCTGGCTTCGACTCTGGGCCGATGCTGACATCGGCAAACGCCTAAGTGCCGGCGGAGTTTACGCGAACGCATGTGACTGCGAGTCCTGAACCGGGAAAATCGATACGAGCACCGTCGAACCTTTTTCCAATCATGGCGTCCCGTTATTGTTCTGCTGTCGGCGCAGGGCCTCACGTACGCGGGCGGCGGCGGGATCGCCGGCTGCGTCAAGCGCGCGAGCCTGGGCCTCGTAGGCCTCTCGATAAGTAGGGTCAGCGGCGGCAGCAGCTCCGAACTCGTTCGCGGCCTCACGGAATCTATCTAGTTTCATCCAGCAGGTGCCAAGAAAAAAGTGGCCAATTAGGTCGAGGGGGTCGGCGCGCACAGCCTGGACGAAGTAAGCGGCCGACCTTCCATAATCCCGTTGCACAAAATAGAGCACGCCCAACGCATGATACGCCGGACCTGATCTGGGCAGGATGTGCGCAGCCTCACCGTAATACCCCGCTGCGAGCTGAGTCTGGTGTCTGAACTGCGCAACTCGGCCTAGACCCAGGTACGCGTCGTAGGTGACCGGCGACAACGGAATCAAGCTCTCCGCGTTCAGTCGCAGGGCTAGCTCGTATTCGCGAGCGGCGCCGTCCAGATCGCCGGCCACTGCCTCGAGTGCAGAGGCATGGTAAACGTGCATCAACGCCGATTGAGGAGAACGCTCAAGTGCAATCGCCAACAAGGTGTTGTCGTCACGCCAGCAAGGAACAGCGCGAACAGTCTGAACACACCAAAGACAAAAAACCAGGGCAGCCGGCACGATGACGAATCTCGCGTGCGACAGCTTCACGAACCCTGGCAGCCACTCCAGCAAGAGACAGGAGAAAGCAAGGCAAAGGCCCACGGAAGGCAGATATGATTGGCGATCGGCGATCAAGGGCGTGCTGAGATGGCGCACATCAAGAGCGGGCAAGAGCGTGGTCATCCACCATAGCACCAGGAAGCCGAGCCGCCATTCACGCTTGCGCACGGCGATGGCAGTAAATACAACAAACAGCGACAGCCACGGCCAAAGCGAGCTCACACTCTGAGGCAAATCGAAGGTCCGAGCAAAGCTCAGGTTGACCGGCCAGAAGAACAGTTTGGCGTGTCCACCCAAAAGGCCCAAAGCGGCCAAGACAGTGTGGTTCAGACTCACGGGATGCGTGAGAGGGGTAAAACTTCCAACTGCCGAGCGACGAATCACGGCGTAAGCTCCAACTGCGAGCACGTAAGGTGCAAAGCGGGCGGCGCGGCTCGTCCATGAACACTGGGGAGGGCGGAAGAACCAGTAGACGAGGAGAAGAAGCGGCAGGCTGAGACCTGCCTCCTTGAAAAAGAGGGCAGGGAAATAGGCCAGCGCAGCAAGGCTGTGCCGCGCAATTTGCCCTGCGGCCGCTTTCTCGGCGCGAACGAAGAGAAGGAAACCCAGCAAGAAGCATACAGTGCAACCGACTTCGGCCCAGCACGCGACCCACGCGACAACCTCCACATGTAAAGGATGAACCGCCCACAGGAGCGCACCGACTAACGCCGCCAAGGTACTCGCCAGGAGCTCGCGCCCAATGCGGAACACCAGCCAGGCCGTCAGGCAATAAAGAAGCAATTGCACAAGATGATAAAGGGCGGCATCAGCTCCGGCGACACGAAACAGCAGCCAATAGGACAGGATTTGGAGCGGCCTGTAAAAGTCCTCCCGACGTTCGGGGCCATGAAACACCTGGTCTGGTATACGGCCCGTCATTTCAAAGTAGAAGTCCACCCGACGTTCGGGACCGCGAAACGCCCAAACCGTGGTAGTGAATATGCGCGCCCAGTGGTGAGCATCCACCACATAGGGATTCTGTAGGATTTGCAGTTCGTCGTCGCTGACGAATCGGTTGGACAGCGAGCCTGAAAAAACAAGGAAGGTGACCAAAACCAGCGCAGCACTGGCTAGAAAACAGTGGGGCTCAAGCCATTGGTTCCAGCGTTCGAGGATACCCGGCAGGGAAGCGGAACGGCTGGGTCGGGAATGGCTCGTCAAGCGAGCGCGAGTTCCGTGCTCGGTGAATTCAGATTGAATTCTAAACTCCTCTTCGTCCCGGGCCAAGCAGAGCCACACTCACACGCTACACCAGTCATCAACCGCGACTTCTCCAGAAGGTGCCTGAGTGGTGCCCCAGTTACGTTTCTATCGTGGGGAAGTATAGCGCGCTCGGCAGCCGGTGGCTAGCGTACTACGCGGCTGGGAATACACCAGGTGTGAGCATCGAGACGCGGAGAGGCAGTCCTATTGTGAATGCATGTTGTCGAAATCACCGAACTAACGACAATTAGTGTCAGGCGGGCGCGACAAATTCGGGCATCTATTGCCACATTTCATAAATGCCGGAAACATCAAAAACTAACATAGGTCCCACCTCATTGAAATGGCATGACTTATGAGAACAAGCCAAAGGTGGAGATTTGCGCCGATTGGCAGGCAACCTGCTATGTATATCGCAGACTTGGAAGCTTTGGGGAACCAAGCACGAGAAGAACGATAAGGAGAAAACATGCGAAAAGAATCAAGCGGTTTTTCACTCATTGAGTTGCTCATCGTCGTGGCGATCATTCTGATCATCGCGGCGATTGCAATACCCGACCTGCTCAAGTCCAGGCAGGCTGCGAACCAGGCGTCGGCGGTGGGGTCCCTGAGGACCATGAACACGTCAGAGGTAACCTACTCCTCAACCTACACATTGGGGTTCAGTTACAGCCTGGCAGCGCTGGACGGTCCCTCGGGCGGCGTATCATCGGCAGCCAACGCCGGCCTGATTGACAGTATTTTGGGGGGCGGCATCAAGAGCACATACGGGTTTTCGTACTCTGCGAATCCTGCTAGTCCCTCGACGGCGGTCGCTTGTGCCAATCCTCCGACTCAGAATAGCGTGGCCGCCAGCGTCAACGTCACCAGTTATACGATCACCGCGAGCCCGATTCTCTGCGTAGCCGGAAACGGGAACTACTACTTTACGGATCAGTCTGGTGTGATCCGCATGAACAACGGTCAGGTGGCCACCAGCACCGACAACCCCTTGGCTGGATAGCTGGAAGTTGCAAGGGGAGACCGGCAATGCCCTCAATTCTCATGGGGGAGGCGTAGTACTCCCCCATCTAATTTCGTTTGCTGTGTTTGTCCGTTCGCGCTCAAGTGTCCGCTCCGCAAGAAGTTGGCGATCTTGGGACTAAATTGACTCTTGGAGGAAACATCATGAAGAAGACTAGCGGCGGTTTTTCGTTAATTGAGTTGCTCATTGTCGTTGCAATCATATTGATCATTGCAGCGATCGCGATACCCGACCTGCTGAAGTCAAGGCAGGCAGCGAACCAAGCGTCGGCAGTGGGGTCACTGAGAACCATGAACACATCGGAGGTGACCTACTCGTCGACTTACACATTGGGGTTCAGTTACAGCCTGTTAGCGCTGGACGGTCCCTCGGGCGGTTTAGCAACCGCAGACGCCGCCGGCCTGATTGACAGCATTTTGGGGGGCGGCATAAAGAGCACGTACGGGTTCTCGTACTCGGCGAATCCTGCTAGTCCCTCGACGGCGGTCGCTTGTGCTAATCCTCCGACTCAGAATAGCGTGGCCGCCAGCGTCAACGTCACCGCTTATTCGATCACCGCGAGCCCGATTCTCTGCGTAGCCGGAAACGGGAACTACTACTTTACGGATCAGTCTGGTGTGATCCGCATGAACAACGGTCAGGTGGCCACCAGCACCGACAACCCCTTGGCCGGATAGCCTTGGGTGAGCTTGCAATGTGCAGTATGGCCCGTTAAGATGGGGGAGCGCCCGGGCTCCCCCAGGGTTTCTGCCGCAGCATAGGCTCAGACGGGAAACGTGGCTGGTTCGGGGAAGGCACACAGGCCGAGAACAATCGGTACCCGAGCGGGTCTTGACGGCTAAGTATTTCAGTGGAATGTGGAATCCGGTCGCGGGATGGCAGCAGGCATGCTTGGATTGTTAGGGGCGTCCTACAAGAGTCGCAACATCGCCATTCGTGCCATGGCGGGAGGCCATCATTCGACGGGCGGGTGACCATGAAAACAGAGAAAGCATTCTCGCTCATTGAATTGCTGATCGTGGTGGCCATCATTCTCATCATCGTCGCCATAGCTATCCCCGACCTTCTGAAATCGCGGCAATCGGCCAACGCGGCGTCGGCGGTTGCTTCCCTTCGCACGGTTAATTCCGCGGAAGTGACGTACGCATCCACTTACAATACGGGCTACACTTTCGCCCTCTCGGTGCTCGACGGCCAAGGAATATCCAGTCTCGGCAACGCCTGCCTAATTGACAGCATCCTGGGCAGCGGCCAAAAGAGTGGATATCTATTCTACTATGTTGCTTGTCCCGCGCCGCCTGGCCCCAACGACGGCAGCATGTCGAATGGCCCCTGTACGACGGTCTCTGACTACCAGCTATCCGGCAATCCGGTCCCAGGGTCGACAGGGAATTACTATTACACAGATGCCTCGGGCGTGATTCGGCTCAATAACAGCACTTATGCCGGCCCCAACGACTCTCCGCTGGCCGGGTAGTGGCGTTTCGCGAGTCGGCGATTGATTGGGCAGCCGGAAGTGGTATCCTATTGGGGCTGCCTCCACTCAGTTCAGATCTGAATTCTGATCTATGCTTGCTGTCGAAACCACGGGCCTCACAAAAGATTATTCAGTGGGCTTTTGGCGAAAAAGGCCAAGGCGCGTCCTGCACGACTTGAGCCTGCGGGTGGAGCGCGGCGAGGTTTTCGGTTTGCTCGGCCCGAACGGCGCCGGCAAGACTACGACACTAAAGATTCTGCTTCGCCTGGTATTTCCTACCTCAGGAACGGCCCGCATCTTGGGCAAGGAACTCGACGACGTCACGACCCACGAACGAATGGGGTTCTTGCCTGAGAATCCGAGTTTCTATGACTACCTGACCGCCGAAGAATTCCTGCATTACGCGGGCGACCTGTTCGGGCTCGCTGCCTCGGAAACGCGGCGCCGCGCAGGGCGACTGCTCGAGCAGGTCGGTCTCCGAGACTCGCGAAACGTCCCGCTGCGCAAGTTCTCAAAGGGAATGCTCCAGAGGGTTGGACTCGCCCAGGCGCTGATCAACGAGCCCGAATTGGTGTTCTTGGATGAGCCCATGTCCGGCCTCGACCCGCTCGGCCGTCGCGAGGTGCGCGATCTGATTCTGGGCCTGAGAGAGAAGGGGATCACAGTCTTTTTTTCCACTCATATTTTGAGCGATGCCGAAATGCTCTGCGATCGAGTGGCGATTCTCAATCGGGGGCGAATGCTAGGCTGCGGTGAGCTTCGCGAGATGCTGGAACTCGGCGTTGCTTCGACCGAAATTGTCATTGAAACTCGCAATTCTGCTTTGCTGGACCGGGTGGGATCTTACGGTACCATGGTTCGAACTGGCGAGCGAGTGCGCGTGCAAGTGCCAAAGGAATCCGATGTGTCGGCCGTGCTGGGAATAGTGCTGGGGAGTGGCGCGAGAATTGTGTCTGTGATTCCTGTCAAAATGTCTCTGGAAGACTATTTCCTCGCGCAGGTAGCTGAAAGCGCAGCAAAGCCGGAAGGAACAGAAAGCCTGGCGGCCGCAGGAGGCCAAAAGTAAGTATGAAGAGAGTGGCCACCATTGCCCGTCATACCTTCAAGGAGGCCGTACGGGACAAAGTCCTGTACAACCTCATCGTGTTTGCGTTGTTGATGATCGGCTCCGCCATCCTTTTCAGCAGTATCTCCGTGGGCATCCAACGGATTATTGTGGTGGATCTTGGTCTAAGTTCCATCTCGGTTTTTGGGCTGATCATGGCGATTTTCATAGGCATCGGACTGGTGGCGAAAGAAATAGATCGGCGCACCATCTATAATGTCCTCTCCAAGCCCGTTCGCCGATTTGAATTCATCATCGGAAAGTACCTCGGGCTGCTGCTGACCTTGGTGATCAACACCGCGATCATGACGGCGGGATTTTATGCGGCTCTTTTCTATCAAACGCGTCGATTGGGTCTTGAGGACCTGGCCCCGCTCGCCACGATTTACTTCATCTTGCTGCAATTGGCGATGGTAGTGAGCCTCGCGATATTTTTTTCCACTATTTCCACGCCTATTCTCTCGGCCGTGTTCACATTTTCCATCTACGTGATTGGGCACTTCTTGAGCGAGATGCGGTGGCTCGGCCAAACCACCGGCAGCGGGGTGGTGAAAGGAGCCGTGGCGGCCCTGTACTATCTGCTGCCCAACTTCAGCAATTTTGATTTCATCACACAAACCGCGCACGGAGAAAGAATCTCCGGTCTCCTGCTCACCTCAAATTCCCTCTACGCCTTGCTCTACGTCACGATTTTGATTTCGGCGTCGATACTGGTCTTCGAGGAGCGCGAACTCAGATGACCTCGCGCGGCGCATCAGTCTCAAAATGGCTTTCGCCTCGCCGGCTGTGCTGGCCGATTCTGGTGGCGGGGTTCGCCTCGATGTTTGTGGTCCAAACCCAAATCGACCTCGAACGAGGCACTTACGCCCAAATCGCCGATGTGCTTTACATCCCGAACGCCACAATCCTTCGTCGATTAGCTTTGGGCAACGAGGGTTTGCTGGCCGACATCTACTGGACGCGCGTCGTGCAATACTTTGGCCGCAAGCACCTCGAACATACCGAGGGAATGTACAAGTACAAATTGCTCGCGCCCCTGCTCCGGATCACCACCGACCTTGATCCTCACCTTCTGATCGCCTACCGATTTGGCGCGATCTTCCTGATGGCCAAACCTCCTGAAGGCGCCGGCCAGCCCGAGGCGGCGCTCCAGTTCCTTCGGCGGGGCATTGTGGCAAATCCGGATTACTGGCGGCTCTGGCAAGACTTGGGCTTTGTCTACTATTGGGAGCTAAAAGACTATAAGATGGCTGCGAAGATATTTGCCGTGGGCAGTGAAAGGCCCGGCGCGGAATACTGGATGAAGGCGCTGGCGGGAACGGTGGCGGCCAAAGCCGGCGACATACAAACTTCACGGTTCCTTTGGTCTGAAATTTATCGTCACGCAGAGACGGACGATGTCCGGCGGACCGCCGAAGATCACTTGGCTGCGCTTGCGGCCGCGGAAGAGATTGAGAAGCTGAACCAATTGTTGGGAGTTTACCAGCAGAAAACAGGCCGCGAGGCTCATTGGTTCTACGAATTGTACGCCGCCGGCCTGTTGCGAGGAGTGCCCCGGGATCCCTCCGGCGAGCCCTTTGTGATTGGGCCAGACGGCCGAACTGCGTTGGGTCCGAACAGCCGAGTGAACCTGCGCCTTCTCCAGTAGTCGAATGCCTGAAAAAGCACCAATTAGGGACTCATGGACAAAGCCCACTTTATTTTCTCAGAAACCGTAGCGGCCCTAGCCTTAGTCTTTCTGTCGCTTTTGTCTGTCAAGGCGGTCGGTGGCTTGCGATGGCGAGGGCCCGAAAAGAGTCCGCCGGCCCTGGTTTGGATTCGTAGTGTGTTGTATGTGGCCATCGCGGCCCTGGCGATTTGGGGCGCCCGCGGTTTTGGGTCCGACCTGGCCGCCGGGCTTCGCGCCCTGGCCAGTGAGAGCGACATTCAGCACACCAGGTTTGTCCAGGCTTACGTGAACGCCTCGCGCGCGGTTGAGCTACGCCCAAACGTGGCAATCTATTGGAGGGAGCTGTCCGTGGCCAAGTTCTTCCTCAACCAGTACCAGTCGGCATTGGAGGACGAGCCGGCCTACCGAGCTCTCAAGGGTAGCGAGTTCGATCAAGAGGCCAGCATGCGCTACTCCTACTGCCATTACGCCTTGGGACAATATGCGCAGGTATTTCCCTTGACGGAGCAGGTCATCCGGGAAAACCCGATGTATCCGCTTCCTTACATCGTCGAGGCGATGGCTTACACAGCGGAGAAAAAGTACGCACACGCCATGCAACGATATCTCGACGCGCTGAAATACTCTCCCGATCAAGAAGCCTGTGTGGTGGGTCTGGCGCACGTCCATTACCTCATGGGAGATCCAGGGGGCGCTCTCGAAGTCCTCAACGCTACGGCGAAAATCAGCTTTCCGCCGGAGGCTCGGAAGCGCTTTGACGACTTGAAGGCATTCTATGCTCAATAGCCGCCGACTGACGTTGCGCGTGCGTCTGGAGGACGCGATTGCGTTCTTGTTCTTCGTCTTCTTCATTGTTGTCCTCGCCCTTTTCCAGGGGATGCGCCACTCCATCCTCAGTCCCGCCGATGTCCTGATTATCATTCCCGCGGTTTGCCTGTTGTTGACCAAAGAGATTGTGCATTACTTTGTTGCCGGCAAGGAACTGCACCTGGAATCGGCCGAAGACGTACGGGCGTTCATCAACCCTTATTGGCAGATCGTTCGTGACTTCGCGCCGTTTCTCGTGCTTTTGTTCATGTACTACACAATGTGGGGAAATGCGACCGGGTTGTTGAGTTCGCGGGACCGCGACCTTCAACTGATCGCGTGGGATCAGCGTCTGTTTGGTTTTCAAGCCAGTGTCGCCTTGCAGCGAATCATCAGCCCTCCCCTCACTGCCTGGATGGAGTTCGCTTATTTCTTTCACCTCCCCAACATTCCCATCGTCGCGTGCTTCATTTACATTTGGCGCCCGCGCCAACGGTTTCGCGAGATGATGACCGGACTTGTGGTCATCACCGCCATCGGCGTGGCCAGCTACATGCTTGTCCCGGGCGTCGGGCCGATGTACAGTTTGCGAGACCAATACACGGTCCCGCTGACTCAGCAGGTGGTTGGACTCCTCAATCAGGAAAGCGCCTTCATCGACTTCGCTCGTGTGAAACGCGACGTCTTCCCCAGCATGCACGTGGGTATTTCTTTCGTGGTCTGGCTCTATGCATGGCGAAACTCCCGCGTCCTGTTTTGGATCTTGGCGCCTTTCATCCTGAGTCTATGGTTCTCGACAGTGTACCTCCGCTACCACTATTTGGTGGACGTTGTGGCCGGACTCATCCTGGCGCCGCTCTGCTATTGGCTGGCCAATTGGATGTTCAAGCGATACGCGGAGATCGAGATTCCCGTTTGGCTGCCGGCGAGCTGGGCGGACCGAATGCGCCTGCCTCGCCCCGATTTGTCGGGGCCCCGCGCGCAGGCAACGCCGGACGCCCAACCGGCTTCTGAACAGGTCGACGGCGTCCAGGATGAACCATGAGTATCTCGCACTGCCGCCGGAACCTCATCAGGAGAGGGCTCGCGGCATTCCTTGTTGCGTGGGTCGCTTCCCGTGCCGTCCCCGCGCGGTCCGCTTTTTCTCCTCCAGCCGCTGACGTTTCAACATCCGTGGACGAATTCGTGAGCCGCTTGGAATCGGCCTATCGAGAAACGCGAACGCTGCGCGCCGAGTTCACTCAGAAATACACTTCATCCGGACGGACAAGAACGGAGTCCGGAGTCGTGTATTTTGCTCGTGGCGGCAAAATGCGCTGGGACTATCGCGAGCCGGCAGAGAAAGTGTTTCTCTGTGACGGGAAACAATTGTTGCTCTACGTTCCTTCCGAGAAGCAGTTGACGCGCTCGCGCGTGAAATCAAGCGAAGACGCCCGCGTGCCATTTCGTCTTCTGCTGTCCCGCCTGAACCTGCATAAGGTTTTCGGGCGAATCGAGTTCGGCGACCAGGCGCTCAAGCCGGAGCCTGGCGATCGAGTTCTAGTTGGGCTGCCGAAACACAAGGAAGAAGATGAGTTTCGCGAAGTCCTGATGGAACTGACTCCTGCCTTTGACCTCCGCCGTTTGGTGATTCGCTCTCCAGATCAGAGCACGATGGAGTTTACTTTTGACCACATCGAGCGAAACGTTCCGCTCAAACCCGCGATCTTCACCTTCACTCCGCCTCCGGGCACTGAAGTAATCGACCAAGGCGAAAACGGAGAGTGAATAGGCGCGAGGATTGCTCTGATTTCGAATCGTTAGTTCGACAACACGTAGGAATAGAGCGCGGCGGCTACACCGTCCTGGTCGTTGGACTCGGTCACGCACCAGTGGTCTTCGCCGAGTCCGGGCGTGCAGTTGCCCATCAGAACCGGGTGGCCGCAAAACTCGAGCATTTCACGGTCGTTGTAATTGTCGCCGATCGCCATGATCTCCCTCGGCTCGACGCCGCAACGCCCCGCCCAAAGCCGCAGCGCTCCGCCTTTGGAGCAGCTCCGGTTCATCACGTCGAGCAAGGACATGTTGCGCGAGAAGTACTTGGTCCAAGTCAGGTGAACACTCGGCCCAACGCTCGAATCTCGCAAGATATGCTCAAGGGGCGCCAGGCGCGCCGGAGGGCCGCCAAACATAATCTGGACCGGGTCGGATGTAATGGCGGCCTCGAGCTCGGAAACGAGGGCGAGGAACTCGGGCGCCTTTTCCAAGTACCAACTGAGCGGGCCTTCCCGGGACGCGCCCTCTTGCATCGTCACTTGCCCGCGCGTGGAAACATCGAAAATCACCACGGCGTGAGGTCGATACTCGCGGGCCACTTTCAGCACTTCAACCGCAACCTGGCTGGGCAAAAAGTCGCGATGAACGACCTCGCCGGATGGCGAACTGATCAGCGCGCCATTTGAACAGATCAACGTCACAGGGCAGGGAAGTTGGCCCACGATTGGTCGCGCGGAATGCAAACGTCGGCCGGTGACTACCACAACCTGGATGCCTCGCTCGGTCGCCGACGCCAGCGCCTGCCGGTTCCCCGGTGAAATCTCTGCCTGGCTGTTCAAGAGCGTACCGTCCAGGTCAATGGCTACGAGTCGGATGGGCATTCCCGAACAATTCTAACATACGGGCCATCTCGACATGATGCCGGCGATGCTCCGGCGCATTGACCCACATCTCCTCGCTCGGTTAGACTGCTTCGTGCATGATGCTGTTTTCTCACCTGGACTGCTCGCGCTGCGGCAATCGCTTCGAAGCTGGCAAGGTCTATAACCTGTGCTCCTGTGGCGCGCCGCTCCTGGCCCGCTATCGCTTGTCGCGGGAGGCAGGCAAGACGCTGCGCGAGTGGGTGCCCTTTCGCGCGCCCAGTCTCTGGCGCTACCGGGAAGTTCTTCCGGTGTCCAGAGACGATTCCATCGTCTCTCTGGGCGAGGGCTTAACGCCGCTCCTGCACGCCCAGAATCTGGGCCGGAAGCTGGGCATGGCCAACCTTTACTTGAAGGACGAATCACTCAATCCAACCGGGTCTTTCAAGGCGCGGGGAATGGCGCTCGCCGTGAGCATGGCTCGCGAGCTGGGACTTTCGAAGCTCGCTGTGCCATCGGCGGGCAACGCGGCCGGAGCGCTTGCCGCCTATGCGGCGAAAGCTGGCATGCGGGCGACGGTCTTCATGCCGGAGGCTACGCCGCTAGCTAATCGACTGGAGTGCTCGCTGGCGGGAGCGGAAGTCGTGCTTGTTCCCGGCAGCATCAAAGATTGCGGTCGAGCTTTGCGCGAGCGCCAGGCACGCGACGGTTGCTTCGACGTATCGACTCTCCGTGAGCCGTATCGCCTGGAAGGCAAGAAAACGATGGCGTATGAAATCTTTGAGCAACTTGGGGGTCGGCTGCCCGACGCCATGATCTATCCAACCGGCGGCGGCACGGGATTGATCGGGATGTGGAAGGCGTTTGATGAAATGACCGAGTTGGGTTGGGTGGGTGAGGAACGGCCTCGTATGTTTGCCGTACAGTCGACAGGGTGCGCGCCGATGGTGCGCGCTTTCGCGGACCATGCCGAGCAAGCCGAAGAATGGCGCGACCCCGTAACGATTGCCTCCGGACTGCGCGTGCCGTCGGCCGTGGGAGATTTCCTCATTCTGCGCGCAATCTACCAGAGCCGCGGCACCGCGCTCGCGGTTGAAGACGCCGCGATGCTCGACGCGGTTCGCGAGCTCGCGGAAACCGAGGGGCTGATTACTTCGCCCGAGGGCGGCGCAACCCTTGCGGCATTGAAATGTTTACGTGGTGACCGGGTTTTGGATGGGTCGGAAACAGTCGTGTTGTTCCTCACCGCAACCGGTTACAAGTACCTCGAGGCGCTGAAACAGGCGGTGGAGAATAGAGAGCTGAATGTCGACAACACGGCAAAGCGGCCCGGGCTTTCCGGAGCAGGATCGTCTGATAACTCGCTGCCGGCAATGAGAACGTTCCACCACGAATCGCGGTCATGATATATTGGGAAGCAGGCAGTTCGAGGATTAAGGGTTGCGGAGGTCAAGTTGATTTCGGCCTCCCGCATCCCGGAGGGCGGGGGCGCGTAGCTCAGTTGGGAGAGCGCGGCGTTCGCAACGCTGAGGTCGAGGGTTCGAATCCCTTCGCGTCCACCATCACTTTTCGGCTTTGATCCAGCACGGCTTTGCGCTCGACAAACGAAGCCTGCCGCGAGTACTCATGGAATGTCCGAAGTGCCGTCACCAGAACCCAGACGCCGGCGAATACTGCCTGCGTTGCCATGCTCCGCTTCGCTACACTTGCCCCGCTTGCAAGCACGTTCAGTTGACCGGAGGGCAATGCGAGAAATGCGGCGTCGACTTCGCCAAGTACGCGGCGATGTTGCATTTCCAAATGAAGACGGAGTCGGAGCAGGAGCGCGCCCGTCTGAAACAACACAGCGCCATCTACAAGCAACTTCTGCTGGCGCCCCTCACCGGCGGGCTTTCGCTTTTGAAGTATTTTCGATCGCGGCTGCGGGGAGAATGAGGGAAGAAGTTCAAAGACACAAGCTAGAAGCTAGGAGCTAGAAGGGAAGTGGACTTATTCGAGCTTCTAGCTTCTTGCTTCTAGATTCTGTTTTTTTCACCGGAGGCTCTTGCTGGCCACGACTTTCTTGGCGCTAGCCATCAACTCTCTGGCCTCACCCAGGTGTTCCAAGGCCTTCTGGAGGAGGTAATCGCTCTCTTTCGCGATTTTGTCGCCTTCATTCGAACCGTAGATGACGCCGATGAGCTGCACGCGGATGTGGTTGTTGATAAAGTCCAAATTGTCCTGGATGTCCCGGCTCGAAACCTTCACATGCTCCGTCTCGAGGTAGCGCTCGAATTCCTGAAGCACTTCCGGCGACACCGTGAAATCTTGGGGCACGGTCTTATGCACGCCCAAGTAATATTTCCCGAAATTGTAAAAGGCGCCATGGGCCAAGAGCATTTCCTCGACCTTCGTCAGCTTGGGTTCCGGGATGTCCACGTCGGGCGTAATGCCACCCCCGCCGTACACTTCGCGCCCGCCATCCGTTAACCGGACTTCGGTATGGCGGGGCGCGGCCTCGTCGTAGTGATAATAGTAGTCGTAGAGTGAAGCATCTTCGTAGTCCCGCTGAATCAAGCGGCCGCTAGGAGTGTAATAATGCGCCGTAGTGAGCGCCAATCCGGTGTGGTCGCCGAGCTGATAAACACTCTGGACCAGCCCTTTGCCGAAGCTCGGCTCACCGATCACCAGCGCCCGATCGTGGTCCTGTAGGGCGCCGGCCACGATTTCCGCGGCACTGGCGCTGGATCGATTGATCAGCACAATGATGGGGTATTCATGATCGTCGTCCCCGTGCCTCGCGTAATAAGTTTGTTTTTCCGACCGCCGGCCGAAGTGGTAAACGATGAGCTGACCCTTTTCCAGGAAATGGTCTGAGACCTCGACCGCCTCTTTCAACAGACCGCCCGGGTTGTCCCGCAGGTCGAAAATCAGGGCCTTGATATTTTTCTCGTCCAACTGCTTCAAGGTCTCGGTCAACTCGTCGTTGGTGGTCTCATTGAATCCGATCAGATGGATGTACGCGATGCCGGGCCGAATATAAAAGGCGTTATCCACGCTTTTGCGCGATATCTCATCGCGCGTGATGGTAAATTCCAAGGGCTTCTCCGAACCTTCGCGGGTCACCGCGACGCGGACCACAGTGCCTCTGGGCCCTTTGAGTTCGGAGGCGATATCGTCAGTGGTGAGTCCTTCGGTAGATTTCCCGTCCACTCCGACGATGACGTCCCCGGGATGAAGCCCGGCGCGGAAGGCGGGTGAACCGGGCATCGGCCACATGACGATGGTCACCATCTTGCCCATCTTGCCGGGCTGGCCCCTGATTTGCATTCCCACACCGAAGTATTTGCCCGCCTGGTCTTCGCGGAGTCGCGCATAAGCGTGGGGATCGAAGAAAGTGGAGTGCGGGTCGAGCGTGCGGAGCATTCCTGGGATTGCTCCCAAGCCGGTGGTAGCCAAACCGTAAGGGGTCTTCTCGAGGCCGTAGATGCTCGCATCAGGGTCGAGCGGCTCCGCGTAGTTCTGCTCAACCAAGCCGTAGAGTTTGGTGAAGGCGTCAAGACTGGCCTTAACGTCGGAGTCGTCACCGCCGCTCGCCGTGGCTTCGACGCTCTGACCGTACATGCCGCCCAGAAGCGCGCAGAGCAGCACCGTCGAAAGTACAAACCAAAGAAGCCGTCGCGTTTGTTTCATGCTGTTTGCGCTCCTCATCTCACTAACCCGGTTCTACCAGGGCCGCCGCCGGCAACATCCAAGCTCAAGGGCGATCGAGCACCCTCGCTTGGTTTCGGCTGGCCATGTATTTCTTGGCTTTGGCCAAAAGCTGCGCCGCTTGATTCATGCTTTTCGCCGCATTCTGCACCAGGGGATCGTTCTCCATATAGATCTTGTCGCCTTCATTCTTGCCGTAGATCGCTTGCACCAACTGCACGCGAATTTGGTTCTTGATAAAGTTCAAGCTGTCCTGAAAGTCTTTCTCTGAAACCTGCACCTTTTCCTCTGCAAGGAAGTGCTTGTACTCTTCAATGACCGCGTCGTCGGCTATGAAATCTTTCGGAATCGTCTTATGGATGGCCAGAAAACGCTTGCCAAAATCGAACAAGTGCTGCGCCACGATGGCCTCGGTGGGCGTGAGCTTGGGACTCTCGAACTTCACGTCTGGCTCGATTCCGCCTCCGCCGTACACCTTCCGCCCGCCATCGGTGAATTTGACCTCGGTGTGGGGTGACAGAGTCGTATCGCGGTCGTAGAGGTAGTCGTAAAGCGACACGGTGGAGTAGTCACGCTGAATGAGGCGGCCGCTGGGAGTGTAGTAACGGGCCGTAGTGAGCAACAGGAAGGCCTTTTCGCTCAACGGATACTCGCTTTGAACCAGGCCCTTGCCGAAACTCGTTTCGCCCATCAACAGGGCACGGTCATGGTCCTGAAGGGCTCCAGCCACGATCTCGGCGGCGCTGGCCGACATACGATCAATGAGGACGACCATGGGATACTCGTTGCCGTTGTCCCCGTGAGTGGCGAGCCAGCGCTTCTCCGCGGCATTGCGGCCGTAATGGTAAACGATAAGTTGGTCTTTCGCCAGAAAGTGATCGGCGACGTCCACGGCTTCCTGAAGCAAGCCTCCCCGATTGCCGCGAAGGTCCAACACCATGCCGCGCAGGTTCCCCTCATCGAGGTTTTTCAGCGCTTGAGTCAGCTCGTCGTTGGTCTTCTCATTGAACGTGGCAATGTGGACGTAAGCGATTCCGGGCTCCAACAAAAAGGCGTCATCGACGCCGCGCCCAGAAATTTCGTCTCGAACAATGTCAAATTCCAATGGTTGATCCCAGCCCTCGCGGCCCGCCGCGATGTGAACCGCGGTACCCTTGGGCCCTTTCAGCATTCCGGCCACCTGTTCATTGTTCAGGTTCTCGGTCGGTTTGCCATTGACAGCGAGGATCACATCTCCGGGGCGCAGCCCGGCGCGGAATGCTGGAGACCCGGGCATGGGCTCCACCACCGTCGTCACCATCTTGCCCAATTTGCCGGGCATCGGGCCGATCGTCATCCCCACGCCGTAGTATTTGCCTTCCTGGTCCTCTTGAAACTGTTCGAAGGTGCGGGGATCAAGAAAACTGGAATGAGGGTCGAGGCTTCTGAGCATCCCTGGGATCGCTCCCAGGTTGTAGGAAGAGGACCCGAATATCACCTCATCTGGATCGATGGCATCGGCATAATTCTGCTCGACCAGAGAGAGGACATTCGCAAAAGAATGGATGCTGGCTTGGACTTCGGGATCATCCACATCTCCGGCGGCGGTTTCGGCTTGCTGGCCATAAAGCCCGTTCACCAGGGCGCACGCGAGTATAGTCGAGCCGAAAAACCAAATAAGCTGCCGCATTTTTGCCATGCCTCATGACCCTTTCGCCGTGCTGCTAAAGTATAACACGAGACGATGGGAACCCGGAAAGTGCCCGCCGCCTCACCTCTTTGATGTCCGGCGAGCGCGGAACGTTTCCTTGGGCTGCGATTATCCTCGAGCGCGCCCGTACCCGTCACACAAGATTCATCGAAATTTCATTTGCCTGTGACCTGAACGCGCCACCATGCACCGGCATTTCGCGTTCCGGGTTGCTTAATTTGGATCAATATCCTTATGTCTTTCGGAGAGAACAGCGGATCTGAATGGGCTTTATTGGGTTGGCCGACAGCGCACCCTCATTTAGCTCCGCGCCATCCTCAACTTTTTGTTGCGTTGGCTCTGTCAACGGAGTAAAATTCAAAGCGCTTTCGGAGGTCGGAAGTCTAAGGGGAATGTCTTAGCCGGGGCAAGTATTGGGCAGATCAGGGCGCTGACAATCCCTCAAGTGGTGCGGAAAGCACTCAAAGCTCAGGCATAGGAAACTCATCAGCGCACGGGTGTTGCTCAGGTAATGTGGGCCCAGGCTCTGGCAATTCTTACTCAAGCGTTTCGATCGTTGCCCCAAGTTCGCGCCACCTCTACATCTCAGGTGAGTCGACGGCAAGGCACCGGGAACTCCGATTTCGCTCAATTCATCACTCCGCATCCCCTTTTTATTCTTCGAGGAAAGGAATATAATGGACCGTTTTCTGCGATTTCGCATCGCAAGGCGCAAAAGCTCAGGCTTCGAAATTTCAAAGAATCGCCCAAACATCTCCATCAAGCAATCTCTCGGCAGGTTCGCACCTGCGCGGCTCGCTGATTTTTTTGCGGCCATAGCTCTCTTGCTTTTCGTATTTTCAGCGAGCGTGCAGCCAAGCTACGCCCAAGGCTCATCGCTCCAAATTAACACTTCCTCATTTCCAGAAGGGAATCCCCATATACCTTTTCATGCCACCTTGTCCGCTCAGGGCGGCAGTGGAAGCTATACATGGCGCCTGAATTCCGGGTCATTGCCGCCGGGCCTGTCCCTCAATTCGTCCACTGGCGTGATTGAGGGCACTCCGTCGACAGCCGTCTCCCGCAACCTCAACATCCAGGTCAGCGACTCAAGCGGGAATACAGCCGTTGCGGCGTTAGCCATCAGCATTGTGGTTCCAAACGCGGGCCCAAAGCTTCCGATGACTTTTGTTTCGACGACCTTCCCCAACACCAGCGCCTACACGGTGACCTCCGTGCCCGCCGGCGCGGATTTGCAGGCCGCGATCAATAGTGCTTCATGCAACCCGACGGGGACCGTCCTGAGATTGGCTTCGGGCGCCACATTTGAAAAGCACAGTTACACACTCCCGGCGAAGACGTGCGCCCCGAACCAGTGGATCATCATCCGAACGGACACAGCGGACTCCAACTTGCCCGGAAGCGAACAGCGCATCGACTTTTCGTATTCGCCGGTTCTGGCCAAAATCTTTACCAATAGCGTGTCTCCGGCGATTGCCACCAACAGCAAAGCCGCTCACTATTGGCTGATGGGACTTGAAATTGGCGTGGACCCGGCTGTGACCGTCAATTATGGAGTTATAACCATAGGCAACAAGGAGACTCAAAGCTCCGCCCTGCCTCACCACATCGTTCTCGACCGCTGCTATGTGCACGGGAATGCTTCGGGGCAAATCACAAGAGGCCTCCAAGCCAACGGTACGAACGTGGCCGTCATCAATTCATATTTTGAGAACTTTCACAACACCCAAACCGACGCCCAAGCGATCGCCGCCTGGAATACCCCTGGCCCGCTCAAGATCGTCAACAATTTCCTCGAGGGTTCGGGCGAAAACGTGATGTTCGGAGGAGCCAATCCTACTATTAAGAACGTCATTCAATCGGACATCGAGATTCGGCTAAACCACTTCTTCAAGCCGCTCACCTGGAAGCAAGATGATCCGTCTTACGGCGGAATCCCGTGGGCCATTAAGAATCTGTTGGAATTCAAGAACGCGCAGCGCGTCCTGGTGGAGGGCAACGTCCTCGAACAAAATTGGGCCGAAGCCCAGGACGGTTTCGGAATACTATTCACCCCTCGTGGCCAATCCGGAAACTGTCCCTGGTGTACAGTGGCGAACATCACCTTTCGGTATAACCTTTTCCAGCACTCAGGCTGCGGATTCAACATCGCGGGTGAGGATAACACGAGTACAAGCCAGCCGTCGCAGTTCATCGGCATTCACGACAATCTCATGGTCGACATCAACGGCGCTGACTGGGGCGGCGCGGACGGCAAGTTGTATCTGATCGTGGACGGCAACGATGGGTCGAATCTTTTGCCGCCCCACGATATGACAATCGACCACAACACGGGGTTTCAGACGGGAAATGTGCTCACCGTGGGCTCACAACTCACGAACCCCATGCTCAATTTCGTCTTTACGAACAATATTCAGCCCCACAACCAGTATGGGATCGGTGGGACCGGCACAGGTATTGGAAACGCCACTCTCACGGTTTACTTTGTGTCGCCGCTCGTGACCGCCAACATTTTTGAGGCACTGCCGAGCGGAGTTCTCCCGTCTCAGTATCCTCCTGGTAACTTTTTCCCGCCAGACTGGACGACCGTCCAGTTCATGGACTACACCAATGGCGACTACCGTCTTCAGCCCACCAGCCCATATCACGACGCGGGAACGGACGGTAAAGATGTTGGCGGCGACATCGGAGCTGTTAACTCTGCAACCCTCGGCGTTTCTCCGTGAGCGACGAGCACCGTGAGGGTAAAGGTAAAGAACAAAGCGCGTACCTCGCTTTGCCTCTGCCCTTCAACCGGTAGTGTCTCAGTTTGAAAAATAGGTGGAAGTCCGATTGCGTTATCTGTGGCTCGTCTGGGTCAGTGGACCAAATGGTTTAGGAAAGACATCACACCGAGTATTGCCGCCCACAGGATTGCAGCGACTAGCGCGGCTAGGACGATGTGCACGACGCGTGAGCTCGCCACCTTCTCCCCGATCTTGTCCCAAGGGATAACCCAGGCGAACACGGCAAGGACGAAGAAGAGAAGCGGGCCTTCGATGCCACCTAGTATCACGTCGACTAAAGTTTCCATTGGGCGTTCACCGCATAGTGGTACAGTTAAGGGGTTGGTTTCTTAATTGGTTTGCGCCCAGTGTCCTGTAATTTCTTGTCCATTGCTTCGCGCCGCAACCTATCTTTTTCAGGTGCGACGATAAAGTAGTCGAATAGATCGCCTACTACCTTCAATGTCCATTCCGCCTCCTCCCTCTCCACGTTCACTATTTGGCCGTGGTCATCCTTCATCGTGTGGGCAGAGAAATCCCCAATCTCCCGCAGATAGTGAAGGTTCTCGCGTAACCGAGAAGGATGGGAAGTATCGGCGATATACTTGTCGATTCGGGTTGCTACGTTATAGTCCGTAAGGTTCGCAAACTTCTCAAGTAAGTCGGCCAGAATTCTCCTGGAGAGGACAGACGACATACGCGGAGAATCGTCCAGTATCAAGCACGCCTCCTCGAAGTCCGTGGCAAACGGGTCGAGCACTAAATCATCAACTGGTTGGGGCGGCTTACGCTTCGGAACTGCGAACCACTCGCCAACGTCGTAGTTAGTGCCAAAGCGGCTGATATAGCGTAGAACCTTAACAAGTATCTGGTGGCAGGTCTCGTTCGGACAGCGAGCCCAATCCAGAATCACATAAACGGCGCAGGCTGAGTCTGGCAATTGCGCGGTCAGTTTGCGTTGGACCTGCGCGAGAGAATTACCAAGCTCATTTGTAGCAGTGTAGAGGGCTTGCCAGTCAGGAGCAACCTGGTGCAAGCAAAACGGGCAGAGCATAAATTTTAGTTCCTTGTGCTGCCCGCAACGGGCAGCGCACCACGCATTTAGAGTTTCAAGCGCCGGATTATTTTGGCGTCCCTTCTCAGCCTCAGCCTGTTGTTGTAGGAGTTCCATTTGACCCCTCCGCTAAGATGTGAAACACCCCTAGCGGCGAGGTTTACGGCTCTTTTCAAGCTGGCAGGCGAGGAAGAGTCGAAGACCGAACAATCCTATCTAAGCGCACTCAAATTCTAAGCCTTGGAGTGAGCGAAATGCAATCCGGATTTCACTACCCGTTGATCTTCTCTAGCATTTCTTCGATTATCCACACGTGGTCGGTGATTCCAGCTTCCCTTGCCGGCTTTCCTCATCTACCCTCTGACATCAATCCTCTGGGCGCTTCGGCTGGCGCCCTTTCCCGCCGGTATTCTGGATTTGATCCGCTTTCCGTGGGCCGGTGACAACACTCGCTTGAAAACCGTCTTCGGCTACACCCCTCGCCACACCTCGCAGCAGGCCCTGGATTCATTCATTCGGGCTCGCCTGAGACCCAATCAACCAACCTCATGATCGGGTTGACGCGACCGATACGCGAGGCCAACGGGCGGGCCGCTGAAGTCTCGCAAGCATCGCCCGAATTCCGGCCTATCGTTTGGTTGATTGTAGCGTCTTATCTTCAGGTCGTCGGGGCATCGCGCTGAATCATATGGACTGGGCCGATCCAAGGTACAATCCATCTCGTCCGAGGAGGAATTTTCATGAAGAAATCAGTGGCGGTCAGTCTTCCCATAGCACTTGCAGTGCTGCTGGCGCATTCCGCGGCGGCCGTGGCGCAGACCAAGCACGTGCCGACGATCGATGAGTGTATCAGTCTCAAGGGTGTGAGCGATCCTAAGATCTCGCCCGACGGAAAATACGTCGCCTATGGCGTGCGGGAGGCGGAGTGGAAGGACAACGCCTACATCACGCACCTGTGGCTGGCGGAGGTTGAGACTGGCCGGACGTTTCAATTGACGCGCGGCAAGAAATCCAGCGCCGGCGCCGAGTGGTCGCCGGACGGAAGATGGCTCGCCTTTGTCACCGAGCGCGAGCCCGACGCAACCACCGCGCTGGAGGCTCCTGCAAAAGACGAAAAGAAAGACGAGAAGGCCGAGCCGAAGCCGCCCGAATCGAAACCTGCAGTGAAACAAATCTGGCTGATCTCCCCACGGGGCGGGGAAGCGTGGCCATTGACCGAACATGAGACGGATCCCGGCAGCTTCCGCTGGTCCAAAGACGGCAAGCAGATCGCGTTCCTCGCTGCGCCGGTGGAAGCCAAGGCGAGCAAAAGCCGCAAAGAGAAATACGGAGACTTTGATGTGTTCGAGAAGGACTTCACGCAGAACCAACTCTGGGTGGTGGACGTGACTGCGGCTGAAGCGATCACCGGCCCCGTCAAGGCGAAGCAGATCACCCGCGATCTTGCCCTCAACCTGAACGATTTCAGTTGGTCCCCTGACTCTACGCGCATCGCCTTCAGCGCCGCCCCTAACCCACTTCTCGCGTTTCGAGGGGACTCGGACATCTATCTTGTGGACCTCGATCATGACAACGCTGTGCACAAAATCGTGGCATTGCCCGGACCGGACGGGGAGCCTGTTTTTTCACCGGACGGGAAGCAGCTTGCTTTCTCGACGGCGCTCGCCAGGCAGTATCATTACTATCTGAACAGCCATATTGCTGTCGTCGATCTGGTTCAAGTGGTGGCGCAGCCGGCTACGCAGGCTTCGGACGTCCGCGATCTGACCGCCAGTTTCGACGAGGACCCTCACCTCATCGACTGGGGACCCGATGGTATTTACTTCGACGCCTTGCAGAAGACGGCATCGCACGTCTTCCGGCTGAATCCCGCGAGCGGCACGGTGACGCGAATTACAAAGCCGGACAACTATGCCGCCGGTGCCGTCTCCTTTTCGCGCGACTTCAAGACGATGGCGCTGACGGCTTCGGACGCCGAACACATGAGCGAAGTCTTCGTCTCGCCGGTCGCGCCGTTCGCGCCGCGCAAGCTGACGGACATGAACTCGCAGCTTCGAAACCTGAAGCTCGGCACGGAAGAGATGATTTCCTGGAAAAGCAAAGATGGAACGACGATTGAGGGCGCGCTGTTCAAGCCGGCGGACTTTGATCCCGCGAAGAGGTATCCGCTGCTGGTGGTGATTCACGGCGGTCCGACAGGCATTTCGCGAGCCCTCATGCAACCGGCGGACCGCACCTATCCCATTCAGATCTTTCTTTCGAAAGGCGCCCTGGTGCTCGAACCAAACTACCGCGGCAGCGCCGGCTACGGCGAGGCGTTTCGCGCCCTCAACGTGCGCAACCTCGGCGTGGGCGACATGGAGGATGTGATGAGTGGCGTGGATTCGCTCATCGCCCGCGGCATAGTGGACGAAGCGCGCCTGGGATCGATGGGGTGGTCGCAGGGTGGTTACATCTCGGCGTTCCTCACCACGCACACGGACCGGTTCAAGGCCATCTCCGTGGGCGCCGGCATCAGCGACTGGATGACCTACTACGTGAACACCGACATTACTCCTTTCACGCGGCAGTACCTCCATGCCACTCCGTGGGACGACCCGGCCGTCTATGCAAAGACCTCACCCATCACCACGATTAAGAACGCCAAAACGCCGACCTTGATCCAGCAGGGAAGTCAGGACAAACGCGTTCCGGTGCCCGATAGTTTTGAGTTGTATCGCGGTCTCCAGGACCTGCACGTGCCCTCACGGTTGCTCTTGTATACCGGCTTCGGCCACGGCATCGACAAGCCGAAATCGAATCGCGCCGTGATGCAATCGAACCTCGACTGGTTCAGCCACTACATCTGGGGCGAGCCGGTTCCGAAGGACTCGCCACTTCAGGGCTCGAGCGAAGCGGAAGCCGAGAAGTAACGAATCGCGCCGATTCGTGTGCTGATTGTGGGGTTTTCCCGAGCTGGGAAATGCGTTCTCAATCCAACGGGCAGTCTCACATATTCCATCTGAATCGCGCCAGACGCAATCGCCGCTAGTGCCGTTCCAACTTATTAGACCTATGTTCAACACGTACGCTCTGTTTCGCGCCATAATCGGGACGGCCCCGAGAAGCTAGGTCGAAATAGTTGGAACGGCACTAGTCGGTCATGGTCGGCACGAGCAAGACTTTGCCGCCGCTCATGTTGGTTGCGTACTGTTTGAGCGCTTGGGCAGCCTTGCTGAGCGGGAGGCGGGCCTGCACATCACTCTTCAATTCGGTGGCCAGCAATTTCTGCACCCGGCGCGCCAAGCGAAGCTGGCCGAGAACGCTGTGTTGACGCAGCCACTCGGAGAGCCAGAAGCCTTCCACTTTCTTTCCTTCGAAGATGAGCGACGCGGGCTCAACGCGGCACGGCTCGAGCGACAACGCGCCGTACACCAGCACGCGGCTGCGCGGAGGCATGGCTTTCAGCAGGCGCGCAGTCATTTCTCCCGCCACCGCGTCAAAGCCGAGCGTGGCGCCCAGTGGCCGGCAGGTTTCCATCAGGCGGCGGTCGAAGTCGGAATCGCCGGAGTTGAGTATATGCTCCGCGTCTGCGCCCAGAGTCCGCAGAATTTCCATCTGTTCCGCTCTGCGAACCACGCTAATCACTGGCAGGCCGAAGCGGCGGCCCAGCCGTACCACCATTCGCCCCAGGGCGCTGGCGGCGGCGGTTTGGACCACGGCGCGGTGGCCTCCGCGGCGAGCGATATCCATCAGTGCCCATGCGCTGAGCGGATTCACCAGCATCATGGCCGCCTGCTCCAAGTCGACGTGGCGGCGTAACGGGATGCACAGTTGAGCGGACGTCAACGCGAACTCGGCCCACGTGCCGTCGCGGATGTCGGGGCTGGCTGTGGCACACGCAACGCGCCGGCCTACGAGCCACCGCGCCAGGAAGCCCCGGCCTGCCGCCACCACCGTGCCGCTCCCTTCGAAGCCCGGCACCACCGGAAGCCGTTTCTTGAACCCGTAAAAACCGCGAATGAACATCAGGTCTGAAGGATTGATGGGGGAGGCCGCCATTCGCACCAGGACTTGGCCCGAGCCCGGAGTGGGAACGGGTTTTTCCACCAGCGCCAGGCTCTCCGGCCGGCCGTCGTAGGCGCGGAGCTCAACCGCGCGCATGCTCTCGGGAATTGTTGTGTTCATGCTTTTATCCGTAGATTACGCAGATTTCACACCACGCGCCGTGGCCGCAACCGGAAGAAAAGATTTTAGCACGGAGGGATCAAACCTCACTCTGATCCCAGTTGCAGACCGTCCAGCCAGTTTCTGTTTTCTTGCCTCCAGTTCCTGAATCCCCCCCCCGACTTTCTATTCTCCAATTCCCAGCATTGATTTCGCAATCACTCCGTGCTAGGGTGTGGCGAATCGCTTGGGCGACCGCGTTCTCTGGCTCCAAGCAAAGTGGCCGGCGCGAAGAGGTGACATTATGAAGAGGAGAGAATTCCTCAAACGAACCGCAACAGGCTTGGGCGCGGCGTGGTTGGGGTCCAAAGCGTTCACATTTTCGGCTCCGGCGTTTCCCATTCCGCCGGGCGCGCGATTCAGCGCGACCGACATCGTCGAGCTGGGGAACACTGGAATCAAAACTACGCGCCTGGCGATGGGCACAGGCACCGTAGGTTCGGGGCACCATTCGCACCAGACCGCGATGGGCGTTCAGGGTCTCGCCGACCTTTTGTGGAACGGCTACGACCACGGCCTGCGCTTCTTTGACCTGGCAGATACCTACGGCAGCCATCCGCACGCCGCCGAAGCGCTCAAGCGCGTCCCGAGGGAAAAGGTCACTCTCCTGACCAAATCCTGGGCGCGCGACGCCGCTGGCATGCGCGCTGACCTGGAACGCTTCCGCAAAGAGCTGAACACCGACTACCTTGACATAGTGCTGATGCACTGCCAACAAGACCCCGACTGGACCGAAAAGCATCGGCCCGCAATGGATGTGCTCTCCGAAGCGCGCGAGAAGAAGATCATCCGCGCCCACGGATGTTCCTGCCACACGATTGGCGCGCTCCGCGCCGCGGCCAAATCGCCGTGGGTGCAAGTTGACTTGGCGAGAATCAATCCCATTGGTGCCGCCATGGACGCCGATCCGGCCACCGTACTCTCTGTGCTCAAAGACATGCACGCCGCCGGCAAAGCCGTCGTCGGCATGAAAATCCTCGGGCAAGGCGACATGCGCACGCGCCAGGACGAAGCCCTGAAGTATGCATTGTCACTCGGCGTGCTCAGCGCGTTCACCATCGGCGCCGAGAACCGGAACGAACAGGAAGATCTCATCCGAAGGATTGCCGCAGTCAACGCCTGAGAACAGTGGCGAGTGGCATGGGGCAAGCAAAAACCATCAGCTTGGCAGCAGGGAAGCGGGCGAGCGGAGAACTCCCAATTCCGTGATAGCTCGCTCCGCAGGATCTCAGCTTCACGCATATCGCAGGATTTCGGCTCCATGCTTTACGTCTGATAAGTTATATTATGTTAACTTGCGCCACAGACAGGATTGACGCGCCTCCCAGAGGCTCCTACTGGCTCGCTGCCGCTGGCTTCGTGCCTTCGTTGGCTTTCGAGCCCTGTTTCGCGCCATCCCAGGCTCCTTTCTCATTCCCGTGGGCCCACTGACCGGAGAGTTGTCCCTTTTTGAATGTGCCCGTCAGGTCGTAGCTCTCTCCTTGGCCGGATTCGATATGAATGGAAAGGCTTTTCTTCCTAAAGGTGGCGTTCGCAATTTCCGTCGAGCCGATGGGTGAAGAAACTGAGCCGGTGACTGTCTCTCCAATCTGCTCGAGGGTCAGCGTGAAAGGCAGGTCGCCGCGAGAGGTACCGTGCGCGACGCATTCCCAGGTGCCGGTCAGCGGGCCGGGCTTGGGATTCTTTTGCCTGGCCAATGCGCTCCCTGGCAAGCCGACGATGAGCAACGCGAGCGCAAGGGATGCGAAGCGTCGTGGTACGGGGGCGAAACGATGAATCATTTGTGGTCTCCTTTTTGTGGCGGCGCTCCATGGCCGCCGGTGAGTATGTGAATGTCTCAGTATGTCAGTAAGCCTGTAGGCGGGCAACAGAAAATGTCGCAGTGAGGATTGTCCTTCGTCCTTGGTCCTTGATCTCCTGAAGAAGCGTGGCCCGTTACCCGGCGTGAGTGAGCAGCGGTCGGCAATGGGCACAACAGTCAAAAAAAGTGGCGCTCCCTCTTGCGGCTCATTCTTGTCAGGCTACGGTACACCACCTACTGACCACCAGTGTCTTAAAACCAAAAACGCCACATCGTATCCACCATTGCATGGGTCAGGGCCGAGGCGGGCAGACGATGCCGTGTGCGCCACGCGTTGCCGTAAAAGAGTCCTGCCAGGGTGGCCATGATGCCGTAACGCCAGTTGGGCACCGGCGGATGATGCAAATGCGCGGCGCCGAAAATGACCGAGGCAATCACCAGTCCATAGACCGCGCGAGACGACGGGATAGTCTTGGCCAGGAAATTCTGGAGGATGCCACGGAACATCAGTTCCTCCGGAATCGCAATGGTGAGATAAATGCCGAAGCACTGAAATGCGATTTCCCACCCCGAGGCCGAGGGCCAATGAGGGTGAATGAACCCTATGTAGATCCCCAGGGGAATGCCGAGCAGCGAGAAGGCTACAAGGTTGGCCAGCCCGTCGCCAAGGTCACCCTTGCGGGGGATCAGCCTGAAGCCGGAGTCTTCCAGGCCGCGGATCACGAGGAAATCGTAGGCGCAGACGCAAACGCAAAAGAGGGGGCGAAAGAAATAGACCTCTTGCGGCCAAATCCAGATGCCATCGAGCCATTGGGCACCCACCGGAACAGCCAACGCCGCCATGGCAGCGAAATCGCGCCATCCCGCCCCATGGGAGTGATCCGCCCGGTGCAATCGATCCGGCAGCAACAGCAGCGTCGGCGCCGCGATATAGAGCGCAAGCTTCCCTGCCGCCCATAACCTGAATGTGCCGGTCCCGATCGCCAGGATCAAGTACGGAACCAGCAGAAGAAACGGAAGAGCAAGCGCCACCGTCGCTGACTCCATAGCGCGTCGCCGGAGCTCCCGCACAACGTGCGAATCGGTGAGCGCCACCACGGCCGCGAGGGTCAGCGACAGGCATTCCAAAAACGCCGCCAGCCGCCAGGGATTGAAATAGGTCTGCGCCAAGATTATGGCTTCGGCCGGAATCACCAACAGGGTGAGGAGCGCGATGACGAGGAAGACTCTGCCGTAGGTGGCAGCGGGCATGTGGGACGTGGGGAGCGCCATTCCGGGAACGACTTTTTTTTCAGCATCTGGATGTTTCATCACGTTTCGCACCTACCTCATCACGCCGACTACCTGCCCACACGCACGAGGTCTGGAGACCCAAGATCGAGGTTGTGGATGGGAATGACCCGAAACTCTCCGACCTTCTTCAGTTCCCTGCTGAAGCTCGCCGAGTTCCCTACCAGCACGATGACCGCGCGATCCAAATCCAAGTAACGTTGCGTGGAATTCAGCACCTGCTCGTCGTCGAGAGCGGCAATGCGCTCAGGAAAGCGGTCCCAATAGTCGAGCGGCAAATTGTAGACGAGCAAGTTGAGCAGTTGTGTGGCAAGGCCGGAGGAAGATTCCACTTCGAGCGCCAAGTGACCGACGAGATAACTTTGCGCGGTGTGCAGCTCATAGTCGCTGATGGCATGGTCGCGGAGGTGCTTCATTTCCTCGAGCATGACGCGAACGCCTTTGACGGTTTCAAGCGTGCGAGTGGAGGTTTTGCTCTCCCAACTCCCCAACGATTGGTAGCAATCGAGCTCGCTGGAAGCACTGTAGGTGAGCCCGTGTTCGATCCTCAGCGCCCGGTACAGCCGATTGGTGGCCGGCCCACCCAGAGTCTGATTGGCGACGGTGAGCGCCAAATAGTCCGGGCTGCCGCGAGCGAGGCCGCGATTGCCCACGCGCATCTCCGTCTGCACGGCGTCGGGCTTATCGATCACGACCAGGCGCCCTGTGGCATGGGCATCCTGCCCATCATTCTGCACGGGCGGGACGCCCGGGCCACGAGCGGTGGAAGTATCCGCCTGCCACGCCGAGAAATATTTGGCCGCCAGCTCAAACGCACGATCCGCGGTGATGTCTCCCACTACTGCCAGGATCGAATTCGACGGTTGATAGTGACGAGAATAAAACGCCCGAATATCCCCCGCCGTGATGCGGCGCACGGCGTCAGGAGTCCCGTCCTCCGGATGCCCATAAGGCGTGCCGGCAAACATGAGGCAGTCAAAGACCGTGTCCGCGACGTAGGACGGGTCGTCGAGCGCAATCTCCAGCGCCGAGAGCGCTTGCTTGCGCTGCCGCTCGATTTCCTCGGGCGCGAAGGCGGGCCGCATCACCACGTCGGCGACGAAATCAAACGCAAATTCGGTGTGGTCGGCAAGCACGCTGAGCGCCACAAAGGAATCGTCCCACTCTGCGCCGGTCTCAAGCGTGCCGCCGACGTGGTCAACGGCCCGAGCAATTTCCTGCGCGCTCCGATGGGTCGTCCCCTGATTAAGGACCGAGGCCACAAGCTGCGCGGCGCCCGGTAAAGTTGGCGGGTCAGCCTCGGCGCCCGATTCCACAACCAACCGCAGGGTGAGAACGGGAAGCGAATGGCGCTCGATCACCGCCACCTTGAGGCCGTTGGGCAAAACACGAATGGCCGGCTGAGGCAAGTGCACAGCTTTCGGAGGCGGCACCTCCGGCGGCTGATCCGCACCCGAAACGACCGGTGCCGCCACTAAAACGGCGAGCACGCACAGCGTTCTCATTTTGAATTTTGAATTTTGAATTTTGCCCCGCATTCCCTGCCCCTGCTCTCCACTCCCTACTCCCCACTCCCTGCTTTGCCCGTCTCAGGAGAAACTTCCACCACCGTCATGTTTTCCGGCACAAAGTATCTTCGCGCCACGCGCTGGATGTCTTCCGCCGTCACGGCCAGAAAACGTGCCAGCTCAGTGTTCACCAGCTCTGGATCCTTGAGGATCTCGGCGTCGTAGCCCAGCTCATCGGCGCGGCTCTTCGTGGTTTCGCGGCTCAGGATGAATTCGCGCAAAATCTGGTTCTTGGCCGTCTCGAGTTCGTAGGCGGAAACCGGTTCGTTTCTGAGCCGCGCGATTTCATCGTCCACTTCCCTTTCGCCTTCCTCCGGCGTGTGCGTGGCGTTCATGACGCCGAGCACGAAGAACAAGTTGGGATCCTCAGTGAAGTTGCCGGCGCTTTGCGCGTCCAGGGCAACCTGCTTTTCGTAGACCAAGCGGCGGCGAATTCGCGAGCTGTCGCCCTCCGAAAGAATTTCGGAGGCCAGCCGCAGCGGGTAAGCGTCCGGCGTCCCGTCGGCGGGCATGTGATAGCCCTCGACGAAGGCGGGCAGCGCCACGTCGCGGACGATCTTGAGAACACGCTTGGAGGTCTGGACGGGTTCCTGGGGAATCACGCGCGGCGGCGGCGGGCTGGCCGGCAACGGCCCGAAATATTTTTCCGCCAGGGCTTCCGCCTCGACCGGTTCGAAGTCGCCCACCATCACGAGCGTGGCGTTGGACGGGACATAATTCGTGTCGTAGAATTGCCGGATGTCATCGATGCTGGCGCGGTCGAGATCTTCCATGCTGCCGATGGTCTGGTGCTGGTACGGATGCACCTTGAACGCGTTCTGATAGAGGACTTCAACCACCGTCCCGTACGGCTGGTTATCCAGGCGCTGACGGCGCTCTTCTTTCACCACTTCCCTTTCGGTTTTGAAGACGCGCTCGGTGATCTGGAGGTTTCTCATCCGGTCCGCTTCCAGCCACAAGACCGCCGGCAGGTTGTTGCTCGGAATAGTTTCCCAAAAGATCGTCGCGTCCTCGGTGGTGTAGGCATTATCGGTGCCTCCCGAGCGGACCACATAATCGGAAAACTGGTCCGGCCCGATGTTCTTGGTGCCGTCGAACATCAAGTGCTCGAAGAGGTGCGCGAAGCCCGTCTTGCCGGCGAGCTCGTTCTTTGACCCGACGTGATACCAGACTTGGACGTTGATCACCGGCGCATCGTGATTCTCAATCATCAAGATGCGTAGCCCGTTGGGCAGAGCTTTTTCTCGAATCGTCGAATGCGGCAGGGTGACGGGACCGGCGGCCGCCGCGCCCAGGGCGAGAGCAATCCCGAGGGCCGCCACCGTCGAAGCGATATTTGAAAGGTATTTCAAGTTGTGCTTGTCTCAGGGCGGTCAGCACGTCAGCATTTCAGTGTGTCAGTTACTGAAAACCTGAAATCCTGACGTACTGACAGACAGTCAGCCGGCCTCAGATATCTTAGACTCCAAACCTCCCTTGGGGGTTGATGAAACTTGGAGAAAGAGGCACGTGATGTCGTCATGCTGGCGGGTGGAGCGGACGAAGCCATCGACGGAGTTCATCAAGTGTTTCAGTTGATCCGCGGCGCCTCCCTGGGGCGCAGCCTTTAGCAATTCCACGAGGCGCGTGTCTCCGTATTCTTCGCCCGACTCGTTTTGCGCCTCGACGACGCCGTCCGTGAACACGAGCAGCAGATCTCCGGGCGCGAGCGAGACTGCGCCCGCTTCATAGGGCGCGTCAAGCTTAATGCCAAAGGGCAAACCGCCCGCCTCCAGTTGCTCCAGCTCGCCCGAGCCTCGCCGCAGGAGGGGCGGATTGTGTCCGGCATTGATGTAGCTGAGAGCCCGTGTTTCAACGTCGATATCCGCCAGAAACGCGGTTATGAAGCGCTGCCCACCCACGCCATGTCTGCACGCATACCCATTCAGTCCTGCGACCAACTCCGGCAAAGAAGTTGCCTCCAGCGCCAGCGTGCGTAGGCTGGCCTGAAACGTAGCCATCACCAGGGCGGCTGGAACGCCCTTGCCGGCCACGTCGGCCACCGCAACCACCAGGTGTGCCGGGGCCGAAGCGGCGGATTTCAGCGAGCGCAAGAACGCATCGTAGTAATCGCCAGCCACCGTGTTGGCGGGTCGTGTGGCGAAAGCAATGTCAAATCCGGGAACCACCGGCGGGCCGGCGGGCACCAGGCGGCGCTGGATGTCTCGCGCGATTTCCAGATCGCGCTTCATGGTCACTCGGTCTGCCAGCTCCAGGGCGAGCAGCAGCAAATAGGATGCCGCAGCGAGAATGAAGAAATGTTGCCCGCTCCAATCGATGCGGGTGCGCTCGCCGAATTCGAGGCGCACGTCGAGAAGCGCGAGGACGCTCATGACCAGAGCAAAGAGCAGGAAGACGCGCCGCGCCGGGGAGAGCTTCAGAAGCATCGCCCAGAAAAAAGCGCGCGCCACGGCGAGCGCTCGCTTGCCATGCTGCTTATGTTCGACCGATTTCCAGTCGACCTCGCTTGAGTAGAGCGAGTAGCTGACGCGCGCTTCCGCCACAAACTGCCTCCACAGCTCCTGGAGCTCGATGCCCTCGGTGACGCGCTGCCAAAAAGCGTGGACGCGGGGAACGCTTCGGTCGATCCAGGCTCCCACCTTGGTGAAGAGCCGGCTGACGGGATCCTGGGCCGGAGAGGACATGACGACGGGATTATACTTCAGACTGGAGGGAAGTCGGGGTCTTCGCGTTCCGCCTATTCGGAGAACTTTTGTGCGATGGGATAGCGCCGGCCGATCCCGAAGGCCTTTCCGGTGACTCGAAGCACAGGCGCGGCTTGTTGTCTCTTGTACTCGGCATTATTCACGGAACGAATGGTGTGGCGGACCAGATCTTCGTTGAGCTTGTATTTTTCCACGATCTCCGCAGCGTTCAGATTTTCTTCAATGAAGGCTTTCAGGATGACATCCAGCACTTCGTAAGGCGGCAGCGTGTCCTGATCGGTTTGGTTGGGACGCAACTCGGCGGACGGCGGTTTATCCAGGCAAGCGGCTGGAATGCGTTCCCCGGCGCGATTCACGTGCCGAGCCAACTCATAAACCATCGTTTTGGGGACATCCGCGATCACCGCGAGCCCGCCCGCCATGTCGCCATAAAGCGTGCAGTAGCCGACGGCCAGTTCGGATTTATTGCCGGTGCTCAACACCAGCGCGCCCAGCTTATTGGAAAGCGCCATCAAGATGTTCCCGCGGATGCGGGCCTGAATATTTTCCTCGGTCACGTCGCGCGGGTATCCCTCAAAGGCCGGATCGAGGGTCGAGAGGTAATCTTCAAAGATCGAAGTCACGGGTATGACGCGGAAATCGGTTTTCAGATTGCGGGCCAGCGCCTCCGCGTCGCGGATGCTGCCGGGCGAGGAATAGGGTCCGGGCATGCTCACGCCGGTTACCTTCTCCGGCCCGAGTGCGTCGGCAGCGATGGTGGCGACGAGCGAGGAATCAATTCCACCGCTCAGGCCCACAATCACTTTCTCAAAACCGCACTTCGAAACATAGTCCCGCGTGCCGAGGCAGAGCGCTTGGTACACGGCTTCGGCCTCGGAAGAGGGCCCGTCGTGGATGTCGCCCTTTCCCGTCTCGGTGTCGAAAATCACCAGGTCTTCTTCGAATGACTTGGCGCGCGCGCCCAGCTCGCCGCGGGCGTTGAACGCCATGCTCGAGCCATCAAACACCAGTTGATCGTTTCCACCCACTTGATTGACGTACACCACCGGCAGGCGGTGGCGAGTGGCGAGGGTCTTCAACATTTCCTGGCGAAACTGGATTTTTTCGGCATTGAATGGCGAGGCGGCGATGTTGAGCAGGACTTGAGCGCCGGCCGCCACGGATTCTTCCGCCGGATCGCGCGTGTAGAGCTGCTTTTCCCAAAAATATTTGTCGTTCCACACATCTTCGCAAATGGTGAAGCCGACATTGAGCGATCCGAGCCTGTAGAGCGCGGGTCCCGTGCCCGGCTCGAAATAGCGCGACTCATCAAACACGTCGTAAAAGGCCAGAAGAATCTTCGAGTAGTCCAGCGCCACTCGTTTGCCGTGGAGCAGCGCCGCCGCGTCAGAAACGGCCTTTCCCTGCTTCACCTGCGATCGGCGCACGTAACCGACCACGGTGGGAATATCGGGCAGCAGTCCCGCCAGGCGTTCCAGTTCCGCCTCGGTGCGCCGGACGAATTCGGGCTTCTCAACCAAGTCGCGCGGAGGATACCCGCAGAGCGCCAGCTCGTGAAAGGCGACAAGGTCGGCGCCGCGCTCGGCCGCCCGGCGCGCGAACTTCACGATGCCATCGACGTTGCCGGCGAAATCGCCAACCGTAGTGTTGATTTGAGCGAGGGCGATTTTCATCTTGGGAGCTGTCAGCGGTCAGGTCTCAGCCGTCAGCGAACCCGCATTGGCTCGCTGATGACTGACGGCTGAAAGCTGAATGCTGTTTCTATTCTTTCACGGTGGGGAATCCCGCTGTCGTCCATCCCTTCCATCCCCCGTCCATGGAGAGCACGTTGGTGTAGCCCATTTTCTGGATGTTTTCCGCGGCGAGCACCGAACGATAACCGCCGCCGCAATAGATGATGATGGGCGACTTCGTGTCTGGAATGGTCTTTTCGATGTCTCTTTCGATCACTCCCTTGCCGAGATGAATTGCGCCTGGGAGATGTCCGCGGGCCCACTCGCTCTCCTCGCGGCAATCGACAAGATGAAATTTCTCTCCCGCATCCAATTTGTGTTTCACTTCCTGGACGTTGGTTTCTTTGATGCGCTTTCTTGCCTCATCAACCAGTTTCAGAAATCCGGGCGAATGTACCATTCAGGGTCTCCTCGTCGGTCCAAGGGTACCACAGGCATTGGGTGATTGTGTGATCGGGCGATTGAGTGATTGGCGGCGGAAGCAGAAACTAGAAACTGGCCGACAAGAATTTCAAATGGAGAATGGGAAATGGCAAATTGGAACTGGCAACAAGCAGACGCATTGCGCTCTGTCGCCCAGCAGCCGGAGTCATTTGCCATTTCACATTTGCCATTTGCCATTTGAAATTGTCTTCGGCGAGCTCCAGTTTCCGCTTTTCAATCACCCGATCGCCCGATCACTCAATCACTCGATGGTTTTCATCACTCAATGTTCTGTTTCTTCTCTGGTTAGCATGGTGAGAATGACGGACACGATGCTGACGATGAGTGCCCCCAATACCGCCGGCCAAAATCCGTCGACGTAGAATCCAAGGTGAAACCATCTCACCGCAATGGCGGAGGCCAGCCAGAGCGTTAGGCCATTAATTACGAAGATGAACAAGCCCAGGGTGAGAATAATGAGGGGACACGATAAGACCTTCAGCAGTGGACGAACGACCGCATTCACAAGTCCCAAAATGACGGCCACCGCCGCATAAATTTTCCAGCCGTTGCCTTCCACTCGAATGCCCGGCACCAGCCAAGCCGCCACGAACAGCGAAAAGCTGGTAATCACCCAACGGATCAACAGTCTCACGTCTCGCCTCCAGCAGCATCCGCTTTATTTTGGATTTTGGATTAAGACAACGCTGTGCGACCGCCATAAACGCTCTGTCTCGGGCTCTTGGGGCCAAGGATGCTGCTGGTAAGAATTCCGGCCCTAAAGTGAAAACTACGTAAGGTCACCCTACGGAAGCGAGCGTGAGTGCCGCAATCCAAAATCCAAAATGGGCTGCCTCACCCTATGTCCGTAATGACTCCATTGAAAACAGAAACCCCGGTGCTCGCGCCAGGCGAACTGACCGGGGTTAACTTCCGTGACGGTGCGGCGCTAAACGCTGAAGGAACTTCCGCAGCCGCAAGTGGTCTTCACATTGGGATTTTCAAACTTAAATCCAGCGCCTTCGAGTGTCTCCAAGTAATCGATCTTGGTGCCGCTCAGGTACATCAGTGAAGCTTGGTCAACGAAGACCTTCAGGCCATCAAACTCGTAAATCTTATCGATACCGTTGCTCTGGCTTTCGAAGTTCATCTGGTACGAAAAACCCGAGCACCCGCCGCCAACCACCGAGACGCGGAGTCCCATGGGTTGAGGGTCTTGCTGTGCCAGGATTTCCTTTACCTTGGACACCGCTTTGGGTGTCAATTCAAGCGCCATGAATCACCTCTCTGTTTGCATAAAGCAAAGCCTCTGACCAACCGCAAGCTTAAATTATCACATCCGATAGCCAAAATCAAGGACCGCAGACCACGACAGGACTGCAACCGGCAGTCGGGCCACTTTCGCGCGCGATCGCGCTGAGAGTAATCTCCAGCCAGAGGAAGCCGGAATCTTACCTGCGAGCGACTGAGGTATAATGCGCGCGTGGAGGCGTTATGCGTTTAAGTCCGCCTTGGTCGGGCAGGCGGGGAGCGGTCCCTTTCTTCCTAATCGCACTCGGGCTCTTTTCCCCTGCCCTGCTCAGCGGCCAAGGCGCGGCGCGCGATGCGCTGCCCACTTTTCCTGCGGACACGCGGCAGATTCTCTACTCCAACCTGGCGCAACTTCGCGCCCTGCCCGATTATTCGCGCCTTCGCCCATGGATTATCACGCAGCAGTTGAGCAGCTTTGAGGGCATTCTCCGTGCTTTCCGGGCTGACCCGGAGAAAGAGATCGACGAAGTCGTCCTGGGATGGCGTGGCGAAGCGGGGAGTTCCGTCTCCTTTGGTTTAGCCGAAGGCCAATTTCACCCTGACGCGACGCACGACTATTTCGTCCAACACCAAATCTCCTACCAGCAATACCAAGGCTACGAGTTGTATGGCTTCGGCTCCAGCACCGAGCCGGACGCCTTGTTCTTCGCTTTCTTCGATTCTTCCACCGCGATCTTTGGACGGTTGAGTGACCTGAAAGCTTTGCTCGATGTTCGCGCCGGAGTGAAACCCGCGCTGCAATCGAACGCGAGTTTTGTGAGCGCCGAGGGTGAACTTGAGGGCAGCGCGGCGCTGTGGGGCATTGTCCAGGGCGACTTGGCGTCAAGCGAAGCGCTCCCCGTGCTGACCGGCGGCGCCAAAACTCCCGGCGATCCCAAAGAACTGCTCGCGCCAATCCGCATGGTTATCTATCGCTTGGATTGGGACGGACAGTTCACCATGCACATGTCGCTGCTGTGCCGCGACGCGGAGAGTGCCGCGAAGCTCAGCCAGGCCCTTGCCCTTTTTCGCGCCGCCCGGCCCACTCCGACCGCAAAATCGACTTCGGCTTCCTCAGCAGGAGTCATGGCCTTATTACAAGGGATGGATTCTCAGACCAACGGTTCCCGCATTGACCTGAGTGGCTCCGTGTCCAGCGCGCTTGCCGAGCAAGTGCTTCGCAACGGAGTGTCGCTGATTGCTCCGTAGCCAGAAGAGTCAAGGGTCGATGGTTGATAGTCGAGAGTCAAAAAGCGCCATCGGCTGTTGCGTCCTTGCCATGAACTATCAGCGATGGACTATCGCCTTTCTTGCTATAGACATTTTCCCATATTTGACATATGGTGTGGCAATCATCAGCCAGGCGGTCTGGCAAGCGAAGCATTCAAGCGCGAAGGAACGGAAGGAAGACGAGACAGTGGATTGACCGCCGGCCGATGAGGAGGCCGTGATCCATGAGAATAGCCGACAAGATTGAGTTCAACACGCTCGAACGCCGCGAGGCGCAGCTATCGATTCTGGCCATTGTCGTGATCGCAGTGATGTCCATCGGCATGGCCGCCGCGATGTATCCGCTGGTGTTCGCCCATCCCATCACTTCCGAAACTGAGACAGCTCGAAGGGCGTTCTATGGCTTCTGCGTCCTGTCAATTCTGATGGTGACGTATTTGACGAACCGCCACATCGTGATCCGGAGGCTTCGCAGAACGATTGTAGAGGGACAGCAGCGCATCGATATGATCCGGCGCCAGGCCAGCACTGATTTGCTCCGCACGCTGCCTGGAACGAGCCGGTTCCAAGACCGCCTGACCATGGAATTCCGCCGATGCGTGCGCACCGGGGATCGTTTGTCCCTGCTGCTGATTCTGGCCACCGTCAGGAAGGAGTTTTCAGGTGAAGGCGAGATCGACAATGCCTATGGCGACGTCGCCAAAGCGCTTCTGGTGAGATTGCGCAAGGACGACGCGATCTATGGATTCAAGCCCGGCGCCTTTGGCGTTGTCCTGGTGGCACCCAACGCTGCCGCCGTGACTCAGATTACTAACCGGCTGATTCAAAGCCTGGAGGAAGCGCGAGCCGCCAGTGGCCGCTTCTCTTTCGAAACCCGCGTGATCAGCTATCCCGAGCAGGCGACTACCGCCTGGGAGATGGAGCAGGCCATGCACTCCTTCCTGCGAGTTGATCAACCTGCACAGCCCGCAGCGACGGCCGCCGCGTCTTGAAAGGCAGTGGCGAGTGACAAGGTGTAGGCAGTCAGCGATCAGCAAGCCTTTCTGTGGCGTGTGCTTCCTGCGACCTGACGGCTGACGGCTCTTGTTCGCCACCTGCCACTTGCCCCTCGTCACTGCTCTCGAGAACCGCCGACAGACACCACTTCAGCTCGTCGGACAGCTCGACGATCTGCATGCCATTCCCGACAATCACCTTGCACGCCAGAATCGGCCGCGGCACGGAACCTTCTTGTCCTTCCATCGTGTAGACGACGCGGCACAGTTGACATTCCTGATTCCAGCAGAAGCGTCCGTAAGGAATGGTTTCAGGACTGACGAATTGAAACGCGCGCAGACAAATGTTCTTTTCCGGAACTTGAAATTTCTTGCCCAGGATGGTGATCTCGATCAACTTCTCATAATCGCGATAAAGCGGATCACTCATCTTGAGATTTTAGATTTTGGATTTTAGATTTTGGATTAAGGACAACGTGAATTCCGTCTCTCGGAGGTCCAAGAACGCTGTCCCACACTCCAAAATCTAAAATCCAAAATCAAACCTCCCCTTACCGCCGGGATCAGGTCTCAGCGACGAACGTCGCCAGCTTCCGCAAGCGGTCGTGGCGACGGCTCAACAGAGTTTCGACCGGCAGCGCTCCCAGCTCTCGCAGGCTGTCGGCAATGAAAGGTCTCAGAAGCGCGGCGGCTTTTTCCGGGTCCGAGTCCGCGCCGCCCGGTGGCTCCGGCACAATCCGGTCGATCAACCGAAGACCGTGAAGATCTTCTGCGGTTAATTTGAGCACGCGGGCGGCCTCCTGCTTGTGATCCCAATCGCGCCACAAGATCGACGAGCAGCTCTCCGGCGCAATGACCGAGTAAATCGCGTTCTCCAGCATCAGCACCTGATCGCCCACGGCGATGGCCAGCGCGCCACCGCTGCCGCCTTCCCCGTGGACCACCACCACGATGGGCACCGGGAGCTTGGTGATTTCTTTCAGATTGTACGCAATCGCCTCCGCTTGACCTCGCTCTTCCGCGCCGATTCCCGGATACGCGCCCGGCGTATCGATCAGAGTGATGATCGGCACCCGGAACTTGGCCGCAAGCTGCATCACCCGCAGTGCCTTGCGATAGCCCTCGGGTTTGGTCATGCCGAAATTTCGATACAGTTTTTGTTTGGTGTCGCGGCCCTTTTGATGTCCCACCACCATCACCGGACCGCCTTCGAAAAGAGCCAGACCACAAACCAACGCCGGGTCATCCGCGAAGCGGCGGTCGCCGTGCAGCTCAAAGTAGCCCGTGAACAGCATCCGGACATAGTCCAGCGTGTGCGGCCGCTGCGGATGGCGCGCCAGCAACACGCGGCTCCACGCATCCTTCGCTGAGTCTGAGCCGTCGCGGAGCACGCCCTCCAATTGCTGTCGAAGCCGGTCGAGCTCATCGCGGGCCGCGACCGTTTCCGCCACTCGCTCCAGCTCCGCGATCTGGCGCTCGAGCTCTTTTGCGATCTGGCGTTTCGCGCTTGTTGGGTCCATAAGAATCTAATGCAGAATTATGAATTCTGAATTATGAATGATGAAATGAGGGGCGAAGGTGAGGCCAAAATTCACACTTGGTGTTGTGTCCTCAAGAGCCTAGCTCCTTCTTCCCCGGCGTTCATCATTCATCATTCATAATTCAGACTCCATCATTGCCCTCTCTGCACAACCACACTGTCCTCCCCGCATAGCTGCCGCAGCCGCCCCAGCAATTCGCCGTCCGCCTTCACAGCGCGAGGATGGCGCGCTCGTAGTCGTGCCACGAAGTCCCGCGGTCGCGTCAGCTCGAAGACGACGGGACTATCTCCCGGATGTCCCACCAACAGGTTCTCGAGCTCATCCGCCAGCGTCGCTGGTGCTTTGGCGAGGTTAGCACGAATCAGGAGCTCGGAGCCGTTTACTGCCCCTTCGAGCGGGCGGGCTTCGCTGACTACCACTTTCGTTCTGGCGTTTTCTTCATGGCGCACGCGGCCTTTCACCAGCAGCGCCGAGTCAGGTTTCAGGACGCTTTGCAATTGTTGCAGGGCCTGGGGAAAAACCAGCAGCTCCACCGAGCCCCGCATGTCTTCCAGCATTCCGCTCGCCCACAGGTCGCCCTTCTTGCTGGGCCGGATTCGTAAGTGGGTCAAGATGCCGGCCAGCGTGACCGAGGACTCGTGCTCCATCTCCTCGATGGAGGCGCTGTCGTGCCGAGTGATGGCGGCGAGGCGCGGCAGATACTTTTCCATGGGATGGCCGGTGACATAGAATCCCAGCACTTCTTTCTCATTCATCAAGCGCTGCGCCTCCGGCCAGTCGTCGACTTCGGGCATTTCCAAAGGCCGCGGCGGGTGGATCTCGCTCCCGGAACCGAAAAGGGCGCTCTGCCCGCTCGCCGCTTCGCGCTGGCGCCGCGCGCCGAGCTCCATGGCACGGTCGAGCACTGCCATCGCCTGGGCGCGACGCGCACCGAGCGAGTCAAACGCTCCGGCTTTGACCAGGCTCTCAATCACGCGCTTGTTCAGCAGGCGGAGGTCCACATTCTCGCAGAATTGAAACAGGCTATCAAATCGTCCCAATTTGGAGCGCGCTTCGATGACCGACTGGATGGCGGCGTCACCCACGTTCTTGATGGCCGTCAAGCCGAACCGGATGTTTTTCCCCGCGGGCGTGAAAGTGCGGTCGCTGGAATTGACGTCGGGCGGCAAAATGCCAATATGAAGATCGCGGCATTCGTTCAAATAAAAAGTGAGCTTGTCCTGATCGCCGATCTGCGCCGTCAGCAGCGCGGCCATGAACTCCACCGGATAATGAGTTTTCAGATAAGCGGTCTGATAGGCAATCAGCGCGTAGGCCGCAGAATGGGATTTGTTGAAACCATAACCCGCGAATTGCTGCACCAGGTCAAAGAGCTTTTCGGCTTTCCTGGCGGGCACCTGGTTCTTCTTCGCCCCGGCCAGGAACTTATCGCGCATCGCCACCATCTCCTCGGCTTTCTTCTTGCCCATGGCGCGGCGCAAAACGTCCGCTTCACCGAGGGTGAATCCCGCCACGCTGGCCGCGATTTGCATCACCTGTTCCTGGTAGACGATGACGCCGTAAGTCTCCTCCAGAATGTCCTTCAGTTGCGGCAACTCGTAAGTGACTTGCTTCCGTCCCATCTTGCGATCGATGAAATAGTCGATCATGCCGCCCTGGATCGGCCCCGGCCGGTACAAGGCATTCAGCGCCGTCAGGTCGGCGAGGCGATCGGGTTTGGTGCGCCGGAGAATGTCCGTCATGCCGCGGCTCTCAAACTGGAATATGCCCGCGGTGAGACCTTTGCCCAGAAGTTCGTAGGTAGGGGCGTCATCCAAAGGCAGCGCGGCTATGTCAATCTTCTCGCCGCGCGTCGATTCGATCAGCCGCACGCAGTCATCAATGATGGTCAGCGTGGTGAGGCCGAGAAAATCCATCTTGAGCAAGCCGATCTTTTCCAGATCGTCCATCGCATACTGCGTGGTGATTTCATCCTTGCTGCCCTTGTACAACGGCACGATTTCCTGGAGGGGCACGGGCGAGATGACCACACCCGCGGCGTGGGTGGAGGCGTGACGGGCGAGGCCTTCCAGCCGCCCCGCCACCGCCAACAGCTCCGCGACGCGCGGGTCGCGCTCCTTCAACTGGCGAAACTCGGGATTCTGCTTGAGAGCTTCGTCCAACGTAATGTTGAGCGTGTTGGGGACCAGCTTGGCGATGCGGTCCACCTCGGCGTAGGGCATGTCCATGGCGCGGCCCGCGTCACGCAACACCGCCTTGGCCCCCATGGTTCCAAAGGTGATGATCTGGCTGACGTTCTCTCGGCCATACTTCTGGGTCACGTAGTCGATCACTTCGCCTCGGCGCCTCATGCAGAAATCGATGTCGATATCGGGAAAGCTGATGCGCTCCGGATTCAAGAAGCGCTCGAAGAGCAAGCCGTATTGAAGAGGATCGATGTCGGTGATCCGCAGCGCGTAAGACACCAGGCTGCCTGCCGCCGACCCGCGGCCGGGACCCACCGGGATGCACCGATCGTGGGAGAAGCGGATGAAATCCCAAACGATCAAAAAGTACCCGGCAAACCGCATCTGCTTGATGAGCTCGATTTCACGCTGCAATCGCTCCTCGTAGGCTTCGAGGGGATTCCGCAATCGGCCTTCCGCCTGCAATCGCTCCAGTTGCGCGCGGCGCGCGGCAAAACCCTCGCGCGCCACTTTCTCAAAGAAACTCTCCAGCGTTTCTCCCGCCGGCACCTCAAAGTGCGGAAAGACGTGATGCTCTTTCTCCAGGTGCAGGTTCACACGCTCGGCAATTTCCACCGTTCGGTCCAACGCCTCCGGGACTTCGCCAAACAGGGCCAGCATCTCATCGTAAGACTTGAAGTAGAACTGGTCGGTCGGGAATTTCATCCGGTTCGTCTCACTCAAGGTCTTCCCGGTCTGAATGCACATCAAGACTTCTTGAGCCCGCGCGTCGGCCTGGGAGATGTAGTGGCAATCGTTGGTGACGACCAGCGGGATGCCGGTCTCGCGCGAGAGGCGAGCCAACTCGCGGTTGATCTTCTGCTCTTCTGGAATTCCCTGGTCCTGCATTTCAAGAAAGAAATTGCCTTTGCCAAAGATGTCGCGCAGATCGTAAGCAGACTGGCGAGCGCTGTCGTAGCGGTCCTCGGAGAGGGCGGAAGCAACCTCGCCGCGCAAACAGGCGGAGAGCCCCAGAAGTCCTTCGGCGTGCCGCGCCAGCAGAGCCTTGTCAATCCGTGGCTTGTAATAGAATCCTTCCGTGTAGGCGGCCGACGCCAGCTTCACCAGGTTTCGATAGCCGCGTTCGTTCTCGCAGAGCAGGACAAGATGATTGGGGCGGTCCGCGTCCGTATTGCGGTCGAATCGATTGGTGGGCGCGACATACGCTTCGCAGCCGATGATCGGCTTCAGGCCGCGGTTCAGCGCCGCGTCATAGACCCGCACGGCAGCAAAAAGATTTCCGTGGTCCGTCACCGCGACCGCCGGCATCTTGAGTTCCGCGGCGCGGTCCATCAGCCGCGAGATTTCGCAAGCTCCGTCCAGCAGGCTGTAGTCCGTATGAACGTGAAGGTGGACAAAGTTCTTGGATGGCATCGAAGGCTATTCTACCACGCCCCCTTGGCATTCCCGCGGAGGCGGGAATCCATTCCGCTCTCATTCCCGCGCCAGGTTCTCACTCCCGCGAAGCCCGCCCTTATCCCTCTTGTTAAGTCATACTAAATCGGATACTGCGCAGTGTAGAAATTCGGACCGCCCCAGGAAGCCTCAAATCGAAGCCAATTCAGATCCAAAACAGCCTCAAAATGGGTTCGTATTTGGGTTCGTTCCAAATCGACTTCCTGTGTTTTCAACAATATGGTGGCTTCGAACCGCGTTTTTGCGCATCTTGTCGGAACGAACCCACCTCCGGTTCCCTGCCGGCCCGCCCGCTCCCTGCTAAGCCCCCAGTAACGATAACCAATCCTGGTGAATACCTCTTCAAATAACAAACTGCCATGGTTTCGACTCTCACCTGCCTCGCGGGGCTCTGAAGCGTCGATCTGTGACCGGCGATCGGCGGCCACATTGCTGTTGAGCCCCAAGCTTTGCAGACAATCCCTTTTTCGAAGACACGACATCGCAGTTTTCGTTCCCTGTCCAGGTATCAACCTTGTCGAGGGGACGCAGTCGTGGTCAACTTACAATCCGGCGGCAACCGAAAAGGCACATCGCAGATTGAGCGCATCATCTCCGCATCCAAGCCAAGGTGTTTAACCCCTTGCCGAGTGCGATCGCCAGAGGTGTCTTAGGATGAGGCGGTAGCAGATTACCAAGGAGATGGCGCCGCACACAAGCAAAGGAACGTCGTAGAAAAAGAAATAGTAATCCTCAGGGAACTCCGAAGGATATCGGCTCAGCGAGTATCCCAGGACAGTC
>Ga0187861_10000260_pt1 | contig 66448 bp, 58 predicted proteins | sample June2016WEW_10_1_3_FD_132986 | JGI IMG/M metagenome (GOLD analysis project Ga0187861, IMG submission 132986) | Peatland microbial communities from SPRUCE experiment site at the Marcell Experimental Forest, Minnesota, USA - June2016WEW_10_100 | ecosystem: Environmental > Terrestrial > Soil >...
CTCGCTCCACATCACCGAGAAGATGCCGAGTTCCGTCAGGTTCGGCTCGCGCCCGAGGATCTTCTTGATCCGCTCGTACTGCTCCTCCGTGATCCCATGCTTCGCCACGATGTCCGGTGTGATGACCGCTTCGGTTTTCATACTCGCGGAGCCCACCCTACCACACAGGAAAGCCACCGGTGTACACGAATACGGTACGAATGCGCCCGGACCGAACGCCGATTGTCATTCTGAGCGAAGTTCACGTTCCGCGTGGCGGAGTAATTTCTGACTGACAGCGGCAGGAGTTCGACCGCGAATAAACGCGAATCTGCGCGGATGCCCCCACCTGGGTTGGGTGGGAGCGAATTCCATCCGCGGCCGGCAGAAGCCTCAATTGAGCAACAGGGTCCGGAACCAGAGATGCGAAGGTCTTTGCTCTCCTCAATGCCACGCGCCCCACGAAGGCGCCCCACTGCCCACTCCTGACTTGAAAATCTCATAGCCGCGTCTGTACGCCCAAGCCTCCGCCGCTCGAGCCAGTCGTTGGTGGCCGCAGTTGAGATAGGTCTCCGCCATTTCCTTGTCCCCGTGTTCGTCCAGGATTTTCAGCAATTCCCAAATGATATCCTCCCGGCCCAAGCTGATGAAAGTGAAAACTGTGTTGTCAATCTTCCGCCTGTCCCGCGAGAGTACATCTTCCAGCAGTATTCGCCGAGTCTTTTCCCAGTCTTGTGTCAGCGCGGCAGTTTCTTCTTTGCAGATCCGCAGATAGACCACTTCTCGGTCCGTCTGCGGCTGCCACCCCAGTTGGAGAAGCGCCCAGCCGATGGCCCACCGATTGCCCCAGTCTGGCAACGCGGCGGCCAACGCCGCCACCGCCCGTTTGTCCCCGATCTGGCCCAGCGCCTCTGCCGCCGCTCGGCGCACCCACGAATCGCTGTCCTTCAGCGTCGCCGCCAGCGGCTCGACAGCCTGCGGGTCCTTGATTTCACCGAGCGCCGCGGCAGCCGCCGAGCGCACATTCCCATTGTTGTCCATCAGCGCCCCTATCAGCGGTTCGACAGATCGCGCGTCCTTGACCTGACCCAGCGCTCCAGCCGCCGCTTGGCGCGTATCCCAGTCGCCGTCCTTCAGTGCCCGTACCAGTGGTTCGACGGCCGCTGCGCCAAGTTTCACCAGCGCTTCTGTCCCCGCTCGCCGCACATCCGAGTCGCTGTCCTTCAGCGCCCCCAGCAGCGGTTCGACAACCGTTGCGCCAAGTTTGGTTGCTTCAGCCCAGTCCCTTTTCGCTACGAGCAACGTGGCACGCTGCTCCGTAGACGGCTGGTACTTCAACTCCTCCAGCGCACTGGCTGCCGCCCGGCGCACATTCCCATCGCTGTCCTTCAGTGCCGCCACCAGCGGTCCGACAGCCCTCGCATCCTTGATCCGACCCAGCGCGCTGGCTGCCGCATCGCGCACAAGCCAGTCGCTGTCCTTCAGCGCGGCCATCAGCGGTTCAACAGCCTGCGGATTATTGATCTCACCGAGCGCCTCGGCCGCTGCCGAGCGGATATTCCCATTCCTGTCCTTCAGTACCCCCAGCAGCGGTCCGACAGCCGCTGCGCCAAGTTTGGTTATTTCAGCCCAGTCCCTTTTCGCGACGAGCAACGCGGCACGCTGCTCCTCCGTAGACGGCTGGTACTTCAACTCCTCCAGCGCACTGGCTGCCGCCCGGCGCACATCCGAGTCGCTGTCCTTCAGCGCCCCCACCAGCGGTTCGACAGCCGGTGCACCAATGTTAACCAACGCGCACGTCACCGCCCGGCGCACAAGCGAGTGGCTGTCCTTCAGCGCCCCCACCAGCGGCTCGACAGCCCGGGCGTCCTTGGTTTGACCCAGCGCGTCGGCTGCCACCTGGCGCACAAACGGGTTGTCATCTTTCAGCGCCGCCGCCAGCGGCTCAATGGCCCGCGCGTCATTGATCTGGCCCAGCGCCTCCGCTGCTGCCCGTCGCGCAAGCCAATTACTGTTCTTGATTGCTCGGATTTGGTCGTCCACCTCATTGCCCCGCGCGGACGGCAGAGAGAACGACCAACAGAGGAAAACCAAAACAGCCCAGTGCCGATGCCTTAGGTTCATAGCTGCTCTCCTTTGGTCGGAGCCGGCACAGAAGGCCGATCTGCTCTTTCCCGAAGCATGCCGCCGTCAGGCCGGCCACTCCCATCTAGCTCGCATCAAAGCCTACGCCAAGCCGGCGTCCAAAACAAGACTGAAGACCAAGCGAAATGGCAGCGGGAGGGGGCATCGCTGCGTACTTCGTCAGCATTCAAGTTTCATTCGTGTGGATTCGTGGTTAACTTCACCTGCATACAGCAATTCATGGACGGCACGACTTCCTCGAATACGCCGCAGATGGCTTTGACCAATTCGTAGCCGCTGCTGGCGCGGACTTCGCTCTCGGGCATCGGATAGTAAAGTTGGAAGCCGGCCCATTCGCGTTTCGAATAATTCTTCGCGGTGTCACGGATTTGGCGGGCTGATTGCAAATTCTTTCTTGTGAACACGGCGTTGGACTCGAAGTCGCCGACCTCGACGACGAACCCCTCGCGCTTGATGAGACGGTGCAGTTCCTTGTCGAGTTCGGTTCCGTCCGCGCACTGTTGGATGAGCCGGTGCCAGTCCCAATCGTCCTTCAACAAGCAACCCGGATACGGTTCCGGCCCGACCGCGTAACCGCGTTCGATCTGCAGCCCGCTCTTGAAGATTTTCGTGTCCGTGTCCGCCGAGATGAACAACTTGGCGCAACCGAAGTTCACCTCGTGCGAGATCGGTTTGGCCTCGCGATTGGCGCGCGGCAGCCAGCAAATCCATTGCCAGTACACGCCGCGTCCCCAGCGGTCGGTCACGAACGGCGTGTGGTGGCGCTGTTCGAGATGAAACTTCAGGATTTGCGTGATGCGCTCGTGCGGCTCGATGTTGCCGACGCGAATCCCGCGCTGGAAATCAATCCATTCGCTGCGAAACGCCTCGCCCGTCGGTAATTCCGCCGCCCGCCCTCCGCTTTTCGCCAGCGGCAGCCAATCTTTGGTTGAAGATCGACGCTTCATCACTTCCCGATTGTAGGGCCTGCGATTCGCTTGCCGCCAAGACAATTCACGGCGCCGCGTGGATCGTCATGCGGAGTACGCTCTCAAGAATCACCCGGCCATCCTCGCTGCCGAGCAGTTTCTCGCTGGCGCGTTCGGGATGCGGCATGAGACCGAACACGTTGCGGGTTTCGTTGCAGATGCCGGCGATGTTGTCGAGCGAACCGTTCGGGTTGGCGGCATCGGTGATCTTCCCGTCCGCCGTGCAGTAGCGCAGGAGAATGCGGTCGTCGTGTTTAAGTTGCTCGATCACCTTGGGCTCGGCGAAATAGCTGCCTTCACCGTGCGCGATGGGGAGGCGCAGTACCTGTCCTTTGCGGCACCCGTTCGTGAACGGCGAATCGGCGGTTTCCACGCGCACATAAATGTGCTCGCAGATGAATTTCAATCCGCGATTGCGAATGAGCGCGCCGGGCAACAGGTGCGCTTCGCACAGAATCTGGAACCCGTTGCAGATGCCGAGGACCAGTCCGCCCGATTTCGCGTGTTCCATGACCGCTTTCATCGCGGGCGAGAAACGGGCGATGGCGCCCGTGCGCAGATAGTCGCCGTAGCTGAACCCGCCGGGCACGACCACGCAGTCGACGTCGCCGAGCGCGGTGTCCTTGTGCCAGATATACCGCGTCGGCTGGTCCAGCACGTCCGCCAGCGCGTGATACGCGTCCTGGTCGCAATTGCTTCCCGGAAATTGAACGATGCCAAACCTCATAACACAAAGCTATTCGTGTATCTCGAAGGAATACTCCTCAATCACCGGATTGCTCAGCAGTTTGTGACACGCTTCGTCGATCTTTTTCTGCAACTCGGCCTTGGTGCCGCCTTCCAGTTCAATCTCCATGAACTTGCCGACCCGCACGTCCTTGATGCCGCGAAAATCCATCGATTCGAGCGCGTGTTTGACGGTTTTCCCCTGCGGATCGAGCACGGTCTTCTTCGGCATGACAATGATCTTCGCCTTCATAATAAACCTGCCCGGTTTTTAGCACGGCGCGACAGGACCCGTCCACTCTTCCTTGTGGCTACGCCGTCATAAAAACGGTACAATTCGCTCATCATGTTCGAGCATCGACACGAACGGTTGCTCCCGCGGAGATTGTTTTTCCGCCGCCTCGCGCGTCACGGTTGCCTCGGTCTGGGGATTGTCGCCGTGTCACTCGGCGTCGGCGTCCTCGGCTATCACCTTGCCGAAGGGCTGGGCTGGCTGGATTCGTTCCTCAACGCGTCCATGATTCTCGGTGGCATGGGACCGGTAAATGAGCTGCACCACGACGCCGGGAAATGGTTCGCGTCCCTCTACGCGTTGTTCAGCGGCGTGATGTTTTTGGTGATGTGCGGCGTGATCTTTGCCCCCGTGGTACATCGCTTCCTTCACAAGTTCCACCTCGACATTGAATCGAAGTCGAAATAACCGGCGCCGAGACGTCGGCTACTGGATGCCGACTTTTCGGAACGTGGCGGCAACCTGTCGCAAATGCACCTTCAGATCGAAGAGCGCCTCGATTTCGCGGCGAGTGAGAACTTTCATCACCTCGGCGTCGCCCACGAGAACTTCCTTGAATGTTTTCGTATTGGCCCACGTCTTCATCGCGTTGCGCTGGACGAGCGCGTAGGCCTTGTCGCGCGTCAGACCCTTGCGCGTGAGCGCCAGCAAGACCGCCTGCGAATGGATCAATCCCTTGCTCGCTTCGAGGTTCGCCTTCATCCGGGCGGGATACACAAGCAGCTTGTCCACAACATCCGTCAACGTCGCCAGCATGTAGTCGAGCAGCGTGGTCGAATCAGGCAAAATCACGCGCTCGACGCTGCTGTGCGAGATGTCGCGTTCGTGCCACAGCGCGACGTTTTCCATGGCGGCGAGCGCGTTGCCGCGCAACACCCGCGCCAGCCCGCACAGTCGTTCGCAGGTGATCGGGTTGCGCTTGTGCGGCATGGCGCTGCTACCCTTCTGGCCTTCCGCAAAGAATTCCTCCGCTTCGAGCACCTCGGTGCGCTGCAAGTGGCGAAACTCCAGCGCCCAGCGGTCGATGGAACAACCGACCAGCGCCAGCGCGCTCATGAATTCCGCGTGGCGGTCGCGCTGGACGATCTGGGTCGAAATCCTGTCGGGCTTCAGGCCGAGCTTCCGGCAGACGTATTGCTCGACCTTCGGGTCCATGTGCGCGTACGTGCCGACCGCGCCGGAGATCTTGCCGACCGCGACCGTGTCGCGGGCGCGTTCGAGCCGGGCCAGCGCCCGGGAAAATTCGTCGTACATCAGCGCCATCTTCAACCCGAATGTGATCGGCTCGGCGTGGACCCCGTGCGTGCGCCCGATCATCGGCACCAGCTTGTATTTCTTCGCCTTCTTCGCGATGACCGCGCGCAACTTCTTCACGTCATCGATGAGGATGTCCGCCGCCTGCTTCATCTGCACCGCCAACGCCGTGTCGACGACATCGGAGGAGGTCAACCCCTCGTGGATGTGACGCGATGCCCGGCCGACGTTTTCGGCGACGTTGGTCAGGAACGCGATGACGTCGTGGTTGGTCGTGCGTTCGATCTCGCCGATGCGCTTGACGTCGAATTTCGCGCGGCGCTTGATCGTTGCAAGGTCTTTTGCGGGGATCCTCCGGGCCTCACACGCCAGGATCTCAATCTGCAGCCAGATGGAGAACTTGTTCTCCTCCGTCCAGATTTGGCGCATCGCTTCCCGGCTGTATCGGCGAATCATGACGCGTCGAGGCTAGCGGACGACCCGAGTGTTGTCAACGCACCGCCAGATGCCATCGCCGCGCAAAAAAAGTGTGGTTTTGCGAATTTCAGGGTTGCATCGCGGCGCGAACTTTGTTACCCAGTTGTGACAAGGAGGTGGGGGAACGCGGTTCCCTCATAAGGAACGATGGATTGGGGAGCAAGCCGTATTCTTGCCTTGCGCAAGCATGCCAGTATGACCCAAGCCCAGTTTTCCCAGTGGCTTGGTGTCACCATCAAACAGGTCAAGTACCTGGAACATCAGCGCCGCAACCCCAGCGGGCCGACCCGACGGCTGCTGGATATCCTCGCCCTCGAACTCAAGTTCGACAGCGCGGCAGCGGTCCAGGTTTTGGGCGCAAGCCCGACGCAATTGAAGAAGCCGACCACCGTCCCCAAGCCGAAGATCGCGCCAATCAAGCGCGATATCAATGGAGACGACGCGGGTTTGGCGGCGGTGCCGCCCAGCGCGGAGGCTGCGGTTGCCGACATCGAAGCTCCCCCGCCCGCCCCGAATGGTGACGCTTTCGTCTGGCTCTGAATGGTGGTAGAATCCCATTGTGAGCGTTGGCGTTCGGCAACCAGTTCCGCGGTGGAAACGCTGGGTCCGGCTCATGCTTGTTGCAGGGCTGGGCTTGACCGTCTTGCTTGTCGTCTGGCGATTGACCCTCAACCGACTTATCGCCGCCGAGATTGACTCCATACACGAGAGAGCTTATCCCGTCACACTCGCCGAGTTGAATCGGTGGTATCCACAGGTTCCGCCGTCTGAGAATAGCGCCGTTGTGTTCGGCAAGGCATTCGCGAGTTTGTCCGACCGGTCCAACCTGTCCCGCTCTCCGCACGACAAATCCACTGTCTCATTATCGCGGGACGATTCGCCGGCCGATCCACAAACGCAGACCGTCGAAGATTACCTTAACGGAAACGGCGAGGCCCTCGCGCTGTTGCATCAAGCGTCCAATATTCCGCGGAGCCGTTTCCCGATCGATTTAAGCCGGCTTTCAATCTCCCCCTATCCACATTTGGGCAATCTCATCCGTAGCGCCCACTTGTTGGAGACGGAAGCAGTCAACAACGTGGAGCATGCCAGCCCCCAACTCGCAACCGTCTCGGTCGAATCGTTGTTCGCCGTGTCGCAATCTCTCGCGAAGGAGCCGCTGGTACGATCGTATCTGGCGCGCATGGACTGCCAAGGAATTGCCGTCGGCAGCCTGCAGAATCTCTTGAGTAAGACGAGCCTGTCGGATGCGGATCTTGACGCTCTCCGGGTCACCCTGGAGAGAGCCGACGATCAGCGGGGGTTGGCGCGCGCGTTCATCGGACAGCGGTGCATCGGCATCCACGGCTTCAACCTCATGCGGGAAATGTTTGATCTGACGACTCTGCCCGCGGCCCGAAGATATCCGTTGAGCCAAAGAATTCTTGTCAACTTCGACGTCTTTTTCAGTTCGCCCGCGTACCTGTACGATTTGTGCGGGTTTCTCCAATGGGATAAACTCCAGTACCTGCGGCTCATGGACCGGTACATCGAAACCGCCCAGGCCGCCTTCCCCGAAAGAGTCGCCACCGCCCAGGCGCTGCACCGTTCCCTCGACCAGCAAAGTCCATTGCACGCGTTTTCACGCGCGTGGCTGCGCGGCATGAACGGCCCACGCGTGATCCTGAAGGACGCCAACATCACGGCCCAGATCCGGGCCGCGCGAGTCGCCATTGACGTCGAGCGCTTCCGTTTGGCCCACGATCAACTGCCCCTCAGTCTCGCGGAACTCGAATCGTCCGGGACGAGCGGACTGCCGACCGATCCATTCGACGGCCGGCCGTTGCGTTACAAACGGCTCCCGCGCGGATATGCCGTCTACAGCGTGGGCGAGGACGCCGCCGATGGCGGCGGCGATGGGGCGAAAAACGTTGCGTTTCTCGTGCAACGCTGACCTTCCATCATGAAGCCAGCGCTCGTCTCCGCCGCCGCGCTGTGGATCGGCCTCGTGCTGTCGTACGCGCGGGCGGCCGCCACCGAAGACAACGTCACCCCGCTTTTCCCATTCGTATTGCCCTGGGACGACTCCGCGCCGGGCGTTACGGACCTGAGCGGATGGCTCCATGCTCCCGCCGGTAAGGACGGCTTCGTCCACGCCGGCAAGGACGGCCATCTGTACGCCGGCGGGGCCCGCATTCGATTCTTCGGCGTGAACTTCTGTTACGGCGCAAACTTCCCGCGGACAAACGACGCCGACAAGATCGCGGCGCGCCTCGCCAAATTCGGCATCAACGTCGTCCGCTTCCACCACATGGATGCGCAGCCGTTCCCAAACGGGATTCGCGCGCGCGCTGACAAATCCACGCGCGCACTCGACCCCGAGGCCCTTGATCGCCTCGACCATTTCGTCGCCGCGCTGAAACGTCACGGCATCTACGCGAACCTCAACCTGCTCGTGTCGCGTCCGTTCAACGCGGCGGACGGTCTGCCGCCGGAGATTGAGCAGGTGGTTCCCAAGGATCGGGCCACCATTGGATTCTTTTATGCGCCCCTGCGGAAACTGCAACAGGAATACGCGCGCAAATTACTGACGCATCGCAACTCTGAAACAGGATCGATATATGCGGAAGAGCCAGCCGTCGCGTTTGTCGAGATCAACAACGAGAACGGCCTCGCCCATTCGTGGCTGGGCGGGCAATTGGACAATTTGCCCGGGGTGTTCGCGCGCGACTGGCAGCGGCAGTGGAACGAGTGGCTGCAGAAACGTTACCACTCGACCGAAAAACTCCGCGCCGCTTGGGGCGTAAAAAACGAGCGCATCGAGGACGGCACGCTGCCCGCGTTGACGAGAGCGCATTGGAGCGAACGCACGCCGGAAGCCCAGCGTGATTGGATGCGCTTCCTTTCGGAAACGGAAAGTCGTTACTGGCAGTCGATGGATCGCTTTCTGAAGCACGGCTTGCATGTCCATGCCGTCGTCATGGGCACTATCGTTGGCTGCAGCACGCCGGAGTTGATGGCAAATTTTGATGCCGTCGACACGCACGCCTATTGGCAGCATCCGCAGTTCCCCGGCCGGCAGTGGGACAACGAGAACTGGTTCGTGCCGAACCTCACCATGGTCAATGAACGCGGCGGCACGCTCCCCGATCTGGCGCTGCACCACGTGCTCGGCAAACCGCACTCCGTCACCGAGTACAACCATCCCGCGCCCAACACGTACAGCAGCGAAGCCTTTCTGTTGCTCAGCGCGTACGCCGCGCTGCAGGACTGGGACGCGATCTACGCGTTTGCCTGGTCGCACCGTCGCGACGACTGGGACACGGAACACATCACCAGTTTTTTCGATATCGACCAACATCCCGCGAAGCTGGTCACGCTGCCCGCCGCGGTGGCCATGTTCATGCGTGGGGACGTGACGGCGGCACGGGAGCAGATCGTGGCGGTGCTCGACCCGGTCCGCGCGCCGGACCTGTTGCGGAAGTCTCGCGCATGGAGCCTCATCAGCGCCCAGCAACTTGGCGTGCCCCGCGAAGCCGCGCTGCTGCACCGCGTGGCGATTGACGTTACCGGCCGCGCCGCCTCTCACGATCAGGTTCCAAGCGCGGTGACGACCAACCGTTTCGTCTCCGACACCGGTGAACTCGCGTGGGATGTGAGCGAGAAAGGCCGCGGCGTCGTGACGGTCAACACGGCGAAGAGCAAGGCGGTCATCGGGTTCGGCAGCGGCAAACGCTTCGAGTTGGGTGGTTTCGTCATCGAGCCCGGCGCAACCAGGCAGGATGGTTGGAGCGCCATCACCGCGACTGAGGCTCAGCCGCGACGTTGGCTTATCACCGCCACGGGCTACGTCGAAAACACCGACATGCAGTGGAAAAAGCCCGGGCATTCCAGCGTGGGCCGCAACTGGGGCAAAGCGCCGTCACTCGTCGAGGGAATTCCGGCCCGCATCACCTTGCCGATGGCTGCGAAACAGGTCGAAGCCTGGACACTCGACGAACGCGGCCAGCGGAAAACCAAGCTCGCGGTCGATCCGGACGCCGGTGGTCACGCTGTCCTCGTGATCGGCCCGCAGCACAAAACGCTTTGGTACGAAGTGACCGCGAAGTAGAATCGATATTGTGAATGAGGATAGTGGTGTACAGCGTTGGCGAAGATGGGAAAGACGATGGCGGGGATGAGAAAAAGGACGTGACACTTGTTGTGGAACGGTAGTTTTTTGGCAGGACCCGAACTGAGCCCAGCCGCTGCCAAAAATGTCGAATTACACCTCCAAAAGCCAGAAAAAGTGGCGGGTTGGGGCGATTTGTCACAAGTCTGGATGAGGGCTATCCTGCCATCTTGCAAGCATTTGAAGCGGTGATTTCGATTCCGGCACGTCTGGTGCTCTCGATTCACGGCGAATATGAGGCCAGCCCGCTAATGGCACGCCCGACCATCCTGCTTGTTGATGACAATATCAACTTTTTGGCGTCCCTATCCAAGCTGTTGGGCTACTTCGGCTATGTCGTGGCGGGAGCCGCAAATTCCGAGGCGGCGATGAACTACGTCGCCAATGCGCGAAACCGCTTCGACTTGATTGTCACCGATCTCGCCATGCCCAACATTGACGGCCTGGCGTTCATGACTGCGGCCAAGAAGGCGTTCCCTGACGTTCCGGTCGTCATCGTGACGGGCCACCCGGATCAGCGGACCACCGACGAAGCCTTGCGCCTCGGCGCGTTTGCGTATCTCACCAAGCCGCTCAACACGCAAGAATTGACCACCACCATCGATCGCGCCCTCCGTTTGTCCGCGACCGCTTCCCGTTGATCGACGGCGAAATCTCTCGCCGCCGTTTTTTTACTTGTCGCGCATCGCAAATCAACCTAGGACTCTCCCGGCATGAACTCGCTTTCATGGGGCATCCTCAGCACGGGTCGAATCGCCGGCATCTTCGCCAAACAGCTTTCCCGATCCAAGACGGGCAAACTTGTCGCCGTCGGCAGCCGTTCGCTGGCCACTGCCGACAAATTCGCCGCGGAACACCACGTACCCCATCATTATGGCAGCTACGAGGCGGTGCTCACCGACCCCGACGTGCACGCGGTCTACATCGCGACGCCGCACACGCTGCATGCCGACTGGTGCATCAAAGCCGCCCGAGCGGGAAAACACATTCTCTGTGAAAAGCCGCTGACATTGAATCATGCCGAGGCGCTGCCCGTCATCGAAGCGGCGCGAAAACACGGTGTCTTTCTCATGGAAGCGTTCATGTACCGCTGTCATCCGCAAACCGCAAAGCTTGTCGATCTCCTCCGCAAGAGAATCATCGGCGACGTGCGGGTCATCCACGCGTCATTCGGTTTCCATCGGGACTTCAACCCCGAAGCGCGCCTCTTCAAGAACGCGCTCGGCGGCGGCGGCATCCTCGACATCGGCTGTTACCCTGTGTCGATATCGCGCCTGGTCGCAGGCGTGGCGATGGGCAAACCGTTTGCGGAGCCGGTCGAGGTGAAAGGGTGCGGCCATTTCACGCCAACGGGTGTCGACTCCTGGGTCGTCGGTTCGCTGAAATTTCCCGGCGACATCCTCGCCGCGCTGGCCGCCAGCGTCGAGGTTCAACAGGATATCGTACTCCGCGTCTACGGCTCGTCCGGCAGGATTCTCGTGCCCGCACCGTTCGCCCAGATCAATGACGGCGCGACGACGAAGATCGTCGTGCAGCGCAAGGGTGAAGAACCACAGGAGATCGTGGTGGAATCATCGCAGCCCGCCTACGCGATCGAGGCCGATCACGTCGCCGCGCACATCGAACAGCGTCAATCACCCGCAATGAGTTGGGATGATTCGCTCGGCAACATGAAAACCCTCGACCAATGGCGCGAGTCCATCGGCCTGGTCTACGAATCTGAGAAGCCCAGGAAATAGCCCCAGCCAACGCGATTGTCACTGCGCGTGGAATCCTTTTGACGGCGCCACAACACTTTGGCAGTCTGTGCAGACAGCCTTTACCCGGAAGGAATAACTACCATGAATTGCTTCAAGACCTCTCTCCTCGCGCTGGCCAGCCTTTACTTCGCGTTTGCGGGCGCCGTCTTCGCTCAAAATCCGGCCCTGCCATCAATTCCGACGAATACATTCAACGTGACCGGATACGGGGCCGTCGGGGATGGCAAGACGATGAATACCGGGGCGATTCAGAAAACGATTGACGCGGCCGCGGCCGCCGGTGGCGGAACTGTCTTGATTCCGGAAGGGCAGTTTCTGACCGGCCCCTTTTCACTCGCCAGCCGCATCAATTTGCATCTCGCCAGCGGCGGGTCCATCCTCATTAGCGACGACCGCGCGAATTACCCCATGACAGGCGAGAGATACCGGGATTGCATCACCGCCTCCGACGCGCACGACATCGAAATCAGCGGGCCGGGAACCATTGACGGTCAGGGCAAAGCATGGTGGGCGGAGTTCGAGGCGAACAAATCCATGCCGCACCGCCCTTACATGATCAAACTGTCCAACTGCACTCGCGTACATGTCCACGGCGTGACTCTGAGCAACTCGCCGATGTTTCATCTGGTGCCCCAGAATTGCACGGATGTGACGATCCAGGGAATCACCATCAAGTCGCCGAGCAATGCCCACAATACGGATGGGATCGATCCTTCAGGGTGGAATTATCTCATTACCGACTGCGCGATCGATACCGGGGACGACAATATCGCAGTGAAGCCCTCCAGCTCCCGCAAACCGGGGAACAAGAACTATACGATCACGAACTGCAAGTTCATCCACGGCCACGGGATGTCGATCGGTTCGGGCACGGACGGCGGGATCGAGGATCTGCGGGTGAGTAATTGCACTTTTGATTCGACCGACGCCGGCGTTCGCATCAAGACCCTGCGCGGAAGAGGTGGTGTATTGCAGAACCTCACGTATGAAAACCTCACGATGACGGCGGTGAAGGTTCCGATCTACATCATCGACTGGTATCCGGAACGGGAAGCGCCCAAAGATCCCTCCACCGAGAAGGCCCAACCAGTCACCGATCGCACCCCTATCAACAGGAATATCACCATCCGCAATGTGACTGCGGTCAACAGTCCCACGGCGGGAATTATTCGGGGCCTGCCGGAGGCGCCCATCACCAACGTGACGCTGTCGAATGTGACGATCTCGGCCAAGGCCGGAATGAAAATCTATCACGCCAAGGGAATTCGGTTCGTTGCCTCGAAGATTGACGTCGAGAGCGGAAAACCGTTGACGACCTTCAACGCCGAGGTTTCGGGTCTGGAATGACCCCGTCCTGACTTCGGGTTTGCGAGCCGATGGACAGGATGTGTTGTGATGAAAGTATCTGTCTGACCGGTCGCATCTGTTGAGATAGTGTTATACGGTCCGGCCAAGATCGCGCCCGCGCAACGCAAACCAGAGGGTGCCGAGCGCGCCGAAGGCAAACGCCGAGAGCAGATTCAGCGACGGGTTGATACGCCACAGAAATGCGCCGCCAAACGCGGCGAGGGACACGATCACGTCGCGAATCAGGTAGTACAGACCGAAGACGCCCGCCTTTCGATCTTCCGGCGCGAGGTCCATGATCAACGCCTTGCGGGTCGGCTCGCCAAATTCCTTCAGTCCGCGCAGGACAAATGCCGCGATCAACATGCCGAACGACGTGGAGTACAGCAGCAGCAGCGGAAACAGCGTGAAAAAAATGAAGGTCATCACGACAAACGGTTTCTTATGGCTGCGGTCCGCGAAATAGGCGACGGGAATATAAACGGCGACGGCCGTGGCCATTTCCACCGTGCGCAGGACGCCGAACTGCAGCGCGCTGACCGGCCCCGGCGCATCGGCTGTTCCCACCGCCCAAATCACAACGAATGCGTAGGGGATTTGTTCGCAAAACCGCACGAGAACATCGGCCACAAGCAGGCTTCGCAGGTCCGCGTTCAGGTACCGTATCATGCGCAAGGGATTAAGTTCCGCCGCGGTGGAGGGATTGGATTTTCCTCCCGCGCGGTGATCATCCTCGATGAGTACCTGCTGCAGGATCGCCGCAACGACGGCCATCACCAGCGCTCCGATGAACGCCAGTCGGACGCCGCGTTCGACGCCCCATACTTTGATGAACACGCCGCCCACGATCGGCCCCAGCGCCATCGGCACGCGCCGCACGAGCGAATGCAATGAGACTCCCATCGTCCGTTGGTTCTTCGGCAGGACGCGGGCCACCAACCCCATCGTCGCCGGCAACGAGATGGCCGTCCATGACAGGAACAACACCGCACCCCCCAGCACCGCCGGCCACGTGGGAATCAACACGACGATCAGAAACCCAATCATGGAGGCAACGTTGAACACGAGCAGGGCGCGTTTCGTGCCCAACCGGTCGGAGAGGTAGCCGCCGGGAAACGAGTAGAGTGCGCCGAGCAGGTTGTCCATGGCGTTGAGGAACCCGACGGAGATGAAGCTGCCGCCGAGCGCGAGCAGGTACAAGGGCAGGAACTGCTCGGCCAGGTGCTCGCCCATCCCCACCAGCACCACCATGCTCAGCAGACCCACGATGCTGCGTCGCAAACCGAGAAACTCAATCAACCGCGCGCCGCGGGAATGCGCTGGATCCTGGGTCGATGCCACGGTCTCTGTGTAAGACTACTGCGTCACAACCGCAAGTCATTCATGGGGAGCGACCCGCGCAACAAGACTTGGCATTTGCCGGGCAATTCGGTTATGAAAGTGGCACGCTTTGCGTCCTTCCTCGACAGAAGAGGCCAGCCGCTCGATCCGGTCCCGGTGGATCGGAGCGGCGTTCTTGCTGGGGCTAACGTTCTGCATGTTCGGCGATGTGCTGTTTACGAGCAAACCGATCGTGCTTTCCGACGGAAGGACCGATCTCGCCTCACAGTTCATCTATTGGCGCGCGTTTACAGCCGATCAACTCCGACAAGGTCATTTGCCCCTGTGGAATCCGTATGTGTACTGCGGAATGCCGTTTCTCGGCGCTGCTCCGGCGGGTGTGCTGTATCCACCGAACTGGCTCGATCTGGTGTTGTCGTTGCCCCGGTCGATCAATCTAACAACCGCGCTGCATGTGTTTCTCGCCGGCTTGTTTACGTATGGATGGGGCCTGCGTCGCGGGCTGCATCCCCTTGCGGCGGTCACGGCTGGCGCATTGTTCATGTTCTCGGGCGCGTTCTTTCTTCATCTGTACGCGGGTCACCTGTCCGTGTCCGCCATGCCTTGGACGCCGTTGGTATTCGTTTCCCTCGAAGGATGGATTCGGACGCGGTCGCGTGGCTGGATTCTATGGGGAACGGCCGCCATCGCCATGCAGATAGTCACCGGGGACATGCAGAGTTGTTTCTACACAGCGGTGGCGGCGGGTCTGGTGCTGGCATTTGGCTTGATTCACACGCCACAGCGATTGAAAGCCATCGGGGGATTTCTCGCCATGTATGCCGGAGCGGCGGCCTTGGGGGCCTTCCAACTCCTACTGGGTTTTCAAGCGGCTTCCGAAAGCGTGCGCAGCCGCGGAGTCAGTTATGAATTCGCCTCGACGTTTTCCTTCGCCCCGGAGAATCTACTCACGCTGTTGGCGCCTGGTTTTTTTGGCGACATGGTCACAATGCCGTACTGGGGACGCTGGTATTTGTGGGAGATGTGCCTGTTCATCGGCGTGTGCGGGCTCGCGCTGGCGGTATGTGGAGCCATCTGTGGAACGCGGAAGTCCCGACGCTCTTTGGTTCCGCTTGTGGTGATTCTGTTGGTATTGGCGTTGGGCTCAAACACTCCGTTGTTCAAGGTTCTCTACGGTTGCGTGCCCGGATTTAACCGGTTCCGGGCCAACGCCAAGTTCATCGCCCCAGCCTCATTGTGCCTGACCATACTGGCGGGAAGCGGTTTGGATCATTTGCTCCACAGTCCCCGAGGCAACCGACGGTTGGCGCTGGGCTTATTGATCGCCGGTATCGTTGTCGGAAGCGCGGCGATGGCACTGCAGTCGGCCGCCCTTGCGCCCGAATCCAGGAACTGGTGGGCGCGCGCGATGCAGGCCGTCAATGGCACGGAAGAATCCTACCTGCCGACCGCCGCCTATACGAATCCCGCGTCGGTGATGAAGGCCGGGGTGTTCGCTTCGAGAGGTCTATTCGTGGCTGCCGCCGAGTTCCTGATCCTGAGTGGGTTGGTGTTTCTGGCCGGTGTTTCCCGAAAGGTTGTGTATGCAATCGCCTTGATGGCAATCGTGGAGGTCTTCGTCTTTGCCAGATCCTCACGGGCGACATTTGAAGTCTCTTCCACGCAATCGCCAAAGCTGAAGGCGTTTCTTGACCGGCATCCGGGAGATTATCGAATCTTCTGTGAGCGGATGCCCAACATCGCGATGTGGTTGGGCCAAGAAGATGTCTGGGGGTACGGCCAACTCATGCTCAAGCGTTACGCGGAATTCATGGCTTTTACCCAAGGACAATCTCCCGAAGGGGCCACCCAATACCTCGATCTTTCGCGGTTCCATCCGCTCCACGCGATGTTGCGATGGCGATTTGCCTTTGTCCCGGGCACGGATGGGGATCGGATTCTAACGGCGAAATCCGTCATGTCGCACTTGCAATTGGTGTACGAATATCGCGTGCTGTCGGGGCGGGATGAGATTTTTCAGGCAATGAATTCCCCGGCGTTTGACCCGCAGCAACAAGCCATCCTGGAAACCGAGCCCAGTCCCGCGCCCACCCCGTTCGTTGACATCGGAACGGCAACCATCGTCGATTCATCCGCCGGCCAACTGACGGTGGAGGCCAATCTGCCCCATCCCGCCATTCTGTTGATCACGGACGCGTACAGCAACGGGTGGCAGGCTCGGCCGCTGGAAGGCAGTGTGCAACGCGCGTACACGGTTGTGCCGGCGAATTACGTCTTGCAGGCCATTCCGCTTTCACAAGGCCACCACCTCATTCAGATCGAATACAGGCCCGCTGCCTTTCGAGTGGGAGCGTGGATCTCTCTCGCGGCCCTCCTCGGGTTCATCTCGGTCGCGGGATACCACGTTTGGAAGAATCGGTTTCAACGCCGCGTCGCCTGAAGCGAAAATTCGGTTGCAAGTGCCCTCACAGGGCTTACAATCCCGACTCCCGCCCACAAGGCCGGGTTTTTTGGCGAAAGGTTATCCGATGAAATCCTACAATGTGGCAGTTATTGGCGGCGACGGCACCGGTCCCGAAGTCGTCCGCGAAGCGATCAAGGTACTCGACGCGGCGTCGAAGAGGTTCGGCCTCAAGCTCAACTACACGAACTATGATTTCGGCGGCGACCGCTACCTGCGCACGAAGGAAGTGCTGCCGGAAAGCGCGGCGGACGAGTTGCGCAAGTTCCCCGTGATTCTCCTCGGCGCCATCGGCCATCCCGACGTGAAGCCGGGCATTCTCGAAAAGGGCATCTTGTTGCGGCTGCGCTTCGAGATGGAACAGTACATCAACCTTCGCCCCGTGAAGCTGTACGACGAGCGGTTCTGTCCGTTGAAGGACAAAGGGCCGAACGAAATCGATTTTGTCGTGGTGCGCGAAAACAACGAGGGTCTCTACATCGGCAGCGGCGGGTTTGTGTTCAAGAATACACCCCACGAGATCGCCGTGCAGGAAAGCATCAACACGCGGCGCGGGGTGGAACGCTGCCTGCGTTATGCCTTCGATCTCGCCCGCAAACGGCGCGGCGGCAAGCCGTGGAAAGGCCTCAAGCCCGAGGACGTGAAAGCCGGCAAGAAGGCCCAGCTCACTCTCTGCGGCAAAACCAACGTGCTCACGTACGCGTTCGACCTCTGGGAGCGCGCGTTCCATGAAATCGGGCAGAAGGATTATCCTGACGTCAAACGCGACTACGCGCATGTTGACGCGACGACGATGTGGTTCGTGAAGAACCCGGAATGGTTCGACGTGATTGTGACCGACAACCTGTTCGGCGACATCATCACCGACCTCGGCGCGATGATCCAGGGCGGCATGGGCATCGCCGCCGGCGGCAACATCAATCCGCAGGGCACGAGCATGTTCGAGCCGATCGGCGGCAGCGCGCCGAAGTACACCGGCAAGAATGTCATCAATCCGCTTGCGGCGATTTGCGCCGGCAGCATGATGCTCGACTTCCTCGGTGAGCGCGAATCCGCGCCGGCACTGAAACAAGCCGCCGCGGCCATCGAAACCGCCGTCATCAAAACCGTCCGCGGGAAACTCAAATCCCTCGCCGCCGGCAAGATGGGCTACGGCACGAAAGAAGTCGGCGATTTGGTGGCAGCTGCGGTGTAACCCCAGGAGCGTGCGTGGGCCGAATCAGACGAGGCGGCTACATCATTGAGTGGTTCATCGGTGACCATGTGCCGCGTCACGTACATATTTATGACAGTAGAGGTCGCTTCGTTGGGCGTCTGGACACCCAGAAGATGAAAGGAATTGAGGACTGGAAACCTGACCGAAAACTGGTTACAGTCATCAAGTCATTGAAGCGAGAAGGTCGTCTATGAAGCAGGCAGCACATTTGAAGAGGCCCTACGGCAAATCGTCGTTCTCCCGCATCAAGCACGCGCGTTTTCTGGGATGGGAAGATGCCTTTGACGTGGAGTTTGACGACGGCCTTTGTTTTCTCGAACCGCACGCCGTTGTCCGCAAGGCCAACCGGATCTCCGCAAAAGCTGTCCCCATTCGCGTGGAAGTGGATGAGGAGTTGGGCAGTCACTTCAAGGTGACCTACGACACCGGCGAAGCCGCCGAAGTTTCGTGGTCATTCGTGCGCGAAACGCCGCCGAAATAAGCGCCGCCGGCAAGATGGGCTACGGCACGAAGGAAGTCGGCGATTTGGTGGCAGCAGTGATCTGAGATCACCTCCGGAACGCGTTCGTTGGTCAATTCTGGGGCACGGAAAGAAATGCCTGACTTGAGGCGGGAGTGTAGACTATATAGCCTATGGATATGAGGGGGTGCATGTCATGAAGCGGATCGAAATTGAGTTCGATGTGTACAAGATGCTGACGGCGATGTTGGAGACAGAGCAGACGACATATAGTGACGTCATTCGGCGGATTGATATGAGGGGGTCTGTGCCATGAAGCGGATCGAAATTGAGTTCGATGTGTACAAGATGCTGACGGCGATGTTGGAGACAGAGCAGACGACATACAGTGACGTCATTCGGCGGCTGGCGCGGTCAATTGCGCGAAAGCCGTCACAGACGAGCGGCAAGAGCTTCCTTGCCGATGGCGTCGAGTTTCCCCACGAAACGGAGTTTCGCATGCGACACAAGGGGCGATGGTTTACCGCAAAGGTATTGAGCGGCTGTCTCATCGTGGATGGCCGGCGATATTCTTCTGTGAGCAAACCCGCTTGCGAGATAACCCACACCAGCGTCAACGGTTGGAAGTATTGGGAGTGCCGATTTCCGGGGGATGCTGACTGGCAAAGTATTGACACCCTGAGGCATCGGGCGCCGAGCAGCGTCGGTCAGGGCTCGTTGAGCGATTGAGTTGAGTCGCTCCGCTCTACCGCAGTGATGCATGCCTTGCGGCCTGAGTTGCTTCCCAGCCGATCATGGCCTGTTTGCGTTCGCGGCCGCCGCCATAGTTGCCGAGGACTCCGAGGCTGCGGATGACCCGATGGCAGGGGATCAGGTAGGCGATGGGGTTGCGACCGACAGCCGAACCAACGGCGCGTTGGGCGTTTGGGGCACTGATTCTCGCGGCGAGGTCGCCGTAGTTCGTCAAGCTGCCGGACGGAATCGTTAATAGCGCCTGCCAGACCTTGAGTTGGAAATTGGTCCCGCGAAGATGCAGATGGAATGGAGCACGCCTGCTCCCTGACGTGGCGTCGAAAATCTGCCGGCAGATCGCCGCGGTTTCGCGCTCGTCCTCCTGCAACTCGGCGCCGCTCCATTCGTCACGCAGTTCCCGAAGCGCAGCCTGTCTTGACGCAGTCACAAATTCGAGGAAGCAAATACCTCGTTCGGTCATGGCCAGCAGACATTCGCCAAACGGTGTGGGATGAAATCCATAGCGGATCGTCACGCCTTTTCCGTGAAGTTTGTACTCGCCGGGCGTCACTGCCTCGCAGGACACGAACAGATCGTGCAATCGACCGACACCGGAAAGTCCCGATTCGCCAGCAACGTCGAGGAGGCTTTTCGAATCCCGCAGGAGCGTCTTGGCGTGTTCTTTCGTAAGGTACTGAAGAAACCGTTTCGGGCTGGTCCCGGCCCATCGCTGGAACAACCGTTCGAAGTGAAACGGGCTCAGGTGGACATGCGCGGCGATTTCGTCCAAGGAGGGGCGACGAAGATGGTGGGCATCGAGGAAACGCAATGCGCGCTCGACTCGCGCGTAGTCCATCGCCGCTTGCGAAAGCGGCTCCGCTTCGCGCCGACCTGCGGTTGGTAGCAACATGGCTTTCATGACTGCAGTCACAATAACGCAGGTGGGCATACCCCCGCGACCCGATTCTTGCGGAGGTTGAAGACAGTAGCCGAGCAACCGAGTAGCCGAGTTGACCCCTTAGACAGGTGGCAACTTCGGGGCAAATGGGTCAAGTCCATCTCGCCAACGGCGATTATCTACCATGCTATGAAGAGGATCGTCGAGGACGGGAAGGCCACCGTTCAGTCTTCCACGGCCAGGGGCACTTTGGTAACGTGTCAACGGTTACAGCAGCGCCGGCAGCGCGGGCGACGGTTCGAACAACGGTTGCGCCACGACAAGAAGCTGACGGCGCCCGCCGAACGAGGGCTGTGTCAATTCGAGAATAGTTAGATGCGACCCCAAAACAATGAACCCTAAAACAAATCGCCGTTCGCCAATCCTCAAGGTCATTAGTCCCATTCCATACCGATTGGCGCTGGCCGGAGGGTGGATTGATCAGCCGTTTGTTTCGCGGCACAACCCAAGCCCGCCCGGTTCGATGGTGGTGGTTTCGGTCGAGCCGCAATTTCGTTTTCTGGAACGCAGCGGCATCGCCACCGGCACGCGCGCGGTCGCGCAGAAACTTTGGAAACGCGGCCTGCCGCGATGCACTCCGGCGGAACTGGTCCGCGAACTCTATGCGGCTGAGAACCGAGGCAAAGCAAATCCTTCCGGCTCCCAGGACATGATTGGCCTGATTTATCCCGGCATTAACCGGTTGGATTATGATTTTTCCTCCAATGGCGGCGTGTTTCCTTCGCACATCGAATCCATTCATGACGCCAAGGTCGAGCAGTGGCTGGAAAACGTCATCCATTTGTTGCCCGTCGCGCCGCGACCTGCCGGTTACAGCCCGCTCGGCCGAAAGAACCTCGATCCGCGGTGGATCGCGCGGCTTGGCCGGTCCGGACGGGATTGTTTCGAAGCCATTCGGGCCAGGGACGTGAACGCGCTCGGCGCGGCCATGAACGAGTGCATGCGATGCTGGGAAACCATTTTGCCGCGCACGGTACGGCATCCCAAACTGACGGTGGACCTCGCCGCCCTGTTGCGCGCTTATCAATCGGTTTATCCCGGCGCAATGTATTCGGGCTGCGGCGGCGGCTACTTGTTTGTAGCTTCCGAAGCGCCCGTGCCCGGCGCGTTCCACGTCAAAATCCGCGCGTCCGCATGAAGGCCAAGCAAGTTGTAGTCAGCGGCGCTTTTGATGACATCCGCTCGCGCCACATTCGTTTCCTCGAAGAAGCCGCACGGACCGGCGGCTTGACGGTGCTGTTATGGGCCGATGACATTGTGAAGCAACAACAGGGGCGGCCTCCCCAACTTCCCGAGGCGGAGCGCTTCTATTTTCTCCAAGCGATTCGTTTCGTGCAGCGGGTCCAGTTGATAAAAGAACTGTTTGCGGCCGATGCGCTGCCGGAATTTGCGGGACCAAGGCCCGAGGTTTGGGCGGCTGACGAGTCCGAGCACACGAAGGCGAAAGAGGCGTTTTGCCGGATGCACGGTCTGCAATATCACCTGGTTCGGAATAAGGATTTGAGGGGGTTCCCGGCTGTCCCCGAGCCCGTTCCCGCCCCGTCGGTGCGCAAGAAAGTTGTCGTGACGGGCAGTTACGACTGGTTTCACTCTGGTCATGTACGGTTCTTTGAAGAGGCCAGCGCTTTGGGCGACCTCCATGTCATTGTCGGGCACGACGCCAACATCCGTCTGCTAAAGGGGGAGGGTCATCCTTTGATTCCGCAGGCGGAACGGCGTTACGTCGTCAGCGCCATGCGATATGTGAAACAGGCTTTGATCTCGTCCGGCACGGGGTGGCTGGATGCCGCGCCGGAAATTGAGCGGCTTAAACCGGACATGTACGTGGTCAACGAGGATGGCGACCAGGGCGGCAAACGCGAGTATTGCCAGAAGAATGGCATCGAGTTTGTTGTGCTTCGCCGTGTGCCCGCGCCCGGTTTGCCCAGCCGCTTCAGCACCGACCTGCGCGGGTTTTAGTGACCCGCGCGGCGTTCGCAAAAGGGTTGGCGGAAATTCCGGTGAAATTCGAGCCACACATGCAGTTCAAGAAACGCGTGCCGGGGGTAATCGGCTTGGTCCGCACCGGCGACACGTTCCAATGCGCCAACGTGATTCTGATTTTCGGTTAGGCCGCGTCCCTGGCTTCGAGCTTCTGCCAGAACACGCCATACATGGCGATTAATACAAAGCAGACGAGCGGCACGGCCATCCCCAGGCGCATTGAGTGGATGTCGGCGATGTGGCCCATGAATGGCGGCGCAATCGCTCCACCCACGATGGACATGACGATGAGCGACGAGCCGAGCTTGGTGTAGTCGCCCAGCCCGCGAATGCCCAGAGCGAAAACGGTTGGGAACATGACCGACATGAAGAAGAACGTGCCGAATAAGGCAAACAGGCCCAGCTTGCCGCCGCCCATCGTCAAGGCGGACAACACCACGTTGACAGCGGCGTAGGCCGCCAACACGAGATGCGGTTTGAACTGGCTAATGACGCCGCTGCCGCAGAGTCTCCCAACCATGAACAAGCCGAAGCCGAACACGCCCAGCCAATGGGCGGCCTGCAGTTTCGTCACGCCCGGGACGTTTTCCAGAACGTAATTCACGAAGAAGCTGAAGATGCCGGTCTGCGCCGCGACGTAAAGAAATTGCGCGCCAATGCTCAGCGTATAATGTTTGCGCCGGAACATGTCCCAGTTGCGGGACACCAAGAGAAACGAGACGACATAACCGGCCACCAGCAATCCGTATTTGGTGGGTGCGAGCGACGCCTCGGACAGGTTGAGCATCGTCCAAATCAACCCCAAAATCGGGAAGAGGAAATACGAGAGCAATCCGCAGACAACCGCCAAGGAGAAGCCAATGGCGATCAGCTGGCCTGAAGAAGGTTTTAGGCCGGTTTCTTGTTCCACCAATTCTTTGCTCTCATCCCCGGCGCGCAAATCGGGGACGCTGGAAAAGATAAAGACCACCAGCAGAATGGTGACAAACACGGCGATGCCCAAGTACGGGACGTAAAGGCCGGCATTGGCGTTCGCGCCATCCCCGCCCGAGAAGACGAAATGGCCGCCCACAAGCGGACCAAGAATCCAGCCCACGCCGTTGAAGGTTTGGGCGATGTTGATGCGCGTCGCCCCGCTCTCCGGCGGACCCAGAACGGTCGTGTAAGGATTGGCGATGGTTTCCAGACAGGTCATGCCCGCGGCGATGACAAACAAGCCCAGTAGGAACGCCCAGTATTCACCGATGCTCGTGGCGCGAATGAACCAAAACGCGCCGCCGGCAATCAACACGAGGCCGGCGATGATCCCGCCTTTGTAGCCGAATTGCCGCGCAATCAAACCGGCGGGGATCGCCATCAGGAAATAAGCCAGATAGTTGGCAAACTGCACGAGGCCCGACTGTTCCTTGTTGATGTGAAGCGAGTCCTGAAAGTGCTTGTTCAGGATGTCAATCATGCCATTGCAGAAACCCCAAAGCAGGAACAGCGAGGTGATCAGCACGAAGGTGATGAACAAATTTTTGCCGTCGGCGGTGATGAAAAGACCGGCGGATTTCCCGGTGGGTTTGGTTTCAGGGGCAGCGGTAATCATAGGTTGATGGTGATCGTGGTTACGCAAATAGAAAGGCGTTTGCGGTTCGTTTGCAAGTCTTTGTAGAGACAGGTTTGTTTTTCCCCGCCGGTTGATGGCCCGGCCAAGTACGGTAACAGGAGGACAGTTTCGGAATCCAACGTCACGACGGTAAAACAGGCAAGCCGCGCGCCCTACAATTTCGGAGAGGACGCGGGCGATGACTGTGGAGACCTTGCGGTCGATACATGCGCGCGGTTGGGAGACCGGCGCACAACACGGGGAGAACGGCGCTCTGGGCCAGAGCGCCCTACCAACAGCGGGGAGACGACAGAGATCCTTCGACAATCCTCCTTCGCCAACGCTTCGGCGGATAAAGCTCAGGATGACAAATTGGGGGGGACGGCGGCAGGCAATGGTGGCGATTGCCGCGGGAGTATGGCGTGCGGCGTGTCGTTAGACTCCGCCATCGGAAATTGATAATTTTGCTGGACGGGGTGGGCCGGGGCGGGTATAATGGCGACGGTTATTTGAAAAAGGTGTTAGGAGGAAGGCGGTGGCAGCCCTACCGACGGCCCGCGCTCGGCGAGCGCAGCTACAGTGGGCGAAAGAACGTCGGTTGGGGGGGGCTCTCTATAAAAGTATGTTTTTTACCAAACGAACCCAACTGAAAAATGTGGAAGTGTTTTGGAATAAATGGGTTGGGGGAAAAAGCGAGTTGGGTTCGTTTTGCAAAAAGAGGCAAAAAACAGGGAATAAATGGTGAAAAAAGGGCCGGAAAGGGGGAGTTTTTAGGGAGAAATGAAGACAGTTAATGGAGTCAACGTCCAACGCTCAACATCCAACCACGTGGAACGTGGCAAGCTTTCAATGGTAGGAGGGAAAATTGGATTGGAGATTGGAGATTTGAGATCTCAGAGGGGGCGGGCGGCTGGGACAGCCGCTACTACAGTTCGGCTTGCGAACACGGGTTTTCGGGGTATACTTTCCGCCCCGTTAGAAGGGGTTTTATATGGCTAAAGGATATAATGTGGCAGTGGTTGGCGCGACCGGAGCGGTCGGCGTCGAGATGATTGAGACGCTGGCGAAGCGGGCGTTTCCCGTGAAAAGCCTGCGGCTGTTCGCGTCGGAACGCAGTGTCGGCAAGAAGCTGAAGTTCAAGGGCGCCGACATCACTGTGGAACTGCTCAAGGCCGGTGTGTTTCAGGGCATCGATTTTGCGCTGTTCAGCGCGGGCGCGTCGCGGTCGAAGGAGTTTGCGCATGGCGCGGCGGAACAGGGAGCGGTGGTAATCGACAATTCGTCGGCGTTCCGGATGGATCCCGACGTGCCGCTGGTGGTGCCGGAGGTGAACCCCGAGGACGCGAAGAAACACAAGGGTATCATCGCCAATCCGAATTGTTCGACCGCGATCATGCTGGTGGCGGTGTATCCATTGCACAAGGCGAACCCGGTGCGGCGGATCGTGGTGTCCACCTATCAAGCCGCCAGCGGGGCGGGCGCGAAGGCGATGGCCGAGCTTGAAGAGCAGACCGCGAAGTTGTTGCGCGGGGAGAAGGCGGTCAGCGCCGAAGTGCTGCCGCAGCGGATCGCGTTCAATTTGTTCCCGCACGTGGACGTGTTTCTCGATAACGGGTACACGAAAGAGGAGATGAAGTTCGTCAACGAATCGCGCAAGATCATGCATCATCCGGCGCTGAGGATCAGCGCCACCTGTGTGCGGGTGCCGGTGTATCGGGCCCACAGCGAGGCGGTGAACATCGAGTTTGAGCGGCCGATGACGCCGGCCGAGGCGCGGGCGATTTTGTCAAAGGCGCCCGGCGTGAAGGTCGTGGATGACCCAGCCAACAAGAAGTATCCGATGCCCATCGACGCGTCGGGAATGTACGACTGTCTCGTGGGCCGGATTCGGCAGGACGTGTCGCGGGATGATGGACGCGGGATCGAACTGTTCGTGAGCGGCGATCAACTGTTGAAAGGCGCCGCGCTGAACGCGGTGCAGATCGCCGAGTTGCTGGTGTAGTGGCGGTTCGCGCCCCGACGGTTCAATACCCGGGGCTGCCGGGAGGACGGAATCCGCCCATTCCGCCAGCGCCTTCCCATTGCTGGGGACGGTTCCATGGGATCGAGCTGACGTCGCCTTCTTTGGGGGTGGCGCACCCGCTCGCCAACAGGACGACGGTCGCCACCAGCGCCGTGAGGAGGAGGGCCCGGGTAGCGTTCATTGAAATCTGCCCATCGTGACTAGTGGATGACGAGATCGCCCGATATGGGTGGTTGACGGAGATACTCCGGCAGAATCTGGGCGATGCTGTTGTGGGTTGCGACGGAAACAACCTGGACTTTACCGATGAACTTGGAGTTGCGGTAGACGAGGAATTCGGTGTTCGGCCGGACTTTTTGCTCCTGGCCAACATCCAGGACGAGGAAACCCCATTTGCCCTGGACGAAGGAAACATGGCCGCGCACCCCAACGGGCGTGGTGGTCAGGTCCTCAATCCTCAGGTTCAGTCGCTGGATCTCGTTTTGCTTCGCCGTCACTTGCTGGCCCAGGACCTTGTTCTCCTCGGACAACGAGATGATCTTGTCGCGGACTTTTTCGATGCTGGTGAGGTCGCCAAGGCCCGCCGCCGTCAATCCGTCCTGAATCTTCTTCAGCGAACCTTCCGCGGACGCCAATTGCGTCTTGGCCTTATCCAGATCCTGGGTCGTGGTCGCCAACTGTGCTTTCAGGCCGTCGGCTTCCTGGGTCTTTTGGTCGAGCGCGGCTTTCGTGGTCTGAAGGGTGTTGGTGGCCTGGTCCAAGTCGCTCTTCGTCGTCGTCAAATCGGCTTCGGTTTGCTTGAGCGTGCTCTTGGTCTTATTGAGGCTGGCGGTCGTCGTGTTGAGAGAACTATCAAGCTCGGCGATTTTCGCCGCTTGGGTTTTCTTGATCCCGTCAAGCGTATACGCAAGATACAACGACCCGAGGCAGGCGAGAATGACGATGATGGGGGCGATTTTGCCAAGTTTATTCATAGCGCGGTGTCCTCCGTCCAGAGAGTACTCCAACATCCTAGCCAAATTTCAGCTTCTGTGTCAACCACGCCTTCTGTGCGGCCAATTACCCCTCCCAATCGCCCTGTGCATGGCCGATGTGCCGACGACGACTGTGCGAGCGAACCATCCCCGCCAAGTCGCGCAGCGCCGCCTCCAGTTCCGCCTCAAACACTTCTGCTGACGTGGTCTGCGCGCCCATGGCCTCCACCGTCTGGCGCTCCATGTTGTCCGAAGTCACCACCAGAGTATTGGCCTTGTGCTCCGATTGCCCGACCAGACGCTCAATCAGGTCATCGGCCGTCTTGCCGCGTTCTGAAAACAGCACCTCCACCCCGTGTGTCGGCTCCGTTCCCTCAGGCTTGCGTTTCGCCGCGTAACCATCGAACACCAGCGTCACCCGCCGGCGGCCATGGTCCGCATACTGCCGCAGCAATCCCACCAACATCTCGCGCCGCTGCTGAAGCGACAAACCCCGTACCTTGCGCGTGGCAAACCTCGGCCACGCATGCAGCACGCTGTATCCATCCACCAGTATCCAACGATTGCTCATTGATCCGCCCAAGACGATTCACGGTGATACTCGAAACCGCGACAGAAATGAAGCTTTCCCTTGCGTACCACGTGACCTCCGTTGAGCGGGCTTTCCCGTCCCCGTCTCGACTTTTTCCGCCACGAGGACTATGGTTATCACGCTGGAACAACATGAAAACGGTGAAACTACAGGTCGATGGCATGTCGTGCGCGAGCTGCGCCAGGGCGGTGGAGAAATCGCTGTGCGCCGTGCCGGGCGTTGAAAGGGCGTCTGTCAATTTTGTCTCGAAGACCGCCATCATCGACCTGCCGGACGCCGCGGTCAGTGAGCAATCACTCATCGACGCCGTCAAGCGCGCGGGATACAGCGCCCGGCTTCCTGTTCGTGACCGTGACATCGAAGAGGGCCGCGCCGCGCGCCGCGCCTTGATCAAGGTCATCGGCACAGGCGCGCTGCTCTTCGCGGGGTGGCTGTTGGGCGCAACCAGACTCGTGCCGCCGGCTGTCGCCACCACGTTGGTGCTCGTCGCGCTGGTCCTCGCCGCCTATCCGATTTGCCGCCGCGCCATCAAGGCGTTGCTCGCGAAACGGCTGGACGCGGATGTGCTGGTGGCCATCGCCGTCATCGCAGCGGCGTCCGTCGGCGAATTCGTCGCCGCGGGTGAAGTCGCGTTCATCATGTTGCTCGGCGCGCAACTGGAAGAATACACAGTGCGCCGGGCCCGACGCTCCCTCGGCAGCCTGCTTTCGCTGGTGCCGCCCACCGCGCGCGTGCGACGCGAGGGGAAGGAAACGGAAGTCGCCGCCTCGGAATTGCGGGTTGGCGATGTCGTGGTTGTGCGCGCGGGTGAACGCTTCTCCGTGGACGGCGTGGTGCAAAGCGGCATGGCGTCCGTGAACCAGGCGCCCGTGACGGGCGAGAGCATGCCTGTGGACAAGAGCGAAGGCGACGAAGTGTTCGTCGGCACGCTGGCGGAAACGGGGGCATTGATCATCGAGGCAAAGCGCGTCGGCGAAGACACGACGCTCGCACGTATCGCCCAACTGGTCGAACAGGCACAGCAACGCGAAGCGCCGATTCAGCGTACGCTCGACCGCGCAGCGGGCTGGCTTGTGCCCGTAATGCTCTCGCTATCCGCGCTGGTATTCATCTTCACCCATGACACGGCGCGGGCGATCACGGTGTTGATTGTCGCCTGTCCGTGCGCGTTGATTCTGGCCACGCCGACCGCCGTCATGGCCGCGATTGCCCGCGCGGCGCGGGCCGGCGTGCTCATCAAGGGCGGACAATACCTCGAAGCGACGGCGCGGCTGCACACCATCGTGTTCGACAAGACCGGCACGCTCACCCACGGCGAGCCCGAGGTCACGCACGTCAGCCGGTTTGATCAACATAGCGAAGCGGAACTCGTCGGGATCGCGGCGGTCGCCGAAAAGATGAGCGGACACCCCGTGGCCCGCGCCATCCTGCGCAAGGCGGTCGCGTTGGGCCTTACGACGGAAGACCCGTCGAAGTTCCAGGCGCACCACGGTCGCGGTGTCGTCGCGGAACGCAACGGCCAGAAACTCGTCGTCGGCCAGACCGGATTGATGGACGACGAATCCGTGGCCATGAGCGATGCGCTGCAAGTGCACATGGACGAACATCATGACGAAGGACACACGACCATCGTGGTGGCGCACGATGGCGAGGTCTGCGGCACGATCTGCGTGGCCGACACCGTGCGCGAGCGGGCCGATGAAGCGATTCATGAGCTGCGTGGCCTCGGCGTCGAGAAGGTCGTCATGCTCACCGGCGACAACCGGCGCGTGGCCATGCAGATCGCCGGCAAGTTGGGTCTCGATGAAGTGAAGGCCGATGTGTTGCCGGAACAGAAGGCCGAGCACATCGAATCCCTGAAACAGGCGGGACGCAGCGGCGGTGTCGCCATGGTCGGTGACGGCGTGAACGACGCGCCCGCGTTGGCGGTGGCGGACGTCGGTATCGCAATGGGAGTGAGCGGGACCGACGTGGCGCATGAGGCGGCGGACATTGCACTGATGGCTGACGACCTCTCGAAGATCGCGTTCGCCGTCGGCCTGAGCCGTCATACGTTGTGGATCATCAAGCAAGGTCTCATCTTCGCGCTCGCCTACAACATCGTGATGATCACGACCGCCGCCACCGGCCACCTTCACATGATCGGCGGCGCCATCGCCCACCAATTCAGCAGCGTCCTCGTGATTTTGAATGCGATGCGGCTGTTGAGGTATAAGTAACCGGTGTGGTTGTGTTGTGCGCCGGTCTACTGACCACGCACTCAGTTCGATCGCGGGTCCCTCTTCCCCGCGCGAGGAAGGATGTCACGCACCCACGTATTACGCTGCCGGCTTTTCGCGGACGCGGATGATCATTCTCTTCATGCCGGCTTCGTCGCCTTCGCCTTCGCTGATGGCTTCCAGCTCGCGGTCCTTCTCCATGTGCAGGTGGATGACGCGACGGTCGAAGGCGTTGAACGGCCCGATCTTCACGGGGTCGCCCCAGCGGCGGACTCCGTCGGCGGCGGCGGCAACCTTCTTGAGGATGTCGTCGTGCTGGCGTTCGCGGTAGCGTTCGCAATCGACGATCACGCGCGGGGCGTCGGGACTCATGCGCTGCAGGATGCGATTCAACAGGAATTGCAGTTGATGGAGGGTCTGGCCATGTTTGCCGATGAGGCGGCCGGGTTCGACCGTGGCGATGTGCAACAGCGTCGAACCATCCATGGTGACCGCCTCGACTTTGGTCTGGAGGCCGAGGCCGTCCAACATCGTCTGCAAGGCGGCGCGGGGTTCGAGCGGCGGACCGGAGGGAATGGATGCAGCGACCGGGGTTGGTGTTTCAGTTTCCATGCCTGTGCTCCTATGTTTTGGGCGTTCGGCCTACCCTACGCGTGGTAAACCCCGACTCTGTCGGGGTAAAGCTGCGACGCCCGTTGATGCCAAGTTGTGCGCTATCTTACCGAAATTCATTTCACTTTTCCAGCGGAAGTAATGGGCCCGGCCGGGGTGGCGCCCCGCGCCTGGCGCATGCCCAACCATTGTTGGAACAGCGAAAGTACTTGTTGCAGCGTATAATACAGCGTCAAGCCCGCTGCCAATTTGTAGAAGAAAAATAGCATCATCAGCGGCATGAACATCATCATTTTCTGTTGCTGCGGGTCGCCGCCCGTGGGCGTGAGCTTCTGCTGCCAGTACGTCCCGCCAACCATCAAGATCGGCAGCAGATTGATATCGAAACCGGCGAAGGTCGCGATGGTGTCGGGCTGCGCCAGGTCCTTGATCCACAGAAACGACGCGCCGCGCAGCGCAATGGCGTTGATCAGGACGCGGTAAAACGCGATGAGCACCGGCAACTGCACGAGCATCGGCAAACAGCCCGAAAACGGGTTGATCTTGTGCTCCTTGTACAGCTTCATCATTTCCTGGTGCAACCGTTGCTGGTCGTCCTTGTATTTCTCGCGCAGCTTGTTCATCAACGGCTGAAATTTCTGCATGGCCTTCATTGACTGGATGCTCTTGGCCTGGATCGGCCAGAAAATGATCTTTAGCGCAATCGTGACGAGGATGATGGCCACGCCATAGTTCGGGATCAGCCGATAAAAGAAATTCAAGCTGTGCAACAGCGCGATGCCGAACAATCCGGAATACAAGTCGAGGGGCGTCCCGAAGTCCATGAGTTCTTCCTGGTGGCTGCCCAACACCGCCAGTCGGTTATAGTCCTTTGGCCCGGTGTAGAACGTAAACGCGCACGATGTACTGCCGTTCGTGCCCGGCGTCAGGGGTACATCGGCCACGGCCATCAGACCGTGATTGACCGGCCCCGGCGCGGGCGACGTCAAATCCACGGATGCATAGGTCACCGCCGTGACGTTTGTCGTCGGTGACAACACCATCGTGAAATACTGGCTCTTGACCGCAATCCAGCCGACGCGGATCTCCTCCCGCGTTTTGCCCGTCTTCATTCGATCCATGATGCGCGGCAGCGTGCGATTGCGAAACCTCGACGCCCCCTGCCAGTCCACCACCAGATAACTGGGTATTTCCCGAAGCTGCGTCGGCGTCGCCGTGCCGACCACGAGACTCAGCGCGCCGGACGGCGCAAGTGCGGCGGGCACCTGTACGCTGGCGGCCATGACGTACTCATTGCTGAGCGTAACGGTCTTGGTGACGCCGTTGCCGCTGCGCAGCCGAATGGTTTTTTCATCCACGCGTTGGATGGCGAACACGTCGTTGCTTCCCGCGCCCGGCACGCCGACGAGCGACAATGCCGGCACCAAACCTGCGCCGTTCAGGGTCGCGGAACCATGGCCGTTGGCCTTGTGCTGGAGCAACTCGACGGAGCGCACGCCCCCGCCCCAACTGGTGAAATCCACCCGGACGAATTCATTGCTCAGCGTGACGGTCTCTTCGGCAGGACGCGGCTGTTCGGACTCCGCCTTGGTCTCATGCGCCGGCTCGGCGGTCTTCTCCGCCGGCTTCGCTGTTTCCGCCGGCGGCACCGGAGCATTCGTGACAACTCCAACGGGCGGTCGCGGGGCCTTCGGTCTCGGCGGATAAATCGTGTTGATCACCTTCTGCGCCCCGATGAGGGCGAGGAGGCAACCCACCACGACGAGCATGGTTTTCCGGTCCATCATCGCTTGGGCACCGGGTCAAAGCCGCCTTCGGCAAACGGATGGCACCGTGCCAATCGTTTCGCCGTCAGCCATACGCCGCGCATGGGACCAAGTTTCTCGACTGCCTCATGCGCATAGCAGGAACAGGTGGGATAAAATCGACAGCAACCGCCCGCCAGGGGCGGCGCCGGCAACAACATCTTCAGCGGCGACAGATAGCGGTACAGTCGCAGAAGCAATAGAAGTAAACGCTTGATCACGTCTCGTTCAGAACGCCCGCCGCGCGGAACAGTCGCAGTAATTCCGCCTCCACGTCCTGGAGGCGTTTTCCGTTGATGGCGCTGCGGGCAATCATGACAATCAGGTAATTGGTTTTGAGTTTCCGTTTGTTGAGCCGATACGCCTCGCGCAACAGTCGCCGCGCGCGATTCCGCGTCACCGCGCCCCCGATCCGGCGGCTGGTGACCACACCCACGGCGCGTGGCTGCTCCGTCGAATCGTCGACCACATAGAGCACGAAGAGCTTGCCGACGATCTTGCGCCCGTGTTCATACACCCGCCGGAACTGATGACCGTGCTGGAGTCGCTCGCTTTTCGGCAATGTGCTGCTGCCATGCAACCCGGCCTCCGTCAAGCCGCCACCACGGCTTGCCCCCTACACAGAAAGGCGCTTGCGTCCCTTGCGGCGACGCCGACGCAAGGTCGCGCGGCCACTTTTCGTGCGCGTCCGTTTCAAAAACCCGAATCTTCGTTGCCGCCGAATCTTGGACGGCTGGTATGTCCGTTTCATGTGTCTGTCCCGGTAAGGGAACGCGCATCATAGCAGGCGTGACTTGATTGTCAACCGCCGGGCAAAACCGCTGGACGCGAAGGATTTCAACGATGGCGGCGCCCCCGGGCGCTCTTCACGGACGAATGAACATCCGGGCGAACTGCTCGTACACCCGCGCCGACACAGGCCCCGTTTTCCCCGTGCCGATTTGCCGGCCGTCCACCGTCACAACCGGCACCACCACGGCGGTCGTGCTGGTGAGGAACACCTCCGCCGCCGCGTAGAGTTCCGACTTCGTGATCCGCTCTTCGGCGGTTTCAATTCCCGCCGCGCGCGATACCTCCAGGATCTTGTCGCGCGTGACGCCCGGCAAAATGCGCGTGCTCGTCGGCGGCGTGCGCAACCGGCCATCCGTGACAATGAACACGTTGGCTCCCGTCGCTTCGTTCACGGTTTCGTCCTGATCCACGAAAATCGCGTCGTCCGCTCCCGCCTTTTTCGCCGCTTGATACGCGAGCACACTCGGCAACAGCGCGATGCTTTTGACGTCACAACGCGCCCAGCGAAATTCCGGCAGGGTGATGACCGCGATACCGGCTCCGGGCAGCGTCGTCGCCGCCGGTCCGAGCTTGCGCACCGTCATCACAATGGTCGGCTCGACGTTCTTCGGCATCCCCCGGTGACGGGGCGCGCACCCACGGGTGATTTGCAGGTAAACAGTCGCCTCGGCAAACCCGGAGCGTTGAATCCCCTCGCCAATGATGGACTTCAACTGTCCGTCACTCGCCGGGGCCTTCAGTTCGAGGGCCTTGAGGCTGCGGGATAGCCGCGCCAGATGTTCGTCCATCGCGAACGGCTTGCCGCCGTACGTGCGCAGGACTTCGTAGACGCCATCGGCGAATTGAAAGCCGCGGTCCTCCACGCGGACGGTGGCGCGTTCGAGAGGCAGAAACTCTCCATTGACGTATGCGATCTCAGGCATTGGTCGGTCATCCCCCTTGTCGAGAAAAACAACGGGCCGACTATAGGTTTGCGCCCCTCGTCTGTCAACGGCACGGCTCAGGTTGCGCCTCGGAAATCGCGGTTGTGGTGGATTTTCGGATTGAATTCCCACCGAGATTGCCCTACGGTTTGCCGCGGGGGACCTCGACACTATGGGAGGAAATCGCAGAAGTCCGAGACCGGTCTCGGCGACCGCCGCTTTCCTTGTGGCGTTATGTCTATCCGTCGCCGCCCTGAAAGCTTTCGGGGCTGGGGGAACCAATTCCGCACCCGCCGAAAGTGATGCGGCCCTGGCTAGGCATGTTGTTCAATCGTACGAACAACTTCAGGAACAGCAGCAATCCATGTTGCGGGAGATCGAGCAGGCCCGCCAGGATGCCGCCGCCAACGCCCGCGCTCTGGAGCAGGCCCGGCAGGACGCTGAGGCCGCCACGAAGCGCAACAACGAAGAGATGGAAGCGCGCCTGAACCGCATCGAGCAGTCCGTCACGGCGCAGCGCGAACAGGAGATCGACTCGATGCAGAAGGCGCATCGATTCACCCTGATTCTGGTGGGCATTTTTGCCGGCACCGGGTTCTTCGGGATGCTGTTCTTCGCGGTGTTCCTGCTGCGCGTCATGAATCGCCGCACGGAAACCATGATCGCCCAATTTACCGGCCAGATGCTTGGCACCGGTTTCGCGACCCCGGCCCTCGGCGACGGTCGGACGCAAGTGGTCCCCGTCAGTCGCGTGGAACAGTCCACCACGCGTTTCCTCAACACCATCGAGCGGCTGGAGAAACGCATCGACGAACTCGAAGGCACCGCGGAACCGGCACCGGCCGTCGGGGAGCCCGCGTTGAAGAAACCGGTGGAACCACCGCCTGACACCGACGGCCCGCTCCCCGAAATACCGGAATTGAAGGAGTCGGCTGAGTTGGAGACCGCGGTGACGCACGCCAGGAATGAGCGAGCCGAGCGCGACGCCCGCGTCGCTTTGCTGTTGGGGAAAGGCCAGGCGTTACTCAACCTGCAACAGGCGGACACGGCCCTGGCGTGTTTCGACGAAGTGATTGCCCTCGACTCGACGAACGCCGAAGCGTTCGTCAAAAAAGGCATGGCGCTCGAGCGGCTCGGGAAACTCGATGAAGCCATCGATTGCTATGACCGCGCCATCGCGCTGGACGAGTCGATGACGATGGCCTACTTGAGCAAGGGCGGGGTCTTCAATCGGCTGGAACGTTACGGCGAAGCGCTGCAGTGCTACGAGCAGGCGTTACGCGCGCAGCAGAAACCCGGAGTCGCGTAGGCTCACGCGGCTGGGGCGCGGGGCGCGTTCGGCTTCCAGCGCCTTCTTGGCCAACTGGAAATTCGCCCGCATGAGTTCGTGTTTCTCTCCTTCTTTCACGGCCAGTTGGCGTTCCAACTCCGCGATGCGCGCCTCGTAGGCGGCGATCTTCTTTTGCATGCCCTCCTGCGCCTTCGCGATCCGTTCCTCCAGCTCGGCCATGCGCTGGGTGGCTTCGGCTTGCGTGTCGATCAGGTTCTCGCGCTGCGCAAACAGCGCCTGGACGAGCCGGTTCATCATCAGGCGCGCCAGTTGCGGGATCAAGGCCGCTCGCAAGGGGGTCGGGGCAATCTCGACGCGCCCTTTCTCCGGGCGAATCAACTCCAGACCGCCGGCGACGGGCGCGCTGGGGAGCGGGGTCAGTTCGGCTCGCAGGAATTCCGTGATGGAATACGGGGGGACGACGATGCGCTCCGTGCAGTTCGTACAGGAGACCACGGCCCCAATACCATCCTCGCTCACGGCCAGTTTCTGGCCACAATTCAGGCAACGAAACTTGATCACGGTCCCTCCTTGGTGAAACCGTTGCGCTACAATGGCCCGGGCCAGCGCCTGAGTCAATCCAAATTCCGCATTCCGGGCAGAAATTCTTGCGCGACCGGCCCGCCGACGGGTGCGCCCGTTCTTGCAGCGCCGCTGGAATATGATAATACTTGGTGCACCATGGGTTTGGCTATCGAGGATTTCCAACACGAGGTTGCGGGCGCGGTGAAGAACTACGATAAATTCATCGTGTGCGTCGAGAAAACGCCCGATGAATTCCTCAAGAGCTTGCAGTCGCTGATGGGCAAGGCGATCGCGGCGTTTGAGAATCGGGCGCCGGGTTTGCGTCACGGCATTGCGCTGGATCGTCAGGTGACCATCATGCTCAGCGAGAATGCCGATGCTCGCCCGCTGTGCGGCATTTACTTCAACCTGCACTCCCCCTTCCGCAAGAAATCCGGCTAGGGCCGCTGTCTCATCCAAACGTCACAAAACCCCGCCGCATCAAGTCCAGCAGGCAGGTGTACGCGTCGAAATCCGTCCCCGGAAAATTATCGATGACCGTCTCCAGGACGTTGTGGTCCAACACGAGCTGGAACAATTGGATCTCTTCGGTGGCCAAGTCACGCAGGTTGCCGGGAAGCGGTTCCGCCGCGTGTAACCGTGCGCCGTGCCGCGGCAACTTTGGTTCCAGGATTCGAATCTCGTCCAATTGCCGCACCGCCTCCAAAACCAGCGACGTCGTCGATTCGGTGATTTCCTCCGCCACGACATGTTCACCGAGCGGCTTCAGGTCGAACGCGCCCTCCGTCCACGCAAACATGCGGTAGAATGCCTTCCGCGGTTTCACGATGGGATTGGCTTCGACTTCGGCGTGGTACACCTGGCCCTCGCGGAGGTAGATCTTGCCAATGCCCTGGGTGGAACGAATGGTCAAGACGCCGCTCTTGCGCGAACTGTCAAACAGCTGCAACAGGTCGGGCAACGGCATCTCGCTGATGGAACCGGAGATGAGTGGCGAAACGGCAGGAGTCGGGCTGCTGGCGGCTTGGGCGCTCGAGGCGGCGGGATGCGGCGACCGCGGCTTCGCGTCGCCGAGGGACACCAGTTTGATCGTCGCCGCGCCAATGGCAATCTGGTCGCCCTCCTTCAACTCGACGCTGCGAATGCGGGTTCCGTTGACGAACGTGCCATTCCTCGATGCGAGGTCTTCAATCAGCACCTGGCCCTGGTGCGTGGAGATCTTCGCGTGCTTGCGCGAAACCTTTTCGTCAAGCAACAACAGGTCCACATCGCTGACGCGCCCGATCACGATGTTCAAATCCGGCGGCAGCGGGAATTCCCGGCCCTGATCCTTGCCCGCAACGAAACGGAGGACGTATTGCAGCATTCGTTCCTGTCGTGTTCTGTCCTGCGGTTGTCCGCTGCGAAACTTTACCGACGCCCGCCAAGCGGGTCAAGCTACTGTGCCTGTCGCCGCCGCGCCAGGAACATCGTGACCGTGAGCAACGCCGCCGCAATCGACCCTTCCCCGAGCCAGAGCAGCACCGTCGGCGCCGGGGTTTGACGCAGCACCACGGTCCAGATTTGCAGCCCGAACGCCACACACATCGTCGCCGAAGTCACGGCTCCGCGTGCGGCAAACACCGCCCCGCGTCGCGCGTCCTCAACCTGGGTCTGCAGCTTCGCATCGATGTAAATCAACACGGTTGCCGCCACGGCGCCGAGCACAACCACGACCGGCGCGGCCAGCCAGGCGTTGGTGATCAAGCTCAGGCATATCAACGCGCCCGCCGCCAGGAGTAACTGCACGAACGGAAGCCAGTCGGAGCGCGTCCAGGGTTTGCCGTGGCCCAGCAGACCAATCCCGGCGCCCGCGCCGATTCCTCCAGCCGCGACCAGATAGCCGACGCCAGCGGTTTGCAGTCCGAGCGTTTTCATCGCGTAACCGACGAAGACCACCACTAAAATGCCCAGCAGAAAGGCAAACACCCCGGACAAGATTACCAGCGGCATTGCGGACGGGTGTTCCCACAAATAAATCATGCCGATCCTGAATTCGCCCCAGCCGCTTTTCTTGATTCCGGTCATGGTTGTTGCGCTCGCATGCGGGTCCACCCGAATGCGCCATAAGAATATTATGCTCACCATGTACATCACCGCGTTTGCCGACACGGCCCAGGTGACCCCAATCCGCTCGGCCACAAACCCGCCCACGGCGCTGCCGCCGATCGTCGCAATCGCCAGACTGGCGGCAAACAGCGCGTTGGCCTTCACCAAGAACCCGGGCTCAACCAGGTTGGGCAGCAACGCCGACCGTGCCGGCAGGTAAAACGTCGCGATGGCGCCGATCACACCCACGGCGATATAAACTGCCAGCAGGCTGCGTTGCTCGATGCGCCCTGTGATCAACGGCAGCAGCCACACCACGACACCGGCCACGAGCACCGCCCGAATACCGTCACTGATGATCAGTACGCCGCGCCGCTGCCACCGGTCGAGCCACGCGATGGCAAACGGACCCAACACCATTCCCGGTACAGCCAGCGCGAAGGAGAACTTGGCGGTCTCCACCCGCACGTCGTACCCGTGTGTGCGGAATACTTCGAGCAAACCCATTTGCATCGACGCGCCCCCCAAGGCCAGCATGATTTGCGAGATCCACAACCTTCGAAAGCCGGCGTTCTTGAACAAGGGGACCACCTAGACGCGCTCCTTGACGAACGTTTCCATATCCTCGGGCAACGGCGCATGAAACCCGATGGTCGCGCGCGTGCGCGGGTGACGAAAGGCGGTGTGTTCAGCATGCAACGCGTGGCGCGGCAACAACAGTTTGTCCAACATCTCGTCCGTCACACCTTTCTCAATGAACTGCAGATACAACGTCTCATCCGGCCCATAAATTTTGTCGCCCACAATCGGATGACCGAGCCACGCCATGTGCACGCGCAACTGATGCGCCCGACCCGTGCGGGGCGTGAGCCTGACCACGGTGAACCCGCGCAGCCGTTTCTCGACCGCGAACTCCGTCACGCTCGGCTTGCCGGCGGCGCTGTCCACCACCCGCTTCGCGTACACGACCGATGTCCGGCTCACCCCAATCGGCTGATCGACCACGCCGCGTTCCTGCTTAAACTCGCCCCAACAAATCGCCACGTACTGCTTTTCGATTTCCCGGCGCAACACGGCTTTGCCCAGCGTCTTCGCCGCACGCTCGTTCTTCGCGACCACCACCAGTCCGCTCGTCTCACGGTCGAGACGGTTGATCATTCGCGGGGTTTCCACGCCGTGTTCCCGCAGCCATTCCGCCAACGACCCATACTCGGCCCGTTGCGCCGAATGACAAACCATGCCGCCCGGTTTGTCCACCACCAGCAAGTCGTCGTCTTCGAAGATGACCTGCGGCGCGGCATGGGTGACCAGATGCACGGTTCATGTTATCTTTTGCACCGAGCCGCTGGCAATGAAAAGCTCCGTCCCCGCCGGCGATCATCTCTCCGCATTTCAACCCTGTTTTGCCGTTAGCTGCGCTTTGCAGCGGCCGCCTGCTTGTCGAGATAGGCTTTGACGGTGCGGCGGTCCAGATGGGTCAGGCGCGCAACCTCTTCATACGTGCCATGGCGGTCGTACAACAATTGGCAATACCCCGACAGCAACGCGTCCGCATCCAACGACCCGCGTTCGATTCCCGCCACCAATTGTGAGTGCACATCGGTCGCGACAGGCTTGTGATCGCCTGCATAGTGTTTCGTGAGCAGAATGCGGCGAACCGCCTGCTCGAGTTCGCGCACGTTGCCGGGCCACGGATAGGCTCTTCCGAGCGAGTTATTGATGACCGCGTGCACAAGTTCGACCGCTTCGGGCGAACGCTCACCGGCCAATCGTAGAACCAAGTGGTCGATCAAATCGTCGAGTTCCCGCAGGTCTTCCGCGATGCGTTGGCGCAGTGGCGGTACGGTGATGACGTCGGAACAGAGGCGGTAGTAGAAGTCGTCGCGAAACTGACCGGTCGCCCGCAGCTCGTCGAGAGGTTTGTTGGTGGCGGCGATGACGCGTCCGCGGAAGCGAAGCTTCTCGTGGCTGCCGACGGGAGAGAACGTGCGTTCCTGCAGTACTTGCAGGAGTTTTATTTGCACGGGAATCGCCGCGTCGCCGATCTCGTCGAGAAAAATGGCCCCGTGGGGGCTGCATCGAGCGAACACTCCCTGATGTTCGTCGACGGCGCCGGTGAATGCGCCTTTCTTGTGACCGAATAGCTCGGATTCGATCAGCGTCTCGGGGAACTGCGAGAGGTTCATGGAAACGAAGTTGCGCATGAAGCTTTCCGCGAAACAATCTCTCTTCTCGTCGAACGGGATGAATCCGGAGCGTCCGATGGCGGCCGCGGCGGTGCCTTTGCCGGTGCCGGTCTCGCCCAGTAACATCGTGGAAAAATCTTCCATGCGGTTCCAGAGGTGTTTCTCATACCAGCGAATATCATGCGTGAAGACATTGTTCCAGAGATGGAGCCGCAATTGTTTCATGCAGGGACTCGTTCCAATGAGCCCGTGGTCGATGAAGTAGTAGGCGCGGCGTATCTGGTAGAAGATCGCGAAGTATCGCCTCGCTTCCGCTGAATCGAAGCCCCGTCGGGCAAACAGTGCCAGCACCTTGCCAGCAAATGAAACCGGCGCAGACCGTTCGCCGGCGGCAATCTGGTTCACAATGAGTTCGTCGAATGCCGACAGGAAGCGGTGGTAGATCTCGTAGAGGAACGCGTATTGCAGGAGTTCCCGATCTTCACCCGCGATCTGTTTGAGGGTCGTCACGCCCGCCACGTGCAGTTTGTGCAACTGATCGTTCCAGCGTTCGATCGTTAGCTTGATCTGTTCCGGGTAGGGGACAGACGCGTCACTCCCGGCGATTTTCCGTTGCTGCGCTTCGTATTCGTCGCTGAAGGGATTGATGTACGAAGCCCGGGAAACCAACTGTAAGAATTCACGACTGGAAGATGGCAGACTATTGGTTGCCATACACTAAATGTATGTCGATATACATAAATAGTCCATTGTAAATACAGATCTATCATCGCGGCTCTGTGGAATGCGCTGTGTTTCAGATGGTTACAGCCAAGCCGATTTGTTGGCACAACACACGCGTAGGGAGTTTGGCGGAGGCAAGCAGAACATGAAAACCAAAATGCTCGAACGAGTTCCCAGTTGCGCGGCCCTGATCGCAGCCGTTGCTGTGATCGCGCTTCCCCTCATGACTGATCCGCTGGGACAGCGTGAACGGCTTGTCGATCCGTGCACCTGCCTCATGACGCTGACTCTCGTTGGCGTGGCCATGCTGCTGTGGCCGATCGGCGAGTCGACGAAATCAATACACAGCTAGAAGGAGGAGTTTTATGAAGAGAACAGCGGGCATGATCATACATGAGAGAACACATGCGCGGTGCGACGCAATGATTCAAACGCTGAGAGAATCATGAAAATCCTTCTCGTATTGCCGGCGGCTGAATCGGTACGGGTCACACAGGAGCGGCCCGCGGTGACGAAGCGGGCCATGCTCCGGTTCAGCATCCTGCCGTTGACCACAGTGGCGGCGTTGACGCCCCGCGAACATCCGGTGCGAATTGTGGATGAAAACGTTGAGGCGCTGGACTTCAATGCGGATGTGGATGTGGTGGGCGTGACATTCATGACCGCACTGGCGCCACGCGCGTATGAGATCGCGCGAGAATTTCAAGCCCGGGGGAAGGTTGTGGTGGCGGGCGGTTATCACGCGACCCTTTGTACGCAGGATGTGATGCCACATTTCGATGCGGTTGTTGTCGGTGATGCGGAAGGCGCGTGGCCGCAGGTGCTGCGGGATATTGAAGCAGGTTGCCTCGAGAGAGCGTATCGCCAGACGAACCAGTCGGCGGAGTTGCGCCCGCCGGTTCCGCGGCGTGATTTGCTGGCATCGAACGCGAAGCATTACGTCACGTTGCACGCGGTACAAACCGGACGAGGGTGTCCTCACGGATGCCGGTACTGCTCGATCACGACTTTTCATCAGCGCAAGCATCGGCAGCGTCCGCTGGCGGATGTGTTGGCCGAGTTGCGGGGGATCCCGCGCAACTTCATGTTCGTGGATGACAACATCATCTCGGATCGACGATACGCGCTGGAATTGTTTGGAGCGATGACCCCGTTACGCAAACGCTGGGTGAGCCAGTGCTCGATTGAAATCGCGGACGACCCGGAGCTGCTACGGATGGCGTACAAGGCGGGCTGCCGCGGCTTGTTTATCGGGATCGAATCAATGAATGCGGACAACCTGGCGGCGATGGGCAAGGCATTCAATAACAGCGCGCAGTACCGCGACCGGCTCGCCCGAATCCGCCGGGCAGGGATTGGCATCATTGCGGGCATCATCGTCGGTATGGACAAAGACACCGTCGGTGTTTTCGAGCGCACGTTAGAATTTTTGGATCGGACACGGATTGATTCACTACAACTGAATATCCTGACGCCCCTGCCCGGCACGCCGCTCTTCGTCGACATGGAACATAGCGGTCGTGTGGCTGATCATAATTGGAGCCATTACGATTTCCGCCACGTGGTATTTCGTCCTGCCAACATGACCGCACAAGAGTTGCAGGACGGCGCCGATTGGTTGTACGCGCAGTTTTATCGGCTGGATCGCATTTTGTTGCGGTTCTGGCGGGGCGTTTTCGCCATTGGTTGGATGCCGGCCTTTCTCAGCTTAAAGCTGAACTTCACCTATCGCTATGACAACCAGCGAGAAGGTATTGTTGGGCGGAACCCGGCCCGCGCAGCAACACAGGACAGTCCCATCCTGACGGCGCTACATCTGGCCGGGCTAAGCCGGATCAGAGTATGAGCAGGACCGTATCGATTGGCTTGTTGGTTGCGCTGGCGGTCGTGGCCGTGACCGCAGTGTTTTCGTTTCCGCGAATAGCGCAAAACCCGGCCTTTAACCACTACGCGGATGAGCGTTCGTGGCTGGGCATTCCGTACACCTTGGATGTGTTGTCCAATGCTCCGTTTGTCGTCGCGGGCTCCATCGGATTACTTCGACTGAGAAGATGCAGTTCACCGTTGGCCGATAAACCGTTGCGGATGTGGGCGATTCTTTTTGCCGGAATCATACTCACCGGGTTCGGATCGGCGTATTATCACTGGAGACCGGACAACGAGACGTTGGTGTGGGATCGATTACCCATGACGGTCGTATTCACATCATTCTCCGCGAGTATGATTGCCGAGCGGATCGACGCGCGAGCCGGGCGCTGGCTGTTTGGACCGCTCTTGGTCCTCGGACTTGGCAGTGTCCTGTTCTGGCATTGGGGAGAACGGCACGGCGTGGGAGATTTGCGATTATACGGCCTGGTTCAGTTCTTCCCGATGGCGGCAGTTCCCGTAATGGCCATGCTGTTCCCACCGGTGTACACGCGAAATCGTGACCTGTGGATTGTTTTCAGCTGGTACACACTGGCCATCCTGTTTCAACTTACCGATGCTCCCGTGTACGGCCTGCTCCGCTTTGTCAGCGGTCACACATTGAAACACCTGTGCGCCGCCATCGCGGCGTGGCGGATTGCACAAATGTTTACACGTCCAATGGCGACGAATTCACCGGAGCCCGTCAACGAACTCCATGCGCCCGCAATTGTTCGTTAAGGAATTCAGATCATCCAAGGGGTCCGTCGTTGACTACTGACGTATTCGGGTTTGCAAAGCGCTCAATCCGCACAATGGCATATTTCCGGTCGTCGTCCCCCTGTCCGCCATAGCTTCAGCGAAGGCGTGAAAAGAAAAGCTTCCAAACCTTCCAAACGTTGGGCCGACGGCAAACATTCGGCGCGTTTGCTCTATCGGGCGTTCGCCCGATAGGGCGTCTCGTGCAGCCAGTGCTGCACTCGGCTCCGTCCGACTCGGTTGCACTCGCTCGCGCCCGCTCGGCTCGCCCTTCGGGCCACCTTCGGTGTTGCGTCTCCCCCCGTCACCACGGGGTTCGGCTCCCCAAAGTACGCAACAGGAACGGATTAGGAATACGAAAGAAAAGCTTCCAAACCTTCCAAAGGGATTTATATACAATGTTACACTACGGGGAGTCCGTAGGTGCGTCCACTGCCCGCTATGCGGCCTAGTAAAACGCTGGATTTCAGGGGAAGAGCGACATGATGGATTTTACGAACAGCCAGATCAAAGCCCCAATCAGGCTGAAAATGAAGGAAGCCGTGAAAAACACACCGATCAGGCGCATGGCATTCAGAAGCGAAATATCCACGCCCTTGACGATGATCTCGGATGGCCCCGATTGCGGAGCCAATGGAGTAGTCAGCGCGCGGTGCATCTTGACCGACCTTGGAATCACTACCGGCCTCGGAATCATTATCTCCGTTCTGCACTTCGGACATTCAAACAACTGGTCATACGCGGAATCCTCCATTTCAAGCGTCGCCTCGCAGGTCGGGCACTTCTCGATATTGGCCATCGTGGCTCTCCTTGGTGTTTAGGGCTTGTCGATAGTCGCCCCCGACTGGGGGTGGCTAGTTGAGGTCACCAAATCAGGGAAAATGGCTCCGGGAGAAGGAGGCATGGCGGTTGGCTGGTTCGTGGCGGATGGTTGCGGAGTGGGCAATTGCCTGGCTGTTGGTGTGGGTTGTGATTCTGATCGTATTTGTTGCGGGAGCCTATTTAATGAAACATTTAGGTGGGAATTGAGATACACCCCGAAAAGCGTACTGGCACACCCGATTATCGCCCCAGTCACGGCTCCAATGATTACGTTATACCGCATCCCTTTTATCTGGGCTGCTGTAAGGCGGCAGCTCCACTCATGCTCTGCCAAAATAGATTGGGGGCTGTCTTTTTCTTGCTTTACTTGCCAATCGGCAAGTTCCTTGTCAGTTAGTCGTGAAAGGCTACGCCGATCCAGTTCGTCAAACTCCTTTTTTGTTTGCTCTCTTCTCATGTGGCTGGTCAGCAAGGTAAGAATGTCGCGAGGGGCCATATTTAGTTGCTATGCGAATCCAGCCTAAAAACCAAGTAAAAACCACCAAAAATGACTGAAAAATAGTTCAATTTAGTACTAGACTACACTACGGATTTAGTGTAATATACTACCAGAATGAAAACGATATTTGAGTTCAATACGTTGACCGAGTTCACGGATTATTTCCGTGATGAAAAGACCTGCGTCGAGCACTTTACCGCCGCGCGATTCCGCCACGGTGAGTATTGCCCGCACTGCCATCACGGCAAGATTTACAAGTGCTCCAACGGCAAGCGGTATCACTGCGCCAAATGCAAACAGGATTTCACCATCCGTACCAAGACGGTGTTCGGCGAGAGCAAGTTACCGCTCCGCAAGTGGTACATGGCGATCTACCTGCTGTCCAACACCAGCAAAGGGATTTCCTCGGTGCAACTCGCCAAGCACGTCGGGGTGACGCAAAAGACAGCATGGTTCATAGACCATCGGCTCCGCAAAGCTATGAAGGATAACAAAGGCCAATTATTCGGCACGGTGGAAGTCGATGAGACGTATGTTGGCGGTTTGGCGAAAGCGATGCACAAAGACAAGCGGGCCAAGCAGGGAACGGGCGGAGTCGGCAAGGCGGTGGTCATGGGCATGTTGGAACGGCAAGGCCGCGTGAGAGCCGGTTGCATCACCGCCGCAGACGGCCAGACGCTACAGGGGCAAATCCGAAAACACGTAGAACCCGGCAGCGAAGTGTTCACTGATGCGTGGAGAGGCTACAACGGACTGCATTCTCACTACGCGCATGAGATGATTGACCACGCCGTGTGTTTCGGAAAAGGAAAACTCCACACGAACGGCATCGAAAGTTTCTGGGCCTTGTTTAAACGCGGGTATCACGGCGTCTATCACCAGATGAGCCGAAAGCATTTGCAGCGGTACATCGACGAGTTCGTGTTCCGCTTCAACCGCCGTCCGCAGTTGATGGCCGATGTGTTTGCGGATATGGTCGCACGAGTAACCGAGAGCAGCCAACTGCCGTATAAGGAGCTAATCGCATGAGCAGACCGCAGAAGATGCACAAGCCGATCAAGGGCAGCTTCACTCAAATCATCAACGCCGTGGCCGATGGCAAGGGCGTGAAAACTCAGGCGAAAGACAGGGCGCTTCGGAAAAACCCCGCGCAGGCGTCCGAACCGACCAACTCCAAGGAGTCCAAGAAATGAAGTCCGTAACCATGCCGCCAATGATTGGGGTCGTATTTATTCTAGTGGACGGTCAAGAGCCTCAGTCAGTGTTTTCTGAATCAATGCGCACTCTTGAACAGTGTCTGCGACAGCGAGCACAAGCCAACCGGAAGGCGGCTCGTCGCGGACTGCCAAAAAATACTTCATATTCTCTCGCACCAGATGGTCGATGGGTTCGATCCTCCACTCGTGCGTCTGCTCGTTCCACAAAAGCACGGTCAACCTAAGCAAGTCACCGGGTTTCATGGCCCTCAATTACTCAATAGCGCGGGAACCAGCAAGTGTAACATTGTATATAAATCCCCTTCCAAACCTTCCAAAGTACACTAACGGGTTGTCAGGGAATGTGGGAAGATTGCGTTATGACAGAGAGATATAAAAGGGCGGTGTTGGGAAGCCTTGAAATCGAGGTTGGCAGGGGAGCCTCTCTATAAGGAAGAGTGTTTTTACCAAACGAACCCAACTGAAAAACGCGCAACTAATTCACCATGAAATTGTTAGGTAAAACGAGAGTTGGGTTCGTTATGCAAAAAAGAACCTAAAAATGGGGGAAAAAGTACCAAAACACCGCTCCGGAAGGGCTGTTTTATGCACAAACGAACCCAAAATCCGGGTGAAGTAGGGCCGGGAAGATTGAAAGATGTGGTCCTGATTCCCAAATGCTATGAATTAATGGCGAACGTTGTTTATGCGCAGCACAGGTTTGATGGTGCTTCCGCGTTTGGCGTCGGCAATGGCTCGGTTGATCTGGCGAAATGGATAGTACTTCACCAGCCTGTCAAAAGGAAACGCCCCCCGCTGATACAACCGGATCAGCATCGGAATGAATTTCTGGGGCACCGCATCGCCCTGGATGACACTGAGGACCTTGCGGCCGCCCGGCAGGTGGCCCGGTCCGCTCCCGCCAGTAAGCAGAGCCACTTTTCCGCGTGGATTGAGCAGGCTGATGGCCCAATCGTGCATTTGCGCGTCACCGGTGCTCTCAACCACAGAATCAACACCTCCGCCTGTTATGGCCGAAATACTTTGTGTGAGATCCGCGAGACGGTTGTTGATGGCGTGAGTGGCGCCCAACTGCATGGCCAGTTTGAGCCGGCGAGGCTTGATGTCCACGGCGATGATGGTTCGGGCACCGACGATCCGCGCGGCCATTACCGCCGCCAGTCCAACGGCTCCCGTGCCAAACACCGCAAGGCTCGACCCGCGCTTTGCTGCCAAGGAATTCATCACCGTTCCCGCACCTGTCTGGATGCCACAACCGAGGGGCGCCAGCAGTTCCAGCGGAAGCGTTTTGGGAACCTTTACCAGGTTGCGTGTGGTCGCCACCGCGTGAGTGGCGAAGGAGGATTGGCCAAAGAAATGCCCGCGCACACCGCTGCCTTGGAGCGCGTTGCTTCCATCCAAGCGTGCAAAACCGAAGTTCGCCTCATAAAACCGTTCGCAATCCGCCGGGTGGCCTCTTCTGCATGGGCGGCATTGGCCGCAGGACTGATAGGAGAGCACGACATGATCTCCTGTCTTCACGCCTCTTACAGATTTGCCGACTCGCTCCACCACCCCGGCGCCTTCATGGCCCAGCACGACCGGCCCGGTGGCGCCGGACTCGCAGAAATCAATGTCAGTATGGCAGATGCCGCTGGCTGCCAAGCGCACCAGCACTTCGTCTTCGCGCGGACCTTCCAGTTCCAGGCTTTCGATCTTGAGAGGGAGGCCCGCCTCGCGCAGCACAGCGGCGTGGATCCGGACCGACTGTCTCCTGTCTTCTCTCTTCATCCGCCCTTGCTACAACACCCCGGCCCGTTCCAGAATCGACTGCATCACCTTGGGCGCGGACAGCCGGTCCTCGGCGAGCTTCCGGGCCGCGGCGCTGTGCCCGGCATAATCCGCGTTGATCGACTCAATCCCGCGCACGGCTTCCTCCAGCGTGGCGAAGGTGACCAACCCTTTGCCGGTCGGCAGATGCCTGCCGATTCCCGTGTCCTGCACGAGCGCGGGTCGCCCGGAGGCGAGATAACACACCGTCCGGTCGCTGAGCCATCCGCTCCGCGTCTTCACGTAGCCATGCTTGGCGACGCTGAACTCGGCGCGCGACCGTTGAATGTAGGAACGAAATCCGTCGCGTCCACCCGCAACCTCATGCGGGTTCGCCAGCCGCCAGTTGTTCCCGCGCAAGGTCGCGATGTCGGTGGTCTCGAATTCGTGGATAAGCAGCGCCAGTTCGATGGGCTGGGCTGTCTTCCGGGGCAACTCGGCGAACCTCAAAAACTCGTCGCTCTTCGGCCCGTACATCTCGTCGTTCCACACCGCGTACTGGCCGCGCCACTGGCCGATCGTGGTGAAATTCGACGCGTCCGCGTCCGTCTGCGCGGGCCAGTACTCCAAGGCCACCGGTGGCGTGAACGTCTGCCAGTTGATTCCGCGCAACGGAATGGTGAAATCGGGCTGGCCAATATTCAGACCAACGGTGAAGAACAGGTTGTGCCTGGCAAAATCCATGTCCCATTCGTGCGCCCAGATTTGCGCGAAGCCGGGGTCGAGGTCAAAGTACGCGCGGCGTTTGGCGCGGCCCAACAATTCGTCGTCCTTGAGCGCGCCGCAAAGATTGACCAGCAGCGCACAGTCGCCGCAGAGCGAACGCAGGTGGCGCTCCTTCATGCCGAGGAATTCGCGGTTGTCGTAAATCACGGCCCAGTGATCGCCCAACCCGAATTGTTCGCACTGCGTGCGGAAATCCTCCACCATCACTTCCGGCGACCGGTTCGCGGTCTTCTTCGGCGGACCCAGAACGTCCAGCCAGAACACCTCGAAACCGAGCGCCCGCAGGCCGGCGAGGTAATGCAGGTTGAGCCACTGCATCCCGCCGCCTTCGGCGTAACCCGCTCCCCACGTGCTGGTGACGATGATCTTGTCCATCAATCAATCAACCTGCGTCTGCGCGCCGAACTGCAGTTCGCACACCCGGGCGTAGTGTCCGCCGCGCGCCGCCAATTCATCGTGTCGTCCGCGCTCGACGATCTGTCCGTCATGCATGACCAGCAACAAATCCGCCTGTCGCACCGTCGACAACCGATGCGCCACCACAAATACCGTGTGCCCCTTCCGCAGGCGTTCCAAGGAACGGAGCACCGCCGCCTCCGTCTCCGAGTCGAGCGCGGCGGTCGGTTCGTCCAGGATCAAAACCGGCGAGCCCTTCAGGAACGCCCGTGCCAACGCGAGTCGTTGGCGTTGACCGCCCGAAAGCGTGACGCCGCGCTCGCCAATCGGCGTCTCATAGCCCTGTGGCATTGCGCGGATGAACTCGTCGGCTTCGGCCTCGCGGGCCGCCTCCACGATCTCGTCCAGTGTCGCCTCGGGCCGGCCGTACGCGATATTGTCGCGGACCGCCGTCGAGAACAGCACCGGCTCCTGCGGCACAATCCCAATCTGGCGGCGCAACGAGCGATACTGAAACTCGCGGATGTCATGTCCGTCGAACAGCACGCGGCCCTTCTGGGGATCATAGAAGCGGAGCAACAAGCTGAGCAACGTGGACTTTCCCACGCCGCTCGGCCCGACCAGCGCCACCATCTGCCCCGGCCGCGCCTCGAAATCGATGCCCTTCAACACGGGCCGGTCCGGATCGTACCCGAACCACACGTTCTCGAATCGCACCACGCCGTCGCAGCGAATCAACGGACGGGCCTCCGGCGTGTCGCGGATCGTCGGTTTGGTTTCGAGAATCTCGACAACCCGGCGGAACGGCGTCAGGGCGCCCTGGATCGCCGTGGCGATGCCGCTGACCGTGCTCATCGGGCCGTACAACATCCCGACGTAGCTGATGAACACCAGCAATTCACCAATGCTGAGCCGACCCGCCAGCACGCGCTGGCCGCCAATCCAAATCATCGCCACCGTGCCCACCGCCGTGATCAGCCCGACCACAAACGACGACATCACCTGCACCTTCGTCATGCGCACGTTGGCGTCCACGCTCTGCGCCGCCCCCGCGCCGAACCGGCGCACCTCGTCCTCTTCGCGCGCAAACGCCTGAATGGTGCGAATGGACGACAGCGATTCCTGGATCATCGCGCTGACCTTGCTTTCGCGCGTGTGATACTCGACGGAGACGTCGGTAATCAGGCGGTTGTAACGTTTGATGATCAACGCCAGCGGGGGCGCGACCGCCAGCGCCAGCAGCGTCAGCACGACGTCGAACCGCAGCATGATGATCGTCATCCCGAGCAGTGTCGCCACCGAAGCGACCAGCGGGATCAGGCCGCCATTGAAAATCGTTTGGATCGATTGGGTGTCCCATGTGACCCGGTAGATGGAGTCACCCACGGCGCGGCTGTCGTGGAACACCAGGCTCAGCTTTTGCAGATGCTCATAGACGCGGAACCGGAGTTCCTGCGTCATGCGCAGCCCCGCGCGCACGAGATGGGTCGTGCCCCACGCGCTCAACCCGCCCCGCAACACGTGGATTGCCAGCAATGCGACACATACGACCACCAACGCCGCGGCTTTGTTGTCGGCAACCGTCGCCAGCCACGCCGGCATCGGTGCCGAGCCGAGAATGCTGTCGACGATTACCTTCATCGGCCACGGCTGGAGCAGGCTGGCAGCGATGCTGAGCAACGTCAGCACCAGCCCTCCCATTGCGGCCCGCTGCTGCCCGCGTATCAGCGACCAGGCGTGCGGCCAGAGTTTGGGCGATTCGTTCATTCCGTTCCCACCGCTTCGGCAATGTTGTCAAATCCGTCCCGCGCCAGCAACCGCAGCAGTCCGCGATTGATGTTGCGCGTGATGGCGGGGCCTTCGTAGACTATTCCCGTCCAGATTTCAATCAGGCTGGCACCCGCGCGGATCTTTTCGTACGCGTCTTCCGCCGTGAAAATGCCGCCCACGCCGATGACCGGCATCCGACCCTTCGTTTGACGACGAATGTGCCGGATGCATTCAGTGGCCCGCGCCCGCAACGGCGCGCCGCTCAATCCGCCCTCGAGCGGCGGCGGATGATCGACGGTCGTATTCGTAGCGACGATGCCCGACAACCCGTGCTTCTGCGCCAACGCCACGACGTCGTCGATTTGGTCGAAGGTCAGGTCAGGGGCGATTTTCAGCAAGATCGGAAGCTCCTCGTGAACCTGTGCCAGCAGGGCATCCAGCATTTCCTTGTCCTGCAACTTTCGCAAACCGGGCGTGTTCGGAGAACTGACGTTGAGGACGAAGAAATCCGCGCGGTCGCGGAGCGCGCGGATCGTGTCCGCGTAGCTTTCGCCGGCGCGGGCCAGTTCCACATCGCGATTCTTGCCGACGTTGACGCCGATGGGAATGCGGTGCGGGGGCGGCGGGATGCGGGCGGAAATTGCCTCGGCGCCATCGTTGTTGAACCCCATGCGGTTGATGAGCGCGCGTTGGTCTATCTGGCGAAAGAGTCGCGGGGGTTCGGTGCCGGGTTGCGCGCGCGCGGTCACGCTGCCGATCTCGACAAACCCCAGCCCGAGCGCCGGCCACAATTCCAGCCCGAGCGCGTTCTTGTCGTAGCCGGCGGCGAGACCGACGGGATTGGCGAATTCGATTTCGAAAACCGTCTGGCGGAGCCGGCGGTCTTCGACGGCGAACATCGTCTCGACAGCGTCGCGCGCGACGCGGCAACGGCCCAGCGTGCCGGCGAGGTTCAATGCCCGCTCGTGGGCCGCTTCCGGGTCGGCCTGAAAAAGCCACGGACGAACCAGCGCCTTGTAGACCATGGCGCTACCATGGCAAATTGCCCGGGCGCTTGCTATATTTTAATATCCGTGCCATGTTGATGAGGAAGCCTCGATCCATGAAGCCCGATGTTCGAAAACATGTCGAGTACGCGTCCGGTTACCTGGATTTGGGGATGTACGACGACGCCGTGCAGGAAGCCGACATCGCCTTGGCCCTCTCTCCCAACCTCTCGCCAGCCATCGCCATCAAATCCGCCGCGCTCTGGCAGGCCAATCGGTTGAGCGAAGCCGAACCGTTCGTCGCCCAGTTGGCCGAACTTAACCCGCGCGATGCCGGCATTTGGATCAACCTCGCCTACATCCGCCGGCGCACCCAGTCGCTGGATGCCGCGGTCGATACGCTCCAGCGCGCCTTCGAAGTGAACCCGCAGGATGCGCTGGCGCATTACAACATGGCCTGCTACCGCGCCGTGCAACACCGCCCGGACGAGGCCATCGAGCTGTTGAAGAACGCCTTGCACCTCGACCCCAAACTACGGGTCCTGGCCAAGGTCGAGCCTGACTTCGCCGATTTGCGCGGCACCTCCGCGTTCCAACAATTGCTCACCCGCCGGTCATGCTGACCGCGACCGCCCCGCCGTTGTAATTCTTGCCGCAGGCCGTGTTTCATCTTGTCACGCCCCGTGGTTTCTGCGACTCTTATCCCAGCGAGTTTGGGCGGCGGGCGTCGTGTGCCCGCCAAAATCAGGAGGTAACTTGGAGGGAAATCTTATGGACAACAACACAACTCCGCAGTCAGTCATTTCCAAGGATGTCGAAATCACCGGCACGATCAAAAGCTCCGGCTCCATCCGCGTCGACGGCAAACTGGATGGCGAATTGCATTCCACCGGCGACGCCGTCATCGGGCCGTCCGCGCAGATCAAGGGCAACATCGTGGTCAACTCGGCGACCATCGAGGGCGGGGTGCAGGGCAATGTCACGGCCAAGGACCGCATCGAGATGAAATCGACGGCGCGCGTCACCGGCGACATCCGCGCCAAACGCTTGAGCGTCGAGGACGGCGTAACCTTCATCGGTCGCTCGGAAGTCAATCCGTCGGGTTCACCCATCAGCGGCGTGGCGCCCGTGATGGACACGACCGAAACCGACAGCGAGCACGCGGACGCCGCCACGGTGCGATCATTTGCGCGGCGCTAATTGCCGGCGCGCCGTAATCGGCGCATGAAGACGGGAGCGAGCGGTGCCCAAGAACCGCAAGGTCAACACACTTGATAGCTACGCGACCATCCGGGCGGTCGCGCGCACCAAGCCCGCGCCCAAACCGACGCCGGATCCCGACGCCCCGGCGTCGACCGAGGCGCCGCCGTCCGACCCCCAGAAGCTGGGCGCGCGGGTGGCGCGGACAACCGTTCCCGTCAAACACCACATCGAGTGCTACGAGTGCGGCTACAAGTTCCAGATGCACGGCCGCGCGACGAGCACGCACTGCCCAAAGTGCCGCGCGCTGCTGGACCTCACCGACCACACCATCGACGCCGAGTGCGTCGAGACCGTCAAAACGGCGGGGACGATCCGCCTCACGCCGACGGGGGTCCTGAAGAATGGCAATCTCATCGGCAGCGAGGTCATCCTGGAAGGAATCGTTGAAGGCGGACGGGCGCGCGCGCTGCGTGTGATCGAGTTGGGCGCCGGCGCGATCTTTTCGGAAAAGGCCGTGTCCGCTCCCGACCTGCGCATCGCAGCGGGCGCGGAGTTCAAGTTCAAGCAGGAGATCAAGTACCGCAACATCGAAATCTCCGGCACCGTCCGCGCCAGGCTCACGGCCACGGGCGTCGTGACCGTGAAACCCGGCGGCCTGCTGGAGGGCGAGGTTCAAGCCGAACATCTGGTCGTCGAAGACGGCGGCGGATTGAAAGCCAAGGCGCGCATTGCCCCCAGGTCGGAACCCGTTCCCGAAGACGAAGAAACCGCCTAAGCGCCGCGCAACGCGGCGTGATATTCCTGCAGCGGGCGGACGGTGAGCCCCTTTTCGCGGAACGCCTGGATACCCTGCAGCGCGGCGTTGGCGCTCGCCAGCGTCGTCATGATCGGAATTTTTTGGGCGACCGCCGCGGAACGGATGCGGACTTCATCCACCCGCGGCGTCTTGCCCGCCGGCGTGTTGACGATGAGCTGCACCTCGCCGTTCTTGATCATGTCGAGCACGTTCGGGCGGCCTTCGGCGAGCTTGAACAAAACCTGGACCTTGATCCCGTTCTCTTGCAGCACCCTGGCCGTGCCGCTCGTGGCGCACAACTCGAAACCCAGTTCGCTGAACCCCCGGACCAACGGCAGGACGATCTTTTTATCCGAATCGCGCACGCTGATGAAGATGCGGCCCTTCTGTGGCAGCGCGGGCGCGGCGGCCATCTGCGATTTGGCGTAGGCCACGCCCCAGTCCTCGCCGATGCCCATCACCTCGCCCGTCGAGCGCATCTCGGGACCGAGCAGAATGTCCTGCCCCGGAAATTTGCTGAACGGGAAAACGGATTCTTTCACGGAGTAATACTTCGGCCAGATTTCCCCGGTAAAGCCGAGTTCGGTCAACTTCTTGCCCGTCATCACCTTGGCGGCGAGTTTCGCCAGCGGCACGCCGATGGCCTTGCTGACGAACGGCACGGTGCGCGACGCCCGCGGGTTCACTTCCAACACCCACACATTCATGCCTTTCACGGCGAACTGCACGTTCATCAGGCCCGCGACCTTCAGCTCGCGAGCCATCGTGTGCGTGTACCGGCGCATCCTCTCGATGTTCTCGGGCCAGATCGAATGCGGCGGCAACACCATCGCCGCGTCCCCGCTGTGGCACCCCGCAAACTCGATGTGCTCGAGCATGCCGCCGACCACGACCGTGTCCCCCCCAACGCCGATGTCGGCCACGCAATCCACGTCCACTTCAAACGCTTCTTCCAGGAATTTATCCACGAGCACGGGTCGCTCGGGCGACGCCTCGACGGCAAACCGCATGTAATGGCGGATTTCGTCGTCGCCGTACACAATCTGCATCGCGCGACCGCCCAGCACGAACGATGGGCGCACCAGCACGGGATAACCGACTTTGTGCGCGGCGGCGAGCGCTTCGTCCTCGGTCGTGGCCAGGCCGTTGGGCGGTTGCGGAATGCCGAGCTTGTCGAGCATCGCCGAGAACAATTTGCGGTCCTCGGCAATTTCGATGCTCTGTGGCGTGGTGCCGATGATGTTGACGCCGTGCTTTTGCAGGCCCAGCGCGAGATTGAGCGGCGTCTGCCCGCCGAATTGCGCGATTGCGCCCCAGCACTGCTCGCGCTCGTAAATGTTCAGTACGTCCTCCTGCGTGAGCGGCTCGAAAAACAGCTTGTCGCTCGTGTCGTAATCGGTGGAGACGGTCTCGGGATTCGAGTTAACCATGATCGTCTCGAACCCGAGTTCCTTAAGCGCGAACGCCGCATGCACGCAGCAGTAGTCGAACTCGATCCCCTGCCCGATGCGGTTCGGTCCGCCGCCGAGGATCATCACCTTGCGCGTGTCAGTCTTGCGTACTTCGTCGTCACCCGTGTCGTAGGTCGAGTAATAATACGGCGTGTACGCCTCAAACTCCGCCGCGCACGTGTCCACCAGCCGATACGACGGCACGAGCCCGATCTTCTTGCGCAACGCCCGCACCTCGTCCTCCGTGCTCCCCACCAACGTCGCAATCTGCCAGTCGGAGAAGCCCAAAGACTTGGCTTTTTGAAGGAGTGACTGCTTGTGATTGCTCGCCATCGCAGGCGACCTTAGCGAAGCATCGCGGTTTTGACAAGTGGCGGTTGGTCCGGGTCGGACCAGCTTTCTTGGACTTGGTGGTCGCCGATCTACAACATTCAGGTTCACAACTGCCATTGAAAAAGACCCCAGAAACCAGATTGGCAATATCAACCGGAAGGCTGTCGCTTCCCCGCTTTGAACGATTTGCGAACCTTGCAGTTTGAACTTCCGAGGGTTGTCGCTTACTGGCCACCTTGCAGTCGCGCGAGCGCGGTCCGCGCCTCGGCCAAATCGGGCTCGAGCCGTAGCGCCTGCTCCAAATGCTCCATCGCGTCCTGCGTCTCGCCCAACTGCGCCAAGGCGATTCCCAGATTGCAATGCGCCTCGGCAAAGTCGGGCCTGATCCGCAGCGCTTCCTTCCAATGTCCAATCGCCTCCTGCACCCGGCCCAGTCGAAGCAGCGCGAGCCCCAGATTGTAGTGCGGGCCGACGTAATCAGGATTGATTTTCACAGCCTGCTCGAAATGCTCCATTGCCTCCTGCGTCCTGCCCACCCGCTCCAAGGCGATTCCCAGATTGCAGTGCGCCTCGGCAAAATCGGGCTTGAGGCGCAACGCCTTCTCGAAAAATTGGATGGCTTCAGGCACCCGACCCGCTCGCGCCAGCGCATCCCCTCTCGTACAGTCCGCAGGCGCGTAGTTTTCGACGCTCGCCAACACGCTAAATGCCACCGAGAAACCCAACAGCAGGCCCCAGCCCCAACGCACCTTCCACCTCCAAGCTGGCCGGCCCGCCAATGCGCGTTCCAATCCGAAAATGCCAACCACCGCCAGCCATAGTAGTGCCGGCAGGAAGTCCACCTCATAGCGGAAGGCCGCGTTAATGAAAAACGCAAGAGTCAATGCACAAATCCCGAACAGCAGGGCCACCGCCGTTACAAACCAGCGCAAGATTGTGCCAGCAGGCCCCGGCCGATTCCACCGTGCCAACGGCACAGCCAACGCCAGCCACACCAGCGGGATATTGGTAAGGATGCCGAACGGCCTGTCCCCGCCATGGTCTCTCGGCATGGGTGGCATGGCGATTTCATGCACAAAGGGGAAACGGGCGCTCCAGCGCGCCGGCTCCAGAAAATAGACCCGCAGGTTGAACCAGAGGTAACGCAGACTGAAGAACTGCAGCGCACCAAGCCGCTGATTGGTCAACGAGTAGCGCATGCCGAATTGGAACGGACTATCGAATCGCCGGGCATTGTAGAACATCAGCCCCAACCCGATGAGCAAGATCGGGACGGTTGCGGCCAGCAGCCCCGAAAGCCACGTGGAACGTGGTAAACATTCGGGCCGCTGCTCACGCCACGCTTGGGCCACCGGCACCAGCAGGATGACCGAGCCGAACAGCAACGAGGGCCGCGCTCCCACCGCCAGCCCATACGCCACGCTCGCCGCCACCAGCCACCGGCACCTCCGCTCCGGCTCGTGCAACGCGCGCCAGATCGCCGCCAGTGACAGCATGGTCAGCATATACCCGCAACTAATCGCCACTTCGTAAACATCGGCGCGAGCCAGCAGCACAGGCACCCCCGTTGCCAAGCCGAGCGCCAAAGCGCACGCCGCCACCACCCCGCCGCTGACCCCGGCAAAGTAGCGCCGCCACAAGGCGCGCAGCAGGCCCACGCTGGCCAGAAAGCCTGCGGTGCAAAAGATCATCACGGCCTGCCGGTCAAACAGGTACTGGCCGGTCAGCGCGACGTACGGCCAGAACAAGATCAAAACGGGCGTAACCCCAAAGTAGAGATAGAACCGGCCCTTGTAGTAGCTCAGGTCGCGCATCCGGTACAGTGGATCCTGATATGGAAGATGCGCCGCCGGATCGTACGGGTCGGCGAGGCGCGAAAACCAGGGTGGCACCTCTTTTTTCAGGCTGAGATGGCCCGCGCGAAAGCCCTGCACCAATAAATTGTAATAGGTGCCAGCCGCATTCGGACTGAGTAGTTCCAACACCCCCGACTGGGCCATGTACGCGTACACCCCGATGACCAGCGCGCACACTGCAGCCAGTAACATCCACGCGTTCTTCATTGCGCCGGTCATCGTTTCGCCACAATCCTTGCTTCTCTTGGGAGAATAACCCCTCCCGGCTGGTCAAACGTCAACTGAAAAGTGGTTTCGGCTTGTCCCCAAAAAGAAATTGTCACCCCAGACAGGACTCAAGCGTTCGGCTAAAACAACCACGCATCCGGTCGCTGGATTTGCGTAAGCGCGTCACCGCTTGGCGGTGAGCGGAGAAGCGCAGCGGCACTGGGTCTCCATCAGGTTCTTCCGTGTTCGGAACACGCGCAAGACTTGTCCTGTCGGCCGGAGTAGTGTTTTGGTTTGAAATTCCCCCTTGCGCGGCTATAAGCTGCGCGCTAAGAAGGGCTTCCGCTTCCAAAAGAAAAGCTTCCAAACCTTCCAAACCTTCCAAAGTACACTAACGGCGTTTCTGGGATTGTGAGAGAATCGGGGTGTGAGCATGGATCATAGAGACATGCGCGGGGAGGCCGGGGAAGTGTCGGTTGGCGAGGGGTTGCACTCGCTCGCTCCCGCTCCGCTCGGCCTGAAGGGACGCCTGCGGCGTTGCGTCTCCTCCGGCAATTCGCGGAATTGTCGGAGTTGGCTCTCTATAGAAGTACTTTTTTGCCAAACGAACCCAACTGAAAAATGTACATGTGTTTCTACATGAAACGGTTATGAAAAATCAGCGTTGGGTTCGTTATGCAAAAAAGACCCGAAAAATGTAGGAAAAAGCACCAAAACACCGCTCCGGGAGGGTGGTTTTACGCACAAACGAACCCAATTTGCCTTGCACTGCAGTGCCGCAATGCGGGGTGCCGGATGGCTTCGAACCGGCGGTTTGCCGCCCTGACCCCTCGGCCTCTCCCGCGTCGAGTTGGACCGCCGGTACAACTTTCAAACTGATGCACTGCCCAGCCAGCCTGAAATTGCAGATTCCTGTCGGTTGTGCTATGCTAACCACCTCGGGTCGGTCACCTACGACCGAACTCGCCGCGCGGCACTGGCGGAGCGAATTGTGAGTCGCCGTAACGCCGCAGGCGTGACCACGGGCGGTAGCCCGGCACGAGTGATGCTTGGATGTTCTTGATGACAAGACACCTCTAACGCGGATGAAGACATTCCTCCTGCTCACTACAGCGGCAACCCTCTTGCTCGGCCCGGTCAGTTCCGGCTACTCGGCCTCAGTAAAACTCGAAGCTGAATCCGGCACGCGCGGCGCGGACTACGCCATCGGCACCAATGGCGCCACGCAATACATCTACCCCACTTCGACCAGCACCGCCTCAAACCCGGGGACCGCGGCGCGGGTGGTGACGTTCACGGTGACGTTCCCCGAGGCCGGCACGTATGATCTCTACGCCCGAGTGCAAGTCGGCCCCGGCGGCGCCAACGACGACAGTTTTTTCTATGGCAATGGGTTCGGGAGCAAGTCGCCGACGAACAATGCTGATTGGATTTTGTGCAACAATCTCAGCACGGTCGGCTTTACTAACGCGAGCGACATTGTCACGGGAGGCGGCACGGCGGGAAACCAGGTGTGGAAATGGATTAATCTCTCAGAATTCAACGGCGGGCAAACACCCATCACCTTTACCGTGACGGCGGGCAACCTGACACAGACTTTTCAAATCGGCGCCCGTGAGGACGGGCTATACCTGGATGCCTTTGTGTTTGGGACCGCGAATTACACGTTCACGGTGGCGGACCTGGATGCCGGCGCAGGCGGGAATCCACCCCCGCCGCCGCAATCCGGGCAGTGCGCCGTCGACTGGAACAAGGTGTACCAACGGATTGATGGCTTTGGCGCTTCCTCGGCCTGGATGTCTAGTTTGAGCACGGCTCAGGCCGACACGTTATTCTCCACCAATACTGGCATTGGCCTGTCCTTGTTGCGCAACCACATCGTGCCCGCCAACTCAACTTCATCGGCTGAGACCCCCACCACGGGCGAAACCAGCATCATGCTGATGGCTCAAGCCCGTGGCGCCAAAGTATGGAGCGCGCCCTGGACTCCAGCAGCCTTGTTCAAGGATTCCAAAGCATTGGACGGGGGAAACTATCTCGGAAGCGGCGCCAACGCCACCAATCTGGCCTATGCCAGCCAGTTGGCCAACTATGTGGCCAGTATGAAAAACACTTACGGCATCAACCTTTACGCCGTCTCCGTTCAAAACGAACCGGATGTGAACCATCCGGATCCGGGTGGCTACGAAACGTGTCTGTGGACGTCGCAACAGATTCACGATTTCACCACGAACCTTTACAATGCCTTGGTGGCTCGCAATGTGGCTTCCACCCTGATCATGCTTCCGGAAAGCGCGCATTGGGACGATCCGCACGGTCTCGGCACCGTCACCACCAACGACCCGGTTGCATTGGCGGACGTGGGTATCCTTGGCTATCACAATTATTTCACCAACAACGCGGTCGGAGATAGCAACACTCCGGTGGTGGTGAACAGCTACGGCAAGGCACTGTGGGAAACGGAGGTTTCCCTCCTGTCCGGCAGTGACAGCACCATCTCCAACGGCCTGTATTATGGCAAACGGATCCATCTGTTCATGACGGTGGCGCAAGCGAACGCCTGGCACTACTGGTGGCTCATTTCGGGCAACGGCGTGGGCAATCAAGGGTTGATGGATGGCAGCGGTTCGACAACCAAACGCTTGTTCGCACTCGGTCAATACAGCCGCTTTGTACGACCTGGTTATTATCGCATTGACGCAACGAACACCGCCACGGCTTTGGTGAGCGCCTACAAGGACCCGGTCGGTGGAGGTTTTGCCATTGTGGCCATCAATTCCGCCAGCAACACCATCAATCAGACTTTCTCCCTGACCAACTTCACCGCCGTGACCTCGGTGACGCCGTGGATTACTTCAGCCACTCTTAATCTTGCCAGCCAGACGGCTGTGGCCGTCACGAATTCAGCGTTTACCTATACGCTGCCGGCCCAGAGCATCGTGACATTCGTGGGGCAAGGGGCGACCAACTTCATCACCAATGTGGCCAGCTTCACCGCCAGCCCGACCAACGGCGTTGCCCCGTTGACCGTGACCTTTACCGATACATCCACGGGCAGCATCACCAATCGATTCTGGAACTTTGGGGACGGCAGCACGACCAACTTCGCCGCCTCGACCAATCCAACGCACACGTACGCCGCCGGCACGAACGCCGTGACCCTGATCGTCAGCGGTTCCGGGATCTCCAACACCAATACCAAACCCAACTACATCACGGCAGTGTCCTGCACACCGCCAACGGCATCGGTCAGCGGCGGCCTGCCGATATGCCCCGGTGGCTCGACGACAATTCAGGCCGCGCTGACGGGCACAGGTTCGTGGAATGTGACGTGGCTGGACGGCACCGGCGGCACGAACTACACGCAGAATGGGATCGCCGCCAGTCCCGCCTCACGCACAGTCAGCCCCAGTTCAACGACCACGTACACGGTCACCGCAGTATCGGATGCTTCGGGTTGCTCCGGCGGAACGTCCTCCGGCAGCGCGGTCGTGACGGTCAACCCGATCCCGTCCGCGCCCACAGCGGGCAATAATGGACCGGTCTGCGTTGGCAGCACGTTGAGCCTGACGGCTTCGACGGTGTCAGGCGCGACTTACAGTTGGACCGGCCCGAACGGGTTCACCTCCAACGCACAGAACCCGACGGTTTCGACCAGTGCCACGACGACGATGGCCGGCATCTATAGCGTGACGGCCACCGTCAACGGCTGCACCTCCGCGGCCGGTCAGACGACGGTCACGGTCAACGTGCGACCGACCTCGGTGGCCAGCGGCAGCGCGACTGTTTGCAACGGCAGCTCGACGACGATCCAAGCAGCGCTGACGGGCACCGGTCCGTGGAACGTCACGTGGTCGGACGCGGTCGTGCAGAACGGTGTCGCCAGCAGCTCGGCCACGCGCAGCGTCAGTCCATCCTCCACCACCACCTACACGGTGACGGCGCTAACCGATGCCAATTGCCTGGCCCAGGCCGGTGACCGAACCGGCAGCGCGGTCGTGACGGTCAACACGATCCCGGCGACGCCGTCGCCCAGCAACAACGGGCCGATCTGCTCCGGCGACACCTTGACGCTCAGCACGCCGACCGTGACCGGGGCCACCTATAGTTGGACCGGGCCCAGCAGCTTCAGTTCGACCCAGCAGAACCCATCGATTCCGAACGCCACATCCGCGGTCAGCGGAACCTATGGCGTCACGGTCACGGACACCAATGGCTGCACGTCCGCCGCCGGCACCACCACCGCCACGGTCAACCCGATGCCAGCGACGCCGACGGCCAGCAACAACGGCCCGATTCTGGCGGGCAACACATTGAACCTGACCGCCAGCACCCTGAGCGGTGGCACGTACAACTGGACGGGCCCGAACGGTTTCACCTCGACCAACCAGAGCCTGTCGATTCCGAACGCCACGTCCGCAGCCAGCGGAACGTATGGCGTCACGGTCACGGACACCAATGGGTGCACGTCCGCCACTGGGTCAACGACCGCGCTGGTTACACCGCTGCAGATCACGTCGATCAGTACACAAGGCAGCAACATCCTCATCACGTGGGCGACCACCGGCGGGACGACCAACGCCGTGCAGGCGACCCCCGGCAACCCCGGCTACAACACGAACTTCGTCAACATCGGCGCGCCGCTTCTCATCCTCGGCAGCGGGGACACCAGCACTAATTACGTGGACTTCGGCGCGGCGACCAACTCGCCCGTGATGTTCTACCGCGTGCGGCTGGTGCCGTAGCAGTGAGGGCGCGGAGTTTTGTCTGCAGCAGAACGCCCCATCTTGTTGACCCCGCACGATTTTTCCGCATCCAGATCGGACCTTGATCGAGTCTGTTCGCTGGATTTGCGCAAGAGCGTTACCGCTTGGCGGTGAGCTGAGGGCGTGACGGCTCCTCGATGCCGGAGCGGATTTCGTAGAGATGGTGGCCGATCTCGCGGGAAGCTTCGATGGTCTCGGTGTACGGCGTGTCGGCCACGTCGACGAACCCGTTCTGGTAATTCTCGCCGTCGAGCGTTCTGCCCGTGGTCGGCTCGTCGCGGTAGGAGAACCAGTGGCAGCCGACAATATTGGGATGGCGGAGCGCGTCGCGCACGAAGCCCTGGTAGGCTGCGGCGCGCTCCGCCTGATCCTTAACCCTCACCAGCCCGGGGTAAAACTGTCCGCGATCGGTCGCGCCAAAATGAAACTCGCCGATGATCACCGGCACATCCACGCCGGCGGGCAATCGGAAATCGGCAGCCGAGCGGCGATAAATGTTGTAACTGAGCACATCGCAGAAGCGCGACGCGACCTCGACGACGGCGGGGTTCACGCCCGAGAAGCGGCAGCCGAGGTATAGATGGTTGGGCGCGGTCTCCCGTACGGCCTGGCGGCAAAGCTTGAAGTACTCCCGGACCGTGTGCTTGTAAAACGCCAGCAGGTCATCGTGGGCGCGCGCCTTGTCGGGCGTCTCGCGGCTTTCGATCACGTCTCCCCATGCCTTGTAAGTCGTTCCCCAAACCTTGTTGAGTTTTTCCACTATGCCGTACTTGGCCATCAAATCGGACACGAACACCTGCTTGGCCGCCTGGTACGGGGGCGAGTTGAGCGTCGCCAGCGCCAGCGAAACCTCGCTGCCCCAGATAATCTCGTTGTCGATGAAATAACCGATGCACCACGGATCGTCCGCGGTGGCGGCGGCTTGGTCCGCCACGTTGGCGCGGAGTTGCATCCCGAAATCGGGGTCGAACACGTCGCGGAACCGCGCCCAGTATCCTTTCGCCCCCTCCAGCGGCTTGCTTGCAAAATGGACCGCCGCCACGTAGGGCGTCCGTCGCTGCGCGCAGAGCGCGGGATCGGACCAGTTGCCGATCGTGTTGAGTCCCCAACTTCGGAGCCGTCGTTGCGTCACGTCGGCAAAATCATTCCGCCAATCCGCGCCGTATTTCCGCTTCAGGTTGACCCCCGCGAAATCAAAAGCCGCCGGCCTCGCGTCGAGAGAATGTCCCCATTGCGGCTGGCTGCCGGGGGTGAGGAAATCCTTGAAGTCGTCCTGCGCGCCCGGGAAATCCTGAAACCACGCGCTACGGCCGTCGATGGGGGTGGATTCGCCCGGCCAGATGCAGTCGATGCCGTTCGAAAAAAACAGCCGCCCGTCGGGATCTACCAGCCACCATTTCCCGTCATACTTGGCCGTGCGAAAGTACCCCGTTCCCAGCAGCAACGGACCTTTTCTCCAGCCGCCGTACTTGTCCCACGATTTCGCGCCGAGATTCGAGTCCAACTCGGTCATCTCGGCGGCGCGTCGCGCGCTCAACTCCTGCGTGGTGTGGGTTTTGTTCGGCCAATCGGCGTGAACATACTGGCCGAACGTGTCGATGAACGGAAACAGAGAGCTTACCGCCTCGGGCGGTTTTTCGGCGCTGACGCTGAGCGCACTCAGGCGCACGTCCCCAATCTCGAAGCTGAACTTGCTCTTCGGTTTCGGAACGACAATCGCCACGCGCGCAATCGCGCCGGGATCAATCGTGTCCTCGCCCCGGTCGGGCGGCGGGAACCCGCGCATGCCAAACATCGGAAGCGACGCCAGGCTGAACGCCGACCGCTTGAATCGCACATCCAGCGTGCCCTGCGCGCCCGGCGCGAGCGTCACCTGACCGGTATTGGAATGCAGGGGCGGATCGGCATCGGCGTTCTCGACGCGGCACTCGATGGTCAGCGGGTCGGCGCCGACGTTACGCACGTCGAGCAGCAGGCCGTCGTGCTCGGAAAGATTCCAGTGGCCGTGCGGCGCTTTCAACACGATCCCGGCCCACGCGGCATCGTCCTCGCCGTCCACGCGCAACGCCATGCCGGAGTCGCCGGGCGCGGCGGAAACGTCCACACCGCGCAACTCGACCGCGTCTTTCGACGTCGCACCGGTGAATGCAAACAGGATTGATTCTGCATTAACTCGAGTGATGCCGACCTGACCCGTCAGCAGGCAAATCCCGGCGACCACCAGACCCCTTGCAGTCGCGAGGCGAGCTACATGTCGTCCCATCATGCTCCCGCTTCTCTTAATTAATAGTTACGCCCGGAATTTCCTCGCGTCAACACTCGTGAGCGATTTTTCGAAAATTCTTTCGGGCGGTAACCGATAGCAGCTGAGTTTTCGCGAGCTTGAGAAAGTTTGGCGTGGAGAATCGCTGTCTTTCGCGTTTAGTTCCGCGTCCGCCTCGGTTCTCACCTTGCCTAATAGGTGCCGTCGGTCTATACTGTAATGATTCTGGGCCCCATGGGAAACTTCATCAGTCTTTCGTCTCGCCGCTACTCTGTCTGGTGCGTCATCGTATTCTGCCTACTGATGCTGCCGCTATCGGCGCTGAACGGCGCTCAGTTCTTCAACGACTGGGCGGCAACAAACCTGGTTTCGGTGCCGTCGCAAAATGGCCCCCTGGACGATCCCGATAACGACGGCACCGCCAATCTCGCGGAGTTTACGTTCGGTACCGATCCGCTTGCGGGGAGCGGGTTTGGCAACTCGATTCTCCCCGTCCCGACGGGAACCGACGGCGTCTTCCAGGTCAGCCTCTTCGAGCAGGGCGGGCACAAGCCGGGGGTGCAGATCGATGTGGATGCCACGGTCGATCTGGTGCATTGGATTCGACCCTGGTGGTTGCGCACGACGAATTCGCTGCCGGGTGATCCGACCAATTCCGTGAGGGAAACGTTCATCACCTACCTGCCCGGCGCCAATCTCTTCATTGTCCGTGCCGCTGTCCACCTGATCGAGGCGGGGCCGGAGGCGGCCAACTACTACGTCGCCACCAACGGCAACGACGGTGCGTCGGGCACCAGTATCAATACGCCCTATCGTTCGCTGGCCAAGGCCGCAAGTCTCGCCACCACGGGCAACCTGATTTATGTGCGCGGCGGGACGTACTCCATGTCCAACAAGATTGTGTTTACGCACAGTGGCAGCCCGGCGCAACCGATTCGGCTGCGTGCCTATCCCGGCGAGCTGCCGATTCTCGATTGCACCCTCACGGCCGATGGCACCGACTGTTTGGTCGTTAGCGGCAATTGCTGGCAAGTCTACGGTCTGATGATCACCAACTCCGGCCACAATTCCATCCGCATCCTGCGCGACAGCAACATTGTCGAGCGTTGCGTCAGCTACGGAGCCCGTAACACCGGCATCCACATCAGCGGTGGAAACGGCGCCGCAATTTATCCCAGTAGCAACCTCGTCCTGAACTGCGATGTCACCCGGAGCTACGACCTGCCCAAGTACGGCCAAGACGCGGACGGGTTTTCAGCAAAATGGAGCCTCGGAAACGACAACGTATTCCGCGGTTGTCGTTCCTGGGAGAACTCCGACGACGGCTGGGATCTGTGGATGGGGTCGGCGCCGGTGCTCATCGAGAACTGCTGGGCGTTCCGCAACGGGATAGACTTCTGGGGGGCTGGCTCGAACTTCGCGGGCAACGGCAACGGATTCAAGCTCGGCGGCAGCGGGACCCCGACCGTACATCACCTGGTGGGCTCCCTGTCTTTTGGCAACAGAGTGTGGGGTGTTGACCAAAACGACAACGCGGACGGCCAGATAGTCGATCAAAACACGGTCTGGAACAACGGCGGTGGCGCCATCAATTTGAACCATCTGCTTTCCCAATACGGAGTGCTCCAAAGCTCCCACGTCTTGCGGAACAACGCGGCAATCGGTACCGTCACTATTGGAAGCACGTCAGCCTATCCCTCGATCCAGATATCCAACACCTGGCAAGTCTTGCCTGACGTGAACACCAACGACTTCCTGAGTACCGATTGGACGTGGGCCATGGCCCCACGGCGCGATGATGGTGGTCTGCCGGAGACACCATTCATGCGCCCCGTGCCGGGGGGGCGGTTGGTGGATCTGGGCACGACCAATGTCGGCATCGCGTTCTACGGCTCGGCTCCCGATCTTGGCGCATTCGAGTCGCCAACTTGGGACGGCTTACACTAAGGCTTCCAGTTTCCCGGCGGCGACGAGTTGTTCCTCCATATCCACGATTTCCTTGATGTTCTGGAGGAACCAGCGGTCGATTTTGGTGAGCAGGTAGACGGCGTC
>Ga0187861_10000266_pt1 | contig 65331 bp, 54 predicted proteins | sample June2016WEW_10_1_3_FD_132986 | JGI IMG/M metagenome (GOLD analysis project Ga0187861, IMG submission 132986) | Peatland microbial communities from SPRUCE experiment site at the Marcell Experimental Forest, Minnesota, USA - June2016WEW_10_100 | ecosystem: Environmental > Terrestrial > Soil >...
CCGAGGCGAGGAGCACACACAGCGATTACCGACCGTCGTCCAGCAAGCCCACCATGGCAACTCCTCGCCGTCCGACTGCTGTGAAACGGCCTGGGCCTCACACCCAGGCCGTTTCTGTTTTTCTTGCCACCCGCCTTGAGCGCGTCCTCCAACGAACTCACACCTTCAGGTTGTGGAGATACTCGTAACTCATCCTGGCGCTCTCGAGCGAGTCCCGGTCGCATTCGTCCTGCTCCACATAGAAATGCTGCAAGCCGGCTTTGGGAGCGGCCTCAAAGATCCTCTTCCAGTCGATGATCCCTTGGCCGACTTCGGTGAAGGCGCCGGGGCGAAAGTCCTCGCCCGTTGTAGGAGGATACCCCGGTTTCAAGTCCTTGATGTGAAGCTGCGGAAAGCGGCCCGGAAACCGCTGGAAGTAATCTACCGGGTCCTTCCCGGCCCGCACGCACCAGAAACAGTCCAGTTCGAAGTTCACGAACTTGGGATCGGTGCGCCGAATCAGCTCGTCGTATTCGACCGCGCCGCCCACCTGGGCGTAGTCGAAGTTGTGCCCGTGATAAAAGAAACGGCAGCCGGCCTTGTGCACGGCTTCCCCGACCTGATTGAACCATTCGGCGTCGCGCTTAATCGCATCGAGCGAGCCTCGATCCTTCTCATCCAGGCTGGACAGCCCGATGTAAGTGAGGCCACATTCCTGGGCGTCGGCAATCCGCTTCGGGAGGTCGGACTTCAACTCCGCCTCGTCGAAGTGCAAGCTCTCGCCCTTCAGGCCGTGGCCATGTAGAATGCGCCGGAGTTCCGCGGGTTTCTTCCCATAAAAGTCGAAGCCGCCCAGCTCGACTATCCGGTATCCGATGTCGGCCACGCGCTGAAGCGTCCCGTCCAGATCCTTTTCGATATGGTCGCGGACGGTGTAGAGCTGTAACCCGATTGGCATGTCATAGGGATTGGCAGCGAGCCGGCGCGCAGCCACAAACGACAATGCGCCCAAACTCGATCCTGCTCGTGCGAGGAATTGCCTTCGATTTATCGCCAGCATGGTTTTTTGTCTCCCCACTGAATCGCAGATTGCGCAAACCCGAAGGCCTACGCCAGCCCGCGAGTCGACAAGTTCGACCTCAGGAGTCGTCAACCAAAAAGCTTGGGTTCGATCACCGTGGTCAATATAACTCCGCTGGCAAATGAAAGACAGCCGATTTCGCACCCCGGCCAAGGGCCAAGTCATGGCTTCTTCGGGGGCTGCCAAGGTTGACGAAACTGCCGAGTGGATGTATGTTTTCTGTCGGCCTGACGGTCGAGAGCAGCACACACTGAGGGCGAAACGCGAATCATCGCGCCAGATCCTAAGCCTCAACGTCGCATCAGGTAGAGAGGGCTTCGCCTGGAATTGAGGAACGGGACAAAGGCCGCCCGAGCCGAGAACAGAAATGAGTACCAGTCCAGCATTGCCCCCGGCATCCGCGCACACACAACCCATTTGCGGTAAGATCATTGAAACCGAGATGAAAGTGATTGTCGATCCCACCCGCCCGCTGCCGCTCGCATGGGCGCTCTACGCGATCGAGACCGCGGAAAACGTGTGCCTCTGCGCTTACTACGGCGCGAATCGCAGCGTGTTTGACTACTTGCCCCAAAAGGGCGCGGAAATAAACGAGAAGACGCTGGGCATCACTTTTGCCGTTCGAGAGTTTGTGCCCAAGGAGAAATACGGACCGAGCGTTTGGGAAGAGTTCAAGAAGGCCCGCGCCATTGGAGCGGCGGAGAAGTAATTTTCGATTGACGATTGGAGAGAAGCGAAAATCAAAATTCGAAATTCGAAGATCGAAACTCGGAGGGTCAGACCGCAGATGGATTCCCGCTTGCGCGGGAATGACTGCGGCGTCAAAGCATGAGGCTCGACTTTCGATTTTCGAATTTCGATTTTCGGCGTCAAGAAAAGGGGGAAATTCCAATGAAATACTTCCGGAGCATCATCATCGCGTTCACGTTGTGCCTCGGCTTGTCTGCCGCAGCGTGGGCACAAATGGGCATGGGGATGCGGCCGCCGCACATTCCCGGCGAACTCAAGCCCGTGGTTGGTGCGGGGGCGCAGTACGAGATGTCAACCAAGCAAGGCAAGATGGAAATGGCTATCGCCGTCGTGGGCAAAGAGTCCGTCGATGGCGCCGATGGTTACTGGATGGAGACGCGCATGCTGGGCGGAAAGGGAGGTGGGATGATCATGAAGCAACTCATGGTCCTGAGTGGCGGACAGCCGGGGATCAAGCGGATGATTGTCCAGACGCCGCCGCGCCCACCGATGGAAATGCCAATCGGCATGATGGGCATGATGGGCGGTATGGCGAAGAATGCGCCGAAGCCGGAGGGTGGAGCAGCGCCGCAAGGCAGGGGAGAACTGTTGGGCACCGAGAGCGTCACGGTTCCGGCCGGCACTTTCGAATGTCAGCACTTCCGCAGTGAAACCGAATACGGCACTTCGGACGTCTGGTTCACTACCACAGTCTCGCCCTACGGCCTCGTCAAGATGACCTCCCGTGACACGACGATGGTGCTCGAAAAAGTCCTGGAGCACGAGACTTCACAAATCACGGGCGAACCGCAGAAGATGGATTTCCCCGGCATGCCGCCGCACTAGTCCTACGGGATTCGGGTTTCGGGTTTCGGGGTTCGCAGACAGGATCGGGTCTCTTCATCCGCCAATCCCAAACCCCGAATCCCGAGCCCCCTTTATCCCTTCTGATAGTTCATCACTTTACGGTCGAGAACTTGTAGATGGTCGTCTCGTGATAGGTCTGTCCGGGTTTTAGGACCGCCGACAGAAACTTCGGCTGATTGGGCGAATCCGGGAAGTGCTGAGTCTCCAGGCAGAAGGCTGAGCGGCGCCCGTAAGCCTTGCCGCCCTTGCCGTGAACGCTGCCATCCAGAAAATTCCCGGTGTAGAACTGGATGCCCGGCTGAGTGGTCCGCACTTCCAACACGCGGCCGGACTGCGGTTCGGTGACGCGCGCCGCGAGCGATAGACCGCGCCCGGTTCGATTCAGCACGAAGTTGTGATCGTAGCCTCGGCCGAATTTGATCTGCTCGTCATTCGCGTCGATGCGCGCCCCGATGGCCGTTGCCTTGCGGAAGTCGAACGGCGTGCCCTCGACGTTTCGTAATTCGCTCGTGGGAATCAACGTCGAATCGACGGGAGTAAAGCGGTCGGCATTGATCATGATCTCGTGCTTCAGGATGTCGCCATTCCCTTCCCCGGCCAAATTGAAATAAGCGTGGTTGGTGAGATTCAGCACCGTGTCCTTGTCGGTGGTGGCCGTGTAATCGATCTTCAACTCGTTCGAGTCCGTCAGCGTGTAGACCACTATCGAGGTGAGTTTGCCCGGATAGCCTTCTTCCCCGTCTGGACTGACGTAAGTCAGTTCCAGCGCCGGGGGATTTTTGGATGATTCCCGCGCCGTCCAAGCCACTTTGTCGAACCCTTTCACGCCCCCGTGCAAAGTATTCGGGCCGTCGTTCTGCGCCAACTTGTACTCCACGCCATTCAGCGTGAACCGGGCTTTGCCGATTCGATTGGCGTAGCGGCCCACCAGCGCGCCGAAAAATGGATTATTGCCCAGATAACCATCAAGATTGTCGAACCCGAGAACGACATCTGACATTTTTCCCTGGCGATCGGGGACGAGAATCGAAACCACTCTGCCCCCGTAGTTCGTAAGGGTGACTTTCATACCGCCGCGATTCGTAAGCGTGTAAAGATCCATAACCTGTCCCTCCGGCATTTTTCCAAACGGGCTCTTCGTGATACCCGGTGCGTTCGCGCTGGGCCCAGCTTTTGGCCTTGGCGCACCGAGTGCGCCGATAACGCAGAGGACGAGGCCCAACGAAAATATGAAATACATCGGACGTCTCATCATCTTCCTCCTCATGTCCTTCCGCAGCCCTACACAGAGGCTTAAACGCCTGGCTCTTAACAACACCCTCGCTCACCTTGGAACAAGCTCCCTGCCGGCTGGTGGATTCGCGCCCGCAAGTCGGCAGCTATATCGCCGCCCCTTGGCGTTGTCAAGAAAAAAGTGCCCGTTTATTCTGGCCTCTCGCGCGATCCTAACAAACGCCCCGCGCGGTCATTCCCGCGCCTGGCTTGCCTTTTCCGCAGCGACGAGCATCTTCTGCGCGGCTGGTCAGGACGAACTGCGGACCTGAAGCCCGCAGTTCCGATACCGTGCTCCCATTCCATCAAAGCCGCATGAGATCACGAAGTCTGGAGGCGACGGCAGTCTGTGTGTCACTGCCCAGGACGCCCAAATAGCGGGCGAGGCTAGAGCGATGGATAGTTGCCAGCTTGTGGAGGCGGAGTGCCGATGGGGTTTTGAGGTTGGTCGCGCGAAACTCTGCAACTGCTGGGTCGAGGAGAAGATCGGAAGGCAGAAGCCGCGACGGAATGACGGATGAGATGTCGGCGGTCAGAACTTCCGGGATGGCGCCCACGGGCTCGGTGAGCAGCAGCACCGGTCGGAGCTTCATTCCCGGGACGTCGCCGAACGGGAATTTCGCGAGATAGATTTCACCGGGATGCATCGACGGGCTCACCATCTTCGAGGGTGTAGATGTCCTGTCTGGGGTCGGCCAGATCTTCCGACCATTCGGAAGAGACGCCCTCGGTCCAGGCCGCGCCCGCTTCATCTTCCTCCGCCGCGAGAACGGTCACTCGAACCGAGCCGACAGGAAAGCCCTCCGGTACCTGCGCGTGAAGCCGATGATGATCGTCAATATCGCCGAGAATTTCGATGCTTTTCATTTGCTTCGCCTCGCTAAAGTATAAGGCACGTAGTTACACTGAAATAACTGGTTTCAGGAGCGGGCAGCGCGGTCCGATCTGATCGGACCGCGGTTCCTCCCGCCGCGTCAGAGAGCCGCAGACCCGAACCACGCGGGTTCGCGGTACGCTTGCTTGCAATACCGGATCGGAGCGGCGTGCATGTTCCTGCGGCGTTCGGCGCCAGACGGAATTCGGTCGCCCATGTGCGGAGTGCCGCGCCAAGCAATTAAGGCGGCATCAGTATGACTCACCGCGCTTGGAAAACCCGCACCAATCGCGGGTTTCCCACATTTCCACCGCCTCGACGACGGGTCTCACTCAATCGAAGAAAAGAAAAAACACAAAACCCCTTGACTGCCGCCGCCCCCTTCATAGATGCGCCAGCCGCTAGCTCACCCGGCAAGGCGGTTGCTGTTTTTATCCGGCACGCGAGTGATTTCCATGCGAATCACTCCGCTCTCGTCCGTAAAATAGCAAATGCCGTGGCCCGTGCCGCAGCCCTCAATCGGCTCGGCCAGGATGGTGTAGGCGCTTGGGAAATGCTTCGCATCCCTCGTCGATACCTGATAAATGAAAACGTAACCAGACTTCGTGCCCGAGGCCAGAGGTTGGTCGATTAAGTTGGCTCCGTAAGCGCTTGCACCGCCATGGTCTGGCGGGCCCAGCACGGCGAGATTCACCGGATATCCTCTGCCATACGCAGCTCGATAGGCTTCCGCAGCGGCATTGGCTGTGCGAAGACATCCGACGGCGGAGAGCTGCCGTGCCCCGTTCTTACTCCCGTCGACGTGAGGTCCGAGACTAAACGGAGCGGTGATGGCGAAAAGCGGCAAGTAAAGAACCACCACCAGCCAGCCTAGGATCCTTCCAGCCCAGAGCCTGCCGACTCCCTTCAAGCTACCGTCGCTTGCGTTGATTCGTTCGCGTGCCTTCCGGCTCGACACGATGCCGACGGCCCCGAGAAGGATCGAAGCGAACAACACCACGGTTGCGAACCAGACGCGACCGCCGTTATTATCGCCGAAGTGAAGAAGAGGGAGGAGATCCATCCCGAGTAGGCCGAGAATGATAAGTGGGAACAGAAGCGACACGATGCCCAAGTAAAGGCTGGCGATGGCGAAGCCGCTGATTTTTACATTGGCCGGCAGTTGGCTACCGCGCGCCCTCGATTGCCCGCCACATGAGGGACAAACGGTCGCTGCCTCGGGGACCTGGCGCGAGCAATGAGGACAGACTTCCATGGCTTGCTCGATTCTGAACATAGATTAAGCGCCGACAGCGACAAAAGCAAACTTGTATATTAGGAACGGGAGCGTGAGCCCGCCCTTGAGCGCAGGCAACCGGGTCCTCCGGCTGTCGGAAGGAATTAAGAGCGCGCGGAGCACGATTCAGCGAACCTATGTGACCGATCCGAGAACGTGCCTGAGGGTGTGGGCGAAACTGCCGCCTTTGCAGTGTGCGGATTTTTTCGTTCGAGCGCATCTTCTGTGCGGCCGGTTGGGACGAACCGTGGACCGGAAATCCGCAGCTCCAGGCTACCCTGCCGAAAATGAAAAGGGCCGCCGAGTTTCTCAGGGGCGAAACTCGCTACCTGCTCCATGTCCACAGCATCGGCATAGCCCATTAAGGTTTGAACGTTGGTGCGTTTTGGCTTCCGTTCGGTCCTGACCACAGAAACCGCTTGTGCACCAGGAGCAGCCAGGCTACTTGCTGTGAGACGTCACGGCCTCTTCCAGAGCCTCTCGGATGAATCGCTGATACGGGATACCGCGCTCCCTGGCGCGGCTCTTCACCGCATTCAGCAATGGCTCTGGCATCCGCATGTTCACCCGCGCCCCCTTCTTCTCAAATTCGAACCGGACGGGCTTGGCGCGAGAGAGGTCATATTCCGACAGATCGGCTGTGTCTACGAAGGCCTCCGCCTCCCGGTCACTCTTAAAGGTTGGGATTTTCTTTTTCATAGTGCTGAACTTCCTTCCGGTGCATGTAGCGGGCGCTGATGGGCCGGATGTAGCGCTCGCCCTTCTTGGCCCGGATCGTAAAGACCAAAAAAATGTGCCGCCCCTCGGCAGTCTTGCCTATGGCTTTGAATCGAGTTTCCACGCCGGAGTGCGCTAGATCCGGCAGAATCATGATCGGCCGCAGGAACAGAGATTCCAACTGTTCCGCTGAGACACCGTGCTGGAGACACTTGCGCCGGTTCCCACCATCCCAGTCAAAGCCCGCGATCGATTCTTCCACCTAGGCATGATGACATTCGTGTGTACATATGTCAATCATTTGTGCTACGATGGCGCTAATGCGGTTGGTTGAGGCGCAATACGAAAGCGGCTTGCTGAGGCCGACCAGGCCATTGGCGTTGCGCCCTGGAGAACGCGTCCGTCTGATCGTTGTTCGGCAACCGGATCCGAAGCGCTGGGATATGGCTCGTCTTGCGAAAACTTGTACAGCGGATGAGTCGGCACTCACGGAGCAGGGTCTTGGGAACTGGTCGGCCAAACTCGATGAAGAGGACCGCCGGTGAAGCGGGGAGAAATCTGGTGGGCCGACCTCGAAGCCTATCGCCCGCGTGAGCAAACACGACGCCGACCCGTTGTAGTCTGGCAGAGCGATTCTCTCACACAGGTGCTGCAATCAGTCCTTGTGATACCCATTACAGCTAACTTGGAACTGGCAAATCTCGCCGGAACCGCTCTAATTGCCGCGTCAGAGGGCGGCTTGTCTCAGAATTCAGTAGCGCTTGCGTTTCAACTACGGGCCATTCCAAAATCGGCCCTTCAGAAGAAGATCCGGGATTTGACTGATGAGGAGACATCCGAACTCGCCACCGACGAGGCACTGGGCCGGGTGGAACCGGAGACCAGGGACGGGAGAATGTAAGCTTCTGCGTCGATCTGCGCGGCGGATTCCTCGCCGCTCTTTTCCTTGAAGAGCACGTTGTACTTGGCGTTCGATTTTAATGGCGGGTCCCGCGAAGCGGGATCAGGTCAACGCTCGCGTCTTCGACGTAGTCGCGCAAGAAGTTGAGGTTGTCGCCGAAGTAAAGCTTATTCTTGCCGTCCATTGCCGCACTGCATAACACAGCGCAGCCCCTGGGCCGCAACCAAACTTGGCCAAAGTGGCGAGTGGTCCCGCGAGGCGGGAGCAAGTGGCAGGCGGGGAAGATCGAAACTCGAAAATCGAAATTCGAAACTCGGCAGGCGGGTGTTAGTCGGTGCCGAAAATTACCTCTTGACAAATGGGGGCGAGTGGTTATACTAGGAGTAGGAATGGGAAAGAAGGATTTAGGATTCAGGATTTAGGATTCAGGAGTTAGGATTTAGGAGCTAGGATTTCGGATTTGGGATTTAGGATTCAGGATTTAGGAGTTAAGAGATAGGGGCGGAGTATGTTGTTCGGGGTCACATGTCTCCTGCTCGTAGAACAGTAGGGGGTTCGTGATTAGGAACTGGAGGAAGGAGGCTGTGGCCAGCGTCGAGTTGAAAGCAGAGAATTCCGAATCTTGGATTCCGAAGAATGGGGAACGAAGCCGGAATGTCTTTTGGAATTAGTAAGATAGGCTTAGCGGTTCCGTCACTATTCCCGATTTGGGCGGGGCGGCGAGAGCTGCGCTGAAAAAAAAGATGTTAAAAATGAGGTTCAAAGCCAATTTTTATTGAAAACAAACAAGATCGCTTCGGTTCAAAGCCGTTTTTTGGGTTCAAAGCCATTCGCGGTGGGAAGCTCAGCGCCGCTATGTTATTGGAAACAGATATGCTCGCTTCAGTCCAAGAGTCGTGCCTGTGGTTCAAAGCCATTGGCGGGGAGAGGGACGTGAGATTCGGGACTGGGGGCTGGCAGGCTGATGAGAAAAGACTCCGACGATGTCATCCCGAGCCCCGCGAAGAAAACCGGATTCAGTAGCACAGGGACGGCGCGAGCCTTGAATTTTTTCCTTGACATTCAGCGCCGGTTATACTGTAAGTATGAATGACTTTCCGGCCATGAAGAACTGACCCCGCAGGGCGGGCCGGTTGAGGGGGAGCGTGGCCGCCCGGAGGTTTATGTGCGCTTGCGCCAACCCTTGACTCGAACGACCGCCCTTTTCGAAGGTCGAAACTCGAACTGCCAAGCACGAAAATCGAAACCGGACAACCTAGCGCGGCATTGGACCGCAACCAAACCTGGCCAAAGTGGCAAGTGGCGAGCGAAACACGATTCTTCGCGCGCCGAGTAGAAGTTCGGGATGAGTAGCACAGGGAGCCGGCGAACCGAAACTGGGCGACTGATGGGTCGGGAACGAAGCTGGAATGTCGTTTAGAATCAGTGGATACGCTCCACGGCTACCCCCCCATTCCCGATTTGGAGAAGCTGGAAAACCGAAACTGGACGCGGAAACTGGAGGCCCGGCTTGCCGCGGGCGAATTTCGAGTTTCGAATTTCCAATTTACGCGATTGCAAAAAGATCGGGCCTCGTTTATGCTTTTGAGAGGCAGGCATCAATGAGTCACTCTGAAAGTGAGTTGGCCGTTTCGGCGGCGGCGGCGCCGCCGGGCCGCGCCAGTGGCGATACGACCCTGTGGTGGCAGGGCGGTGCCCTTCTGCTCCTTCTCGTTTTCCTCTACTTCGACATCCTCAGAAAGCTGGCAGTGGATTGGTATAACGACCCCAATTTCTCCCACGGGTTCTTCGTCCCAGCGTTTTCAGCTTTCGTGCTTTGGATGGATCGCAAGCGCCTGGCCTGCATTCCCATCAAACCTTCATGGTCAGGGCTGGTGGTGGTAGTCGGAGCGCTGGCGATCCTGATCGCCGGCGTCTTGGGCGCCGAGCTTTTCCTGTCGCGCACGTCGCTGATCTTCTTGATGGCCGGACTGGTCATCCTTTTCCTGGGCTGGCAGCATTTTCGCGCCATGCTTTTCCCGTGGGCCTGCCTGTTTCTGGGCGTGCCGATTCCGACCATTGTCTTCAACCAAATCACTTTTCCGTTGCAGCTTCTGGCCTCGCAGTTTGCGAGCTCCGTTCTCTCCATGCTGGGCGTCCCGGTGTTCCGCGAAGGCAACATCCTAACCCTGCCGGCCATGCAGTTGGACGTCGCTGAGGCTTGCAGCGGGATTCGATCGCTGATGTCGCTCGGGACGCTGGCCGTGATTTACGGATATTTCCTCGAGCCTCGAATCGGCCGGCGCGTGGTTCTGGCCCTGGCTTCCATTCCCATCGCGATGCTGGCCAATGGATTCCGCATCGTGGCCACCGGGCTGACAGTGCACTACTGGGACCCGGAGAAGGGCGAAGGCATCTTTCACGAATTCACCGGATTGGTGATCTTTATCGTGGCGTTGGTTCTCTTGTTCGGCTTTCACGGCTTGATGACTTGGGTGGGGCGATTGTGGGCTCCGAAAAAAGCATGAAAACAGATTTGGCTTCGTGGATTCGTTTCGTGGTGGTGGTGGCCTTGCTCCTCGGCGCCGGAACGTTTCTCCGCTCACGCGGTCAGGCCGAGATCCTGCCTTCACGGAAAGCCGTCGATTTATTCCCCAAACAAATCGGCGACTGGGAGGACGTGAAGGACCAGCCCCTCGCGCCCGACGTCCGGGAGATCCTCGGCGACGGAGATTTTCTCTCCAGAACCTACGCGCGCCAATCTGACGAGCCCGTTGTGGATTTCTTCCTGGCTTACTTCCCCACCCAGCGCACCGGAAACACCATGCACTCTCCGCAGCATTGCCTGCCCGGCGCCGGATGGACACCCATCCAGCACACTTACATTCAGTTGGCCGGACCGGACGGGCCCAAAACCGTAAATCTCTACGTCATCTCTAAAGGGCTGGACCGCCAGGTGGCGCTTTATTGGTATCAGGCCCACGGCCGCATCATCGCCAGCGAGTATTGGGCGAGAATCTATCTGGTGTCCGACGCCATCTCGATGAATCGCAGCGACGGCTCACTGTTGCGGGTGATCACGCCCGTGAACGGCGATGAGCCCCTCGAAAGCGCCACCGACCGCGCGCGCAGCTTCTCTGAACAACTCCTTCGCGTGCTCGACCCGTACGTGCCCCGGTAAAGTCCATTGGCGATTGGCGATTGGAGGACGAAGGATTCAGGGTCGGGGACCCGGGGTTCAGTGCGAGAGCTCTCGGGCTTGCGAGATCCCAAATCCGGAATCATAAATCCTGTTTTCAATCGGCAATCGCAAATCAGCAATGAGTGAAACCATGCGAACCGTCTATATTATTTCGACCGGCGGCACCATCGAGAAGGTCTACTCCGAGCAAACGGGCACGGTCCAAAACCTGCGCAAGAAAGTCGATCGATATTTCCGTTTGCTGCGGCTGCCGGACACGCGCGTTCACATCGTGCCGCTCATGAACAAAGACAGCCTGGAAATGACCGGCGCCGATCGCGAGCGGGTGCTCAGCGTGGTGCGCAAGATGCTCGCGCGCCGTGCGCCCATTGTCATCACTCACGGCACCGACACCATGGTCGAAACCGGATTGCTGCTCCAGAAAAGATTGCCGCGCCTCCACGCGCCGATCGTCCTGACCGGAGCGATGACCCCGCTGGGATTTGAAGGCAGCGACGGCTTGCAGAACCTGACCGAGAGTTTGCTCGCCACGCGGCTCCTCGCGCCGGGCGTCTATGTGGTCATCCACGGACAGGTCTTTCCCATCGACCGCGTTCGCAAAGATCGCAAGCACGCGCAATTCGTTTGGATCGACTCATTGCCCAAACCGATGCGGCGAAAACAGAAGACAAACACGACCGCCGGGCCATCTGACTAATCGGGCGCCCTGACAGTTGCTGGGGAGGCCGTGTTCCTGCTGCGCGCCTGGTCCTATCTGAACGTCACGCCGATGCGGAACGAGATGTAGTGATTGCCGTTGGTCATGTGGTAATTGGAGACATGGTCCCTGACTTCCAAGCGCAGCGCGGCGTGCTCCGCCAGCCACAGGTTGACGCCACCTCCGAAATTGCCGGCAGGCTCGCCACGGCCTTGGCTGGTGGGGAAATATCCCGTGACGCCGATCAGCATAAACGGATCGACGCCACCGCGCCTCGCGCTGCGACGAAAGTGTTAGGACACGTCGCCGGAAGCGATCCAAGCCTGATCATAGCCCCTTCCCCAATGCGCATAACCAGCCTCGGCTCCCATGCCTAATCCTTTGCACACGAATAGCTCTCCGCCGCCGCCCACGTGCTCGATGAAGGGATTAATGTAACCGCCGGTTGCTGTACCAAGGCCAAAGAAGAAATAACCTTGACCTCGATATTAATGGTTCGCGTTCTGCGCCGATGCCAAGGCCGGCACCGCGAGCAACAACGCTACTGTCGTGATGAGTTTTCTCATGTCTTACCCCCGAGCTGGTGCCGCTTGCAGGGCAATGCAGCGGAGAAGATATCCCCCGCGAAGAACACGCTAGATGAACAATTGCGAGTGGAACAAGGACTCCCAAGAAGTCGATCCCCAGGACTTGCGCCAGCCGTTGCGACGCCGCACCCGGAACCAGCGGCTCCAGGACGGCTACGGCAGCGGCACCCAGAAGCACCCACCGGGCAAGCCGTAGAGTCTTCTGATCGGTCAGCACAATACCCGCGTAGAGGGACGGCCAGAGCAATGTCACGTACGCGATCCGCTGGGCGTTAGGTTCAATGATCAAAAGCGAACAAAAGAACATGGAATGTGCCGCGACGTCGCTGGCACATCGGAAGACCCAAAGTAGCGCCAGCACGCCCAAAACTATCGCCAACACCAGCCAGAATTCCCGGACTTCCCAGGCGGGCAAAGAAACGAAGTTCACGGGCCGATAGTTTTGATCGGGAAGCCCGGAGTAGTCCATGCGGGTGAGGTACCTGAGCATGACGCCGCGCAGGGATTGGCTGGGATACCAGCGGTCACCCAGAAGGGCGTTGATCCGCTGTTCCTGTAGGAACCATTGCTTGAGCAGGTGAAAGAGGTTGGTCCAACCGAGCCAGAAACCCGGCAGAACCGTAAAGGCCCCGGTTGCGGCGAAGGCTTGCACTCCCACGCGCCAGCGCCCTCGCGCCGCAAGAAAGGGAAGGATGAATGCCGGCCATACTTTGATCGCCGTCGCGAGGCCGAGCAACAGGCTGCTCGCGATGGGATGCTCGTCGCACAGCAAGAGGGCAAGGCACACCATTTCGACTAGAAAGAGCTGTACGTTTCCTACCTGGAGTTCGTACAGCAGGTACGGCAGCAGCAGCAGGGCGGAAATCCCAAGCGCTGGGCCAAGGCGCGACGGGGGATATCGGCGATACCACATCACGGCCAAAGGACCCAAGAACAGGACCTTTAGCGCGGCCCACATTCCCGCGGCAACACTGAGCGGAAGAGAGGCGAACGGCCGGAAAAGACAAAGAAACAAGGGCGGGTAACGATAGAGCATCGGCCATCCGAATTCATGGTTCGGACCATACATGGGTCCTGATTGGAGGAAGTAGCTAACGGCTGCGGTGTGATAAACGTGGAGATCCACCGCCTTAAGAGGCCGCAACGCACAGACTGCGCCTGCGGCGACAGCAAGCAGAAGCGACACGGCGATTACTCGACGCATCCGAGAAGCCTCCGGTCGGCCCGAGGCAGCAAGCAAGGGCACACCTTTGTCGCCGAGATCAGCGACCCTACCCTGAGAAAAAACGCGCATCTGAATGACACAGGTCGTGCTACCAGCTCCCGATCTCATTCTGGGCGCTGCCCGTCTTCGTGCTCCATCGCGTTCCGCGCACACTTCGCCCCGGTCGTCGCAGCCGCCATTCCGGCTACCAACGAAAATTCATGGCACCCGAGGACTATGCTGAAGTCCGTCGGACGACGGACGGCCCAAGAGGTGTCGCAGAAGTATGAGAACCAGACCTAACACGCCGAACAGGGTTACACCTGTCCAGAAATAAAATAAGAACGTCGGTGAGCCGGCGTAAAGGAAAGCATCCAGATAAACGCGCGGCGAAACGCCGGGCAGCGTCTCAGTGGAACCCAGAAAATAACGTAGGTCGCGTGTCTGGGTCTTGCCGCCGCTCTGGATGGCGCTCTGGAAAATATACCAGTACGGCCGATAGGTGAGGTAGAGCGTGGCGGAGGAGAACAACAAACCCACCGCACTAGTGAAGACGACCATCGTCGCCACGGGCTTGGCTCGCTCGGCCGCAGGCTGCGCGCCTCGGCGAATGCCAGCGATCAGCACTGACGCTGCCACTAGCACGAGCCCGGAGAAGATGACGATCATGAGCCCCGAAATCTCCACCACGGCGGCGTTTCGGCTGGAAATATACAGCCCAAACGCCGATTCCCCGGGGAACCCCGGATGCTCGCCCTGGACAGCCTCGAATTTTGCCGCGAGGTAACCGAAGAGCGCGGTCTCCGCCTGATTACCTCCTTTCTCGGAAGATGTCTGGAGTTGCTTGTAGGCCATGGCTTGGAGGCTCGTGCCCACTCGGTGTTCGAAGCCGGTGCGTCCCTGGGAATCGATCACCTGGCCGAATCGCGCCACGATCCAGTATTTCTCGCGCGCGCCTTTCTGATCGCCTTTTGCTTCGAGGTCTGCCCCGGAATGAAGAAGGAATTTGGCAAAGCGCTCGGAATTCTCGAAGGCCCAGACAGGCAGGTCGAGCTCCTCTCGGGACTCGACCTCATACGGATCGTAGAAGCCATAACGAGGCACGACCTTGCGGTTGAGTTCCGCCACGCGATCCAGGTAATCTTCAAACTTCGGAGACCGGAAGGCTGCCGCCATGGCACCCTGCCATGCTTGCTCTTGTTCTCGAGTCGACCGTGACCATGCACCCCCGCAAAAATGTGCGGACTCAATTGATTCCGCCTTAATGAGGTGAAAAAGGGCATTTTGAGGATCCCATGGCTCGAGCCTCCGCATCCATTGGCTAGTTTCGGGAAGCTCCGGGTGGCGCATGTCGACCACGGCGTGTACCCAAAGGAGGTTCGGGTCGAGGCGCACGGCTTCCTCCGCCAAGCGTGCCACTTCGCGGGGATTTTGGAGGCGCACTGCGCAGAAGGCCATCCCTTCGGGATCGTGCTGCGCCTCCGCCCGCGTGGCGAGAGCCTGAACGCCAGGCTGAAAATCCCTGGAGGCTGCCCGAAATAGGACGCGCCAAGGCCTCAGCGCAACCTGGAATGCCTGCCGGAACGGCGGAGCAGCGAAAAATAGCAGCGACGCGAGAGCACATCCAGCGCCGCCGACCAGTGCCGCCTTGCGCAAGGAAACACTTTTGGCGAAGAGCTCATCGCCGGGCGCCATGCCTTGTTGGTAGCCCGCGATGAGGAGGGAGGCCAAGGCCTGTTTCGCCATGACGCTTGCTCCCCCGAGCGCCCACATCACCGCCGCCCAGGAGCCCTCCACGTAGCTCAGTTCCCCGCGCATCGCCTCGCCCCACACGCGGGCATTCGGCGGCGCGATCCGAATCGCGGATTCCAGGAGCACTGTCGCGGCTTGACGGACAGGCGTCTCCAGCATGACACCCTCACCCCCTGCTTAAGGCGGGCTGCTGAACCACCCAGCGCGGGTGCGACTCGGCCAATTGGGTCCGGGCCAGTTGCAATCCATTCGGCGTCAACCGGTACGTGTGCCGTGGCGGCACGCCCTCTTCCGTCGCCACCCAGCGTGCCTCCAGCAATCCGTACGTTTCAAGGCGCATGAGAATGGGGTAGAGCGTCCCGGACTTTAGCCCGGTTTCACGGCTCAGCTCGTAGCCGTAGCGCCAGTCGGTTGGGCGCTCCACGAACCGTCGCAGTACTAGGAGAGTCTCACGAGATAAGCGGGGAGTCTTCACGCCAAAAGTCTACATATATAGATCGAGCTTGTCAAGCCCTTTTTGAGCCCTCCCCACATCTCGGAGTTGGTCTGATGTGAAGGCGGAATTCCATCAGCAATCCAGGATTCCCCCGTGGGGGATTGACACTAGCCTGGGCGGCTTGAGGCTCAGCGCCGCCATCCGACCGTGCTTCGAGCCTTGCGAGTGCTCGCGGAGGCTGCCGAGAAGGTGACTGCTGACTCCCCGCTTGGGCTAGATCGCCTGCCACAGACCAATCTCCAGACGCGGACCAGAACCCATCCAAACGCTCCTCAATTGGGATGCCGAGCGCAAGTGATCACCTTCCGGGGCGGCTGGGCTTTCAACAGCGAGTTTGACATTGACGCTCGACTGTCCTTTAATGCTCGATTGAAGATGGTTGATCGCCGACGGTTCAAGAGCCACTTTTTGCGGCTCCCTTCAATCGGCAATCGAAAACGCCCAAAAGGGAAAGGGTGCCGACTGCCGACGGTTTCGAGCGGCAGACGCTGCCGGTCCCTTCAATCGGCAATTGACAATCGAAAATCAATGCGAAATCGACACACCGCAAGTCTCTGGACTCTACTTGTACTGGCCAGCTCTTTCTGGCCCGTTGCTGTCGCCGCCCAGCAAAGCGGCAGAGGTTTTGAGCCCTCAATCCGCAATCGGCAATCGAGGATCAACAATGCCCTACTATCCGCCGGCGCCGAGGCCATCACCATTGACGCGCACGCGCCCGTTCATCCCTTCCCGCATTATTGGGAACAAATGTTTGGCTCCGGCCGCGCCATCCTTTCGCTTCGCGAGAGTTATCGCCGCGACCTGCGCGAGTTGAAGAAAGCGACGGGCTTCAACTACATCCGCTTCCACGCCATCTTCCATGACGAAGTCGGGCTTTATAACGAGGACGAGCACGGCAATCCGGTCTACAACTACACTTACGTCGATCAAATCTACGATGGCCTTCTCGAGAACGGCGTGCGGCCATTTGTTGAGCTCAGTTTCATGCCGGAAACGCTGGCATCAAATCCATCGCGCCAGGGATTCTGGTACAAACCTTTCAACTCGCCGCCCAAGGACTGGGACCGCTGGGGCGACATGATCGAGCATTTTGCGCGCCACCTCGTCGAGCGCTACGGCATCGATGAAGTGTCGCAGTGGTACTTTGAAGTTTGGAATGAGCCTAACATCGACTTCTGGGCGGGCGATCCTAAAGAGGCCACTTACTATCGCCTTTATGACGTTTCAGCGCGGGCGTTGAAACGAGTCAGTCCCCGGCTCCGCGTAGGAGGTCCGTCAACCGCCCAAGCTGCCTGGGTGGACCGCTTCATCAAACATTGTGTGGATGAGAATGTGCCGGTAGACTTCGTTTCCACTCATGTGTACGCGAATGACACGGCGCGCGACGTTTTCGGCACCAACGAGCAGATCCCGCGCGACCAGATGTTGGCCCGCGCCGTCGAGAAGGTCTACAACCAAGTAAAGGCATCCGCCCGACCCAGCCTGCCGCTGATTTTCAGCGAGTACAATGCCAGCTACATGAGCGAAGTCGAGGTCACCGACTCGCCCTTCATGGGGCCGTGGCTCGCCAACACTATCCGCCAGTGCGATGGCCTGGTGGACATCATGGCCTATTGGGCTTTCTCCGACGTCTTCGAGGAACAAGGCGTAGTGAAGCGGCCATTCTATGGCGGATACGGGTTGATGGCGGCGGGCAACATTCCCAAGCCCGCATATAACGCATTTCTGTTGCTGCACCGGCTGGGGACCGAGCGATTGCAGGTGGACTCCGATTCGGTCATTGCCACGCGCCGCAAGGACGGTTCGCTCGCCATCGTGGCGTGGAATTATGCGCCGCCGGGAAACGGCAGCACACCCAAGGAAATCAACCTATCGCTTCGAGGGCTCGCCGGCGCGCGCCAAGCCCGCATCCGGATCGTGGACCGATCTCACGGGAATTCATTTGCTGCCTGGGTGGCCATGGGCCAGCCGGACTTCCCCAGCCGGCAGCAACAACGGCAGCTCCGGAATGCAGCGAAATTGAAACCCCCGGAAGTTCAGCAACTGACCACCGGTGAAACGTCGTCCCTGTCACTCACTCTCGAGCCGCAAAGCCTGGCGTTGATCGAGATCGTCAGCCCTGGCCCTTACGTCGAGGGAGGAAACGAGAATGAACCTTGAGGCAAGGACCGAGCCGCTGGACCGAGCCGCGCTGCCTTCGGTCGATCGTCGCACTTCCGTGGCTGGCAATCGGCTGGTCCTGACTCGCCGCTAACCACTAGCCACCGCTTTTGTCCGACTCGGACTTTTCCCCTGGTTCATCGACTTCATCGGACTTCGCCCAGAGCGCCTCGAATTCGTGGTTATAGGTCTCGATCAATTTTGGTTCGCGCAGCAGCACCACGTTCTCGTGGTTTCGCTCTTCGGAAGCGAACGTCCAATTGTAACTGCCGGTGATGACCACCCGGCCGTCGAGCACGGCGAATTTGTGATGCATCTTGGAGTCGTCGCCATCGCGTCCTTGGGTGACGCGGACGCGGAAACCGCAGCTCGAGAGCAGTCTTTGGGTCGCGGCGCTTTCGCCAAACTTGCTGCGGTCGGTGAGCATGCGGATACGGACGTTGCGCTGGTGGGCGTCCAGAAGAGCTCTTGCCGATCTCCGGCTGTTGAATCGGTGGAGGGCCGCGTCGATTGAGACACGAGTCGCAGCCAACAAGCTCTCGATGACTTCTGCGATGGAGTGAGTCCGAGCGAACATGGCCTCGGCAAGCGGGCTTGCACCCCGCGCGGCACTTGCGTCCAGGAGGTGGGCGCCGTTGGCCATCGGTCCACAATCATACAACAGGGGCCAAGTTCGGAGCAAGTGTGTTGCATTGCCGATTTTCGATTGCCGAATGAAAAGCTATCAGCAATCAGCCGTCAGCGATCAGCTCAAGCTTAATGATCGGTGGTGGACACTCAAGGCTGAATGCTGATGGCTGACCGCTGAAAGCTATTTTCCCCAATTGGCAATCTGCAATCGAAAATCGGCAATCCTACGCCAGTTCCCCGCGCAGCACGGTGACGGCCTGGCCGCCCAGAATCACGCGTTCGCCATTCAGCCGGATGCGAACCGTCCCTCCGCGCGCTGAAGCCTGATAGGCCACGAACTCCTTCTTGCCCAGGCGCCCACTCCAGAATGGGCCCAGGCAGCAATGCGCCGATCCCGTCACCGGGTCTTCGTCGATGCCAGACCCGGGCGCGAAAAATCGCGAGACAAAATCAAACTGGGGCGAGTCAGAACGGCTGGTAACGCTCACACCGCGAACCGGAATCTTTTTCAGAGCCGTAAAGTCAGGCGCCAGCTCGCGCACCGTCCGCTCGGACTCGACCTCCACCAGATAATCAAATTTGTTTTTGCCGAGATACTTGATCTTCAATCCCAGCGCCTCCGCCAAGCCGGGTGGCACGGACGCGGGTAGTTCCCGGACAGCCGGAAAATCAAGCTCGATCCAGTCGCCTTTATGTTCCGCCGTGAGCACACCGCTCTTGGTGTGGAAACGAGCCCTTTGCTCCGGCTTCAGATGCCCGGCTTCCCACAGAACGTGGGCGCTGGCCAGAGTCGCGTGGCCGCAGAGCGCGACCTCCGTGCTCGGAGTGAACCAGCGAAGATTGAACTCGTCCTGCCGGACGGGATCCAGAAAAGCAGTTTCAGAGAGATTCATCTCCCGCGCCACGTCTTGCATCCAGGCGTCGTCGCGCGGTCCGGGAAGGACGCAGACGCCCGCGGGATTGCCGCGAAAAGGTTGATCCGTGAACGCATCCACCTGAACGATTTTCAGTCCCATGGTTGTTGTCTCCAATCGAGCCGAGTTTACCCTCAACCCGGACTTGCACAACAGCCAAGTAGGAGGGAATTGCCGCAGCCAATAGTACCGGGGAGCCCACTTTCGCTTGGGGGCAGACAGGCAAATTATGACCCAGGCCGCACAAAGTAACGCTGCTTGTCCATATGGGCCGGGACGGCGATGTCGAAAAATCCCACCATCATCTCTTCATACGTCTGATCGCCCCAAGTCACAGCGCTCGTGGGGTCAGGATTGTGCGGATTGTTTTTCGAGTTGTCGAACCATCCCACAGCCTGGATTTCCGTTCCAGCCTTGAGAAATCGCGGCTCGGCCAGGCGATAACTCAATTGCCAGTAAAAGTCCCAACGGACATCGAGGAGCTTTTCGATAACGCTGCCGTCCGGGCGAATCAGGTTGTACTCAAACCGCTTGCCGCGCAGGTGCATGTGCGGGAAAAAACTGAGCAAGGTGGCGTCATTGGGCAGAGTACCGTGTACTTCCGCGCGATAATCGGGATCGTTAGGCGGAATCACAAAATGATCGTTGGTCAACTGAAGCGTCAACACTCGCTGCTTCGGCGCCTGCCTCGCAAAGACCATGCCCACGCGGGTTCGGTCGCGCGCCGGATGCCCGTTGGTGGTGTAGTGCATCTGGAAAACAAGATCCGACCCTCGGGGAACGAGCTTCGCCATTCCGTCCGGCCAATGGTCAGGCGAGCTGCCCGGCGCGTAGACCAGCAGCATGTCACTGTCCGTCCCGTGCGCTTCATGCCGGCTTTGTTCATCGTGGAGGGTCGATGCCGTGAATGGAGTTCCCACCGGCGCGTTCCTCAGCCACTTCGAATCCGGCGGGCGAATATAAACCACAGCGTGATGCACGTGCTCGCGGCTGGAAGGTCGCACTTCGCACATCTCGACCCACCTGTCCTCCGTGAAGCCTGTGGGCACAATCTCGTAGGTGTATTCCACATCGCCTTTAGCGGGAAGCGCCACCGGCTTGGGCATTTCAATCACGCGATCCGGTTGGGGGATGTTCCAGCCCTCGACCCATTGGGGCGCCGCCGGGGCATCATGCGGATCGCCCGCGGGCGCTTTGGCCTCGACCCACGCTGAGAGCGTCTCCATCTGCTGCGAGCTGAGCGTCGGGTCATTTGAGAAATGTCCGTAACGTGGGTCGGCGAACCACGGCGGCATGTCTCGCTGCCGTACGGCATCGCGAATCTCGCTGGCCCAGCGGCGCGCCTGAGCGTACGTCACGAGCGGAAACGGTGCGATTTCGCCCGGCCGGTGGCAGCTCTGGCATCGTTGCTGGAGAATAGGAAGAACATCACGATAGAAGGTGGGAACGGTTTTCCCTGCGCTCGCCGCTACTGCTCCGTGCGGTAGCATCACGAGAACTGCGGCCAGCGCGGGCCTCATTACTCTCCATTTGATGATGTGCAGGGTCTTTGCCATTAAGCCGTCGCCGCGATTGCGCTCACAATCCCACAACACTGCGAGCGACATTCCGCTCAGTGGCCCAGCCAGTAGGTGAGGTTGATCTTGAGTTCAAGCCGGCTCTTCTGAAAACGACGGCATTACTTTAATGCCTCATTGATCTCGATATCGCGCCTCAGTACGTCGGTCAATAGCTCCGACAGTTCAACGCCCTTTTGTTCAGCTTTTGCGGAAAAGTACTCCCACACGCTGCGCTCAATCGAGGCGGGCAAGAAAACCCTTGCGCCCGACGGGATGTGATGAAGGCCCCGGACCCCCTTGCTGAAATCGATCTCAGCGGGCATTGTGTCATCTTCGCGGGATTTATCACTCATATGCCTTCCTCGTACTGGCGAATCTCACGGCGAGTAGCTTCGCGCGCCGAAATAAGCCGGATTTTCGTGATGGCGAAATCGGACTGTGACCAGACGTAAACGACGGAAAGCATTGCACCGGTGCTCGCCAAGCCGACTGAGAACCAGCGCTCCTCGACTTCGTCATGCTCTAGATCGGCGACGCTGAGGAGTCGCGGGTCTTTGAACACTGTGGACGCGAGCTCGAATGGCACGCCGTGATTACGCAAGTTCGCGGCTGCTTTGTTCTCGTCCCATTCGAACTGGTACTGGCCACCATCCAATGCTGATGCCTCGGTTCCATGTTATAACAGGTTGAAAACCCAGTCGAGCTTCACCGGAGGAAGAACCTCTTACCGGTCTGTGTAGTATCCATCCCGCGCCTGCACGATCAAGTCTTTCTCTTTAGCGACGAGATGGATCTTGTGGTAGCCCGGCCCGACGCTGGCGCGGTCGGGCGTGTAGCCTAGGTTGTACTGATTGCGCAGTTCCTCTTGAATGCTGGCGTAGATCTGATCGACGGACATTTTCTTGGAGACTTCGAAAAGGCGCCCGCCCGTTTCCTTGGAAATCTTTTCCAGGATCTTTTTCCCATCCGGACGCGACTCCTGCGGGTATCGACCCATGCCCCCGCGCCGGCCCATGCCACCCATACCGCGCCCGCCCATGCCACCTCTGTTGCCGTTGGCTTCCTCGTCCGCGAACAAAATGGAGTAGACCAGCGTGTTGGCGCGCTGCGCCGCCTCGACGGCGCTCGCCAGTGTCTCCTTGCTGCCGCGGTCGACGCCGTCGGAGAGCACAATGAGGGCTTTGCGCCCCTGCTGCGGCCTCATCAGCTCGTTGGAGGCCAAATAGACCGCGTCGTAGAGCAGTGTTCCGCCGCCGCCCCGCATGCCTCCGCCGCGCCCTTCCCTGCCCTGCCCTTCGCGTCCGCCCGGGCCAGACTGGCCGGGCCACTGGTGCGGCGCATCGGCGGAGGGATCGCCGCGACCCTCCCGGTCAAATTCTTGCGGGCGCTGCGGCGTCTCGAGCAGCGCCAGCGCCGCTTGCAGCTTCTGACGCGACGAGGTGAGGTCTTGCAGGAGTTCCACTTCGCGATCGAAGTGAATCACAAATGCCTGATCCTTGTTAACGCGCAACATTTGGTCGAGAAAAGTGTAACTGGCGTCGCGCTCCTGCCCGAGCACCCGCCGCTGGCTCATGCTGGTGTCCACCAGGAGGCCCAAGGTGAGGGGCAAATCAGTTTCGTGAGCGAAATAACTGATCGTTTGTGGGCGGCCGTCTTCATCCATCAGGAAATCATCCTTGGTCAGGTTGCGGATGATTTCTCCGTGCTTGTTCCGCACCGTCGCGAGGACATTCACCACGTTGACGTTTGCCGTGATCGTCGGCGGTTGCGACGGCTGCGGCGGCGGTTGCTGGCTTCGAAGCAAAGGACCCGCAGGCAACAGGCAAACGACTGCCAGGAACAAAAGCAGCCTCGCCCGCAGTTTTTCCGCGCGCCTTTGCTCGCAGCCTGGCACCACATCGCGAGCGGCGCGGGCTTTCTGGATCTGGTATTGCATCGTCAAGTCCCCTATTCTGTCCCAGCCGCTGTGCTAACCTCTTGCTTCACGAATACCAGGTGCACGGAGCCCGAGCCCTCCGGCGACTTGATACTCCGATCCACCATCAGAGATTTGCCGTCCCGGGAGAGCTTCCACTGATCTTTCAACTGAATCTTTCCGCCCTTCTGGCTTGGGTCTTCGTTGCCAACCATCGATAGCTTGATCTCCTCGCCGCTTTTGGCCAACTCGGCTTTCAGGGTCGCATCGCTGTCGGCGGGGTCTCCGAGTTGCGCCGTGGACTCGCTGCCATCGAGCTTGAAGACGGCGGTTTGAGGATAAAACTTGTAGGCGGCGATGGCGCCTTGCGATCGGCCATCACCGCGTTGGCCTCCGCGTCCGCCACCGGGCATACCTCCACCCCCCGGGCCGCCTGTCTGTCCCCCCATGCCGCCTGGCAAATCCATGCCAATGCGGCCGCCCGGCATTCCCATGCCTCCGCCCATGCCGCCCCGTCGGCCACCGGGATAGCCTCCGCCGGAGCCGCCACCTGGATTATTGCCGCTCTGGCTGGGAGCCGCCTGCAAATCACCTTGCAGCGACGTCTCCACTTTCAATTGTTGCTGATCTTGCTTCACCACCATGCTGTAGCTCTGCAATCCGGCGGGAGGATTTTTCGTCTGGCCGAAATCCAGAACCCAGGTGCCGGAGAAATTGGCTGGATTCGATGCCTCCTTCGCATTCGCGACCGTCGCCGAACAAGCCAGTACTAAGACCGCGATCAGTGTCTTTTTCATTCGTTTCTCCTCCACCCGATTGAATACCGCCGCTCGCCTCACCTCGGCGCACGGAACCGCTTCTTTGAATGTCTCAACGCTTAAGGGTAAGATGGAAAAAGTTGAAGGCGAGTTGGCCTGCGGGGTCTTATTATTACATCCGCTATCTCATCAGGCCGCTGCACCTACAGGGAAATCGGGTGCCACGCGAATACTGCGCAGGTGGAATTGGATGACTGCACGCACACGCAGCATAAAGAGTCGTCGCCGTGAAATGGATTATGACGGGCCGCTGAATCTCTGCCGCTTGATAAACTCTCCCTGGCCGGCGCGGCCGACGAACTTGCCGTTGTCCACCACCAGCCGCCCGCGCGAGAAGACCTGGCGCGGCACGCCCTTCACTCGAATGCCCTCGAACATGGAGTAGTCGACCCGCATGTGGTGCGTCTTGGCGCTGATGGTTTCTTCCTGATTGGGGTCGAAGATCACCAAGTCTGCGTCCGAGCCCACGGCGATGGTGCCCTTGCGAGGATAAAGTCCGAAAAGTTTTGCCGGGGCCGTTGAAACCAATTCCACAAACCGGTTTACCGAAAACCGCTTCCCGTGTACGCCGCCTGTGAAGACCAGGCTCAACCGGTTCTCGATGCCTGGCCCACCGTTGGGGATCTTCGTAAAGTCGTCCTTGCCTAGCTCTTTTTGCTCCTTGTAGCAGAAAGGACAATGGTCAGTCGATACGACTTGAAGCTGATCGGCGGCCAGCCCGGCCCAAAGCTTTTCCTGATGCCACTTCTCGCGCAGCGGCGGAGTGAAGACGTACTTGGCGCCTTCGAATCCCGGGACATCGAAATTCTCGATGGAAAGAAACAGGTACTGCGGGCAAGTCTCGCCGTACACCGGCAAGCCTCGATCGCGCGCTTCGCGAACTTTCTCGAGCGCGTCATTGCACGACATGTGGACGATGTAAACTGGCGCCCCCGCCATTTCGGCCAGCGCGATGGTGCGGGCCGTGGCCTCGGCCTCCGCCGTGGTGGGACGCGTGAGAGCGTGATACTTGGGCGCCGTCTTCCCTTCCGCCAGAGCGCGGCGAACGATCACGTCAATCACGCTGCCGTTCTCGGCGTGCATGCAAATGAGCGAGCCGGTTTGCGCGGCCTGGAGCATCGCCTTGAAGATCAGGCCGTCCTCGAGCATGAAGACGCCCGGATAGGCCATGAACAGTTTGAAGCTCGTGATGCCCTCGTTCACCAGCGATTTCATCTCATCCAGGCGCGCGTCGGGCAGATCGGTGATGATGCAATGAAACCCGTAGTCAATCGTGGCCTTGCCCTCGGCCTTCTTCCACCAGGTGTCGAGCGCGGTGCGCAGCGTCTGGCCCTTGTACTGGATGGCAAAGTCGATGAGTGTGGTGGTGCCGCCAAAAGCCGCGGCCTTGGTGCCTGACTCGAAATCGTCGGCGCTGGTCGTGCCGCCGAAAGGCATGTCGAGGTGCGTGTGGACGTCAATACCTCCGGGGAAGACATAGTTGCCCTTCGCGTCAAAACTTTGTTTGGCCGACTCGGCGGGCAACGCCTGGCCGATGGCGACAACCTTGCCGTTCGAGATTCCTATGTCCGCAGGAAAAGTGTCTACCGCAGTCGCGACGATGCCGTTCTTAATGATTGTGTCGAAATTCATTGTCCCTTGTCCTTAGTCCCTTGTCCTTGGTCCAATGTCCCCTGTCCTTTTCGGCAATTGTACACCCGTGTCGCCACAATGAGCCACGGACAAAGGACAAGGGACAAATGACAACTGACTGCTGACATTCCGCGGCTATTGACATAGAATCTTCGGAATGCCCCTTCTTAACATCGCACCCAAATTGTCTCCGGACAAGTACGAAGAGAACTTTGCCGACATTAATCCGCCCATGACGGCGCAGCAAGCGCGCATTGAGGCCGCGCGATGCTTGTATTGCTTCGACGCTCCCTGCACCAAGGCGTGTCCCACACACATCGACGTTCCGGCATTCATCAAGAGAATCGGCACGGGAAATCTGAAAGGCTCGGCGCGCGTGATTCTGACCGCCAACATCCTGGGACAGAGTTGCGGCCGCGTGTGCCCCACCGAGGTGCTGTGCGAGGGCGCGTGCGTGATGAGCGGCACGGGCGAAAAGCCGATCCAGATCGGGCGGCTTCAGCGCTATGCGGTTGACCACGTCCTGAACAACAATATCCGTCTCTTCCACGCTGGAAAGCCGAACGGGCGCCGCATGGCGTGCGTGGGGTCGGGTCCCGCGTCGCTCGCCGGCGCGGCAGAACTCACCAAGCTGGGGTATGAGGTGGAAATCTACGATCGCAACCCGCTGCCCGGCGGTCTGAACACCTATGGCATCGCGGCCTACAAGACCCGCGCCTCCGACAGCCTGCGCGAAGTAAGGATGGTGGAGGAATTGGGAGTGAAGTTCCATCAGGGCGTGGACGTGGGCAGGAATATTTCCCTTCAGGAGCTTGAAGCGAAATTTGACGCGATTCTGTTGGCCGTCGGCCTGGGCGAGACTTGGGATTTGAATTTGCCGGGTGAAGGCCTTCACGGGGTTTACGGCGCCATCGATTTTGTCGAGCGAACCAAGGTGAACGCTTTCGAGAGGATTGATATCGGCAGGCGCGTCGCCGTGATTGGAGCCGGAAACACCGCCATCGATTGCGTCACCGCCGCGCGGCGCCTCAATGCACAGTCGGTTTACATGATCTACCGTCGCGACCAAGATGCCATGCCGGCCTTCAAGTACGAATACGAATTGGCCCAGAAGGACGGAGTGATCTTTCTCTGGCAAACACAACCGACGCGAATTGTGGGCGAGGGCGGCGCGGTCTGCGGCCTGGAGTGTGTGCGAACGCAACTCGCGGGCAGCGGCCGACGCGGCCGGGTCGAACCGGTTCCAGGCTCTGAATTTGTCCTCGATGTCGACATGGTGGTGAAAGCCCTGGGGCAGCAGCCAGTGACGGAACTGGTGCAATCAATCCGCGGCGTGGAAATGAAGGCGGGATGCGTGGTGGTCAACCCCGCGACGCACCAAACAGGCAATCCCAAGTACTTCGCAGCGGGCGATTGCGTGAACGGCGGCCGGGAAGTAGTGGACGCGGTCGCGGAAGGAATGTTGGCAGCAAAGGGTATTCACCAGTGGCTTGACGAGCAATCAGCTTTCAGCCGTCAGTTGTCAGCAAAACCATAGCCGGATTCACGTCCAGGCTGATTGCTGAAAGCTGATGGCTGACAGCTCTCGACTGGAGGCTCACGATGGCTGACCTCGGCACAAATTTCGCGGGCATCAAGAGCCCGAACCCTTTCTGGCTCGCTTCCGGTCCGCCCGCGAACACGGCGGGGCAAGTGATGCGCGCGTTCGATATCGGATGGGGCGGCGCCGTGTGGAAGACGCTGGGTGAGCCCATCATCAACACCGCCTCGCGCTATGGCGGCATCGACCTGGCCTCGCAAAAACTGATGGGCCTGAACAATATTGAGCTCATCACCGATCGGCCACTCGAGGACAACCTGCGCGAGATTGCGTTGGTGAAAAAAACTTGTCCCGGCCACGCGGTAATCGTCTCGCTGATGGTGGAATCGCGGCGCGAGGCCTGGCATGAAATGGTGAAGCGGACCGAGGACACCGGGTGCGACGGATTGGAGCTGAACTTCGGATGTCCGCACGGCATGAGCGAGCGCGGCATGGGCGCGGCCGTCGGGCAGGTGCCCGAGTACACCACCATGATCACCGAATGGGTGAAGGAAGTGGCGCGCACGCCGGTGATCGTCAAGCTGACGCCAAATGTTTCCGACATCACGAAGATTGCTCTGGCAGCGGAGCAAGGCGGCGCCGACGGTATCTCGCTCATCAATACGATCAACAGCCTGATGGGCGTGGATCTGGATTCGTTCGCTCCCCGCCCCACGGTGCGCGGCAAATCGTCTCACGGCGGGTTTTGCGGCCCGGCGGTGAAACCGATTGCTCTGCACATGGTTTCCGCCTGCGCCAAGCGGGTGAAGATCCCGATCAGCGGAATTGGTGGCATCGCCACCTGGAGCGACGCGGCCGAGTTTGTGGCGCTGGGCGCGACCTCGCTTCAGATATGCACCGCCGTCATGCACTACGGCTTTCGCATCGTCGAGGACATGAAAGACGGCTTGAGCGATTATCTCGACTCGAAAGGTTTTTCCAGCCTGAATGATTTGCGCGGACGAGCTTTGCGCAACGTTGCCGATTGGGGCGACCTCGATTTGAATTACAAGATCGTCGCCCACATCGATTCCAACCTCTGTATCGGCTGCCATCTTTGCTACGTCGCCTGTGAGGATGGGGCGCACCAGTGCATCGAGGAGTATCCCGACGGAGACGGCGCGGTGCAATTGGGCCTGCTTGGAAAGACGAACGGCGACAAAACGCGCGTGCCTCGCATCATCGAGGATGGGTGCGTGGGTTGCAACCTGTGCGCGCTTGTCTGCCCGGTCGATGGGTGCATCACCATGAAAGAAGTCGAGACCGGGAAGCCTGTGATGTCCTGGAACGACCGCATGCGCCAGATGCGGCACGAAGCTGGCGTGGCATACACCCCGTCACTGTGGGGAAGCGAGTGAAATCCTGGCTGCCTGCTTGGGTGTGAGTGCCGGCCGCGCCAGCGCCAGATGCACGGCGAACGACACTCCAAACCCCACGAACCAAGCGTAATCATAAAGCACGCGAAGCTGGGGAATCACCAGTCCCACCAGCGCCACGAGAATTCCAGCCACGAGCGCAGCAATCGCGCGCCAATTGAATCCGCCGCTGAACTCGTATACCCCGCCGCGCCGATACAAATCCTCAACGACGAGCTTTTTCTTCCGCACCACGAAATAATCGGCAATCAGCACGCCTGCGATGGGCCCAAGAAAGCCTGAGTAGCCCACCAACCAGCCGAAGATGTAGTTGCCGTAGCTGGCGAGGAGTTTCCACGGCTGCATGAGCAGTCCGACGAAGCAGGTGATCATGCCGCCCATCTTGAAACTGATGCGGCGCGGATAAAGGTTCGAGAAATCGTTGGCGGGTGAGACGACATTAGCTGCGACGTTGACATTCAGCGTCGCCATCAGCAGCGCGATCATGGCGATCACCACCGCAATTGGGTTCCCCAGCTTGCTCAAGACCACAACCGGATCCCAGATAGCTTGCCCGAACATGATGACGGTCGCCGAGGTGACCGCGACACCGACGAACGAATAAAACGTCATGGTGGTCGGAAGGCCCAGCGCCTGGCCGAGCACTTGCGCGCGCTGGCTGTGCGCGTAGCGAGTGAAATCGGGAATATTCAGTGCCACAGTCGCCCAGAAGCCGACGACACCGGTGAGCGACGGGACAAGAAATCGAAAGAACTCGTCGAAAGTCTGAAACTTCGAGGGCGCGGAGAGCATCGGCCCGAACCCGCCGGCGTGAGATCGAGCCCAGAGAAGTAATGCCAAACCAATGATCAGCAGAAAAGGCGCGCTGATGCCCTGCAAAAAGCGAATCGTCCGAATTCCTCGGAGAATCACAACAACGTTCAGCGCCCAGAAGAAGGCGAAACAGATCGGCACGCCCAGCGGCCAATCCTTCCACGCCGGCACGAGCACCAACACCATGGCGTTGATGGCTTCGCCTCCAATCCACGCCTGAATGCCAAACCAACCGCACGCCACCAGCGCCCTCAGCATGGCGGCCACGTTTGAGCCCAGCACACCAAACGCCGAGCGCGCAAAAACAGGAAACGGAATGCCGTAGGCTGCGCCGGCGTGAGCGTTCAGCAACATCGGGATGAGCACCAAGACGTTGCCGAGAAAAACGGTGAAGATCGCCTGCTTCCAATTCATGCCGCCGGCGATCATGCCGCTGGCCAGCATGTAGGTGGGAATGTTGACGCTCATCGCCACCCAGAGCGCGGCGTAGTTGTACGTGCCCCAGCGCCGGCTCTCCGGAGGCACGGCGGCCAGGTCCAGGTTCCACAACCAACTCTCTTGATTTTGGATTTTAGATTTTGGATTTTGGATTAGCTCTTTGTCCGTTGTCATTTGTCCGTTGCCCGTTGTGGCATGCGGATGACGCGCTGCTCTCGCCAACCTTAGCTCCTAACTCCTGATTTTGGTGAAGAACCCGACGCCGAGCTGTTTTCAGCAACTGACAACGGACAACGGACGTTTTCCTTGTCTAATCCAAAATCAAAAATCCAAAATCTAAAATCAGTAGATTTTGCTTTCCCGCTTCCGCCCCGTGTAATCCACGTAAACGACTTTCAATTCGGAATAGAAATCGATGGCCGTCGAACCGGTCTCGCGCTCGCCGATGCCAGTGGCTTTGGTGCCGCCGAAGGGCACGTGGGCCTCGCCGCCCACCGTGGGCGAATTCACGTGCACCATGCCGCATTCCAGGCGGTCGACGGCTTGAAAAACCCGGTTCGCATCCGTGGTGAAAATGGATGCGGTCAGGCCAAACGGAACATTGTTAGCGGCAGCGATGGCTTCTTCAAAATCTTTGACGCGGATGACGGAAAGCACTGGCCCGAAAATTTCTTCTTTAGCGATTCGGGCATTTTGCGGGACGTGATCGAAGATCGTGGGAGCAATATAGTAGCCCTCGTCCGACAAGCCCGTGACCCGCTCGCCGCCACAAACCAACTTCGCTTCACCCTTGCCGATTTCCAGATACTCGAGAACTTTTGTGAACTGCGCTTCATCCACCGACGGCCCGACCTGCACTCCCGGCTCAGCGCCATTCCCAACTTTCAGCTTGCTGGTTCGTTCCACCAGCATGTTCACAAACCGATCGGCCACCGTCTCTTCGACAATCACGCGGCTGGTGGCCGTGCAGCGCTGGCCTGTAGAGCCGAAGGCGCCGGGTACAGTATTGTCGGCGGCAAGTTCGAGGTCCGCGTCGGCGAGAACTACGACAGGGTTCTTTCCGCCCATTTCGCATTGCACTTTCTTCATTCGTTGCGAAGCTTTGGCGTACAGGGCGCCGCCGACCTCGCACGACCCGGTAAACGAAACAGCGCGCACCGCCGGATGCTCCACTAACTCCTCGCCCACCTCGTTGCCTCGCCCATGGACCATGTTCAACACGCCCGGCGGCAGGCCCGCTGCGGAGAAAATTTCCACGAGTCGGCGCGATATGAAGGGAGTAAGTCCGGCGGGCTTCCAAACCACCGTGTTGCCGCAAACCAAAGCGGGCGAAATCTTCCACACCGGAATCGCCACGGGAAAGTTCCAGGGAGTGATTAAGCCCACTACGCCCAGCGGCTGCCGAAGCGTGTAGGCGAAATTTCGGGGCAACTCCGAGGGCAGCGTCTCGCCGGTCAGCCGCCGCGCCTCTCCTGCCGTGAATTCCGCGATGTTAACGGAGCGCTGAATTTCGCCCAACGACTCGGCCACTGTCTTGCCCTCTTCGCGCGTCAAAAGGCGCGCCACTTCATCTTTCTGCTCTTCGAGCAATCGAGCCGCACGCATCACGATTTTTCCGCGAGCCGGCGCCGGCGTGTCACGCCATGCCTCGCGGGCGCGCTCGGCCGCTTCAATCGCCTCACGCATTTCATCGCGCGTGCTGAGGGGCAGGTATCCGATAAGGTCTCGAAGGTTCGCCGGATTGCGCCGTTCGAGGGTTCGGCCCGAGCGCGACTCCACCCATTGTCCGCTGACGTAGTTCGGGCAAACGGTTTGCTGGCTGACTTGCGTTGTCGTCGCCATGATGATCTCCGATAGTTCAGTATGTCAGTTGGTCAGTATTTCAGTTCCTCAGTGCGGCGGCGCCCAGGGCGAGCGATCTGAACGCCTGGAACTGGGACATAGGAGAACAGAATATCGAAAAGCTCGAACTGACCGACTGACGTACTGACAAACTGACATACTGGAACTCACCAACTCAACTCACTTCGGCAAACGATTTATCCATCGCCTCGACGGCTTCATCCACATCGCTCTCGCGGATGTTGAGTGGCGGCGAAATGCGAATCACGTTTCCAAAAAGCCCGCCTTTGCCGATCAAGAGCCCATGATTTCGACAGCGCTCCATGAATTGCACGGTCGCTTCCGGCGCCGGCTCTTTCGTCTTTCTGTCCTTCACCAATTCCATCCCTTGCATCAAGCCCATGCCGCGAACGTCGCCGATGAGCGGGTATTTCTCTTGCAGCGCCTCCAGCTTTTTGCGCAGGTACGCGCCGACGCGGTCGCAGTTATCCAGGAGTTTTTCTTCTTCGATCACTTCGATCGTCGCCCGCGCCGCGACCGAGGTCACAGGATTGCCGCCAAAAGTCGAAATCGTCATGCCCTTGAATCCATCCGCCACTTCCGGCGTGGCGATGCAGAGGCCCACCGGCGTGCCATTGGCCATGCCTTTGGCGCAGGTAATCATGTCCGGATCCACTTCCCAGTGCTCAATGCCGAACCACTTCTTGCCGGTGCGCCCGAAGCCGGTCTGCACTTCATCGGCGATAAACAGGCCGCCGTATTTCTTGACGATGGTGAAAACGATTTTGAAATATTCCTTGGGTGGCACGATGAAGCCGCCCACGCCCTGGATCGTCTCGGCCAAGAACGCCGCAATGCTGCCCGAAGTCGTGGTGCGAATCGTCTCTTCCACATCCTGCGCGCAGGCCACTCCGCAACTTGGGTAATTCAGGTGCAGCGGGCAGCGATAGCAGTAGGGATTAACGGCATGCGAGATTCCAACGCTGACGATGCCGGCGCGGCGATAGGGCGCATGCGCGGTCAGCGATTTGGCCAGCAGCGAGTGGCCGCTGTACCCGTGGCGCAGCGCCACAACATCGAAATGCCCGGTGGACATACGCGCCAGCATCACCGCGGTTTCGTCGGCCTCGGTGCCGCTATTGCAGAAGAAACTCTTCTGCAAGCGCCCGGGAGTGATCTGCGCCAGCTTCTCCGCCAGAGCCACGATCTGCTCGTTCGGATAAACGGTGGAAGTGTGTTGCAGGCGGTCAACCTGGTCTTTGATCTTGGCCGTGACCTTGGGATTGCAGTGTCCGACGCTGATGGTGAGAATGCCTCCGAAGAAATCCAGGTAGCGTTTGCCTTCGATATCCCAAATGTATTGCCCCTTGCCGTGGTCGGCGACCAATGGCTCGGCGTAGTAATTCGTCACGCAAGGAAAGATGTAATCCTTGTGTTTGCGCAGCACTTCGTTGCGCTTCAGCGCAGCTCCGGCAGCATCGATTTCTTCACTCATAGCTAACACTCCAGGAACCCATGTTGAAAATCATCCAGGGCCTTCCGCCCTCCATTCGACCTAAATCCTGAATCCTAAATCCTAGATCCTGCCCTTAGACGCTCGCCAGCTCGGTTAGCTCCGCGTAGGACTCCGGCCGGCGATCGCGGAAAAACTGCCACGTCGAACGAACTTGCCGGATCATGTCCAGATCGAGATCGGCGATCAACAGTTCGTCTTTATCGCGGCTTGCCTGAGCGATAATTTTCCCGCGAGGATTACAAAAATAGCTTTTGCCGTAAAACTCCCCGATGTCCCAGGGTTTTTCGTGTCCCACACGATTGATGGCCGCGACGAAATAGCCGTTGGCGACGGCGTGGGCGGGCTGTTCCAGTTCCCACAGATATTCGGAAAGGCCAGCCACGGTGGCGGAGGGGTTGAAGACAATCTCCGCGCCTTTCAGTCCCAACACACGCGCGCCCTCCGGGAAGTGCCGGTCGTAGCAAATGTAAACGCCAACCTTGGCGTAGCGCGTCTCAAACACCGGATAGCCGAGATTGCCCGGAGTGAAGTAAAACTTCTCCCAGAAGCCGGGATGGCAATGAGGAATGTGGTGCTTGCGGTATTTGCCCAGGTATCGCCCGTCCGCATCGATCACCGCCGCCGCGTTGAAATACAGGCCCGTCATTTCCTCTTCGTAAATCGGGACCACCATCGCCATGCGGTGCTTTTTCGCGAGCTTCATCATGCGCTGGATGGTCGGCCCCTGTGGGATGCGTTCCGTCATCTCGTACCATCGGGCGTTCTGCTCGGCGCAGAAATACGGCCCATAGAACAGTTCCTGAAGACACAGAATCTGGACGCGTTTCTTCGCCGCCTGTTCGATCAGCCTGACGTGCTTCTCCAGCATCGCTTTCTTGATTTCCGCCAAGGAGTGGCGTTCCGGCGAGAGATCATTCGCCGCCTGAATCAAACCGCATCGCACTATGTTGGGCACTGGGAACTCCTCTTTAAGACTTTATCGCGTCCCTCTTCAGATTGTCTTCGCAAACGCGCTGGCATCATAGCTCGAACGCGGGCAACTGGCTAGTGCGTACCCAACTTGCCGCTTCGAAGCCGTGAAAAAATCAAAAGCCTCTCACAAAGACGCCGAGGCGCCAAAGACCCGCCAAGAAGAAGTTGTTTGTTTGCTTCGCGTACTTTGCGGCTCTGCGCCTGCGCGTGAGGCATTTTTGCTTCCCCCGGGAATCTTTTGACAGCTTCTTCATGGCATGGGCCCTTCAAAGCTCTATTACTACTCAGTACCGTCCGCGAGAATATGCCAGCGGTGTGGCTGTCGTGGAGCCCTGTCAATCGCGTGCCTGACTCTACCCAAAATCGCCTAAAACAGGCCCTGAATTGCCCAAAAGTTGGCTTCGTTCTTGGGTTCGTTCCAAAACGACTTTCTTTGTTTTCAATAAGATGGTGGCTTCGAACCTCGTTTTTCAGCATTTTTGCAGAACTCTCTCCTCGCCTGCCTCTCTTTTTGCTAATTTCATGGTAAACACTCGTGGCGCAGCGAGGTTTCGGCTCAGAGTCCATTAAATTCCCTGCCTGTACAAATAGCATAGCTTCTAATGCCTGTCAAGTGATAATGCTACATCGCCAGAGCTCGGCGCCTATTCAGCGCAGGCTTCAACTGGCCGGCAGACATTCAAAGTTGCAGTTGTCCTTGATTCGAAATCGACATGAGCAGGAATCGGAGCCGCACATGATGGGCTCCGTCCCGCCGTACTGAGAAGGGGTGATTAGGCCGGGCATCCCGCACCACGGACACGCCAGCACTGCGCAAAAATCCGATTCGATCATCGACCTCAGGGCGGACAGTGGGTCGATCATGATAATGTCCCCTGGGCACATTGAGGTCAGATGCTCTTCGCCCACCACATTCAGGCTTGCAGGCACTAGTTTCAGTTTCATTTTGGAACTCATGGCGTGCAGCCTGCGAGGTCGGGATGTGCGAATTGCATTTGGGTCCTTCGGAAACCGTCGGGACTGCCGTCTGTCCAGCGCCTGGTCGGATTATGTTGAGGCTAAGTCTCTTATTGTCGGGGGGATAGCGCCCCACGGTGGTATGATACTAATCCCGCCGAGCGGGAGAACCGCCCTCCGTTCAAACACGGACGCTAGGGCCCTAGCCGCTGCGCACTTGGGATACCTCAACCTGCGATTGGCATCGTTCCCATTTTGGAACTAGCCGCATCATCTTGTCCTGAACTATCGAACCCAGGGCGCCGCCTCAATAAATCGGTCGGCTGCTCGAGCCCCAAGCTTCTATCGGCTCAACTCGTGTGCACCTTGAGTCCTGCTGCATGACGATTGGCCGGAGCGATAATGTGCTGGCAGAGCTTCGGTTACATCGAAGTGATAAGCGGTTCAGTACAACCAGCTCGTCTGACGACCTCGCGCAGCGGGCTTGGTCTCTCTCGATTTTTGGCGAGGCTATTGAACTCTCGATTGGAAGAACTCGGCGCCCACGCCAATTTCGGCATTCCCAAAATGGAACTAGCGATCCCCTGAGGTGATTTGAATGGAGCTCGGAGCCAGCTGATGAAAGGAGCCCACGATGTGATATGTCACGAGGCCACGCACCTCATTCCGCCTGGAAATCAATAGCTTAGGCTCTGAGATCCGCTCAGAATGACAGGTCCGTCTTTCTCTCCATTACTCGTCCTGCAAACCTGGCACGCCGCGTGCTCGGATAAAGAACCGAACGCAAATCCCAGCGAGTTGAAGGGAACGAAGGCGGCGGCTAAAGGCGCCGCGCCGCAGGTGAAGTCTGCGCGGGAACGGCACGACAGCGGATAGGCACTTTGCGGTCCTGCTCCCACAGAGCACAGAGGTTGCCAATGGCCAATCAGAAACCCGAATTCGAACGCGGTGCGAAGGTTGAGGTGATCCGCCTAAGACCGCACAGTTTCCCTCCGTCGGGAGATCCGCACTTCATCTCGGCGTCCACGGAAAAGGGCCAGGCTCCTCCTCGCTCCTCTTCCGAACCGAGTGATGCAAGCCGAAACCGGAAGGTGATCGAGATGCTCCCGCTGCTGCACCGAGTTGCGAGGAAGATGCGCGCTCATCTCCCCTCTCACGTTGAGGTGGACGACCTGGTGGGGGCCGGCGCTTTAGGCCTGATCGATGCGGTCCAAAAATTCGATGCCAGCAAGAATGTCAAACTGGAGAGTTATGCCCAACACCGAATTCGCGGCGCCATCATCGACAGCTTGCGAGCCATGGATGGCGCGTCGCGTGACATGCGCAAAAAGAACAAGAAAGCCGAAGCGGCATTCCGGGAGCTGGAGGGCCGCTTGGGCCGTCCCGCCACCGACGACGAGTTCGCGCGCGCTCAGGGCGTCAGCCTGAAAGCCTGGTACAAAACCATCCAGGAACTGCAAGCGCTCGGTGTTGAGTGGTTGCGGCTCACAGACTCCGGCAGCCGACAACATTTCACCGAGGAAACCCTGCCCTGCGACGGCCAGGACGATCAATTCGATCTGTGTTACCTTCGCGAGAAAAGAGAAATTTTCAACCGCGCCTTGGCGGGCCTTTCCAGCCGCGAGCGGCTCATCCTGTTGCTCTACTACGTTCGCGAGCAGACGATGAAACACATCGGCGCGCAACTGAACATCGACGAGTCCCGCGTCTCGCAACTGCATTCCGCCGCACTTCTCCGCTTGCGAACCACGGTCATGACACTGCTGCGCGCCCCGCGTCACAGCGCCTTGATGGCCGGTGACCAACAGCAGTTCCGCGCCGCCTGACGAAAGCAGAAATTAGAAATTGGAAACTGGAAATTGGAGCCCGCTCTCAATTTTCCAGGCTCTAATTTCCAGTTTCCATTTTCCAGTTTCCAATTTCTAGTTTCCAATTTCCTCTTTGACAATTGCCCTCCGACAATCGAAAATCAGTAATGCGATGAACCGGCACGAAGGCAAGACGTTTGAGAATCAGCACGTCGTGCTGGACGACGGAGTCTTCATCAATTGCGTCTTCAAGAATTGCAGCCTGGAATACGCGGGTGGCGATGTCTATGTGCAGAACTGCCAGGGCGAGGGATGCCAGTTGGTGTGGCGGGACGCCGCGCAGCGGACTGTCTTCTTACTTCAGGGCCTGGGCCTGATGGCCCCGCCAGTTCCCCCCGGCGCGCCGCCCGCGCCGAGCCGAGTGCAGTAATTGCCGATTTTCGATTGACCATTGCCGATTGTCAAAGAAGGAATTGGAAAATAGAAACTGGAAAATAGAAGAGCCATCGAGATTCCGATTCGAGTTCCCGCTCCCAGTTTCCAGTTTCTATTTTCCAATTTCCGTCGCTGTCAATTGGAAATCGGCAGTGCCTCACCAGATAATCTTCAGCGCCAACTGAAATGTTCTCGGATCGAGCGCTGCCGTGGGCTGGCCAGCCAGGCAGGCGGACGCGCTCGTCGGATCGCAGAGCGGGTTCACGTCACCCACGTTAAAGCGGTTGAAAAGGTTGAACGCGTCGGCGATGGCCTCCACGCTCCATCGCTCGTGAATGGGAAATCTCCTCGAGATGCGCAAATCAAACTGGGCGAAGCCCGGCCGGGTGAAGGCGTTTCTTCCCAGATTCCCCGTGCATCCGAGCGGCGGGGAAATGGAGTTCGGCCCCAGCGAGAGGGCCTGGTCGCAGACAGTCGGAAGGGTGAAGTAAACGCCGGGTATATAGGGTGATTGCACCCCTGCCGAGCCGACCGATGGCCGGACCGTGTTGGAGCTGAATTGGAGGGCGTAGTCGGTGCCCGTCAGCACCGTAAACGGCCGGCCGGAGGCGAGCTCAACCACCGGCGCCACGGTGAAGTCCGCCAGAAACTTGTGACCGAAGCCGGAATCGGTACGACTAAACGGGCTGGTGAAGACGGCACTGGTGATCCAGCGATGCCGCTGGTCGAACGTGGAATTGCTGCGATCGCGGCCCGGGTAGCGGCTGTCCTGCGGGGTCAGCAGGGTTTGAAGGTCCGTCGAATCGTCGATGGCGTGTGACCACGTCCAGCCGGAGACGAGTTCAAAGTGTTGCGCGAATCGCTTCGAAACCGTCACGGTCAGTCCGTGATACACGGAATCGCCCGATGACTCTTGCTGGTCGATGTCGCTCCAGGGCACTTGAACGCCCGAGACGCCCACGGGATAGCCCGCCGTGCTGGCCAGCGCGACCTCGGTGGCATAGCCACCGGGCACGGCTCCGGCAAACGAGGGATTGGGTCCGGAGGGCCGGAAGAAATTGAAAAACGCTGCAGTGCCGATAAATTGTCCGTTCAACGCCGCAAGGGGGGCGGGGCAACCAAACAAGGCGCCTAGCGCGCCGGGCGCGACCGCGGCCACACCGCAGGAGCCCGCCGCGGGTGCCACATTGCCACTTGGGGCCTGCACGCTCAGCGGCGTGGAAGGCGTGAGGCCCGCCGCCAGCGCGTTGCGGAAATTATTGGTTAGAAGCACAGCGTTGGCCACGTTGGTGTTGCGCGGCCGGTTCAGGTGCAGGCCGTGCGTATAAGAATAGGAGGCGCTGATTTTGTAATCTCTCGCGAAGCTGTGCTCGATCGTGAAATTGCCCTGCTCCGCGTAGGCGTATACAAAATTCTTGGCCGTGGGCAGAGTGAAGGGCAAGAGGGGGAGCGGGAAGCCCAGTGGATTAGCCACTGACGGCATGAAATTCTGGTTGGTAAACAACGAATTAGGGAATAGTGGATCGAACCGCTGCTGGCTGGGGAGGTATCCCATAGATGGAATCGCGTTCAGCACTCCCTGAAAAATCGACGCCGCATTTAAAGCACCGGTCGGGTTGGTGAGGACAGAAGCGCGCGTGGGAACGCCTCCACCGGCGAGCAACTGGGAGGACTCCGCACCTTCCGCCGTGTTCGAGTCAAACGCCAACGCCAGCAAGGGATGGTCAAAGAATAATCCATAGCCGGCGCGGATGACCGTCGTGCCGTTACCCTTAGGATCCCAAGCCAGTGCCAGACGCGGCGCGAAATTGTTCGTATCACGTGGAATGCCCTGCAGTGCCCCGTACGCCTTCTCGGCGGCGACGTTCAGTGCCGTAGCCGGCGTAAAGACCGGTGTCAGCTCCACGTCGTATCGTAGTCCGTAGTTCAAGGTCACGTGAGGATTGATCTTCCAGCTATCCTGCGCAAAGCCCGCTAAGGCCGTGTTGTGAAATGGCCGATTGGAATTGCCAATCCCCTGGATGAACACATTGGGCACACCCAGGCCGTAGGACTGGACGGCGGTCATGCCGGGTACGACCACGCCGTTAAATAAGCCGGGCAGGCCCAAATCGCTGGGCGCGAGCGCACCGAAGTCGAAAACGCCTCCAAAGTTCAACTCAAAGATCTGTGATGTTTTCGTATAGAGTTGAATGAGATTAGTGTCCCCTCCGAACTTGAAGATGTGGCGGCCCTTCGTCCAGGAGAAATCGTCGGTGAACTGCCACCGTCTCTCGACGCGATCGACGGTGGAGAATGGCTCGCGGCCGAAGAAGGCGAAGCCGGTAATATTCACGCCGGGACCGGAACCGCCGGGCAGTTGCGAGAACCCGTAATGCAGGCCGCGCCGCGCAAATTGGAAACGCGCCTCGTTTACCATCGACCCGCCTAAAGACGTAGTGTGCTGCACCACCCCGGCGACGTCGCGATATTGCTGAAGCGAAGTGCGCGAGCCGGCGTTCTGGCCGAAGTTTTCGTTTTGTGCGTTCACCTGAATGCCCGTCTGTAGCGACGGTGAAGCGTTCACCCGGACAAAGGTGCTATTCCGATCGTTCCAGTAGTGGTCGAGGCGCACCGAATAGAGGCTCGTGCCTTCAAAGATCGGATAGTTGCCAATCAGTGATTTCAGTGGAACATACGCGCCGGGCAACGGCACCAGGTTTTGCGTGCTGCAAGGAGCGAGTGGCGGCTGGCAATCGATGGGCAGTGGAAACCGCGCGCCGGGAGCAGTGGGAACTCCCTCCGCCGTTGCGATGGCGCCGTAATCGACACCGTTCAACGCCACGTTTGAGGCTGATCCCGCCAAAAGCGCCACCTGCGCGGCAAACTGTGGGCCGCCGGGCGCCCCAAGCACGCTGGGGTTGCTCACAAAGGCGGCTTGGTCAGGCGTCAGCAGCAGAGGTCCTGGGAAGAACGGAGTTTGTGTCGGCACCAAGCCGAAGTTGTCGGCGCCGATATTGGTGAAGCCCGTCTCGTGCCGTCGAGTAATTTCGTAGGAGAGAAAATAAAAGGTCTTGTCCTTCTGGATCGGTCCGCCCAGCGTTGCGCCGGCCTGAACCCTTGTGTAGCCTTGCTTGATGGGTTCGGCCGTGCCCGTCGTGGGATCCACCTGCACCGAAAACGGATTGCGCGCTTGAAGGTATTTGCTGCGCAAAAATCCGAAGATATCACCGTGCACCTGGTTCGAGCCTGATTTCGTCACGATGTTCACTACGCCGCCCGTGGCACGCCCGAATTCCGGCATGTAGTTGCTGATGATGAGCTGGAACTCCTGCACGTCCTCCTGTGACACCGTGGAACGGATGCCGTTCGTGGAATTATCTACGGCGTCGGCACCGTCCACCGAGACTTGATTCCCGCGAGCTCGTTGCCCGCCGAAATTCAAGCCGCTGGTGGGGGCAGCGCCGATCGAGGGCGCGCTGTCCCGCGCCGCTTGCGAGTTGAGCAGCGTAAAGTTGACGTAGTTCCTTCCGTTGATCGGCAGCTCATTGATCTGAAGGGTCGATACGGTTTGCGAGACGGCGGTGGCTCGCGTCTCCACAAGCTGCGCCGCCGCCGTGACGTTCACCACTTCCCCCGACCGCTTCTCAATTTCGAGCGTCGGATTGAACTGGGCAGACTGACCGATGGAGAGCACTAGACCCGAGTTTCGATAGCGCGCGAAGCCTGGGGCTTCGACCGTCATTTCGTAGCCGCCGGGCATGAGTCCGATAAAAGAATATGCGCCGGCCTCGTCGGCATGGTTGCTGCGCACCACTCCGGTGTCAAGCTTCTTCATCGTCAACCTTGCCCCCGCCACAGTGCGGCCCGACGGGTCCAGCACCTGGCCGGACAAATTCGCCGTGTTCACCTGCGCGCACCCCGGCTCGGCACAGAAAAGCATCGATCCCGCCACGAGGACTAGGCAGCACGTGAGTATTCGACAGCGCATCATTGGTCTCCTTTTTGTAAGTGCGACATCCCGGCGGTCATCACAGGCCCCATCGGCCGCCTGCGCGTCGGCTGACCCGTGCGAAGCGCGAGACAAAACGGTCCCCAAGCACTAAGGTCCTTCGGACCTTCCAAATCTACCCCTTCCCTTCAATCGGTTGATCGATGGAGTTCCGCCCCGTCAATAGCCCCCGCTAAGCGCGGAATGAACGCGTCATTCTGCGTCCGCCTGCGGCCGAAGTCAAGTAGTGTTTGACAAAAGCAACGGCTAGCGGCTGGTGATTGGCGGCCGACGAAATGTCAAAAGAGGGATCGTTGCTCATCCGCCTACCGCCAGCCCGTCGGCTCTGGCCAATTTTCCCGTAGCGACGCAATCACCCGGCGACCCGCGCCGCCGAGACATCCATCGCGTTACCTGATGTCACGGTGAGCGGTGACGGGCATCACTTCCTCAGAGCCTGCATAGTGACTGAATTACAATTTCTGACATATTGGGCCAGTGGGACTCAAAGAAGGTGATGTATAAGCGCCCGGGCATGGCCGCTCGCCACTTCCCGCTAGCCACTTTTCCAGCAGCGCCTGACCGCGTGACACCTGACATTCAGAGTGACGGCCATCACGAGCGAAGCGTGCTAGTGGTCACATACAGAAATCGAGGATGTGCATATCGTTACGACAGCGTTGTTGGACTCGCGTCGGGGAGGAGAACTGAGCGCGCGCTTGATCCCTTTTTCGTTCGCGTCAACGCTCAGAAGCTATAGGTAACGCAGACTTTCGCATCCCAGAAAGTCTGCCACTCTAAGTTTGGAGTTAGGAGCAATCGACCACCATGGTCACTGACCCACCCGTCCAAGTGACATCCTGGCCGGTTCCGGCGCACATACTCTTTTTAGCTATTCATCTGCTCGGCGTCGCGTTTTTCACCTACATCGTTGTGAAGCGGCTGGCGCCGCTCATTCACGGCGAACGTGATTTTCGTTTTGATCGGCCACTCGATCGTTTGGGCAGGGTTCTGCAATTTTGGCTAGGACAGTGGAAGCACCCGCGCTACAGATTCGCGGGAACGATTCACATTCTCATTTTTGCCGGTTTCATAAGCCTGGTGATACGCTCGTTTTGTCTGCTGATTTTTGGCCTCTCCAGTGATTTGGAATTCTCAGGACCATTCGGTCACGCCTACGACATCCTCACCGACTACGCCGCGACCATCGTATTCCTGTGCATGGCCATCGCAGCGATCCGCCGAATTGTCTTCAAGCCCGCACGGTACGCTGTGCCGGCAAGGTACGGCAAAGGCCACCCGGTGGACGCCATCTTCTTGCTGGCGCTGATCGCCATCCTGATGGCGGCCGACAGCCTCTTTGCTGCCGCCCAGGCCGCCGGCCACGCACAGCAGGGCCAGCAGCCCGTCGCTTCTTTGGCTGTCTTGTCGCTGCCCTGGGTGTTGAAGATGGCTCTCAATTCAACACCCTTGCCAATGCTGTGGAATCTCCGCCTCGGCGCCTGTCTCTTGCATGAGTTCACCTTTTACTTTTTGCTGTGCTATCGGCCTTTTGGGATTCAGTTCCACGTGATTACTTCCCTGTTCAACGTTTACTTCGCGAAGCTGGACCGGGGAACTGTGAAGCCGGTGAGGTGGGGCATCACCGATGAGCATCTGGGCGAGCTGAAATCCTTCGGGGTAAGGAAATTCGAAGACTTCACCTGGAAGCACATGCTCGATTTCTATTCCTGCGCCGATTGCGGCCGGTGCTCGGACAACTGCCCGGCCAATACGGTGGGAAGGCCGCTGTCGCCCAGGTTCATCACCATCAAGGCGAGAGATTACAGCTTCCAACATTATCCGGTGTTTGGCAACTCGACCGGAAGCGTGCCTTCGGCGCCCCTCGTCGGTGGCATTTACTCCGAGGACGAAATCTGGTCCTGCACCACCTGCGGCGCTTGCGAGGAGGAATGTCCGCTGTTCGTGGAGTATATCGATAAGATCGTCGATCTGCGGCGGGGCATGATTGACGATGGGAATGTACCCCAGTCACTTCAGAAGCCGCTAAGGGCCCTCGAAAGCCGAGGCAACCCCTACGGCAAGATGGACAAGAAACGAGCCGACTGGGCCAAGGCCAAGGAGTTCCACGAGACCTGCGACGTCAAGATCCTGGAAGGAAAGAACGCCAACACAAGCGCGGAAACTCTGTATTTTGTCGACAGCATCACCTCCTACGATGACCGGATGCAGGCGATTGGGCGGGCCACGGCGCGGATTCTCAACCACGTGGGAGAGGAGTTCGCAATCCTGGGCGCGGCAGAAAAGGATAGCGGCCATGAAGTGCGGCGCTTCGGCGAAGAGACGCTTTTCATGGCCTTGCGGGACCACAACACGGAGGCCATCAAAGGATCCGGAGCGAAGCGCATCGTCACCAATGACCCGCACGCCTTCAATGCGCTGAAGCACGATTACAAAGATGTGCCGCCGGTCGAGCACATCAGTCAACTGATCGCGCGGGAGGTAAAGTCCGGCAAGATCAAACTCAATCGGGTCGAAAACGAGGCAAACGTTTACACTTACCATGATCCCTGCTATCTGGGGCGCCACAACCAGATTTACGACGACCCGCGCACGGTGCTCGATGCGATTCCTGGATTGAACAGGGTTGAAATGAGCCGCTGCCGGGACCGGTCCTTCTGCTGTGGCGGCGGAGGGCTGATGCTCTTCTACGAACCCAAAGAAGATCAACGAATGGGCGTCAGGCGAGTCCAGATGGCGGCGGAAGCCGGTGCCAATGTGATCGTGACGGCGTGCCCGTTCTGCATGGTGAACATCGAGGATGCAATCAAGGTGGCAGGCCTGGAAGGAAAGATGACCGCGATCGACTTGGCAGAACTGGTGGATAAACAGATGGCGTAACGTTGGTTTTCGGGTTTAGGGTTTCGGGAGTCGCAGAAAATATATCGGTCGCTTACTCACGAACCCCGAATCCCAAACCCCGAACCCCGGGGAAACGACGAGGAGGTTCAGCGTGAACATTCTAGTTTGTGCCAGGCGAGTGCCCGACACTTCAGAAAACGAGATTGAACTCAACGCTGCGGGTAACGACATCGAGCGTGACGATCTCGTGTACTCGGTGAATGAACCGGACAACTACGCGGTCGAAGAGGCTCTTCAGATCGTTGATCGCGTCGGAGGCAACGTCACAATCGTTACCGTCGGTGGCGAGGACGACGAGGAAATCCTGCGCCGCGAGATGGCCATGGGCGCGAAGCACGCTGCGCTGATCTCCGACGAGACGTTCAGCGGATCGGACGGCAAGGGTATCGCCACAATTCTGAAGGCATTCGTCGAGAAAGGTCATTACGACCTGATCTTGACCGGCGTCCAGGCTGAGGACGGCGCAGCCCAGGTCGGCGGGATGCTGGCGGCGCTGCTCGACTACCCGTTCGCCTCCCTGGTGAATTCCATTGAAGTCCTTGACGGCAAGAAGTTGAAGGTCAGCCGCGAAATCGAAGGCGGGAACAAAGAGATCAATGAGATCGATCTCCCGTGTGTGCTCTCGATTCAGACTGGCATCAATGAGCCGCGCTATGTCGGCATGAAAGGCATAAGGCAAGTGGCGTCGGTGGAGATCCCGACCTTTGGCGCCTCGGAACTAGGCATTGACCCCGGCGCCGTTGGGGAAGCGGCAGCCAAAGTGAAACGGGCGGACTATTTCGTGCCCACGCCGAACAAGGCGGCCGAGGTGCTCGAAGGCAGCCGCGCCGAGAAGATCGATAGACTAATTGAGTTAGTGAGAGCCAAAGGAGGATTGAACTAATGGCTCGCATATTCGCCTACATCGCACACAAAGACGCCGTTGCTGATGATACAGCGGCGGAGCTGGCGGCCGCGGCAAATAAGATCGATCCCGCCGCCTCCCCGACGGCCATCGTCACAGGCTGCGGTCCTGAACTTGATGCCGTTTGCCATGCCCTCCGAGCTTCATACGGCGAGGTGTGGAAAATCGCCAACGAAGCCCTGACCTACCCCAATGCCGAACTCGTCCGGAAAGCCTTGGTAAACATCCTGCCAAAGGACAGTATTGTGCTGGTTGTCCACAACCATTTCGGTGTCGATCTATCGCCGGGTCTTTCCATCAAGTTGAATTCGGCCTTTGTCTCAGACGTGTTGGCCGTCGAAGGAGTTGAAGGCACGAGTCTGAAAGTGGTCCGCCAGGAATTCGGAGGCGCGGTAAGCGCTCACGTTCGCTGCGATATTTCATCAGGCGCGGTTATCAACGTCCGTCCGGGGGCGTTCAAGCCCCTGGACAGCGCCCCGACGAACGGGACCGTCGTCGACAAATCATCCGAGGTCGGCGTGCGCGCGGCGGGAAGGCGCTACGTCGAGACGGTCGTCGCCGAGTCGGGTGACGTCGATATCACCAAGCACCAGGTTCTGGTTTCGATCGGCCGTGGCATCCAGGAAAAAGACAATGTCGCCATCGCCGAGGAATTGGCCGAGGCCCTAGGCGCCGCGGTGAGCTGCTCGCGGCCCGTGGTCGACGCCAAGTGGCTGCCCAAATCCCGCCAAGTGGGCTCGTCAGGCCAGACCGTGAAGCCCAAGGTTTACCTCGCCTGCGGCATCAGCGGTTCGTTCCAGCACTTGGCCGGGATCAAGGGCAATCCCTTCATCGTCGCCATCAACAAAAACCCCAGGGCCCCTATTTTTCAAATAGCTGACGTTGCAATCGTCGATGATATCTTGGAGTTCCTGCCGGAATTGACAGTTCGGATACGGGATCATTCTCTGTACCCAACACCTAGAACTTAGCACCTAGCAGCCGGCTTAAGAGGCATCGCCCATGATTACAAAAAAGACGCTGAAAGCCAGTTTGAAAGCGCTCAAAGACTTCGCCAAGAAGCACCTGCCGGACGAAACGCTTCAGGAACTGGATGCTCGCGACGAATGTCCGCTGGAAATCGTTCGACAGATGTGCAGCCCGGACAAGCTGGGCATTCAGCTCCTGTTCATCCCTGAGGAGTTCGGCGGTTTCGGCGGCGGCGCCTTCGATGTGTATTGCGTCTGTGAAGAAATGGCGAGGATCGATCTGGGTGTCGCCACAGCGGTGCTGGCCACATTTCTCGGCAGCGATCCGATCAGGGTGGGCGCCACGCCGGAGCAAAAGAAACACTGGCTGACTCGCATCGCGGAAGAGGGATTGGTGTTCGCCTACGGCGCCACTGAACCCAACGCCGGGAGTGATCTGGGCGCGCTTGAAAGCACGGCGGACCGGGTGATGCAAGATGGCAAGATCGTCGGCTACAAAATCAATGGCAGCAAGCAATGGATTTCTAATGGCGGGATCGCGGATGCATACTCGATCTTGGCGAACACCCCCAGCGGTCCCAGTTGGTTCGTGGTTGAGAAAGGCGCGCCCGGTTTCAAGCACGATGAGCCGGAAAACAAGCACGGCATCCGCCTCAGTAACACGGCAGCCCTCTCGTTCACTGACGTCTATGTTGATGCCGACCGGCTGCTGGGTGGTGTCGAAGGACAGGGATTGACGCAGGCACAACTCGTGTTCGGCTATACGCGCCTGATGGTGGCCGCTTTCGGCCTCGGCGCCGGCTGGGCGGCGCTCGATCGAGCCATTCCTTATTCCACCAAACGCATCCAAGCGGGGGCGCCGCTCTCGGAAAAGCAGGGATATACACACAAGTTGATCGTGCCCAATGTGGCCCGTCTGGAAGCCGGCCGTGCCTGCATCGAAGAGACCGCCGAGCGCATTGACGCCGGCGAAGGAAGCTTGAACACCGAAGGCGCTGTCGCTAAGTACATGTCGACAGTGGCCGGGAATCAGGCAGCGGAGGATAGCATCCAAGCTCTGGGCGGATACGGTTACACCCACGAATACATGGTGGAAAAGATCAGCCGCGATGTCCGCATCACCACAATTTACGAAGGAACCTCCGAGATCATGGAGATGACCATCAGCCGCGACCGCTGGCAGCTTCACTTGAAAACGCGTGGGCAGTATTATCACGAACAGGCCCGCAGGTTCGAAGAGCTGCACGCCAGCCACCGGAACGTCGGCGCCAACATCGCGGCGCTGGCAATGCACGCCTTGGCCGAAGTCATGGAGAAAGCACGCGTCGCGCGCTTGACGCGCTATCAGCACATTCTCCTGCGGCTGGGCGAACTGATCGCCTACGCAGAGTGCGCAGGCAGCTTGTCTCGCCGCGCGGCGCTGATGGCGGAAGGCCGTCTGAGCGAGAAAGCCAACCAGCGCTTCGACGCGACGGCGCTCGCTGCGCTCTCCCGCATCTTCGCGCGCGAAGCGGCGCTCAAAGTGGGAGAAGAAGGCCTGCGCTGGGTGGCCGGAGCCGGAGGCGTAAGCGATTCAGAAATGGCCAGGTTTGAAACGGCTTTGGGGCTGCCCGCCATTCACCGCGCGCAATTAGGCTTGATTTTGGACATGGATTTTGTCGCCGACGTGCTTTATGGCCGCGTGACAAAGGGCGCAGCACAGTCTGCCGCGTAGGGCTGAGAGATCCCTCGGCAGGAGCAGGCCTTGTGCCTGCCCCTGGGCGACCACCAGGGGCGCCGCTACAAGATGAATAGGAGCTTGATCATGGAAGACACAGCCCATCGTGCAATCGCGATTGTGGGAACCGGAGCCGTTCTGCCCGACGCTCCGAACGTTGCGGCCTTCTGGGAAAACGTCAAGGCGGGCCGCTACAGCATCAGCGAGGTCACGGCCGACCGGTGGGATCCGGCGCTTTACTACGATGCCGATCCGAGCGCGCCAGACAAGTCTTACTCCAAGATTGGCGGCTGGGTGCGCGACTTCGTCTGGGATCCGATGAAGTGGCATTTGGCAATTCCGCCCCGCGTGGTCAATGCCATGGATGATCAACAAAGATGGGCCATCGCTTGCACCCGCGAAGCCTTGGAAGACTACGGCTATCCCAAGCGGCCGCTCGATCTCAATCGCACGGCCGTGATCCTGGGGAATGCCATGGCCGGGGAAAAACACTATCTCACCGCTTTGCGCGCCTACTTTCCTGAGTACGCTCGCGAACTGTCGGAGAGCGCCAGCTTTGCGGCGCTACCGGAAGCGATGCGGCGCGACATCATTCGCGAATTGCACCAACGAATCGGCAAGCTGCTGCCCGAAATTACCGAAGACAGCATGCCAGGCGAACTGGCCAACTGCATCGCCGGCCGCATTGCAAACCTCTATAACTTCCGCGGGCCCAATTTCACTACTGACGCGGCCTGCGCCTCAGCGATGGCGGCCATCAGTGCGGCCATAGAGGGACTGGTCGAGAACGATTACGACGTCGCCGTCACGGGCGGCATAGACCACAACATGGGCCCTTCATCGTTCATCAAGTTCTGCAAGATTGGCGCGCTCTCGGCCACCGGCACTCGCCCCTACGCCGAGGGAGCCGACGGTTTCGTGATGGGCGAAGGCGCCGCGGTCTTTTTGCTCAAGCGCCTTGCCGACGCCGAACGCGATGGAGACAAGATCTATGCCGTCCTGCGAGGCATCGGCGGCTCGAGCGACGGCAAGGGAAAGGGCATCACCGCTCCCAACCCCATCGGGCAAAAACTGTGCCTCGAGCGAGCCTGGAAGAATGCCGGCCTATCACCCGCGACCGCGACGTTGATCGAAGGCCACGGCACGTCGACCAAAGTGGGCGATAGGGTCGAAGTGGAAAGCATGAACGAAGTCCTCAGCGGTTTTCGACTGCCCAGCGGTTCCGTGGCGCTGGGCTCGGTCAAATCGAACATTGGGCATCTGAAAGGAGGCGCCGGCGCCGCCGGGTTGCTGAAAACCGCTCTGGCCCTTCGCGACAAGGTGCTGCCCCCCAGCATAAACTGCGAGCATCCCAACCCAGATATCGACTTTTCGCGTTCGCCGCTTCATGTGAACACTGAGCTTCGGCCGTGGACGAACGTCGTGGATGGTGTGCGGCGTGCCGGGGCGAGCGCTTTTGGTTTTGGCGGCACAAACTTCCACATCGTACTTGAGGAATACATCCCTCACAGGCTGAGCGGCAATGGCAAGCGATCAATTGCGGTCCGAGAGATGCCCCCCGCCGCGATGGACGGAGCAACCGCGAATGCAAAGGATGTTTACCGCGCTTCTGATGTTGGATTGCCATTGAAAGCCCCGTTACGCGGCGCACTGGTGATCGGCGCCCCCTCCGAGGCCGCACTAGCTGAGCGTCTGCGCTCCGTGCAGCAAGATGCCGCGGCGGGTCGAGCCCCTGCGCCAGCCGCGCCGGCGGAATCAGACCTGCGCGCGATGGAGCGCCTGGCCATTGACTATGCCGATGCCGCCGACTTGGCGAACAAATCCTCCAAGGCGCTCAAGGCGCTGACCGCCAACGATCCGGCGGCGTGGAGAGCCCTACGCGCGCGAGGCATATTCCGCGGCCACGGTCCTGCGCCCAAGGTGGCGTTCCTTTATACCGGTCAAGGCTCGCAGTACGTCAACATGCTACAGGCGTTGCGCGCGGTCCAGCCTGTCGTGGCCGAAACCTTTGTCGAAGCGGATCGCGTGATGGCGCCGCTGCTCGGCAAACCGCTGAGTGAATTTATCTTCGTGGACCACGCCGACACCAACGCGGTCGCAAAGGCCGAGGACGATCTGCGCCAGACGGCCATTACCCAACCCGCTGTACTGGCGACCGATCTGGCCCTGACCCGGCTTCTGGCCGCTTACGGCATCCAGCCCGACATGACCATGGGCCACAGTTTGGGCGAATACGGAGCACTGGTTGCGTCCGGCGCTCTTCCCTTCGAAGACGCGCTCGAAGCCGTCAGCGCGCGCGGCCGCGAAATGACTCGCGTCTCACTCCAGGACAACGGCCGGATGGCGGCCGTCATTGCTCCACTCGCAGAGATCGAGCGGCTCATAACGACCGTGGAGGGTTACGTCGTCATCGCCAATATCAACAGCAATCGGCAGGCGGTGATCGGCGGCGCGAGCCGGGCGGTGGAGCAAGCCATGGAGGTTTTCAAAAAAGCAGGTTACAACGTCACGGCGTTGCCGGTCAGTCATGCATTCCACTCGTCCATTGTCGCGCCTGCTAGCCAGCCGCTGCGACGGGTGCTGGAGCGTCTCCGTCTCCAATCGCCGCGCATACCCGTCGTCGCCAACGTGAGCGGCGAGTTCTATCCCATGGGCCCGAACGCCGTGCCACAAATGCTGGACATTCTCGCGCGCCAGATCGCTTCTCCCGTGCAATTTGTCAAAGGCCTGCACACGCTGCTTGGCGCCGGCGCGCGCGTCTTCGTTGAAGTCGGTCCGAAAAGGGCGTTGCAGGGATTTGTCGAGGATGTGCTCGGCGAGCGAGACGATGTAGTTTCGCTTTCTACCAATCATCCAAGAACCGGTGATATTGCAGCCTTCAACCAAGCGCTGTGTGGCCTGTATGCGGCAGGATTGGGCCGCGGGCGCGCCGAAGCATCGCCGGAGGTCACGGGGTTCGGGTTTCGGGATTTGGGGTTCGCAGAGCAAAGAACCGCCGCAGCCAGATTTTCCCAAACCCCGAACCCCGAAACCCGAATCCCGCCTCTCGCGACCGCCGATCGTTACGCTGAACTGGGTCATTTGATGGCTGATTTTCTTGAGCGCGGTTGGGAAATTTATCACGGCCACCACGTGCCCTCGGCCGGCCTGCCGGTGGCGATCACGGGAGCGGCTTTGGGACTGCCTGGCACCGAGCATATCTTCGATGATTCGAATGTTGAGCGCATCCTGCGGGGCGATCAGTTTATCGGTGCAGTCCCCACGCGCTTCCGGCGCGCCATGCTCGAGAAGAACATCACCCGCCTGGTAAAGAGGGACAACGGCGGGCCCACGTTTGAGACCATCAATAATCTGGCCGACGTCATCAAGCTGGCGGGGCGCGGCGGCGCTCTCGATCTGGAGAAGGAATTCGGCGTTCCCGCCGAGCGTTTGGCCGCCCTCGACCGCGTCACTTGCCTGGCAATGGCGGTGGGCATCGACGCGCTGCGTGACGCGGGCCTCCCGCTGGTCATGCGCTACAAGACCACGAGCAAAGGCACTCAGTTGCCGGACCGGTGGGGACTGCCCGAAGCTCTTCGCGACGATACAGGAGTGATCTTCGGCTCCGCCTTCCCCGGCTACAACTTCTTGGTTGAAGAGTTGACGCGCTATTACATACACCACGGCCGCCGCGAACAATTGGAGGTGTTGGAAAGTTTGCGCGCCCGGGTAGCCGAGGCGAATGGCCCTACCATCGTTGGACAGGACCTCGACCGCCGCATCAGCGAACTGCGCGCCGCCATCAACAAAGAGCCGTTTATCTTCGACCGGCGCTTCCTGTTCAGAGCATTGTCGATGGGCCACTCGCAATTCGCCGAATTCATTGGCGCCCGCGGCCCCAATACCGCCATCAACGCTGCTTGCGCGACCACTTCACAAGCCGTGACGCTGGCGGAGGATTGGATCCGCGCCGGTCGCTGCCGCCGGGTGATCGTGATCTCGGCCGACGACGTCACCTCCGATAATTTGATCGACTGGTTCGGCGCGGGCTTTCTGGCCAGCGGAGCGGCGGCCACGGACGAAGTGGTCGAAGACGCTGCCCTTCCCTTCGACCGCCGCCGGCACGGCATGATTATCGGGATGGGCGCCGCAGCCCTGGTGGTAGAGAGCGCGGAGTCAGCTTGCGAGCGCGGCATCCGACCCATCTGCGAGGTGTTGAGCACGGTGACGGCCAACAGCGCCTTCCATGGCACTCGTCTCGATGTCCAGCACATCTGCCAAGTGATGGAGGACGTGGTCGCGCAAGCCGAAACGCGCTTCGGTATTGAACGACATCAGATTGCACCGCGGATGGTTTTTGTTTCACACGAGACCTACACGCCGGCACGCGGGGGCAGCGCCGCCGCCGAGATTCACGCGTTGCGCCGTGTCTTTGGCGACGCTGCGGACCAGATCGTGATCGCCAACACCAAGGGGTTCACCGGCCACGCGATGGCCACCGGGATCGAAGAGGTCGTCGCGGTGAAAGCGCTGGAAACAGGATGCGTGCCGCCCGTGCCCAACTTCAAGGAAGTCGATCCTGAGTTGGGCTCTCTAAACCTTTCGCGGGGCGGTGCCTATCCCATCGAGTACGCTCTGCGCTTGGCCGCCGGGTTTGGTTCACAAATCAGCATGACGCTGCTGCGATGGGTGAAGTCGAAGGACGGAGTCCGTCCCAGTCCGAATGCTTTGGGCTACGCTTATCGTATTGCCGATCCGGATGCCTGGACTGCTTGGCTAAGTCAGATTTCCGGCCAGGCGGTCAGCGAGCTGGAAGTAGTCCGCCACACGCTGCGCGTTCGGGATCACCGGCTGTCCGCACGAACGACTGAAGCCTCCCAGGAGTCTCGCCCTGTGCCGGCGCCCGCGCTAGCAGTAAGAGCTGCGCCGCCCGCCCCACATTTCGAAACAAAGCCGGCGGCAGCCGCTACGGTTCAGGCACCGCCACCCATGGCGATAGGGGATGGAAGGCCGAAAGCACTCCAGCCTCCAGTGGCTTCGCCCGCGCCTTCCGCGCCGCCTAAACCCGCCGGCGCACCAAGTGATCCGGTGAAGGAACGCGTGCTGGCTCTGGTAGCCGAAAAAACGGGCTACCCCATCGACATGCTCGATCTCGACCTGGACCTCGAAGCCGATTTGGGCGTCGATACGGTCAAGCAGGCTGAGGTGTTCGCCACCATCCGCGAAGCTTACGGCATCGCGCGTGACGACAAACTCAAATTACGTGATTACCCCACGCTGGCACATGTGATCCGGTTCGTGCACGAAAGACAACCGGACCTCGGTACCGAAGCCCCTTGCGCCCCACTCCCGACTGGGGCGGCGACACTGGCGAAGACAGACACCCAAGAAGAAGCCAAACCCACCGCGCCGGAACCCGCAGCGATTTCTGCAAATGACGGCGCTGCGGATCCTGTGAAGGAACGCGTCCTGGCTTTGGTTGTGGAAAAGACCGGCTATCCGAAAGACATGCTGGATTTGGATCTGGATCTTGAAGCCGACCTCGGCGTGGACACCGTCAAACAGGCGGAAATGTTCGCGGCCATTCGTGAAATCTACAACATTCCGCGCGACGACAGTCGCAAGCTGCGCGATTATCCCACCTTGGCGCACGTCATCCGGTTTGTATATGAGAGGCGCCCCGACTTGATCCGCGCCCCAAGGTCAGAGCCTGCGTCTGAGGGGCACCTAGCTTCCGCATCGCCAAAGGATTCGCAGGCGTCCACACCCGTGCCAACCTCGGTCGCAGCCCAAGCCACTGCGGATGATCCGATCAAAGAAAAGGTACTCGAGATCGTCGCTGAGAAGACGGGCTATCCGAAAGATATGCTCGACTTGGATCTCGACCTCGAAGCGGACCTCGGAATCGATACCGTCAAGCAGGCCGAGATGTTCGCGGCGGTGCGAGCGGCCTATGACATTCCGCTCGATGAGAATTTGAAGCTGCGCGACTTCCCTACCCTGGCCGCTGTCATCCAATTCGCGCGCGACAAGTCACGCATAGCGGGCGCGCCAGCGACGACTCGGGATCCGGGATTGGGGGTTCGGGGTTCGCGCGGGGACGGTGGAGAAGGGCCATTTGCCGGGCCAGTGAGCGGCGCATTAGCGAACGCCGAATCCCGGATCCCAAAACCCGAACCCCGCGAGACGCTGCACCCGGCGCTGGCCAGCCTGGACGCCGCAAACCGTATTCCGCGCCGCGTGCCGGTACCTAATTTGCGCCCGCCACTGAACATCTGCAAGCCAACAGGTGTGACGCTCGGCACCGGTCGACGCGTGGTCATCATGCCGGACAAGGGCAGCGTGGGGGAGGCTTTGTCGCAACGCCTGCAAGCGCTGGGTGTAGAAGTCCTCATGATTGAGGGCGCGCCGGATGCAGACGGGCTGGCAGGTTGCCTGAACTACTGGCTGGCCGCCGGTCCAATCCACGGAGTCTACTGGCTGCCGGCGCTGGACGACGAAGGAAGCCTGTCTGCCATGGACCTGGCAAAATGGCACGAAGCCCTGCGGGTCCGGGTTAAGTCGCTCTACACGGTGATGCGCACGCTGTATGAGCAGGTCGCAGCGCCGGGAACATTCCTCGTTTCCGCCACGCACCTCGGCGGGCAGCACGGCTACCACGATCGAGGAGCGATCGCTCCGCTGGGCGGCGCGGTCGCAGGCTTTACGAAAACCTATAAGCGTGAGCGCGTGGACGCCCTTGTCAAGGTGGTTGATTTCGAGGCTGAATGCGACGCGCCGGAACTTGCAGGAATCCTGATCGACGAAACCCTCTGCGATCCGGGCGCGATCGAGATCGGCTACAAAGGAGGGCTGCGTTGGACCATCGGTCTCGAAGAGCAGCCCGCGGCCGACGGCCAACCGGGACTGAAGCTGGACAAGGAAACGGTGTTTCTCGTCACTGGCGCGGCGGGAAGCATCGTCTCGGCCATCACCGCCGATCTGGCAGCAGCCTCCGGCGGCACATTCTACCTGCTCGATTTGGTGCCGAAGCCCGATCCCAATAATCCCGACCTGAAGCGTTTCATCAGCGACAAAGACGGGCTCAAGCACGATCTCACCGCCCGCATCAAGGCGCGCGGCGAGCGAGCGACGCCGGCGCTGGTTGAAAAAGAGCTGGCAGCGCTGGAGCGCGCCCAGGCAGCACAGAGCGCCATCGATGCCGTGCACGCGGCGGGCGGCACCGCGCACTACTTCAGCGTCAATCTTACGGACGCGGAAGGTGTAGCCAGAATCATCAACCAAGTGCGCGAGCGAAGCGGGCGCATCGACGTCCTCCTGCACGCCGCTGGAATAGAGCGCAGCCACTTCTTGCCGGATAAAGACCAGCGTGAGTTCGACTTGGTTTTTGACGTCAAGAGCGACGGCTGGTTCAACCTTTTGCATGCCATCGGCGACATGCCCCTTGGCGCGACGGTAGCGTTCAGCTCGATAGCCGGCCGCTTCGGCAACGGAGGACAAACAGACTATAGCTCGGCGAATGATCTGCTGTGCAAGATCACATCGAGTTTTCGCACCACGCGGCCGGCGACGCGTGGCATCGCCATCGACTGGACTGCATGGGGCGGGATCGGTATGGCCACGCGCGGTTCGATCCCGAAAATGATGGAACTGGCCGGGATCGATATGCTTCCGCCCGAGGCGGGCATTCCTCTGATCCGCCGCGAATTGACAGCGGGCGGTACGCGCGGTGAGATTGTCATCGGCCAGCGTCTCGGTACTCTGCTGAATGAATGGGACCCGACCGGCGGATTGGACACCACAGCGGCGGGGGCGTCCGTTGAAAAGCCGTCACCATCGCCGGGACCGATGTTTGGAACGATGGGCGGCATGAGCCTCCAAAGCGGCCTCACGATTGAGACCACGCTGGACCCGGCGATTCAACCCTTCTTGCACGATCATCAAATCGACGGCACGCCCGTCCTGCCTGGCGTCATGGGCATCGAGGCATTCGCCGAAGCCGCCCAATCCATGCTCCCAGGCTGGCATGTCGAGGCGGTCGAGGACGTCACGTTCCTGGCACCTTTTAAGTTCTATCGGGGCGAGCCGCGCGCGTTGACGATCGAGGCTGTTTTCCGTCCTGACGGCGACGCTGTCGTGGCGCATTGCCGCCTGATCGGGCGTAGATCACTTCCGAATCAAACCGAGCCGCAAAGCACTACACACTTTACGGGCCGCGTGCGGCTGACCGAACAGCGTGGCACGGGCGTCCCGCCCTTGCAAGCTCATGGCCAAGATGGCCATGCCACGATCGAAGCAAGCGACATCTATCGCCTCTACTTCCACGGCCCCGCTTACCAGGTTGTGGAGCGCGCGTGGCGCGATGGCGACCGGATTATCGGACAGTTGCCCAAAGACCTGCCTGACCATCACCACCCGTCGGAGCGTCCGACGCTGATGGCCCCGCGGCTCATCGAGCTCTGCTTCCAAACCGCGGGGCTGTGGGAAATGGGCGCACTCGGCCGGATGGGACTGCCGCAGCACCTTGATGAAGTCTCTCTGTATCGCGAGCAGAATCTGGCCGAAGGCCGGCTCTATGCAGTAGTCACTCCTGACACCGGCCGAGGGAGCTTTGATGCCGACGTTGTCGATACCACCGGAAACCGATACGTGCGTCTCAGGGGTTACCGGACCGTGGCGCTGCCCAACGCCTTCGACGCGAAGCAACTGAAAGCGCTGCAGACCGTGATGTCACCCCAATCCGTCGTAGCATAGAGAGACGTCAACTTGATTGCTGATGAACGTCTACTGGCTGGAACAAAACGAAGCGGATGTGCCGCGGGAGAATGACTGGCTTAGCGCCAGCGAAATGGCCCGGCTCAACGGCATGCGCGTTCCGAAGCGCCGCAACGACTGGCGGCTCGGACGGTGGACAGCGAAGCATGCCGTGGCTGCTTTCTTGAACCTGCCCGCCGAACCTTGCTCCCTCACGGGGATCGAATTGCGCCCGGCGGCGTCTGGCGCGCCGGAGGTCTTTATCGCGAACGAGCCGTCGCGCGTTGCGATTTCGCTCAGCCACCGCGCTGGTCTGGCGGTTTGCGCCGTCGCCCCGCCCCACGGGGCGATCGGTTGCGACCTCGAAACCATCGAGCCGCACAGCGCCGCTTTTGTCGACGATTACTTCACGACCGACGAGCAAGAGTTGGTTGCGCGGATGACTGCGGGGGACCAGCCTCAGCTTTTGGCTTTGCTTTGGAGTGGGAAGGAGAGCGCGCTCAAAGCCTTGCGCGCCGGGCTTCGCCTTGATACAAGGTCTCTCAGCGTTCTCCCCGTCCTCGCGTTGCGGCGCCAAAACGATGACGGAAAATGGTGTATCGTAGATTCAAACCTCGGCGTTCCGTCCTTAGACGACTTCAATGGCTGGCGGCCGCTACACGTTCGTTACACCCACGGCCAAGTGTTCCACGGCTGGTGGCAACACACCGGTAACCTTGTGCGGACCATAGTCGCCACTCCGCCAACTGCCCCGCCGATCCTTCTCACCCGGAGCAGACTCAAAGAAACAGGTGGTAAGCGGTCGACAATCAGCAGTGGGCGGAGCTGTGCCGCGGAAGCAGAGGCATTGTAAGCGGGCATCGAGGCTGCGTCGATGAAGGCCCCTCTCGGCGATGTGGTTGGCTTAAGAACGGCGGTTGCCGGCGCTACCGCACTCAAGCCCGCCTGAGGGCCGCGCATCCGGAAGCCCTGATTCAGGTCTTTGTGACGGGTCAGGGTTATTGTCGCAGATGGGTCAGGGTTTTTGTCGCAAAAATGCGACGGTTCAGGGTTTTTGTCGCAACTAGGAGGCAGAAACACCAAGAATGCAAGGGGCAACGCGCTCGCCCGGGTGGTGGGTCATTAAGGGTTTATTTCTGCCTTGTCTCCTCAGCTCCTCGGCACCGTCGCTGTCATGGGCGTGATTACCGCAGAGCCCCGCTGTGTGCTGCCCTGAAGTGTCTGCGCCAGAAAATTGGCGAGATCATCCTGGTGAATCAGACTGCCGTAGACATGGACACTGAACGTGTTCCCCGCGCGTTCCGACGCCGGGCCGCCCAGGCCCGGAGGCTGCAATCCCCCACCCGCGCTCGATCCGCGCGCCCCGCCCCCGGATACCCGGCTCGCGCCGGCGCCTGCGCTAGCCCTCGATCCGCCTCCGCCACCCCCGAGGCTGGCCACCGCCTGGCCCGCAGCCACGCCCCATTCCGCCGCTGCGGCGAAATGCTGTGCCGCCCCCCAGTCGTCGTCAATAGCCAGATCAGCAAAAGCCATCGCCAATTCTTTCGGGATGTTGAATGCAGCCTCGGCGATGACGTACTCTTTTTCCAGACCCAGCTTGCTCGCAATGGCCGCGACGTGTCCCTGGACCGAGGCTTGCGCCGCCGCCCTCTCCATCTCCTCGGCCTCGGCCACTAATAGCAGTGTCTGGATGCTGTCCTTGTAGGCGGCATCGCGGTCTTTGATAGCCTTCTTCTGCTCCTCGAGCTGCTGCTTCAGGTCCTCCGTGGCTTCGCTATGCGCTTTTTTCTCATCTCTCGTTTGCTCTTCTGCCAAGCGCTTGGCGTCGGCATTCCTTTTCTCCCAGGCGCGGATGAGTTGGTCCTCCTCGATTTTGACCTGTGAGAGATGGTCGGTGGTGGCTTTCGTCTGGAGCTTTTTTTCTGCGTCATAGGCCTCAGCCATCAGTTGCTGAACGTGCTTCGAATACTCGGCCGCATCCTTAGCTGTACCTGCCGCGTACGCCGCAGCGGCCTTTTTGGCGGATTCCTCCAGCTTGCCCAGCACTGTGACTTGCTCATTCAGCCGAATGTTGAGGGCGTCCTCCTTGTCCTTCAAATCATTGAGTGCCCTGCTCAGAGAAATAGAGTCGCTCAGCCTGGTGCCGTCCAAGGCGTTCGTCAGAGAGGTAACCTCGTTCAGCTCTTTCTGGGTTTCGGCTCTCTTGGCGTCGACGTCGGCCAACTGCCTATTGGTCTCGGCAATCCTCTCTTGCGCGTCGGCGATGCTGGCGGGATGGGTAAGGATGCGCTCCTGGTCTTTGATGATCTCATCCCAGTATTTCTTTTCTTCCACGGTCTCGCCTTGCAGCTCTTTCATCGCATCATAGGCGGCTTTGCTCCACTTGGCGACTTGTTCGACTGCAAAGACTCCGAGCATGGCGCCGCCCAGCCCGCCGATCGCGGGAACCATTTCCGCGATCGCGCTGGTGACGGCGCGCGGCAAGCGCATCCCGAACTCCTCCGAGAGCAGCCGCGTGGATTCCCGAGCTGATAAGATATTTTCGTCGAGAACTTTGGGGGCTCTGGCCGTCTGCTGAAAATCAGTTTCGACAGAGGATGCTGCCTTGGAGGCCTGCGCGGTGAAAGCCTCCAGCGAGGCATCGACGCTGGACAGGTCGGCGCCTACGCGGATTTTGACTTCATTGTCCATGTTGAAGCGCACCCCGATTCTGCGGTCTACGGTTCTCGCTAAGCGACAACTGCTTTATAGCCGCCGCGAAAGTCAGAAATGTCCACCTCGTATTCATGCCGCAGCCTGAACACGATCCGGTCCTCCGCGAGCGCTGGCAAATCTATCGGAAGATCATCCTGTGTCAGAGTTGGGTTTTGCTGGCCCAGGAGGAAGCTGACCTCAAGGATTGGCACGTTCCCCGAAATGTCGAAGAGGTACCAGTCATTTGTATCGGTGAGCAGCGGGTTCGCAAAAATCCGTTCACCGTCCTCTCCAAAGCGGTGGTACCACGCGGCGGAAATTGTATTGTTGATTGCCAGGGCCGTCGCTTCCAGAGCAATCGGAACCACCAGGAGAAACGGCCCCGAAAGGCCAAGGCATTCGGCGGACTTCGGTTCCACCTGTGAGAATATAGCGTTTCTGGCCGCAGTGAGGGTCGCGTCGGCAAGGGCCGCCGCCCCAAGGTTGCCGTGGGTCGCGTGGAACATCGCCAGGCCGTCAACGCCATAGGCGGCATTGGTAATGACCTTATTCCACACACGCCTCGCGAGGGTGCGCCAGGCCGCGCGGCCGATCTGCTCCACGGTGCGCCCGATAGCCTTAACGTCATCGTTTATCAACGCGCGCCGCGTGACGGACAGGAGCCCCGCTTTCTGGACTACGGAGAACGAGAGACTCTCGCTGCCGCTCACGACGACTTCCGGGATAGGGAGATCCTCGGTCACGTCCGGAAGGTCGCTTACATAAGAGACCCGGACCCTCGTCTGAGGCCGGAAATCGTTGGCCGCTGTGACGTCGGTCACAATCTCGCGCCATCGGTACTCCGTCTGGTAATCCCGGAGCAAAAGCTTGTTCATCGTGTTGGCGAGGGCCTCGGGGAACGTCGGGCCGCTGAAAATCTGCGTCGAGCGCATCACCCCTACTCTGTCGAAACCGGCGTCGCCGGTGTAGAGCGTGTAGGCTTGACGCAGGTCCGCGAAGGCCGCAATCTCGACCGGATACGGCGCACCCTGCACCACGCGCTTCAGGCCTTTCTTTCCGCGTTCGAGGCTCAGGCCGTTATAAACTCCGAAGAGCTTGTCGAGGGCGATCTGGTATCGCTCGGCTTTCCCCGCAGAGATCGTTGGCTCGTTCATGGACTTCCTCCCATTCAGGTTTTCGCTTCTACATCGCGCCGCTTAGGCCAGGCTGCCCCCCTCATCAAACCTCAGCTCCTGCGCGCCCGCTGTGGTACACCAGGTTGCCGCCCTCATCGAATCTCAGGTCCTGCGCGTCCACCGTGACGTAGCAGGAGAGCATCCGGCCCCCAATCTCCTTCTTCATCGGCCCAGCGAGGATCGCTGCCGGCGTAAGGTCCTTCTCGCTTGCGACGTCCAGCGTAAGGGGCACGTAGGCTGCCACCTTGCCCGTGCCGCCCCGGACCACCCGGTCTGCGACCCTTTTCTTACCCGTGATAATCCTGACCTTCTTCCCGTTCGCCATGTTCGCTGCTCCTTTTTTTTCCGACTTAACCTCGGCGCCCCCGCCGGCGCTCACGGCCAAGGTCAAAAGCTGATCCCGTCCATCAATGGGGGCCGAGAGGGCCTCGGGGCATCCCCGCTCTTGTTCGCCGGCGCCGCCGGGACCCCCGCAGCGGCGCTGTCCCTTAAAAACGACTCCCTCAGCTCGGCGAGCCGGTCGGGCGCGGGCTGCATCGGCAGCTCCTTGCCTACTACGGTCGTCCGCTCTTTTATCGAATCCATATTCACTGCCTCCCTTTTTTTCGATTGGCGATCCCAACTTTCGAGCAGATAGCACGGCCGCAAGGAGGTGAGCCGGGCAGCGGGGAAAGGAGGAGCGCCGCAGAGTGAAAGCAGTTAAGACTCTCGGCATTCGAAAACCCGCCGCGCCTATCCGGTCGAAGCTTGAGATCGTTGCTCACTGCAAATTTTCGGCCAAACTTTGTGATTTCACCATACGATCACCTTGCCGGACACGACGTCACTCGCCACTAAATACAGGTTAGTGGGATCAAAGAACGGCGTGTGCTGACCCCAGACTGTACCTCCGATGGGCAAAATTATCACGCCAATCGGCATGCGGCCAAGGCCGTGCTGCAGGGTGAAGTTGCCCGGCCCCTGGTTGCTCAACACAAGAGTGATGAAGGTTGGAGCGGACATAAGATCCCAACCTTCGAGCAGATAGCACGGCCGCAAGGAGGTGAGCCGGGCAGCGGGGAAAGGAGAAACGGCGCAGAGTGGAGAGGCCTGAGATTCTCCGCGCTCGAAAACCCGCCGCGCCTATCTGCTCGAAGCTTGAGATCGTTGCTCATTGCAAAATTTCGGCCACACGCGGAGCGGCGCCGCGTTCCGGACGCACCGTCTTTTCTTCCAAATATTTCAGCAAATCTGACAGGCGGTACCGGGTGCGGCTCCCCACTCGGATAAAAGGCGGCCCGCGCCGAACGTTGGGGCGTGCCCACCACCGGAGCGTCGCCGGGCTCATTCTGAGAACCCCGGCCGCTTCGGCGCCGTTCAGAAGGACATACTCCCGAGCCGTCTCGACTGTGGTCGGAACACGAGGCGAATTTGTTTCGCGCTCCACCTTCACTGTCGGCAGCTCCCTACTCATTTCTCTGGCCCTCAAGATGAAATCGCCCCAGCACCCTGCCCAGGAGACTCCAGCCCGGCGCTAATTCGATCTGTGTGAGGGCCAGCTCGCGGGCTTTGTTCCGTGCGGAGACGACGCGCGGGTGCGCGGCGATCTCCGGATCAAACGGGTCCAGCCCTGCTAGTTCATTCTGCGCCGAGTACTCGGAACCCCCGATGACGCGCTTGCGGTAGGGCGGGACGCCAACTAGAGAGGTCAGCACTATTGACGCATGAAACTTCCACTCAGCGGTCGGCTGGACGTAGAAGACGAACCTCAGCCTCCCCATATAAATTTCACGGCGGACCTGCTGACCGGGGATGCTCGCAGCCCGCGACTCATGCTCCACAAAAACGACGTGTCCATCAGAAGGCCCCGGCTCGGGAGCGCCTTTGCATGATTCGTCTAGGATGAAGATGGCCCTTGGGGAATCGACAACCACCTCAGCGGCCTTCCGGTCTACAACGAGGCAGATAGTCGAATCCGGGTTCGGAAGGAACTCGCTGGGCAACGGAACATCGGGGCCAGCTTTCTCCCTTCCTCGCAGGATCTCTCGAAAGCGTCGGACGGGAACGACGGTACCGGTTTCCCAGAAGGGCTCGGCCGCCCTTGCCTGTTCGGCCATGATCCCAGCCGCTGCGGACAACATCGCCAGCGGCTTTATGCCGGCGCGCTTGAAACACCGCACGTTGTCCGGGTAGGGCAGGAGGTTCCCGATCTTCACCCATGCCTCAGACGAGGGTACGTTGTCGCCCGTCTCCCATGCCGACACCACGGTCTGACCGAGCCCTAGAGCGTCCGCAAATGCCTTCTGCGTAGAGTAGCCGTGGTCCTCACGGAGCTTTTTGATGAGTTGGCTAGCTTCGAGCTTCTTCTTCATTTCTACTCTTTCCATCGCCTCCTCACAACGGCTCCAGAGAACTCAAGACCAGGCCAAAAAAAAATCTTGACAGCGTAACCATTGCTCTGGTACGCTTCGAGTCCATTGTAATGGAGGGATAAGGATGGTCAACCCTAATCTTTCAACAGAAACGTTCCCTAAAACTGACCCCGAAATTGTGAGGCTCGGGGCTGAGGTACGGCGCTTAATGTCTGACGCGATCACGCGGTCCCGACAAACGACGCCCGAGATCGCCGAGGAAATGAGCAAGCGCCTCGGCATCCGCGTGACGGCAAGCATGATTTACGAGCTTACCAGAAACGGTAATCCGGTGCCAGAGCTTCGCCTGCTGGCAACATGGGTTCCGGCATTTTGCGAGGTCACAGGGGACGACCGGCTGCGACGCTGGCTGGCCGGGCCGCGATTGCGCGAGCTAATTGAAACGGGTGAGCGGGTTCACAGCCTGCCACAGATTGTCGGTGCAATTCAGGCCTCGGTTGCAAAGCTGATGCTGCAAGAACGAGGCAAGAAGCCGGAGAGAAAGAGACCTCGGAAGGCGTAACAGCATGGGCAGCGCAGAACATCTCGAAACTTGGCTCAATCCCGCTCAGGTCGCGGCATTCGAGAGAGTCACGCGCAGGGAAGTCTACCGCCGGATGCGGCCGGGTGATCCTAATTTTTTGATTTCGAGCGACCGGCGAGAGACAGGCGGCAAGCCCGGCGCGTTGGTGAATCCCCGCTCGATGAGCCCCGACGCGCAGGACCGATGGCGGCAGGAAGTGTTGAAGCACGCTGCGACGCCCAGCGCCAAGCCTGCGCAGATCGGCCTTCTGCCGCAAACCGACGTTGACCGCAAATTCACTGCCGCGGCCCTCACGCTACCGCGCTCAGAGTACGACCTTATGGTCCGGCGCTACCGCATCGTTGACCTCTGTCTGAATCACAATTGGAAAAAGGAAGGTTACGTCTCGAAAGGCGAGTTCATGTCAGCCCTCGCCCGGCGCAATCAAACCACCAAGCGTTCGATTCAGCGCTGGGTGTGGGCATGGAATCAGGGCGAGGAGCCGCTGGAGCTGGCCCGCGAACGCCGTGGCCCGGAGCCGGGTACAGGCACGATGCTCGATGCGGATATGCGCTGTCACCTGATTCGCTGCTGGACAATCGAGAAACTCCGCCTTCGGCAGTGCTATCGCTCTCTGCTCAACTACCTTGAGGACAAGCAGCGCTCGCCGGGCTGCAAAGTTGATTACCATTATCACATTCCTTCCCGCCCTACAGTAGAGCGATTCCTTCGCTCCCTGAGCGCCCTCGATGATGCGGCGCGGCAAGGCCCGGACGCGCTGAAGGCCGCGTGTGGTCAGATTGACCGGACGTATCGCGGCCTGCATTCACTTGGCCGAGTGGACGTGGACGAATGGATTGCCGACGTTCTAGCCTACGACACTAGGCACGCTTCAAGGGTCGGTCGATTCTATGTGCTGACCTTCCTGGATGAGCGCGCGACCTTTCCGTTGGTGTGGTCGCTGGTCGAGCAGCCAAACGAGCAAGAGGAGATTGATCTGCTCTGCCACCTCATCCGCGAGTATGGAGTTCCCGGCCTGATTAACTCTGACCGTGGGCGTCTTCGCGGCCGGACTTTCGGCGGAAGATTTCTGAACCATGACCGCGCCGAAATGTATCAGGAGCGGGACGGAATCCTTGACCGGCTCGGCATCAAGCGCAACCTGCCTCGCGAGCATAATCCGCGCGGCTCTCGCCTTGAGCGCTTTCATTTAGAGCTTGCGAATTGGGCGCGGACGGTGCCCGGCTGGTGCGGGAGTGACACGAAGCAGCGCCGCATGACCGAAGCCGACGCGCGGGTAGCGGCTCACAAGCAATGGGTGCGCACGGGCCAGGGCGAGCCGCCGCTGCTCTCCCGCGACCAGCTCCTTGATCGCCTCAATCAGTTTATGGCGGAATTCCGCCAGCGCCCCTCAGATGGAAACGATATGGACGGCTTCGCGCCGGAGGTAGTGTTTCGCCAGAGCGCCCCGGCTGGCGGTTTCCGCCGCATCTCAGACGCGGAATTGGACTGGCAGACGGCAGAACATTTTCAGGTGACGATTGCCAAGGGCGGCATCGTGCAACTCCGCGACGGAAAGCGCTACTCCGATCCGCAGCTACTGCTCATGCAGGGCGAGCGCAGAGAAGCGGTGCGACTCCGCAGCGATCATGAGCAAATCTCCGTGCTGCCCTCGGCAAAAGGCCAAGAGGCCATCATCGCCAAGCGCCGGGCGCGCGTGGGCGTAAACGATCCTGACCAACTGGCGCGTGAGATGGAGCTGCAAAAGCGCCTGCGCAAGCTGGCGGGCCAGATGGTAAAGCCGCTCGATTACGGCCCGGAGTTCCAAGACGCGAGCCCCGAGCCGGAAGCGCCAAAGGCAGCGATGGTGATTCATCCCTCAGAATTTTTCGCCGCACAAGAAGCGGCGTCGCCGACGCCCGAGCAAGAAATTTCCGAGGCGGAATTTCGGATGGAGCACGACCGCTACAAAAAGCGAAAGCCCATGGACTTCGCGGACCTGGAGGATTGACCGTGCGAGAGACTGTGCGCCGCGCTCTTCAAGCGCGTCCTGAATTGACCGCCGAGCTTTACAGACGCGGCATGTTTCGCCGGGAAGAGAAAGCGGAATTCCCCGAGCAAAACAAAGTGGCCTCGCTGCGGCTCGGCCCGGTGCAATTCGCAACCTTGCTCGCTCAGGCCGATGCGCAGTTCGCCGCGCGGGCCGTGCTGCGCGGTGTGCTGAATGGTGAAGAGCTGCGCTGGCTCGACCGGCTGTTAGGACTCGCGAAGCGGAGTGACAAGCGCGAGGAGTTGGCTCGCGCTGTCGAGCGTGCGATGGAAGGGAGAAAAGGAAATGTCCGCAGTCGCCGATGAGGC
>Ga0187861_10000274_pt1 | contig 64314 bp, 65 predicted proteins | sample June2016WEW_10_1_3_FD_132986 | JGI IMG/M metagenome (GOLD analysis project Ga0187861, IMG submission 132986) | Peatland microbial communities from SPRUCE experiment site at the Marcell Experimental Forest, Minnesota, USA - June2016WEW_10_100 | ecosystem: Environmental > Terrestrial > Soil >...
CCCAAGGGCAAGAAGGGCAGCAAGATGTTGCTGGTGTCTCTGGTTCAGGCAGCAGGACTGCGACGCGACCGATCTGTAAAATCGACTTTACATTATTGAAAGGGAACGGGGCGGCTCGTGCCGAAAGGAAAGGGCGGTGCGGGACATTTTGGAGTTGGCGGCATAATTGTCCATAAAGAATAAGGACTATGGATACAAGTTCAACATTGTTAGAGGAACCGAATCAACGGAAATGGTCGTATCTGCTCCTCGCCGCCGGTTGTGTTTTGCTCGTCACTGCATTTCTCATTGGGATTAGCGACAACCCTCCGGGTATCGTGTCAATACTTGCTGGATTCCTTGCCGTTGTGCTCGGAATTGTTTATCGCTTTGCGAAATCGGGGAAACGCAAGCCGTCCCTCCAACTCTATTGTATTGGGGGCCAAGAGCGTTGGGCATTGTGATTGCCCTTTTCATCAGCATGTTTGCTCTCGACGTGTTCGGTCAGGGGAAAGGTTTCTGGGAAACAACTCTCGCCCTTCTGATACATCTGATCCCAACCTATGTTATTCTCATCCTGCTGGCAGTCTCTTGGCGTTGGGAATGGATTGGCGGAGTGTTCTTCCCCGCACTTGGGTTGTGGTACCTGATGTGGTTCTGGGGACGGTTCCCGTTGTCGGTATACTTTTTGATCGCCGGCCCGTTGTTTCTCCTTGGTGGTCTTTTCCTTCTGAACTGGCTTTACCGAAGGCAACTCCGGGGGAGTAACCCCGACGCAGCATCCTGCGAGAAGCCAAGCTCGCAAGCCCCCGCCTGATACAAGCATCTTTGGTGGTGAGGTGGCTGAGGAGTCGGCGGCGGGACTGGCGGCAGATCATCCCGCCTTCGGCGGGTGAGTGCGGCGGGTGAGTGGCGGCGGGTTGTTTTGGAGCATAGTAATTCCCTCTGTTTCAGATGTGTTTTCAGAGGTTCATCCTTCCCAAGCCGACGACGGGGGTTCGCCACGTAAAACGTGGTGAAATTCCCATCACCCGCTGCAGTTTTTTGCCCGGTTTGGGCCTCAGAAAAGCGGTTGCACTTTGCGAGGCAACCGCTTATATTCCTTGTGAAATTTTTCTCAAAGTGGGTCGCGTTGAGTCGGGTCGAGTCGCATCGAGTCACGGTAAAGTCTGGCACCAGAACGAGCGAAAAGCATGGCGTATTTCATTACAGACACCTGCATCGGGTGCACGGTCTGCGAGTTGAAATGTCCCGTCGACACCATCAGCGGCAGGTCGAAGGAGTTGTACGTCATCCATCCGGAGGGCTGCATCGACTGCGGGGTGTGCGCGATTTATTGCCCGGTCTCGTGCATCCAGGACCAGTACGGCAACCTGGTGACGCGCATCAAACCGAGCCAGATCCCGAAAGCCAAGGTCATCGTGGACGACTGCACGGGCTGCGAATTCTGCGTGGATATCTGTCCGTTCGACTGCATTTACATGAAGGAAGACCCGACGCGCACGGGCGCGGGACACTATAAAGTGGCCGAGGTCGTGGCCGAGGAATGCGTGGCGTGCCGGCTGTGCGAGATCGTGTGCGACAAGGACGCGATCATCGTGCCGAATGCGCCGACGCACCGCGCGGCAATGTTGCCGCATCAATTGGAAAAGCATTAGTTCTTTCAAATGAGCGACGCGAATCAGCCAGCAGGAGCATCTTCGCCAACTCTGGCGGAATTGCCGGAAGAGAAGTCGAAGCTGACGACCCTGGCGGTGCAGTTGCTGGTGATCCCGCTGTCAGTGGTGCTCTTTTGTGTCGCGTTGGCGGGGTTGTTTGTCTGGCTGACGGGCGAGCGCAAGGGATTGGACGATTATTTGGGCGCGCTTCGGGCCAGTTCGGGCGAGCAACGCACGCAGCAGGCGCGGTATCTCCTGAATTACATCCAGGACTCCAAGCGGTGGCAGGGGATTTTCGACGTGACCGCGCAGATCAGCGCGGACCACGACCAGTTCCTGGCGAGAAACCCGCACGCCGTCACGGACATCGTACAGGTCTTCGAAGAGTCGAAAGGCCAGGATCCGAGGACGCGGCGCTATTTGGCGTTGGTGCTCGGTTTGTTTGGCGACCACGAAGCCGTCACGGCGTTGCGCGGCGGACTCGGCGACAGTGATGCCGAGACGGTGAAGAATTGCGTGTGGGCGCTGGGGCGGGTCGGTGATGAAGATTCGGTCCTGCGAATCATCGAGTTGACCCATAGCGACGAGTCGTCCGTGCGTTTGATGGCGGTGTACGTGCTCGGTTCGATGAACAGCCCGCAGGCGCGTAGTGTGTTGGAGGCGTCGCTGAACGACCCGGACGAGTTGGTGAAATGGAATGCCGCGTTTGGATTGGCGAACAAGGGAAATCCCGCCGCCTGGAACGTGTTGGTGAGGTTGCTTGACAAGGAATACGTTGACCGTGTTACTCAATTGATGCCTCGGGCGGGTCGCCCGCTGGCGGAGAACGTCCAGCGGTACCGAGTGGCCGCAGTGGCGTGGGTGGCGAAGCTGGATCCCGTGAAGGCCAAGCCGCTGCTGCAGAAAATGAGCACCAGTGAACCGGATTTGCAGGTGCGCAATGCGGCCCTTCAGCAGATCAACAATTTATTAACGCACAAGTAGCCATGGCAGAAATGAAGGTTGTCGGGGCGGACAAGCCCCAACAGGGGCAGGCGTTGAGTCCGCGCGAAGAAGCGATACGCCGGCTCAAAGCGAAAGGGTTCCTCGACCCTGAAGGCAAACCCATGCCCCGGCGTCAGTTTCTGGTAAGCCTTGCGCTCGCATGGGCGACGTTCGCCGCGGCGGTGGGGGGCGGTCTCGCGGCGCTGTCCGCGTTCATGGTGCCCCGGGTGGATTTCACCAAGATCGATGTGTTCAAGGTCGGCCCGACGGCCAATTTTGCGCCCAACACGGTGGACGACTCGTTCAAGGCGGCGCATCGCATTTGGATCGTGAACCACGATCACAGGATTTTCGCGATCCAGGCCGTCTGCACGCACCTCGGATGCACGCCGAACTGGATGGACAGCGAGCACAAATTCAAATGCCCATGCCACGGGAGCGGCTACACCATCGACGGGATCAATTTCGAAGGACCCGCGCCCTTTCCGATGCGGCGCTACGAGGTTTCGCTGGCGGACGACGGGCAAATCATTGTGAACGAAGGACGGCTGTTCTTCTGGGAAAAGGGTGAGTTCGAGGATCCGCGCTCGTTTATCGCGGTGTAACAACCATGCTGAACAAACTCAAGAACACGGTTCTGGATTCGCAGATCAAGAGATCAATCTTTCGCGTCGGCATCCCCAACACCGACCGCAAACGCGTGCTCATCGTTCTGGGCAACGTGTTTCTGCATTTGCACCCGACGAAAGTGCGCACCAGCGGCGTGAAGCTGCGCTATACGTGGTGCGCGGGCGGGTTGAGCTTCTTCCTGTTTCTTGTGCTGACGCTGACGGGCGTGCTGTTGATGTTTTACTACCGGCCCACCGTCGAAGGCGCCTACGTGGACATGCTCGACATGCGCTCGCAGGTGCCGTTCGGCATCATGCGCGAACTTCACCGGTGGTCGGCGCACGCCATGGTCATCATGGTGATGGTGCACATGTTCCGGGTGTTCATGACCGGCAGCTACAAGCCACCTCGTGAATTCAATTGGACCATCGGCGTGCTCCTGTTGGTGTTGACGTTCCTGCTGTCATTCACCGGGTATTTGCTCCCGTGGGACCAGCTCGCGATTTGGGCCATCACGGTCGGCTCGAACATGGCCAAGGCGACCCCGTTGGTCGGCGCGGGCGGGCCGTTCGCGGACTTCTTGCAGATTGGCGGCGTGCCGCTGGTGCACCCGGGCGACGACGCACGATTCATGCTGATCGGCGCGAAGGAAATCGGCGGCACGACGTTATTGCGGTTTTACGTATTGCACTGCATCGGCATCCCGCTGGTTGCGGCGGTGCTGATGGCGGTGCATTTCTGGCGCATCCGCAAGGATGGTGGCGTATCGGGGCCGCTCTAAGCGCTGACGCGCGAGCGGGCACAGTTTTCAATGGAACCAACAGCGGCACATCATAGCGCTTTGTTCGAGGCGTTCAAGGCGGTGGCCAATATTCTGGCCACACCGAAGCTGAGCTTTTTGCTCGCCGCAGGCGGATTGCTGTTGATGCTGCGGTTTCGCCGGCATGTGTTCAACTGGTGGATCGGCGCCTTCCTGATCCTGATGGAAGGGGTCTTCGTCATCTGGGGGATGAAGGACCCGAACTTTTCGCTCATTGTCGGCAAACCGGACAACGTGCCGATCACGGCGATGTTGTTCGTTTCCACCTTTGTCCTGTGGCTCGCGATGGTGCAGGCGGTCAACAACGACCGTCGCGCCGAACAAAAGCTGCCGCCGGACGAAAAGGAGAGTTCCAATCAGAAAACCTGGGTGTGGCCCGACCTGCTCTATATCGAGTTCATTGCCCTGATCATCTGCTCGATCGTGTTGATCCTCTGGGCAATTTACCTGCGCGCGCCCCTCGAACAGCCCGCCAATCCCGCCGCCACGCCGAACCCCTCGAAAGCGCCCTGGTACTTCCTCGGGTTGCAGGAAATGCTGGTGTACTACGATCCGTGGTACGCGGGCGTCGTGTTGCCGACCATCATCATCGTCGGTCTGATGGCGATTCCGTACATCGACATCAATCCGAAGGGCAACGGCTATTTCACATTCGCCGAGCGCAAGTTTGCCATTGGAATTTTCCTGTTCGGCTACCTCGCGCTGTGGGTGTTCATGATCATCACCGGCACATTTCTGCGCGGCCCGGGGTGGAATTTCTTCGGGCCATTTGAATTCTGGGACCCGCACAAGGTCGTCGCGCTGAATAACGTGAACCTGTCCGATTACGTGTGGATCGTGTGGTTCCCGAAACTTTACCAGCATACGCATATCGAGTGGTTCAACCAGGGCCTGCCGAACGTGGCGAGCAAGGTGCCGCAGTTGATCCCGCCGGATCTGGCATCCATCCAATCGTTTCTCACAGAGGTCGGTCATGCTTTCAAGCGCGAATTTGCCGGCCTGCTGTTTCTCGCGTTGTACTTCCTGGCCCTGCCGGGTGTCCTCGCGAAAACAGTCCTCAAGAAGTTCTATCAGCAGATGGATTTCGGTCGCTATAGTGTGCTGGTGATGCTGTTCCTCACGATGTTCACGTTGCCCCTGAAAATGGTGCTGCGCTGGACGATGAACCTGAAGTATTTCGTGGACACCCCGTGGATCAAGTTCTGAGCCGATGAGAAACCAACCCGAGACCATCCACGAGTACAACATCCCGCGCCTGAACTGGTGGTTTCTGATCAGCGGCTTCGTGTTTTTGTTGAGCCTCGTGCTGATGATCTGGGTCGACTACTCCGGCGATTACATCCCCTGGCTGGGGCTGCGCGGTGATCGCGGGTGGAAACAATATCAGCGGGAATTCTACGCGCTGGAGAAGAAGCGCCTCGCCGCTGACGCGAAGGCTGCGGAAGCCCGGGCCAACGAGGCGGGCTTGGGCAAGCTGCAAGACGATTTGAAGAAAACGCGGGAAGACCTCGCGGGGAAAAAGGCCGAGGAGGCAAAGTTGCAGGCGGAAGTCGATCAAGTGCGTGTGGAGGACGATCGCGTCACCCGCGATTTTACGATGGAGAAGGCCAAGCGCGACCAATTCCGCTCTTCCTACGAAGAAGCGCTGGAGCGCAACAACATGAACATGGACGCACCGGACGTCCGGGAGTGGAAGGGCAAGGCTGATTCCCAAAACGAACGCGTCGCGCAGCTCGACCTCGACAAGCAGACGGTGGACGCCAAACTGCAGGCCGCCGAGGCCAACCTGACGGCGCTCATGGGCCACGAAGAAGACCTTCAGCGCAGTATCAAGCACCTCGACGACACCGTCAATCTGCTGAACAAACGCTTGCGTGAGTTGAGTAGCCCGCTCATCCAGGGGGTGGTCAACGCCCCGATGCTGGAATTTGCCGCCTCGACGTTCAAGGTCGAGCAGATCGTGGCGGAAACACACCACGTCGACGTCAACTTCGTCACCGTCCCCCGCGTCGATCGTTGTATCACCTGCCATAAAGGCATCGACCGCAAAGATCCGACGACTGACGAACTCAGTTTCCGCGCCAAGCACAAGATCGAAGCCATCGAGTGGTCGAAGTTGCCGGAACCGCTGCGCAATCATCCGAAACTCGATCTGTTTGTCGGGGACACGTCGCCGCATCCCATGAGCAAGTACGGTTGTACCACCTGCCATTGGGGTTGGGACCGCGAAACCACGTTTTCACGCGCGGGTCACGCGCCCGATGCCGAGGAGAAAGAGCCGTACACGTTTGATTCCTCCAGGAAGTTGTGGGTGAAGGTCCAGAAGAACGAGGACGAGGACACCGAGGACGCGAAGACACGGAAAGCGGCGTTGGAGAAGCCGGTCGCTGTTCCGATGACGCAGCGGGCGGTCTGGGAGAAGAACTATCATTGGGAGGAGCAGGAGTTTCTCATGCAGCCGATGCGCGCTGCAAAATACGTGCAGGCCAGTTGCTTGAAATGTCACGGCGACCAGACCAATCTCAAAGGCGGTGAGCAACTCGATCACGGTCGCCGTCTCATCGAGCAACTCGGTTGCTGGTCGTGCCACAAGATGAAGCAACTGGAGACGTACTCGACCCATCACGTCGCCGCAGGCGAGGATTTCGACAGTATCTGCAAGTTTTATGACGTGAACGCGGACGACGTGCGCCGGCTCAACAATTTTCCGCAGGAGGTTTCGTTGACGGTCGGACAGGACGTGAATATCCCGATCCGCACGCTGCGCAAACCGGGCCCGAGCCTTTACAAGGTTGCGGGCAAGACGAACAAGGAATGGGCGCGCAAGTGGCTCGCCGATCCCGTCGCGTTCCGCCCGAACACCTATATGCCGCGATTTTGGGGCCTCGATAACAACAAGGACACGCCCGATCGCAACGCCGTCGAAATCAATGCCATCACGGAATTCCTCTTCGCGGTCAGCGACCAGCCGAAGTATCCGGCGCCGCCCGTTTCCGGCAACGCCGAGAGCGGCAAGAAACTCGTGGGCCAACTCGGCTGCATGGCCTGCCACGTCATCGATGAAAAACTGATGGACATCAAGGTGCCGGCCCCACTCAAGCCGTACATGGACGACTGGCAATATCGGCGGCTGCGTTCCCAGGGCCCGCAGTTGGCAGGAGCCGGCAGCAAAACGGACGTCAACTGGCTGTACGCCTGGCTGAAAAACCCGAAACAATATCATCCACGAACGAAGATGCCGAACCTGCGCTTGAGCGATCAGGAGGCGGCGGATGTGGCGACGTTTCTATCAAGCCTGCGCAACGAGAAGACGGACCAACAATCGTTGCCCGAGGTGAAGTCGGAGATGCTGGACAAGGAAACGGTCGAGTATTTGCAGGTCACGCTGCCGACGGAGCAGGCGCAGCAGAAGATCAACAACCTCGACGACCAGATTGAGGCGTACTTCGTGGACGAAGAAACGATTCCGTATTACCAGGACGCCGCGCGGCTCGCGCGCGAAGAAGCGCAGGTCAAGGCGCTGCAGAAGGAATTTGAAGAGACGTACGATGATGCAATCGATCGCAAGGCCAAGAAGTTGGCCGCCGGGATTGAGCAGGTGAAAGCGAAGATGACCGCGGCGAAACAAACGGTCGCCGCCCTGCAGCCCGCCGAGAAGAAGAATGTTTACCTGGGCAGCAGGTTGATCGGGCGCTACGGCTGCTTCGCCTGCCACGACATTCACGGCTTCGAAACCGCCAAACCGATTGGCACGGAGTTGAGCGAATGGGGCAGCAAGCCGATTGATAAACTGGATTTCGGTCTCGTCGAGATCGAGCCGGATCGGCTCGCATGGTTCAAACAGAAATTGCACGCGCCACGGTCATTCGATACGGGGCGCATCGGCGTCACGCGGTCCCCGCAGGAACTGTTGAAAATGCCGAAGTTCAACGTGACCGACGAGCAGATCGACCAGATTGCCACGGTCATCTCCGGCATGACGGACGAGAAGTTGACGCCCAACGAGGCCAAACAACTCACACCCGCGGAGTTCCAGATCGAACGCGGTCGCTGGATGGTCAAGGAATTGAATTGCGTCGGCTGTCACATTGTCGAAGCGCAGGGCGGGGCGATTCGCGCCACGGGCATTCCGACGGGCATGGAGCCGCCGATGCTCAGCGGGACGCCGACGCAGTTGCATCAAGGGCAACGCACGCAGCCGGATTGGTTATTTGATTTCGTGAAAGCGCCCCAGACGGGTGAGATTCGTCCGTGGTTGCACGTGCGGATGCCGACGTTCGGGTTGACCGATGGCGAGGCGAACGTGATCGTGAAATACTTCGCCACGGAAGGACGGACGCAGTTCCCCTATCAATCGGCGAAGATCGACGCCTCGCCGGAGCGTGTGGCGGCGGGCAAACAATTATTCGAGCAATTGAAGTGCGCGTTGTGCCACATTGTGGAGGGGAAGGCGCTCGGTAAGCCGCTGTCGGAGATTCCCGAGGAGGACCTGCCGCGATTGGCGCCGAATCTTTCGCTCGCGCACCAACGCCTGCAGCGCGACTGGCTGGTGAACAAGTGGCTGGTGGAACCGCTGGCACAGATGCCGGGCACCCGCATGCCACAATTCGAGTACGGCGCGACCATCGCGCCGAACATCCTCGGCGGCGATGGACGCAAACAGATCGAAGCGTTGGTGGACTACGTGTTGACGCTGGGCGTGCACGAGCAAACCGCACAGGCAGCGCCCACTCTGCCGATGACGGCAGGCCCCCCGACGCAGCCGTAACATGAATCTTCATGGACAGAAAGGCATCCAACAAGAGACAACAACGCGAACCAACTTTGCCCTTGAAAAACATTGGTTCCAATAGAAGATTGGTCGATTATCGACTGATGGAAGGAGAACGTATGAAATCATCCAGGCTATTGGTGGCGGTGGCCGCATCATTTTGGGTCGCGATCGTCGCGCACGCGGCGGATTCGGCATCGATTTCGGGCAAAATTGCCTTTGACGGCACGCCACCGAAGGCGAAGAGAATCAAGACGGACGCGGATCCAAAGTGCTCGGAGATGCACGCGGATTCACCGCTCATGAGCGAAGACGTGGTGGTGAATCCCGACGGCACGCTGAAGAACGTGTTCGTGTACGTGAAAAGTGGCCTTGAGGGTAAGACGTTTGACACACCCAAGAACCCGGTGACCATTAATCAGACCGGTTGCCATTACGAGCCTCACGTGTTCGGCATGATGGCCAAGCAACCCCTGAAAATCGTAAATAGCGACGACACGTTGCACAACATCCACGCCATGCCCACAAAGAGCGCGGAATTCAATGTGGGCGAACCCAACAAGGACATGACAGTGACACGCACGTTTGCCAATCCTGAGATCATGGTGCACTTCAAATGCGACGTGCATCCATGGATGTCAGCCTACGTCGGCGTGATGAGCAACCCCTTCTACAGCGTGACGGGCGACAATGGCACGTTCTCCCTGAAGGGACTGCCGGCGGGCGATTACGAAGTGGCTGCCTGGCATGAGAAGTACGGCGAGCAGGTGCAAAAGGTCAAGGTCGGCGACGGCGAGGCGAAGACCGTCGACTTCAAGTTCTCGAAACCGGCCGAATAAAGCTGGTTGGGCGAAGAAATTTGGGCATTGAGGGTCCTGTTGGGAGATGACAGGGCCCTCAAGTGATTTGTTAGGAAGGAAATGGTTTGGTGACAGAAGCGCATCATCACGAAGAGCATCATGGCGAGTTGCCGTTCTGGCGGAAGTACATTTTCTCGACCGACCACAAGGTGATCGGCATCCAGTACGGCCTGACTTCCCTGGTGTTTCTCTTCTTTGGCTTTTCGCTGATGATGCTCATGCGTTGGCAGTTGGCGTATCCCGGCAAGCCGCTGCCGATTGGTTTTTTGGTGAAGTGGTTGGGCGATTCGAGAATGCCGGGCGGCATCATGGCTCCTGAGTTCTACAACCAACTCGGGGCGATGCACGGCACCATCATGGTCTTTCTGGGTGTCGTGCCACTGGCGGTGGGTGCGTTCGGCAACTATATCGTGCCGCTCCAGGTCGGCGCGCAGGACATGGCCTTCCCGAAACTCAACATGTCCAGTTACTGGGTGTACTTCATCGGCGGGGTCGTCATGCTGTGCAGCTTTTTCGTGTCGGGCGGTTCGGCGCAGTCGGGCTGGACTTCGTATCCGCCCCTTTCCGATGTCACCCCGCAGAGCCATTCGCTCTTCACCGGCCAGTCCATGTGGCTGACCGGAATGGTGTTCCTGATCACATCCTCGCTTCTCGGGTCGGTCAATACCATCACCACGATCATCCAGTTGCGCGCGAAGGGGCTGACGTGGATGCGGCTGCCGTTCTTCGTGTGGGCGCAATTGGTCACGGGCTTTTTGCTGCTGCTGGCATTCCCGCCGCTGGAAGCTGCGGGCGTGATGCAATTGATGGACCGCATGGCAGGCACGAGTTTCTTCCTGCCCAGCGGGTTGGTGGTCGGCGGCAAGGCGCTGAACGTGAGTGGCGGCGGCAGCGCGTTGCTGTGGCAACATCTGTTCTGGTTTCTGGCGCATCCGGAAGTGTACGTGCTGATTCTGCCCGCCATGGGGATTGTGGCGGAAGTGATTGCCAACAACACCCGCAAGCCGCTGTGGGGTTACAAGTCGCTCGTGTACTCGGTGATTTTCCTCGGCTTCATGTCGTTCATTGTGTGGGCGCACCATATGTTTCTGACGGGCATGGGCACGGCGATCAACGCGTTCTTCCAGACGACGACGATGATTATTTCGATCCCGTCGATCATTATTCTGACGGCGTTGATCCTGTCGCTCTGGGGTGGATCGATCCGCTTCAACGTGCCAATGCTGTTCGCGTTGGCGTTTCTGCCGATGTTCGGCATTGGCGGTCTGACGGGCCTGCCGCTTGGCTTGGCGAGCGCGGACATCCATTTGCACGACACGTATTACGTCATCGGCCACTTCCATTACGTGGTGGCCCCCGGGACGCTCTTCGCGCTGTTCGCCGGCATCTACTACTGGTTCCCGAAAGCGAGCGGCAAACAGATGAACGAAACCCTGGGGAAATGGCATTTTTGGGGTTCGTTGATCTTCATGAACGGCATTTTCCTGCCGATGTTGATTCAAGGCCTGGCGGGTGTGTCACGCCGCCTGTATGACGGCGGCGTGTCGTATCTACATGCCGAGCACGTGCTCTACTTGAACAAGGTGATGTCACATTCCGCATGGGCGCTGGCAGTTGTTCAACTCATCTTCATCGTCAATTTCTTTTGGAGCCTGTTCGCGGGACGGAAGGTGACTAGCGACAATCCGTGGGAGGCGACGACGCTTGAGTGGGCCACCCCGACACCGCCGCCGCACGGGAATTTCCTCAAGATTCCCGAGGTGTATTGCGGACCGTACGAGTACAGCGCGCCCGGCGAGGACAAGGATTTCCATCCGCAAAACGAGCCTTACAAGAAGCCGGGCGACCAAAACAACCAAGAGAAGAGATAAATGTCTACCGCGATTGAGATTCCCTATAATTCGACCGAGCGACCGGACACCGGGCTGTACAACGCCAAGCTCGGCGTGTGGCTGTTTCTCGCGTCGGAAGTGATGCTGTTCGGTGCATTGTTTTCGACGTATGTGCTGCTGCGCACCGGCGCGGACACGTGGGAACACGGGGCGGAATTCCTGAACGTCCCGCTGGCCACGATCAACACGATGGTGCTGATCTTCTCCAGCGTGACGATGGTCATGAGTTGGGCATCGCTGAAGATGAAGAATTTCGGCAAGTACAAGCTGTACATGGGTCTGACGTTCCTCTGCGGCGTCGCCTTCCTTGTGATCAAGAGTTTCGAGTACGCCGCGAAGTTCGAGCATCACTTGCTGCCCTCGACCAGCACGTTCATGGCGCTGTACTTCACGATGACCGGGCTGCACGGCTTGCACGTCATCGGCGGCATGATCGTCAACGGCTATCTTTGGGGTCCCGGCAGCAAGATGTGGCAGACCGATCCCGAACGGTTCACCAACCGCGTCGAAGTCGCCGGTTTGTACTGGCACTTTGTCGATCTCGTGTGGATTTTTTTGTTCCCAACCCTGTACCTGTTGCCGGGCAAGTGAAATTGATTGAGAGATTATGAGCGACACGCATCACGAAGACGTTCACCGTCACGTGAAGACCTACATCAGGGTCTTCGTTGCGCTCGCAGTCGGCACGATCATAACCGTGCTGGCTTCCAATTTTCACCTTGGAATCATTCTCGGTATTATCGTGGCGTTGATCATTGCGACTGTCAAAGGCTCATTGGTGGCGGCCTTTTTCATGCACCTGTCCGCGGAGCGAAAACCGATCTACTGGGTGCTGGTGCTCACGGCGACGTTTGTCGTGGCGATGGTCGGACTGATCATGTTCGCGCGCCGGGACCAGCAAGGGCGCCAACAGGGGATTTTTGCCGTGCCGGCAAAACACGTGCCGGTGCATCATGCCGAGACCCCCGAAGGGGCTCACAAGGAGTAACCATGTCACTCAAGACATTCCATATCTTCTTTATCACGATGGCGGTCGTGTTGTGCATGGTATTTGGCGCGTGGTGCGTCAACTCGGACTACGCGCACGGTCGTGCGGGCTATACGATTGCCGGATACGCCTCGTTTGGGTTGGGCGTGTTGTTGGTGTTGTATGAGATCGTGTTTCTCAAAAAGTTCAAGGAAGCGGACAAGGAGTAAGACGATGAAAAGATCCCAAGAGTTGAGAGTTCTGGCAACCGCCACGGCGGTGACACTGCTCATGGCGGTGCCGCGCGCATTACTTGCCTGTGCCGTCTGCTATGGCGCGCCCGATGCGGGCCAGACGCGGGGCATGAACCTCGGCATCGTCACCATGCTCGGCGTTACGGGCGTGGTGTTGGGCGGTTTTGGCGGCATGATCTTTTGCTTCGCGCGTCGGGCCCGGCGGCACAACCCGGAGCTGACACCCTGACGATTCAAGCGAAAAGGACTGAACCATGTTGCCGAAGATTCTTGGATTACCGATCAGCGCCTCCGAACAAGGAGCGCGGATTGATTGGCTGATTTTCTATGTGCACATTCTCATGGTGGTGCTGTTCGTAGGATGGATTACGTTCTTCCTCTATACGATCTTCCGTTTTCACAAGAGCCGGCACCCGCGGGCCGATTACGCGGGCGTGAAGACCCACGCCTCGTCATACTTGGAGGCGGCGGTGGCGGTGATCGAAGTCGCGTTGTTAGTGGGGCTGTCGATTCCATTCTGGTCGTGGAAAGTCAGCGCCTTTCCAACCGAGCCGAACACGGTGCACGTGCGCGTCATCGCCCAACAGTTCGCGTGGAATATCCACTATCCCGGGCCCGATGGAATCTTTGGCCGCACGGACATCAAGCTGGTGGATGAGGAGAAAAATCCCATCGGCCTCGACCGCAAGGGGGATCCACACGCCAAGGACGATATAGTCACGCTGAACCAGCTCCACCTGCCCGTAAATCGTCCCGTAATCATTGAAATTACGACGAAAGATGTGATTCACAGTTTTTTCCTGCCGGTCATGCGGGTGAAGCAGGACGCCATTCCCGGAATGCTCATTCCCATTCACTTCATCCCGACAAAGACTTCCGATCAAATGCGCGAGGAGTTGGCGACCACCATCACGCTTCCCACGACCAAGGGCTTGGACTCCTATGTCGCGATGCAGGATTATCCAGCCAAGGATGGTTCTATTCTCGTGAAGAAGGGCCGTGCCATCAATGGCGAGACGGCGGCAAAGCTTGTCGAGAACGGCATCACGTCGGTGCGGATGGGACCCCGCTATCCCGCGGAAATCGCCTGCGCGCAGCTTTGCGGACTCGGCCACTACCGCATGAAGGGCTACCTCAGCATCGACACCGAGCAGCAATACCAGGCATGGATCAAGGACCAGGAGGACTCGCTGGAGGAATAGTGGCATCCGCTGCCGCTGGCGTGGAATGAGATGACCAGATACCCCAATCGCCGATTGCATCAGTTTGCCTGCCTGCTGTCGTTGGTCACGTTCATCCTCATCGTGGCCGGCGCGAGTGTGACCAGCAACCACGCGGGTCTGGCCGTGCCCGATTGGCCGACCACGTATGGCCAGTTCATGTTTTCGTTTCCTGTGTCAAAGTGGGTCGGCAACATCCTGTACGAACACGGGCACCGGCTCATCGCCAGCGCGGTCGGAATACTTACCATCATCCTGGCGGTTTGGCTTGTGCGCGCGGAACCGCGTCGCTGGGTGCGACGGCTGGGGATCGCGGCCCTTGCCGTGGTGATCGCGCAAGGCATCCTCGGCGGCCTCACCGTCAAATTCATGCTCCCGCCCTCGATTTCCATTGCCCATGCCAGTCTCGCGGAGGCGTTTTTCTGTATCACGGTGATTCTGGCGTTCGTCACTTCGGAGAGATGGACGCAACGTTCGCCTGAGGCAGAGACTCCCAACGCCAGATTCGTTCAGCGGCTCTCACTTGCTTCGGCAATAGCCGCTTACGCACAAATCATCCTGGGGGCGGCTATTCGTCACGCTGAATCAGGACTCCTCGCGCATATTCTCGGCGCGGTGGCGGTTTTCGGTTGCACGGTCACCGGCGTGGTCGTGGTTCTGTTTACGGTACAGTCGAAGAGATTCCTGTGGCACGCAATTCTGTTGCTGTGTTTGGTTACGGCGCAGATCGCGTTGGGCTTGGTGACATTGATGGTGCGCGTACCGAAGAGCGCCAGCGGGCAATTGTCGGCGGTTCAAGTCTTCGTGCCAACTTTACATCTCGCCCTCGGAGCACTGATTCTGGCGACGAGTTTGGGAATGGCCTTGAAAGCCTATCGTTTCCTCAGTGTTCCGAGAGAAGAGTCAGCGTTGCCGTTCGCGGAGGGGGCGCTTTCGTGAGAAACCTGCGGGCCTATGTCGAGCTGACGAAACCGCGCATCCTGTCGATGGTGCTGGTCACGACGACCATCGGGTACTTTCTCGCAGCGAAGGGGGTCCATCCGCTGTCGACGCTTTGTCTGACGTTGCTCGGTGTTGGGTGCGCCACCGGCGGTTCGGCGGCGTTGAACAACTACCTGGAGCGTGAGGTGGACGCCAAGATGGAGCGCACGCGCCAGCGTGCGTTACCGGCGGGCGTCATGCAGCCGTCGACCGCGCTGGCGTACGGCATCAGCTTGGTGTTGCTCGGGTTGTTCGCCCTGGTTTGGGTCGTCAATCTGCTCACGGGCTTCCTGGTACTGCTCGCGGCGTTTCTGTATGTGCTGGTCTACACTCCGATGAAGCGGCTGACGTGGCTCAACACGACCTTCGGCGCGATCCCTGGCGCGATCCCGCCGATGTGCGGCTGGGCGGCGGCGACGGGACGGCTTGATCCCGGCGCGTGGGTGTTGTTTCTGATCCTGTTCGCGTGGCAGCATCCGCATTTCTTCGCCATCGCGTGGATGTTCAAGGACGACTACCGCAATGCAGGCTTTAAAATGCTGCCCGTTGTTGAACCGACGGGCGTCAGCACGTTTCGTCAAACAATTCTGTTTTCCGCGCTTCTGCTTGGCGTTTCAGCGCTGCCCACGGTCATCGGTATGACGGGCAGGGTGTACTGCGTCGGGGCACTCATGATGGGGTTGGCACTGCTTGTGGTGGGCGTGCTGTTCACGCGCTCGAAATCCTTTCTGGATGCGCGTCGCCTGCTCAAGGCCTCGGTCATCTACCTCCCGCTGCTGTTGCTCCTAATCATTGTCGACGCCGGCTTTTAGGAGTTGATTGCCATGGGCGACTCTCTTCTCGTGGTTGAAGCGCTGACACACCGCTACGGTGAACGCACGGCGCTCAACAAGGTCAGCTTTGAAGTTGGCAAGGGTGAAATCTTTGGGTTGCTTGGCCCAAACGGTGGCGGCAAGACGTCGTTGTTTCGCATTCTCAGCACGCTGGTCGCACCCAGCGAAGGAACCGTGCGGCTGTTCGGAATCGACGTGGTGCGTCAGCAGAGCGAAATCCGCCGGCGCATCGGTGTGGTCTTTCAGGCGCCCAGTCTTGATCGCAAATTGACCGTGCTGGAGAATCTGCGTCATCAAGGCCATTTGTACAATCTTCGCGGACCGGAGTTACAGACGCGGATGGGCGAGTTGCTTTCGCGTTTCGGAATGGCGGATCGCAAGGATGACCTTGTGGAAACGCTCTCGGGTGGGCAGCGACGACGCGTCGAGTTGGCCAAAGGGCTGTTGCACAAGCCGCAGGCGCTGTTGCTCGACGAGCCGAGCACGGGGCTCGATCCGCGCGTGCGACGTGAATTGTCGGATTACCTGGAGCGACTGCGCGACGAGAACGGCATGACTATTCTGTTGACCACGCACTTGATGGAGGAGGCGGATCGCTGCGACCGCATCGCGATTCTCGACCGTGGCCAACTCGTCGCCCTCAATACACCGCGGCAGTTGAAAGAGCAGATCGGTGGCGATGTGATTTCGGTGGAGACGGGTCAGCCGCAGCCGCTTGCCGAGCAGATCAGCAAACGCTTCAACATTGTGGCACGGGTGTTGGGCGGCAGCGTACGCATCGAACGGACTGACGGGCACAAGTTCATCACCGATCTGGTCGAGGCTTTTCCGGGGCAAATCGATGCCGTCAGTATTCACAAGCCGACTTTGGAAGATGTGTTTATTCGTTTGACTGGCCATCGCTTTGAAGGGGACGAGGCGTGAGCGATTCACGGAGCAATTACTTTGTCCTTCCAGCGTTGACGCTCTGGTGGCGCGAGATGGTGCGGTTTTTCCGTCAGCGCGACCGGGTGGTCGGCGCACTGGCGACGCCCATTGTTTTCTGGCTGCTGCTCGGGTTTGGGTTGGGAAAATCGTTTAAAACTCCGGGCGCACCAGAGGGGCACGGTTATCTGGAATACTTCTATGCGGGGACATTGGTGATGATTCTCTTGTTCACCGCGATATTCTCAACCATCTCGGTCATTGAAGATCGCCGCGAGGGTTTTTTGCAGGCAGTGCTGGTGGCGCCCGTGGGACGATTCGCCATCGTGCTGGGAAAAATTCTCGGGGGTACAACTCTCGCGTTTGTGCAGGGATTGGTGTTCTTAGCGCTGGCGCCGCTGCTGGGTCTGCATCTGAGTGCAGCATCGTTTGCCTGGCTGGTCGTCGTCATGTTTCTCGTGTCGTTTGCGCTGACGGGACTGGGATTTGTCATTGCCTGGCAGATGAGTTCCACACAAGGGTTCCATGCGATTATGAATTTGTTTTTGATTCCACTGTGGCTATTGTCGGGAGCTGTGTTTCCCTCCGAGGGTGCGCCCGTGTGGTTGGGTTGGGTGATGAAGGTCAACCCCCTCACCTACGGAGTAACGGCATTGCGGGAGGGATTGTACTGGACGCGGCCACATCCTGACGCGACAACGGAGTTGGTCATAACGACAACGTTTGCCGTGGGCATGTTTGTGTTGTCGCTTTGGGCGGCGCAGCGCACGACGCGGGGAGACCTGCAATGAACGTCAAAGCCATCCTGAACATCGGAGTCACCAGCACGTTTGCCATCGTGGTGGGGTCGATTTTGATGATCGTAGTCCGCGGGACGCCAACGAAGGCGTCGGCAATCGAAATTCCCGTGATCGGCTCCGTGCCGGAGTTTTCATTGACGGAGGCTGGCGGGGCGACGGTCCGGCGGGCGGATTTGCTCGGCAAGGTGTGGATCGCGAGTTTCCTGTTCACCCGTTGTGGCGAGGCATGCCCGATGATGATGCGACACGAAGTCAGTCTGCAGGCGGACTTGCCGTTGCGCGACGACTTGCGGCTCGTGAGCTTCTCGGTCGACCCCGATTGGGACGTGCCCAAGGTGTTGAGGGATTACGCGCATACGTTCGGCGCGGATCGAACTCGCTGGCTGTTTCTCACCGGCGACAAGAAGCAAATCTATCATCTGACGATCGATGGGTTTCGATTGGGCGCGCAGGAAGCGGATCCGGCGAAGGAGATGCCGATTCTGCACAGCACGAAACTGGTATTGGTGGATCGCCATGGCGCGATTCGCGGATATTACGACAGTTCGGATGAAGCTGAGTTGAGCAAACTCGTTCGCGACGCGCGGCAGGTGTTGGCGGAGCGGTCATGATCAACGTGTCGGAACTGCCGGCGGTAAACGCCACCCTGAACGCGACGAGCGCCGTGTTTCTGGGTTTGGGTTACTGGTGCATTCGCCGGAAGCACGTGACCGCCCACCGCGCCTGCATGATGGTGGCGACGGTCGTATCGGTGGTGTTTTTGATTTCGTATCTTACCTATCACGCGCTGGCAGGCAGCAAACATTTCGCCGGGCAGGGATTGGCCAGGCCGGTGTATTTTACGATTCTGCTCTCTCACACCGCGTTGGCGATGGTCGTGGCCCTCTATTTGACGCCCGTGACCTTGTATCGCGCGTTGCGCGAACGCTTCGACCAACACCGGAGGATTGCGCGATGGACGTTGCCGATATGGTTTTATGTCTCGGTGACGGGCGTGATCATCTATTTCATGCTCTACCACTGGTATGTGCCCACGTAAGCCGATACTGTTGCTGGCGTTTGCAGCGCTCGTGATTCTCACTTCGGTGGTAGCGGGCGCTGAGAACGGCCAAGGCGTCATTTCGGGAACGGTGCGATTGGTTGGCCCCGCCCCGAGCATTCCCGCCATCCTGCCACAGCCGGATTTCGATGTGTGCGGAAGTGAAGCACGACGGACGCAGTCGTTGTCGCTCGGTGCAAGCCAAACGGTAAGCGAGGTCATCGTCTATCTGGCGGGTTATGCGCAAAGCGGCGCGGGCCACGGGACAAACAACGCGGTCATCCTCGATCAACGCAATTGTGAGTTTGTCCCGCGCATCCAGATCGCCCGCAGCGGCGCGCCATTGATCCTGAGAAACAGCGACGCCGTGTTGCACGTGGTGCGGATCGACTCCATGAGCGGGACGAACGGACAACGCACGCTGCTCAAAGTCGCAACACCGTACGCCGGCTACGAGAAGATGTACCAACTCGCCAACTTTCGTGAGCCGACGCTCTTGCAGGTAACTTCGGGCAACGGTCACGAGTGGATGGCCGCCTATGTCGCCGTGCTGCCGCATCCATGGGCCGCGCTCACGGACGAGACCGGACGCTTTACGCTGCGCAACGTCCCCGCCGGTACGTACAAGGTCTACGCCTGGCACGAAGTGCTCGGCACGTTGGCGCGTGAGGTGAAACTCAACGGCAGCCACGCGGCAACTGTCGATTTCGAGTTTGTAGCGAAAAAGTAGGGGCCATCTTCAGAGCTTGCCTTCGCATTTGCGTTGGCTTTCCCGCGCCAGTCTGGCGTTGTTGGTGTCGCCGAGCGCTTCGAAACATTCCCCAAGAAGGCGCCAGACTTCGGCGTCTTCGACGCTTTGCTGCGCCAGTGGTCGGAGGACGCCAATGGCCTCGTGCCGGTGGCCTTCGTTGATGTACGCGTAAGCCAGATTCTTGCGGCCGGGAATGCCATCGGGGGCGATCGCGATGGCCCGTTGTCCGTGCTCTATTGCCTCATCGAATCGCTTGAGGCGCGTGTACCAAACCGTGAGATTGATATGCGCGGGGAGGCAATTCGGGTTCTCCCGCAGGGCGTTGAGGAACAGCGTCTCCGTATTGGACCACACTGCGCCGCGTTGGTTCGTCACCAAGACCAGCGTCGCGAACAGGGCCGCGATCACTCCTCCCGTGACGAATCGAATTATCGTGCTCGGCGCCCACGCGACCGCCGACGCGATGCCCATACTCGCCAGTAGCGCCAACCCGGTCAGCGCCAGATACGAGTAACGGTCGGCGACAATGTGAATACCCACGGGAGCCAAACCGATGGTCGGTGAAAGCGCGATGACGTAGAAGAGCCACGCGGGCAGCACCGCAGGCCACTGACGACGAACCACGACGGCTAGTACCGTGACGAGCGTGAATGCCGCAACGTATCCCAGACCAATGAGGAGGCTCCAGTGCATTTCATCGAAGGTCGGGTACACCGCCGAGAGATGGAACGGCCAGAAGAATTTTCCCACGTAGAAGAACGAACAGTACCCGACCAGGCCGATTCGCGCTGAGATTGGGATGACTTCAGGGCTTGCCACCGTCTCGCCCCGGCCGCTGGCTTGGGACACGAACGTGATCGCCGCAATGATCAGGCTTACGACAAAGAACGGGATCTTCTCTTCCCAGGCTTTTCGTTTCGCGACAAAATAATCCATCAGCAGCAACACCACCGGGAACGTGACTGCCGTGGATTTGGAGAGCGTGGAGGCGACAAAGAGACCGAAGCTTGCCCAGTAATCACGTCGTTTGCGGGCACCCAGCCAGCGCCAATACATCATGAGCGCACACAAATAAAAAAACGCGAACAGCACATCCTTGCGTTCCGTTACCCAGGCGACCGATTCCACGCGCAGCGGATGAACGCCGAAAATCGCCGCGGTCAGAATCGCCGTCATCGTCGCGTGTTCATAGCGGTCGCACAGGATCTTCCGCACAAGGATGAGCACGAGCAAAGTATTGGCGAGGTGCAACAACAAGTTGACAACGTGGTACCCAAACGGGTCCTGACCCCAGAGTTGGTAGTCGATGGCATACGAGAGCGACGTGAGCGGGCAGTAGAGCTTGGCGATCGGCTTCGTGAACATGACGCGCACGTTCTCGAAGGTCAGGGCGCGAATGACCACGTTGCGCGTGACGTGGCCGGGGTCGTCCCATTCGACAAATTGCCCTTGCAACCCGCGCAGGTGTGCCGCCGCCGTGAGCGCGAGGACGATGAGTGCGCCCAGCCAAAGTTTATTGGACTCGAACCGCTTGTTCATGCGCATAAGCGCTGGCGTTAGGTGAGATTGGCGGAGACCAGCTGGCTGACAAGGCGGTTATCGGCGCGACCCGCGACCTTGGCCTGCACGGCCTTCATGACCTTGCCCATATCAACCTTGGTTGTGGCGCCCAGTTCCGCAATCACGCTCTTCACGACTTCTTCAACCTGCGCCGGGGAAAGTTCTTCAGGCAGGTAGGCTTTCAGCACCACCAGTTCCGCCTTTTCTTTTTCGACCAGATCCGCGCGCCCGCCCTTCTCGAACCCCTCGATCGAGTCCTGCCGTTGTTTGATCTGTTTCCTGATGACCGCGGTAACATCGGCGTCGGTGAGCTTCTCCTGTTTCTTCTCAATCTTATGGTACTCGACCGCCGACTTCAGCATGCGCAACGTCGAGAGACGGGGCGCATCCTTGGCGCGCATCGCGTCCTTCATGTCGGCGGCGATCTTGTCGGTCAGCATACGCGGTACACTAGGCGGGCGTCGCGCACCTTGTCAACTCATTCGACCACGGCGAACGAGACGACAAGCAAAGTGTTGCCCACTCCGGGACCCTTGATAAGCATTTCGCGGTCGCGACGAACGCGGACCGTGGACTTCACGAGAGCCGCCCGCCCGGAATACATCTCAAAATCCATGACGCGACCTTTCTTTTCATCGGCCTTGGGTGTGATGAGAACGACAATGCCCTCACCGAGATTCAGCCGCAGGCCTTCCTTGTCCTTGAGCGGGGCTTTCTGGATGCCGAGTTGCTGGTAATGCTGGTATCCGAACACCTTCTTCAGTTTCGGTTCGAGCTTGGTCAATTGCTCGTCGGGCTGTTCGTCTCCATTGGACGCACGAATCAGCCGCGCCTCGATGGAGGCCGCTTGAACGCCGGCGCTGAGCGCGACGACCAGCAAAATGGCAACCAGCCAGCGCATATTACGTGTCCAGATTCGCGAATGCCGTCTTCATTTCGTTCATATCAGGTGTCCAGGGCAGCCCCGTGACCCAGATCACGGTGACGCCCGCGTCCTCCGAGTCAAACGCCGTGGCGACCGTATGCGGGATGGGCGTCTTCAATTGCTCGACCCCGGCAACACCGATGGATGTCGGCGCGGAAGCGACGACGACGCGTGTTCCGTGGAATACCACCGCGAACAAAAGGACGCCGAACGCCGCGATCAACGAGGCCGCCGCCGAGACGACGGCGAGTTGATGTTGTTCCAGCCAGTCGGCGAACGCCAGTTTGGGTGTCGGCACTTGGACTCGCTCCCCGCCGCGGCGCTGGATCTCCGCCTTCACCTTCGACCAGAAGAATTCGGGTGAATCGCTCATCGCCGCAGCCGGCGGGTTCGCGTGCAGCATGCGCCGCACGTGTTGCTGATGCCGATACTCCGACGCGCACAGGGGACAGACGCTCACGTGTCGCCGGGCCAGCCAGAGACGGATGCCCGTGAGCTGGCCGTCCAGCAATCCCGAAACCCTGTCGGTGTTGTGATGGTTCATATCACTTCCTTCAACAGCTTCTGCAAATGTTTCCTCGCGTAATGCAGCCGTGACATGACCGTGCCGATCGAGCAGCCAGTGGCTTTCGCGATCGCCGCATAATCAAGGCCGTCGAACTCCCGGAGTTGGACGACGGCGCGATGTTCGGGGGAAAGCTCCACCAACGCGGCGTCAATCTGCTCGCGCAGTTCCTTCCGTTGCGCCTCGTCCACCGGCGACGGGTTTGCGGACGGGGGTGTCTGCACGCTCGCGTCCAGGTTTGGTTCGGTCCCCTCCTCGAAGGGAACGTTTGGCCGTCGGTCGCGGCGGCGCGCAAAATCGATGGCGAGATTGGTGGTGATCCGATAAATCCACGTGTAAAACGACGCGTCTTTACGGAAACCATGAATGGCCTGCCAACCGCGCACAAAGGCTTCCTGGCAAAGATCAGTCGCATCCTGTTCATTCCGCAACATGCTGAACGCGAAACCATAGACCTTGTTGCGGTAACGGACGACCAGCGTCTCGTAGGCGTCCAGATCGCCCCGCTGGCAACGCCCCACCAACTCGCGGTCGTTGATTTCAGTTTGCGCAGCTCCATGCACTGCATTGGACGCCCCGCTTACCGGAATATTCACGGGAATTTTAGCCGCGTGTTCCATTAGCCTTTGACCACTCCGATCGGCCGCAACCGCGCCACCTTCCTCGCAATACCTGCATTATGGCAGACGTCCACCACGGTTTCCACGTCTTTGTATGCCCAGGGCGCTTCCTCCAGCGCCGTGTTGTGCCCTTGGGACATCATGACGACGCCGCACTCTTTCAGTTCCCGCTGCAAGTCCTGAAAACTCCCCTCCTTCTTCGCCTGCGCGCGGCTCATCATCCGTCCCGCGCCATGGCAAACCGTCCCCCACGTCTGTTCCATCGCGCCCTCGGTGCCCACGAGCACAAAGGAATATCGTCCCATGTCGCCGGGAACAAGCACCGGCTGCCCGATCGACTTGTACCGCTCGGGAATCATCGCGTGGCCCGGTGGGAACGCGCGGGTCGCGCCTTTCCGGTGGACGCATACGGTTCTCTCATGTCCGTCGATCTCGTGTTGCTCCATCTTGGCGATGTTGTGAGGAACGTCGTACACCAATTCCATGCCCAACTCGCGCGGCGAGATGCGCAGCGCGTGCAGGAACGCCTTTTCGGTTTTCGCCATCAGCACCTGCCGGTTCGCAAACGCGTAGTTCGCCGCGCACCGCATCGACGACAGGTATTCCTGTCCTTCGGGCGACCGCACGGGGGCGCTCACCAGTTGCCGGTCCGGCAGGTGAATCCCGTATTTCGCGGGCGCTCCGCGCAGGATTTTCAAGTAGTCGTCGCACACCTGATAGCCAAACCCGCGCGAACCGCAATGAATCATCACCGTGACCTGGCCCTTGAACAATCCCATCACATCGGCGGCGGTCTCGTCAAAGATCTCGTCCACGACCTGCACTTCGAGGAAATGATTGCCGCTGCCGAGCGAGCCGAGTTGGCCCGTGCCGCGCTCCAGCGCGCGGTCGGTGATGTTTGACGGCTCGGCATCGTCGAGTTGTCCGCCCTCCTCGATGTAATCCAAATCACCGGGTCCGCCGAAACCGTGTTCCACCGCCCACGGAGCGCCCTCATGGACGCATTTACGTTCGTCGGTGTAGGACAATTTCAAATCGCTGCCGCGGCCCAGCCCGCAGGGGATATCGCGAAACAGTTGGGCAACCAGTTCGTGGATCTTCGGCGCAACGTCTTCGCGCTTGAGACTGGTGCGCATCAGTCGGACGCCGCAATTGATGTCGTAGCCGACTCCCCCCGGGGAGATCACCCCGCCCTGGTTCGGATCGGTCGCGCAGCAGCCGCCGATGGGAAAACCGTAGCCCCAATGGATGTCCGGCATGGCCAGCGAGTATTTCTGGATGCCGGGCAGAAACGCCACATTGGCGACCTGCTCCAGACAATTGTCGCCGACGATGTTTTCCAGCATCTTCTCCGTCGCATAAATCCTGCCGGGAACCCGCATCCCGACCTTGTATGACGCGGGCAATTCCCACAGATAATCGCTGATCTTCTCCAGCGGATTCATAGCTTCAGTGTAACGTCCCCCCATAGCCTGTGCAATGCGTCTTCATGCACCCGCCGTGGTGTAGCCACGCCTCTGCGAGGCGTGTTCCCCGCCCCGTTTCGCCCGCATCCGCCGCCAAACCATGCCGCAAACTAGCTTCATTTCTGCGTAAAACCGCCCTCCCGGCGCGGTATTTTGGTGCTTTATTCCCTGTTTTTTGCCTCTTTTTGCAAAACGAACCCAACCCGCTTTTTTTCTTAACTTATTCATGTCAAAATACATACGCATTTTTCAGTTGGGTTCGTTTGGTAGAAACACTCTTCTATATAAAGCGTTCCCATCCCAACGCCTCTTTAGGTAGGGCGCGGTGGCCCACCGCGCCGCCTTCGGTGTAGCGTCGAGCTTGGTGTAGCCACGCCTCTGCGAGGCGTGTTCGCCCCTCTGAGATCTCAAAATCTCCGATCTGCAATTCCCTTTGCCTCTGTACGCCGTTCTTCCTATGTCAAACAACCACCGCCCTTATACCACCATCGCAACGCCGCGTCCAGCAAAAATATCAATTTTCGATAGCGGAGTCTGACGACACGCCCCACGCCGTACTCCCGCGGCAATCACCGCCACACCGCGCTGTGTCGTTGGTAGCGCACTCTGCTTTGTAGGCCGCGTGCCCCCACGCGGCGGTCGGCCGGTCCTCGTCCCGCCCGTCGTGTTGTAGCCGCCCCGCTCTGTCGGGGCGCGCGCCGTAGCCGCGCCTTCCCCTCCTTGGAGGGGCTAGGGGTGGGTTTCCCCAATCCGCGAACGCTTCTGCCCTCCGCCCCCTTCATCCCTCATAACTCATCCTTCATCCTTCGGTCGTGCCTCACCCGCCCCTAAACGGCCTTGCGGAAATGCCAATAGGCCGCGGTATTCTCAAAACCAAACTGTACGAGTACCGATTGCAATGCGGCTTGTCGGTCTAAAACGCGCGTGATAGGCTGCATTTAGAGGCACACAAATGACAATTCTGGGATGCATTCTGATCGCCATCGGCACGATTGTCGCGGCGTTTTCAAGCAGTGAAGAATGGCGTAAGGGCGGATGGCATCGCGTCAAATTTCTGGTTCTGATCATCATCGGCGCCTCGTTGATTGCGAGTGGAACATGGCTGACGATCTATGACGGACAAAAGGAGTCTGCTGGCCTGCGGCGTGAACTTAAGGAAGGCCGGGAAGCGGGTGCCGGGGAAGCTGCTAGTCTGCGGGACGAACTCAAGGAAAGCAGGAGGGCGTACGCGGAGGCCAAAGTCGAATCTGACAAGAAGTTTGATGAACTGTCGGCGCAACTTAACGCCGCCCAGCGGCAGAACTCCAAGAGGACAACTGGCGAGCAGATGGCTCTCCTTCAATACAAAATCGAGCAATGGGGAAAGGACTACGCGAAGAACTATCCGGTCATGCAAAGTAGCGTCGATAAGATGCATGAGGAAAAGATCGAGTCGGAGAAGGAACGCAAGCGGCAAGAGACTGAAAGGCAGGTCAAACTGACGGAGCGTGCGTTTCCGTCGCTTTCATTGGCAAAGGAGTATCTTCAGGGATTGGTTCGCACGTATGCAGCGAACAGGGGACAGTCCGTCACCAACACGCTGACAGCGCGGGAGGCAGTGGCCGCGGCGGGACTTCGGCTGAATCAGGCGAGCTCTGTAAAAGGATCACAGGAGGTGACCGACAGAGCAATAACGGCGGCAAGGCAGGAAGAGCAGAGCGCTAGGATGCAGGTGAGGACGCTGCTATCGGGCGCAGACAGGGCCATCGTGTTTGACATGTCGGAACTGCCCGGAAATTTCTTCGGCAGCTCTTACAAAGGCGCTATAAAATTTCCTGGCAAGGCCGTCTGGCGGCTTACTGTGGGCGTTGACGATAATACCGCACCATATCTGAAGATTGATTTCACGGACTCAGACGGGCAAAAGTCAGGGTCGCTCAAGTTACGTGCAAACGCGGGCTCGGACAATGTCCAAAATCGGTCTCTCACGGTGGAATATGGCGCGGACCTACCTGTGTTTGATGCCGGGAAGATCAATGGGGATTATCCATTATCGGAATATGAGACGAGGATTCAGCAGGTTCTCGATAACGCAATAGGAGCCCAATTGCTGCAAGTCGAAGAGCGAAAGAGCAGCGACAAATAATCGCGAAAAGGCGTCAGTTCGTTTTTCGTTATCATAATGAGTCGAGCGTGCGCCACGTTCGCTGCAGCCTCTTGTCACACGATGCCGTCGCTTGCGATGATATGCTCCAGTGGAGACTATCATCCTGTAATCGCCACCGACCTGATCAGTGCCGTTTGCGAACTCCTTGGCGATGGGCAGACCGCTTCGTCGGCGATTGAGTCGTAAATGCAGAAGTGGCGTGGCGGGGATCAGAGCGGCAGGAGATTTCTCCGGATTTCCAGCAGAACTGCAGACTACTTCTTTTCCTGCTTTGACTTTCGTCGCGCAACCTTCAACGCGTCAACACTTTGTTGAAGAACCGCAAACTCCTTGAACAGTTTGTCATGGAGTTTATCGAGTTCAGCAAGTGTCTTGGGTTTCATAACGACGGAAATCCAGTCTTACATGATGAAGCGAGCACGGGCTTCTGCCTTTGCCAGTTGCGTTTCATATACTGCGATTCGGCTTTCCCATGAACTCCGCATGTTGGCATCCGTCGATTTGGCGAGATAGCGGCGCACCTTGCCGAGTTGTTTGCGGATGTTGCGCTCTTCAGGGCTTCGTTTAGGGCTTTGTTTCGGATGAACTTTAGAAATGGGCAGGGTGCCCTCTGTTGGTATCATGCTCTAAATTACGCAAACAAGTGGCGGGTGCGCTATGGGGTGTTGACCCCATTGTCCGGGTGGGGGGCGGGCTGAGCGGCGGAAAACGTTGGAGAGTCGAGGCTCGAACTGCTCTGCTCTATCGCCGCAACTTCAACTTGCCCTCGACTCTCCACTGCAATGTAAGCCGGATTGCGGGAATAGCAAGTGACTGTTTTGCGGAGAGAAAAGTAATTGGCGATTTCATTAGGTCTATCAGTGAATGGGGCTTAAGTTGTAGTTGGTCTATTAAGCTCGTGACAATTCGTTAACTGTTCAAACCACGCCATGAGTTGGGGGCGCTCGATCAAGCGGCCCCAACGCTCGTGGCAGAAAGTAGAATAAGGCTTGTCGATGGAACCCGTTTCCGCTGCAACCAAAGTCCCGTTACGGATAAAGAATAAATATCTGGAGCTCGCACAGCAACGCATTCCCGTCCCCGAGGTGCTTGTCAACGTCGTGCGGCGACGTGTCCGCCAACTCATTCAGGGGCATCGCCCCATCACACAGACAAATGCGCAGATGGAATTCTCCGATATTGCGCTGAAGGAAATCAGCGAGGGCAGGCTCACTTACCAACTCGACGGCGAAGGCGAGTTCGTGCCCGAGGCGTCTGCCGTCATCGTCGCATCTCCTTTGACCCCCGATACCCTGGCGGCGTAAAAATAAGTGGCGAGACGTTTTGGGGCATAAATGCCCCAGAAAAGCGGTCAGTTCGTTTTTCGTTATCATACTGAGTCGAGCGTGCGCCACGTTCGCGGCAGCCTCTTGTCACACGATGCCGTCGCTTGCCATGATATGCTCCAGTGGAGACTACCATGTGCGGGGTCAACACCGTCCTCTTGGTGCCTTGGTGTCTTGGTGGTGAGAAAACGCGAATGTCTATGGGGTCAACCCAATCTTGACCAGCCGCGCAAGGAAGCGCGTCAGGCGTTGGATTCAGCACGCATTGCGGCCAGTTCGTGGTGGACGCGTTCGTGGAGCGGGGTGGCGGCGAAACGACGCCAGACTTTGTCAAGTTTTCCCAGATTCTGTTCGCGCTGCTGTCGCAGGTAAATCGCCAGCGCCCGCGGCGGCAGCGGCCCTTCGTGCGCCAAATGCTGCATTCCCATGTCCAGATCGTGAATGAGCGCGACCACGCGTTCGACCCGCCGCAATCGTTTGACGAGCCGGGCGGTATCGGCTCCCAGCACGGGCGCGAAGAACTCCGCCAGATAACGGGCTTTGCGCAGCGTGATGCGCAGTTGATGCAGTTTTTTCGGCGAGGCCGAATGACGGAGCCGTCCCTGCTTGAGGGCGCGGCGCAACGCCTTGCCGAATTGCGTCGCGGCGAGCTTCGGCAACGAGCCCGGCGGTTCGATTTTGATCAACCGCGGCAATTCCTCGCGCAACAGCCGGTTGATCCTGAGGCGCTGGCTGGCAAAATGCGGCCCGCGCAAACAGCGGCGCACGGTCGCGTGGACAAGCTGACGCCGCTGCTGATGGTGCCGCAGGTACGCGGGAAAAAGCCGGCTCCGCGCCATCCTTGATCGGACCGAAGAGGACTGCAGCAGGTCCACCCAGACGTCGAGATCGCGGACCGGGCCGAGTTCCTCGCTGATTTCGGTCAGCAGATTCTCGATTCCCCGTCGCGGCTCATTCGGCAGATGTTTGCGAAACACGCGCAGCAGGCTGCACATGCGGCGTATGGCGACGCGGAGGTCGTGCAGCGGCTCGCTGGTTTCCCCGGCAACCGCGCCATCCAGATTGGCAAGGATGGTCTTGAACTGTATCCACAGCAGCCGCCGTGCGGCCTCGACCGCGTGCATGTTGGCGCGAACCAACGGATCAGGATGTCCGCCTTTGATCGGCGCGGAGACGAACCGGATCTCGTACGGGAACACCGCGCGCCAGAGGTCGGCCTTGCGATCAGCCCTGGCCAGGCATTGCGGAAACGCGTCGCTACGCACCGTCACAAAAATGGTTCGCTGCGCGCGGCGGATGCCAACGATTCTCGCCGTTTGCGCGTGGCTGTAATCCAATCCATCACCGATGCGCAGAAACGCGGCCAGTTGCAGCACGTGCTTCGACGCCCCACTCGGGTAGGCTTTGCGGGAGTGCCGAAACATGATCTGGATGATCTGGTCACGCTCCGATTTGCGAAAGCCCTTGACCCCTTCCTCCAGCACGATTTCCACGCTGGCTTGCACGTGATGCACGGGATCGACGCTGTACCCGACATCGTGCAACCGGCCCGCCGCATTCAGGACCCGCCGCCCGCTGACGGGTAGGCCGAGCCACACGCGGGTGTGATCGAACATCTGCAGTGCGAGCGCCGTGACGTGCTCGGTGTGCACGTCCTCGTTGTTGTAGGCCGCGCACAACTCGTCGATGGACAACCGACCAATCCTGCGGATTATCGATGGCATATCAACCGGTGGACGGCGGCGACGACGGCCGCTCTGGAATGAATGTTTCATAACGGTCCTTCCGGGCTCGCTTGGCCGCTTCGAGCGCCTGCTCGAAGAAGGTTCGTTGCGAGCGCAATGCCTTTGCCGCGCCGGACGGCTGCAATCTCTCGTAGTGGCCGTCGGGCTTGAGGCGGCGCGCTTTCACGTTGTCCTGGAAGGTCGTGTTCAAGATGGAAACCAGCCGCGCCTGACACGCCGGATCCTCGACGGGCACGAGCAACTCGACGCGGCGGTCGAGGTTGCGCGGCATCCAGTCGGCGCTCGAAATAAAAAGCAGCGGTTCGCCGCCGTGATGAAAATACAGGATGCGGCTGTGTTCGAGAAAGCGGTCGACGATACTCACCACCTCGATGTTCTCGCTCAACCCCGGGACGCCGGGCCGCAAACAGCAGACGCCGCGCACATTGAGTTGAACCTTTACGCCCTGTTGGGAAACGCCGTACAACGCCTGGATGACATCGGCGTCGACCAGCGAGTTGAGTTTGGCCATGATGTGGCCCTGCTGGCCCTGCTTGCAGCGTTGCGCTTCGCTCTCAATCAACGCCAGCAGTTGCGCGCGCAGTCCCAGCGGCGCGGCCTCGAGGCGCCGATACTTGATCGGCTGCGAGTAGGCCGTGATCGTGTTGAAGAATTGTGTCGCATCCGCCCCGAAATCCTCGTTGCACGTCATCAGGCTCACGTCGCTGTAGAGTCGGGCGGTGACTTCATTGTAGTTGCCCGTGCCGAAATGAACGTAGCGGCGGAGCCCGGTCGCCTCACGCCGGACGACGATGCAGACCTTGGCATGCACCTTCAACCCGCGCAGGCCGTAGATGATTTGCACCCCGGATTGTTCGAGCGCCTGGGCCCAATCGATGTTGCGGGCCTCGTCGAATCGGGCCTTCAATTCGACGATCGCCGTGACATGCTTGCCCTTGCCGGCGGCCCGTGCCAGCGCGGCGACAATCGGGCTGCTGCCGCTGGTGCGATAGAGAATCTGTTTGATCGCCAGCACGTCGGGATCGTCCGCCGCCTGCTCCAACAGGCGCACCACAGGCTCGAAACTCTCGTAGGGATGGAACAGCAAAATGTCGCGGCGCGCGATGGCCTCGAACATCGATTCGCCCGGTTGAATCTGCGGCGAGGCTTGCGGGGGCCAGGGTTCATGCTTCAGGTTCTCGTAGCCGGCCCGGCCGGCCATTTCACGGTACGGCGCCAGATCGAGTGGCCCGGGGATCTGGTAAACCTGGTCGTCGTTGACCTCGAGAACGTGCTTCAGAAACGCCAGCGCGGCCTTCGAGATGCTCTGGCCAACCTCCAGCCGCACGCAACCGCTGCGCTTGCGGGCGTCCAGCACCTCGCGCATCTGCGACAACAGATCACCCGCCAGGTCTTCACGGATGATCAGGTCGGCATTCCGCGTGATGCGGAACGGGACACACTCGACGACCACTTCGCCGGGAAACAGCGTTTCCGTGAACATGGAGACGACGTCTTCGAGCAGCGCATAATCGTAGCCCTCTTGCTGCACGGGCACGGTGATAAACCGGCTGAGGCGTTTCGGCAGAGTGATGATGGCGAAACGCGGCTTGCGTGAAGTTCGTGTCGCGGGTTTCAGGCGCACCAGAAGCTCCAGGCCCAGGCCAATCAGCGACACGAAGTCGGCGGGCGATTCGACCGCGCGCGGCGTGATGATCGGATAAATCTCGCGGTCGAACAGCCGTTCCAGATACTCGAGATACTCCGGTCCAATCTGCTCGGGGGCCAGGCGGCGGATGCCCGCGCCCGCCAGCTTCGGCCCAATGTCCTGCAAGAAACACCGATATTGCTCGGCCACGAGTTCGTGCGTGCGCCGGCTGATTTGAATCAGTTGCTCGCGGGTGGTCATGCCCGCGGGGTCGAACATCCTCTTGCCTTCGTTGAGCAATTGCCACAAACCCCCGACGCGCACCATGAAAAACTCATCGAGGTTCGCGCTCGTAATGGAGAGAAACTTCAAGCGCTCCAGCAACGGCACGGATGGATCGGTCGCTTCCTCCAGCACCCGGCGATTGAACTCGAGCCAGCTCAACTCGCGGTTCAGAAACAGATCGCGGGTTCTACCCATCGGACACCAGCCCCTGCGTCGATTCCGCGTTGCGGACGACGGCCTTCATTCCAAAGACTTCCTCGAACAGGTTCGCCTTTTCCTTCAGGGCGAGACGTTCCAGCGTCAGGTCCGTGGCATCACTGATGGAGATGACGAACTGGCCGGGCTCACGGGTGAACGTCAGGGCGCGCACCTGCTGCATGTGGTCGCGATCCAACGCGTCGGCCACGCGCAGGATGGCGGCCATCTTGGCCACGGCGATGCGGCTGTCACGGTCCAGGGACGTGTATTCCTCGTGATAGGGACGCGGCGTGGCGCGGCGATGGTAGCGGGCGACGAGTGCAATCAGCGAAAGATCTTTCCGCGTCAGCCCGAACAATTCGCTGTTCATGATGATGTACATCGAGTGCTTGTGGTGGCTGCGGTCGCCGATAAACATGCCGATTTCGTGCAACAGCGCCGCAATCTTCAGCAGCAACTCGAACCGTTTGTCGAGGCGATGCTCGGGCTGCAGCTCGTGGAAGAGACGGACACTGAGTTCGGCAACCTGCTTCGAGTGTTTTTCATCAAAGTTATACTTCTCGCCCAAGGCGAGAGCGGATTGGACCGCCTGTTCGGAAAACCCCTCCGTCCATGTACCGCCCGCGGCAATCTCCCGGAGCAAGCCTTCGCGCAAGCTCGTTTTCGGGACGAGGATTTGCTTCACGTGGAACACGTGTGCCAGATGCGAGTACGCAAGCAACGCGGGACCGACCGTTTCCGCCTCCTGGTATGGAATGCGATACTGGCGCACGAGATCATCCACGGGAATGGGGATGAGTTGTTCCGTGAGTGATGAAAACGTCTTCACGTTCACGGAGCTGATCCGCGCCTCGGCCCACTTGGGGGAGAGCATCGAAGCCGCAAACTGTGCATCCCCAGAAATCGCGACCAGATATTTCACTTTGTCCACGGGCACATTGCGATACAACTGGTCGACCACGCGGTGGATGTGCTGGTCGAGAATGGTGCGCACGCGTTCGGCGGGCGCGCGAAAGGTTTCCAGCGTCTCGCGCATGCGCAGTGAGCCGAGGCGATAACTGTTGGCGAACGTGACGCTGCCCTTCTGCACCAGCACGAGTTCCGTGCTGCCCCCGCCGACGTCCACGATGATCGCATCGGCGTCCTTCAGCAAATCGTCCTGTTTCAGGACGTCCTGCACGGCAATGTAGGTGAGGCGGTTTTCCTCCGCGCCCTCGATGACTTCGATGTTGATTTGGGTGGACATGTAGATGCGGTCCACGAACGCGTACCGATTCTCCGCCTCGCGCACGGCGCTGGTGGCGACCGCGCGAATCTGATCGTCGCGGGTGATGCCATACTCGGTCATCACCCGCCGGAAGCCCAACAGCACTTTGATGCAGTCCTCAATAGTGGAAGCCTGGATGCGGCCGGTGCTGAACGTGTCCTTGCCAAGCCGCAACGCCTGCTGGAGTGAATCGAGATTGTGGACTTCGCCGTTCGGGCCAATCTCGGCGATGCGCATCCGGATGGCGCTGGCGCCGATATCGATCACGGCCACCGGTCGCGCGTCCGGGGTCGCGTGGGTCGTTGTGTCGGGCGTTGGCGTCTTCGAATCAGCCATGATTCCTGTCACCCCCGTGCGCCGCGCATGGATTCCGCGGCCAGTGCGGCGGCGCCCATCACCACCGCATCGTCACCGAGTTTCGCCACGACCACCTTCAATGATTTGGTGAACGGGCGCATCGCCTGTTTCTTGATGGAAGTCCGGACCTGTTGAACGTACAGGCTGGGCATGGCTTCGATCAGGCCGCCGCCCAGGATAACCATGTCGGGTGCGAGCAGGTTCACAACGCTGCCAATGGCGATGCCGAGATCCCTTGCCGAATGGCGGACAATTTCCTCGATGACGCGGTCCCCCGCCTTGATTGCCGAAGCCAGCGCGCCACTGCGGATTGCGGCCACGTCGGTCCCGGCGAGTTCATACAAATGCGGGGCCTCGCCGCGATACGCGGCCGCGCCGGCTTCCGCGGCGAGCGCGAGTCGGCTGGCCACCGTCTCCAGGCAGCCACGCCGGCCGCAGCCGCACAATCGGCCTTTCGGCTGCATGTGAATGTGGCCGATTTCCATGCACGAGCCGGAGCGGCCCCGAAAGAGCTTGCCCTCATAAATCAATCCGCCACCGATGCCGGTGCCGGGAAACACTCCGAGCAGGCAACGCACACCTTGGCCGGCGCCGAAGCGGTATTCGCCATAGGTACCCGCGTCCACATCGTTGGCGACCACGACCGGGCATCCGAAATCCTTGGTGAGTTCCTTCTTTAGCGGCACGTTGCGCAGGCCGAGGTTCGGCGCGTGCAGGATGACGCCGTGGTCGAGGTCAAGCCAGCCGGGGGTGCCGATGCCGATGGCGCCCAGGCGCTTGTGGCTGAGATGCGCGGCCTGCAAGGCCTCCTCAATGGTTTCGACGACGCGCGCAAGAATGCCCTTCCCCCCCTTGGCATCCTTGGTCTTCTTGCGGCGATAGGCGACGATGTTAAAATCCTTGTCGAAGACCGTGGCCATCATCTTGGTTCCGCCAAGATCGAAGCCCAGCCAGTAACGGCTTTTGGAAGATGATTTCATCCGTTCTCCTTCTCTCTCAACCGGGCCGGCCTCTCGCGGCGGTCGCCGACGGTTGCGGCACAGTCTACCCGTTTTGGTGGCGAATGTCGCGCCCTTCGTAGAAATAGACTAAATCTTCATCTTCCGCAATGTTGGCGGGCGTGATCGGCAATGAGAATGGATTTGTACTTCGGCATCGGATGACCCGATGCCTACGATACCCGCGCCGTGCGCCATCACCGTCGCAACCGGGTTACAGGGCGGTGACGAATGGCCTCAGAGGGCCCGAAATGATTGCCAAGGTTCGTGGAATTGAAAGTCACGGAGTTAATCGAGAAGAGGTCTGCGCATCCACCTTGAGTAAACGGTGGATTTGACCCGGCGGCGTTCAACGGCGCTGAAAAATGTGTCAATAGTCGACCCCGGTCATTGACTGCCCGCGTCGGGGTGCTCGATTGTTTTACAGTACGAGGCGGATCCTGTAGTAGCGGGCGGGGAAGTTGGTGGCGGCACCGAGGTCGAGGTAGTTGGTGCTCGTACCGACAGTGTTCGTGACGGTGAAAATGTCCGCAAAATCGTTGGCGCAGTAGCTCCCGTCAGCACCGCCCGTTGTCACTTGCAGCGCGTTGGTCGTGCCGGGGCCCGTCGTCCAAGTCACCCGCATGTCGTCGCCTTTCTGTTCAATTGCGGTAATTCGCAACGCTGAGCCACTGTCGTGCGGATCGGTGCCAGCCAGATACTCCTGCAGGTTACTGAAACCATCGCCATCGCTGTCCACGTTGGCGTCGGCAGCGTTCAACGGGTCAAGGCCGTGTGACTGCTCCCAGCCGTTCGGAATGCCGTCACCGTCCGCGTCCAGATTCGGGTCGAGCACAGCCACGCCGTAAATGAATGTGCCGCCGGTGCGGACAAACTGTGCGCAGGCGTTGGTCATGACGAACCGATCAACTTGCAGCGTGCCACCATTGAGAATGAGCTTCCCGCGCCGCACCTCCAGCACAGCATCGTGGGTGGCGTTGGTGGCGATCACGCTGCCGCTGTCCAACTGAAGGAGATTGTCGCAGCCAGTGTCATCCAATGCACTGAGGATCTCGGGGGTGGGGGGCGGAGTGTCGTCACCAACGACAAGATTCGTGGCGAGAACTGTGCCGCCGGCTACCAGCAATGAGTTGCCCGATGTGTTAGAATAGCCAATGAGCAGTTCACGATTCTGCCACACTCCGTCTACTACTTGCGCACTGTTGCCGTTATCCCATCCGCCCAAGTAAGTGGTACCGGCGAACACTTGTCCGCCATTGCTGATCACCAGGCTGGTGCCCGAGCCACAGAGGCAGAGAGATGGCAATGAGTCGGGGCCGGTGTCCACCTGCCCCCCATCACTCACCGTTAGGATCGTATTCCCACCCTCGATGTAGAGCGGACCCGCATTCGTCCAGACCGAGCCGACGCCAATGACCAATACGTTGGTGCTCAGGCTGCCATAGTTGTCAACCACTCGGCCACCGTTGCTAATGACCAAGCTCACGCCGACATTCAAGTAGCCGTTATTGTACCATACTGAGTCGGGGCCGGTGACAAGCGTGGGGCAACCCACGTCACATCCATCGTCAAACACCTGACCTCCATCGCTGATGGTCAGGCTGTTGCCGGCGCTAAACCCGCCCAAGAACAATACCGCGTTGCTCCAAATCGAGCCGGCACCCGTGACGACGACGCTATTGTTACTGGAGTTAGGATCTGCTCCCAAGTAGCTGGTGTGGGTCACCATGCGACCGCCGTTACTAACGACCAAGCTGTTACCCGGGCCATTGAAACCGATGAAAAAGTCGCTGGAATTGCTCCACACCGAATTACTTCCCGTAATCAGCAAACGATTCCTGCTCGCGGCGAAATCGTACGCCGCGTAGGCATAGTCAGTGACGACCTTGCCTCCATCAGCGATTACCAAAGCGTTGCTCACGCCGCTGGACCCGATCGCCAACACGCCAGGGTTCCAAACCGAACCGGGGCCGGTGACTACCAACGTGTTATTGCTGGCAACCTGCTGTTCACCGACGGAACCCGTGCCGCTGGACACCTGGCTCCCTCCGCTTATCACCAATCGGTTTCCCGACCCGGAGTAACCAACGTAGACGGTCCCATAGTTCATCCAAACGGAGTTGCTGCCGGTAATTGCGACGGTGTTGTTGCTGCTAGCAGAGTCTTGCCCAATAGTACAATTACCGTTGAATGCCTGGCCGCCATTGCAGATCACCAGGCTATTACCGACGCCAGACAAACCGACGGAAAGGTCAAAGCTGTTACTCCAAACCGAGCCGCTACCCGTGATAAGCACACTGTTGTTGCTGCTGCTCGGTGCGTAGCCCAAGAATCCGTTTCCATTGAACAGCACGCCGCCGTTTTGGATCAGCAGCACATCAGCGAACTTCGTGTTTCCGACGTAGTAGTCGCCTGACCAGTTGTTGGTCACGGCGCTGATGATGTTGGTCTGGAAGTTGGCGGTGAATTGGGAGCGGGCGGCTGGCGCAAAGGTTAGACCCAAGGCTACGGCGAGGATGCCGATGACCGCGCGGACAGCGTGACGTTGGAAGGGTCTCGGTTTCACTCCCGGCCTTTGGGCTGTGCTTCTCCGAAGCAGCAGTAAATCAAACGCGGGAAGGAAAGTCGAGCAGTTTCCATCGGCGAAGGAGTGGTGGGAGTGGATCTGCTATGAGGCTGAGGCATGGAGTTACCACCGTTCCTGTCCGCCCGTCTCGCCGGTGTTTGGTCTGGCTAAAGTTCCAGGGGGCCGTTGGCTCCAGCGATTTGTTAGCCCGCTGATTGGACGAATAAGTGTTTTGCACAGAACTCTCTTCAGATAAGTGCCTGTTCATACAATTCGGAGTATTTGTCCGGGTTGAAGATTGGGGCGGTGTGTCCTATGTTGCCCATGTCAATCACTTCCACGGCGCGACCAAACAGCCTTTCATACCGGGGAAAGTCCCTCTTGCTCTGGGTCGGATCGTTGTCAGTTTTGAGCACAATGATACGGCCTGTCCAGTTTCGATAAGCGGCGGGAGTAACGAGACCGCTCCGGATCAAATCCCGCCCGTATAGCCCGCGCGGCCTCACTCCCCGCAACACTCTTTGTCCCGGTTCAGATCACGCTTGAGGAAATCGACGTCGCAGAGGCAGTTCTTCACACAGCGGAGCAGGGATTCGTGGACGGTGGATTGGGGTGGGGCGAGCGAGTAGTGGATCCATTTGCCTTCACGGCGGGCCACGAGCAGTCCTGAGCGCCGCAAGTAGGCGAGATGACGCGAAATCGTCGGCTGCGGCACTTGCAGGATTTTCTGAAACTCGCAGACGCACCGCTCGCGTTGCGCGACCAGATTCAGGATGCGCAGCCGCGTCTCATCCGCAAAGGCTTTGAAGAGTTGGTTGGGTTTGTCCATGGTTCAGTGACGGTCTGTGGGCGGCCACCAGCATGTTGATCGTTCCGGCTTAGCCGCAGCATTTCCCCCCGGTCTGCGGCTCACTCGCACCTTGTGACCCGCAGCATGGATCGCTGGCATCTGCCGGCTTGCTTAACGCGCTGCCAGTCAACCGGTCGGCCAGCCGCACGATCGCCTGATGGGGCGAATCCTTTACTTTGGCGCCCGTTTCCACCGCACGCGCCATGTCGGCCTTCGATACTCCAAGTTGCTGCGCCTCGTGATAATGATGTTTCAGGCATGGTTCGCAGTTCGCGGCAATGGCGGCACCGATGGCCACCAACTCATTTACAGCCGCCGAATACTCCACCGCCGACGCCGGCTTGCGGGCGGTCACGGCAAGGCTCGTGATGTAGTCCTTCGGTTCCGTATCGGCAGGGAGGTGCTCCATGATTTTTCGATAGAGGGGATCATTCCAGTCCGCTTTGGCCTGCACGTAGTCCGGCTTGGAAACAAGCTCCAGATCCGTCAGGCCCGCGTCGCGAATCATCCGTTCGGTTTCTTCGACGAGGACGGCCCCGGCGACGCAGCCGACGAGCGCCTCGACCATTTCACGAATCGCCGCCGGCAGCGGCTTGAGCAAGGCGAGGTCGGAAACGGCGACGCGGCCACCCGGCTTGAGCACGCGGGCGATTTCGTGCCACACTTGCGGTTTGTCTGGTGAAAGGTTGATGACGCAATTGGAGATGACGACGTCCACACTGGCATCCGCCACCGGCAAATGCTCGATCTCGCCCAGCCGGAACTCGACATTATCAAGCCCACTCTGCTTACGATACGGCGCGATGTTGCGGCGGGCTTTGGCCAGCATTTCGGGCGTCATATCCACACCGATGGCCCGGCCGGTCGGGCCGACCTTGCTTCCGGCAATGAACACATCGAACCCGCCGCCACTGCCGAGGTCGAGTACAACTTCACCCGGCTTCAACGACGCGATGGCGGTTGGATTGCCGCAGGAAAGACCCATGTTTGCGCCTTCGGGGACGACGCTGAGTTCTTCCGTCGCATAACCGATTTGTTGGACAAGGTCGTCCGAGCCTTTGCGGTCCGAGCCGCAACAGCAGCCGCCACCCTTGGCGATCTCGGTATAACCTTCGCGCACCTTCTGGCGGACGAGTTCGGGGTCGTTAACAAGTTTCGCATCTTTCATGTGATCTTCTCCTAGATAACGGGCAGAGAGTTGAGGGGTTGTCCGAAATACTTTCGCTGAAAATACAGGGCGACGTTGACGAGGCCGATGAGCGCGGGCACTTCCACGAGCGGGCCGATGACGGCGGCGAAGGCCGCGCCGGAATTGATGCCGAAGACGGCCACGGCCACGGCGATAGCGAGTTCGAAGTTGTTGCTGGCGGCGGTGAAGGAGAGCGTGGCGGTCTTGGAGTAGTCGGCGCCGATCTTGCGGCCAAGATAAAAGCTGACAAGGAACATGACCACGAAGTAGATGAGCAACGGCACGGCGATGCGGAGCACGTCGAGCGGGATGCGGACGATGCGGTCGCCCTTGAGGCTGAACATCACCAGAATCGTGAACAGCAGCGAGACGAGCGTCACCGGGCTGATGCGCGGAATGAAATCCCGTTCGTACCACGCGCGTCCTTTCGCTTTGAGCAGTGTGAACCGGGTGAGGATGCCCGCGAGGAACGGTATGCCGAGATAGACGAACACGCTCCTGGCGATTTGGGCCATGCTGACCTCGACGACGCGGCCGTGCAGTCCGAACAACGGCGGCAATTTGGTGATGAACACCCACGCGAACAGGCTGTAGAAGAGCACTTGAAACACGCTGTTGAACGCGACCAAGCCCGCGCAGTATTCCGTGTCGCCCCTGGCCAGTTCGTTCCATACGATGACCATCGCGATACAGCGGGCCAATCCGATCAGGATGAGGCCGACCATGTATTCGGGATAGTTGTGCAAGAAGATGATGGCCAGCGCGAACATCAGAATCGGCCCGATCACCCAGTTCTGCAGCAGCGACAGACCGAGGACTTTCCAGTTGCGGAACACGTCGCCCAACTCCTCGTACTTCACTTTCGCCAGCGGCGGGTACATCATCAGGATGAGGCCGACGGCGATCGGGACGTTGGTCGTGCCGACCTGGAAGCGATTGATGACGCTCTCGACCTGCGGGAAGAAGTAGCCGGTTGCGACGCCTATGCCCATCGCGAGGAAGATCCACAGCGTCAGATAGCGGTCGAGAAAGGAAAGTCTACGGCTGATGGCGCTACTCATGTTGATTTGCCAAGAACAGTTGAATGCGTTGGCGGATTTCGTCGCGGACGCGGCGGAATACCCGCATTTTCTCTTCTTCGGTGCCCGGCGCGCGCGCGGGATCGTCGAAGCTCCAGTGCAACTGCTGGGCCGCGCCCGCGTACGCGGGACAAGCTTCGCGCGCGTTGTCGCACACCGTGATCAAGGTGTCGAACTTCTGTCCGTCAAAGACATCGAGCGATTTTGAGGTGTGGCGGGAGATGTCGATGTTGAGTTCCTGCATCGCCCGGATGGCGAGCGGGTGGACGTAGCCCGCCGGTTTTGCTCCGGCGCTGAAGATTTCGAAGCGATCGCCCCCGAGCGCGCGCAGAAGTCCCTCCGCCATGTGGCTGCGGCAGGAGTTGCCGGTACAAAGAAACAACACACGTATTTTATTCATGTCCGCCCATCAATTCGTCAGCAGTTTCTTGAGTTCGTCCACGGCTGGCACTTTGCCCGACGAGACGATCTTGCCGTCCACGACCAGCGCCGGCGTCATCATCACGCGGAAGGCCATAATCTGCTGAATGTCAGTCACCTTCTCCAGTTCGTACGGCACGCCGAGTTCTTTGGCGGCAGCTTCGGCATTCTCGGTCAGTTTCTTGCACTTCGCGCAGCCGGTGCCGAGGATTTGAATCTTCACGTTGTTACTTCTCCTTTCTCTTGGTTCTCACTTCAAATCGGTCGTCCGCCAAACCATCCCCCGCTGGCGCCGAGTCCAACCAGCCGCAACGAGTCACGTCGAAGCGATCAAAGCGCGGGACATACGGTTTGATGTCGAGCAAGGGCGTGTTGTCCAAAACGTCCAGGTCGGCCACGCGCAGGCAGTGGCCCGTGATTCCCAACAGGCGCACCGGTGATAGGCCGATCGGGTTCGGGCGAGCCGGTGCACGGGTGGCGAACAATCCGCGTGGCGTCGGGTCCAGATAGGGCGTCACAACCAGTTGGGCGGGCGCGGCCCGGTCAAACCAATACACCAGCCAGATGCGCTCGAAGCCGTCGAGATCGCGCAACCCCGGCGCGTACTCAGGAAACACCTCCACCGTCCCTTCCACGCCAACCGCCAACGATGCCTGGATCGGTGTTCCCGTCGCCTGCTGATGCGGCGAGTGGATGATTCCAATCGGGGTAAGTTTCATCGAGAGAACTTGCTGTATTTCAATTTGTTCATCATCACGCCTACATGATCAGGTTAAACAGATAGCCGACGATGATGATCCCCACCGCCACGATGCCAAAGAAAATCAGGATGAGCGGCCACTTGATCACCTTGCGCAGAATGACCGCCTCGGGCGTGGAAATGCCGATGACCGACATCATAAACGCCAGCACGGTTCCCAACGCTGCACCTTTGCCGAGCAGCGCCTGCACCACCGGAATAATCCCCGCTGCGTTGGAATACAGCGGCACGCCAATTAGCACCGCCACCGGCACCGCCCACCACACGCCCTTGCCCATGAACGAGGCCAGCAAGCCATCCGGCACGTAGCCGTGGATGCCCGCGCCCACGCCAATGCCCAACGCCACATACAGCCAGACCCGCCCCACAATGTCCCGCACGGCGTCTCGGCCGTAGTGGATACGCTCCGGCCAGGTCAGGGATTGTTCCGCGGCGTCCGGCGGGACCCGGGCGTGCAGCGCCCACGGCTCAACGTATTTCTCCATCCCCATCTGGCCAATCACCCAGCCCGAAATCAGCGCGATGACCAAGCCTGTGCCTAGGTAAATCGCCGCAATCTTCCAGCCGAACAGCCCGAAAAGGAGGGCCAGCGCGACCTCGTTCACCATCGGCGCAGACACCAGAAACGAAAAAGTGACGCCCAGCGGCACGCCCGCCGTGACAAACCCAATGAACAGCGGACACGCCGAACAGGAGCAAAACGGCGTGACTACCCCCAACAAAGCTGCCAGAACGTTACCGACAAATTCCCGCTTGCCAGAGAGAATTCGCCGCGTCCGTTCCGGCGTAAAAAACGAGCGCACGATCCCGACGCCGAACACCACTAGCATCAGCAGCATTAACACCTTGGGCGCTTCATAAACAAAAAACTCCACCGCCGCGCCCAGATGCGAACCGCGTGGCAGTGTCAGTAGCGAATAAGTGAGCCACGCAGCAAGTGGCGCGAGACTGCGGTAAACCAGCCACCACACCACCAGCCCGGCGATTCCCAACAGGATGTAGCGCGCCAACGTCGGCTTGGATGCGGCGTTGACCGACAAACGATCTGGCTCGTCCAGCGATGCCGCACAGCAGCCGGCGGGTTTTTCGGATGGATTCATTGGATCGCTCATGAGGAAATGCTCACGGCGCGGAGTAGACGAGCCACACGCCGCCGAGAATCACCAACACCCCGCAAACGGATTTCAAAGCGGTGACGCCTTTCGAATGTTCGTTCCAGTTCAGGAATCGCTGCACCAGCCCGGTGAACGCCGCCGCGAGCACGATGACCGAGCAGTGCCCGACGCCGTAGGCCAGCAGCAAAGACGCGCCGTAGAGCGGATTCGTTTTCGCGAGTTTGAACGTCACGCCGAGCATCGGCGCCATGTAGGCAAACGTGCAAGGGCCAAGCGCAATGCCGAACACCAAGCCGAGAACGAACGCCGCCAGCAGTCCCTTGCGCTGCATGTTCACCTGGCCCGGCCCGGTCCACGGCATGGGAATGATGCCGAGCAGATACAACCCCACGACGAAGAAAATGGCGGCCACGAAATAGTTCCCCCAGCGGCCCACATCGCCCATCATCCGGCCCGCCGCCACTGTGATGGCGCCGATGACGCCGATGGTGATGAGAATGCCAACCGCGAACAGAGTTGCCGTCCCCAATGCCCGCGCGGTGCTCATCCGGCCTTGGCCGCTGATGAATCCGACAATCAGTGGAATGCTCGCCAGATGGCACGGACTGAGCACGATGCTCAAGATGCCCCACGCAACCGCCGCACAGAGGGCAATGACTGCAGTGCCTTCCACGGCGTGGGTGAGCGAGGTGAAGATAGTTTCCATGTCTAATCGTGCTTTGTATTGCCCGCACCTGACGAGGCAGAGGGTTTCACCGAATCTGTCGAGCCGGGTTGACGGCTCAGGTCAACGCCAAGTTCCTTCCACTTGGCCAGAATGTCTTCTCTGCCGTAGAAGCCGGAGTGGCGGAAAAGCTCTTTCCCGGAGTCGCTGTAGAATATCTGCGTGGGGATCAAATCGATCTTGTACTGCTTGGCCGCGTCGGGATTCTGCCACACGTCAATGAACTCGACTTTCAGGCGTCCGTCGTATTCCTCTTTCAGCTTCTCCAGAATGGGAGCCATCATCTTGCAGGGAATACACTTGGTTGCGCCCAAATCGAGCAGTCTGGGCAATCTGGCGAGTGCGACGGGCGCCGCGGTTGGTTCTGCCGTTCCTACCGAGGCAGGCACGGCTTGCGCGGCTGGCTGACTGTCGTTGTTCGGCGCATTTGCACACCATCCCTGCTTTGGGGTGACGGCTCTCGCCATCAGAGCAACGAATGCAACGACGATCACAATTCTCAGTGGTGCTTTTATCATAGAGTTCACGTGCGGTTATGGTCTGATCCTCAGGAAGGCGTTCCGACGGACGCCGGGCCCCAATGGACCGTCCGCCACGCGGCTGGTAGCCGGGGCCCAACAAACCAGTTTTGACCAAACTGCCCAAGCATGTCACGCAAACATATTCGCGTATGCGAATATGTCAAGCATTCCATCAGCCCCAATCTGCCTTAACATGCGCCAGCGATTGCCGCGGGAGTACGGCGTGCGGCGTGTCGTCAGACTCCGCTATCGAAAATCGATACTTTTTGCTGGACATGGCGTTGCGGGGCGGGTATAAGGGCGGTGGTTCTTTGAAAAGAAGAGGACGGGGAGAGGAAAACTCGAAGCACCGGTTGGCAGGGGGGCTTTGCACTCGCTCGCGTCCGCTCGGCTCGCCCTGATGGGACGCCTGCGGCGTTGCGTCGCGCCGCTCCCAGCGGCTTGGCTCTATAGAGAAGAGTGTTTTTACCAAACGAACCCAACTGAAAAATGCGTATCTATCCAGCTATGAATATGTTGTGTAAAACACGAGTTGGGTTCGTTCTGCAAAAAACGACCCAAAAACAGGGAATAAAGCACCAAAATACCGCGCCGGGAGGGTGGTTTTACGCACAAACGAACCCAATTTAAGGCGCCGGATCGTTTCGAAACGGGCTGAAACGGGGGTGTGCCAGCGAGCCTTGGGTTACGCGCGGGGCAATGTGAAATAGAACGTGCTACCGCTTCCGATCTGGCTCTCGGCCCAGACACGACCGCCATGGGATTGGACGATGTGTTTGACGATGGAGAGACCGAGGCCGGTGCCGCCGAGTTCGCGGCTGCGGGCCTTGTCGACACGGTAGAACCGCTCAAAAACGTGGGGCAGATGTTCCTGGGCAATCCCCGGACCATCATCGGTCACGGCGGTCTCGATCAGGCCGTCCTTCTCGGTCGCCAGAATGGTCACGTGGCCGCCGGGATGTGCGTACTTGATCGCGTTGTCGAGGAGGTTGAAGAGGACCTGGTGCAACCGTTGGGCGTCGGCGCGAACGGCCGGAAGTGGTTCGGGAAAGTTCAAGGAAACGGTGATGGACTTCTCTTCTGCCTGGCGCGCCAATTCGTCGAGAACCGATTGGGCCGCCGCCAGCATCGAGACCGGCTCGAAGTTGAGGCGGGCCTGCTGGGATTCCATCGCCGAGATGCTCAAGAGATCCGCAATGAGCGCTTCGAGCCGATGCGAGTGGCGCTGGATGGTTTGGAGAAATTGCCGCGTGGTCTGTTCGTCCGGCGGTTGTTCGTCGAGCAGCGTCTCGACGTAGCCCTTGATGATCGACAGGGGCGTGCGCAATTCATGGCTGACATTGGCGACGAATTCCTTGCGCGTGTTCTCAAACTGTCGCATCCGGGTGATGTCGTGAAACACCACGATCACGCCCGTGACCAAGTCGTCGCCGTCTTGCAGGCGGGTGGCGCTCAGTTCGTAGGCTCGCTCATTGGGCGTCAGGAATGTCAGTTCGCGCGCGGACACATCACCTTGGTGAATGGCGTCATTGACCAGGTCCTGCAGCGGGACATTGCGGAACGCCTCGAGCACGGTTTTCCCAATGGCTTCCTCGCTGAGGCCGAATTGGCGCCGCAGCGCCTGGTTCGTCAGGCGAATTCTGCTATCGGGACGCGCGACCAGCACGCCTTCGGTCATGCCGGCGAGAATCGCGCTGAGATCCGCCTTCTCTTCGCTGAGTTCACGGATACGCGCCTCCAATTGGGATGACATGTCGTTGAGGGCGGTCGCCAGTTCACCGAGTTCGCCGCTGACTCTGACGGGCGCCTTCTCCGTGAAGTCTCCGTGGGCCACGCGCGCGGCCACTTCCCGCATTTGCAGGAGGGGCCGGGTCACCCGTCTCGACAGCCAGTACAGAATGGGAATGGCCGCGAGGCCGACCACCACGCTGGACACACCCACGGTGTGGAGCACCCGTGCGGTCGTGCGCTGAATCTCCAGGAGCGGCAGGGCCACGCGTACGATTCCCACCAGATTGTCGTTACGGACCGGCACCGCGACGTACAACAGGTTGACGCCGATCGTGTCGCTGTGACGCGTCGCACTGCCGACGCCTTCGCGGATGGCCTGTTGAACCTCAGGCCGCTGCAGGTGGTTCTCGATGGATTGCAGGGCGCTTTCCGGCTTGTCGGACTCGCCAATGACCGTTCCATCGCGGGCGATCACCGTGATGCGGAGGCCGGTCTCTTTCGCGAGTTCGTGGCTGAGGTGGTTGATGTCCGGCGCGCCTGGACGTCGCGTTTGGAGTTGCGCTTCAAACATGTCGCGCACCACGAAAGCATCGCGTCGCAAGTCCGCCTCGATTTGACGCACCAGGTAGGGTGGCAACGTCAGGCGAATGGCGAAGTAGGCGACCAGCAATAAATCCCCAAGCAGGATCGCCAACCCGAGGAACCATTTCGATGGCAACGAGAGTTTCACGCTTCTGATGCGACACGATAGCGGAGGCGATGCGCCGTTTCAACGAAATCGCATGACAAAAGCGTGTCGGGCCAAGCAACTTGTTGCTATTCGGACGGGATTTCGTTACACAATTGTCACGAGGAGAAGGCCCTATGCTGAGAGGACTGATTCCACAGGAGTACGATTTCTTCGAATCATTCGACCGCGCCGCCGAGCAGGCGGTCAACGCGGCCGGGCTGCTGCTGAAGCTGACGGAGAACTATGCTGACGCCGATCCCATCGCGCGCGAGCTGAACGAGGTCGAGCACGCCTGTGACGACGTGGCGCATCGCACGATGGATCAGTTGAACAAGTCGTTCATCACCCCCCTCGACCGCGAGGACATCCATGTGATGATTTTGCGCATCGACGACGTCGTCGATCTGACCAACGCGGCGGCCAATCGCATGGCTTATTTCGGCATCCAGAAACCGACTCAACACGCGATCAATCTCGCCAAGCAAATTGTGCGCGGCTGCGAGAAGCTTGCGGAAGCCGTTCACGGGATGCGCTCGACCAAACACTACGAGCAGGTCATGCGCGATTGTATCACGGTGCACGAGGTCGAGAATGCGGCGGATGACATTCTCCACACGGCGCTGGCCGAGTTGTTCGCGACCGAGAAAAATGCCATTGAAGTCATCAAGTGGAAGGACATTTACGAGACGATGGAAAAGGTCACCGACCGGCTGGAAGACGTGGCCAATGTGCTCCAAGGCGTCATCGTCAAGATGAGTTGAGCCGCGCGACGGGAGACCTGAATGTCCGCGTTCTTCACCGACCTGCTCCATATCATCCAGAGCCCCTATATCGCCCTAATTTTTTTCACAGCGCTGGTCTTTGACTTTATCAACGGCTTCCACGACGCGGCCAATTCTATCGCAACTGTCGTCGGCACACGCGTGCTGCGGCCATTTCAGGCCGTGCTCTGGGCGGCGTGGTGGAACCTTGCGGCGGCGTGGATCGGCGGTGTGCATGTCGCCAACGCTGTCGCGACGTGGGTGCACGCGGATTACATCACCGTCGAGGTCATTTTTGCCGGGCTGTTGGGGGCCATCGTCTGGAACCTGATTACGTGGTATGGCGGACTACCGTCGAGTTCATCGCACGCGCTGCTGGGTGGTTTCGGCGGCGCCGCCGTCATTCACGCCGGGAAGTGGGAAGGTGTTTTGCACACGGCCAAAGTTGTGTTGACGGTCGAGTTCATCGTCATTGCGCCGCTGGTTGGCATGGCGTTGGGCCTCTTCTTTGTGTTCATCGTGATGTGGGTTCTCCGCAAGGTTTCGCCAATCAAGATGGATCGCTGGTTCCGACGTGTACAACTTTGGACAGCCGCAGCCTATAGCTTGGGTCATGGTATGAACGACGCGCAGAAGACGATGGGCATCATTGCCGCGTTGTTGTACGCCAGCATCTGGAAAAGTCAGCAGGCGGCGTTTGCCGCGGGGAAAGTGGCGTTCCCATTTTGGATTGTGCTGGTTTGCCATTTGGCCATTGCGCTCGGGACGATGTGCGGTGGCTGGCGAATCGTCAAGACGATGGCCATGAGGATTACGAAACTGCGACCCTACGATGGCGCGTGCGCGGAACTCGCGGCGGCAACGTCGTTGTTTGGGGCGACGGCTCTGGGTGTTCCGGTCAGCACCACGCACACGATCACGGGCGCGATTATCGGCGTTGGGGCGGTTCACCGATTGTCTGCCGTGCGTTGGGGCGTGGCGCGGCGGGTCGTGTGGGCATGGGTGTTGACGATCCCGTGTTCAGCCTTGGTGGCAGCGGCCTTGTATTGGTTGATCGGCCTGCTGCCGCATCCGTGACGATCACGGAGCGTCCGCGAACCGGTACCCGACGCCTCGAACCGTTTCCACGTAATCGGCGGCCCTGCCCAATTTTTCCCGGAGCCGCCGCATGTGCGTGTCCACCGTCCGTGTGTCCACGTCACCCTCGTACCCCCAGACATCGGTAAGCAAGCGGTCGCGCGACTGCACGCGGCCACGCCGTTCCAGCAACGTGGCCAGCAGCTTGAACTCCGTGGCGGTCAGTTCCACCACCTTGCCTTTCAGCGTGACCTCGTGTTTGGCAAGGTCCACCGTGATGTCGGCGAACTTGAGAATTTCCGCGGGCGCGATTTTCCCGCTGGCCCGTCGCAACACGCCTTTCACGCGCAACGTCATTTCCCGCGGGCTGAACGGCTTGGTCACATAATCGTCCGCGCCGAGTTCCAGCCCGACAACCCGGTCCACCTCCTCGGCCTTGGCCGTGAGCATGATGATCGGGATGTGGGCGGTCTTGGGATCGGCCTTCAAATGACGACACACCTCCGTGCCGTCCATCTGCGGCAACATCAGGTCCAATACAATCAAGGACGGCATTTCGTCACGGGCTTTCTGCAGCGCCGCAGCGCCATCGCGCGCGGTAAGGATTTTGTAGCCCGCTTTCTGGAGATTGTAGACCAGCAAGTCGAGCACGTCCTGCTCGTCATCCACAATGAGAATGGCTTCTGGCATGGCGATACCCTGTAACGAACGCGTCACGGCCCGACGACGCCAAGGTTACAAATGTGTTACGAGCCTCACTGCGTGATGGCGCCTTCCGACGCCGACGACGCCGTCGAACAAATAACCCCGCGCAAACAACTCAATCGAGTCGGCAACAATCTCACGGCTGTAGATCCTGCGGCCAGTATTTATCACAGCTTGAAAGTGTGGGGAAGCAATTCTGACAGCAGATGGATGCGGACGCGCCGCAGGTTCCGCGAATCGACACAGATGACAACGCAATCACCGAACTCCGCGAGCACCTGGCGACAGGCGCCGCACGGGCTGAGCGCGATGCTGGGCGCGACGACAGCAATCGCCTGGAATTGGTGGTGCCCTTCGCTGACGGCCTTTCCCACGGCGACGCGCTCGGCGCAATTGGTCAGTCCGTAGCTCGCGTTCTCGACGTTGACGCCGGTGTACACCTTGCCGCTTTTCGTGAGCAGCGCCGCGCCGACGCGAAACTTCGAATACGGAGCGTGTGCGTTTCGCTGGGCCGCCTTCGCGGCGGCGATCAGTTTGCGAAACTTGAGAGAACCCGATTTCACAGCGCCCCGAGGAATTCGGTCAGCAGTTTGGCGAGTTTCTCCTGCGCCGCGCGCCCCACTTCAAGAACTTCCTCGTGCGAGAGTTTCTTGCTGGAGATGCCGGCGGCAAGATTGGTAATGCAGGAGATGCCGGCCACTTCGATGTTGTGGTAGCGCGCGAGGATGACCTCGGGCACCGTGCTCATGCCGACTGCGTCGGCGCCAATCCAGGCGAACGCCTTGACCTCGGCGGGCGTCTCGTAGCTCGGCCCGGTCGTGGCGAGATAAACGCCGCGCCAGATGGAGACTTGCGATTTCTCCGCGGCGGCATCGAGTTTTTCACGCAACCGCGGCGAGTAGGCCTGCGACATATCAATGAACCGGTTGCCTCCATTGCCGTTCATGTCGCCGATGAGCGGGTTTATCCCCATGTGATTGATGTGGTCTTCGATGACCATGAGGTCGCCGGGCTTGTACTGAGGATTGATGCCGCCGGCCGCGTTGGTGACGATGAGAACCTTGATACCGAACGCGTCAACCACGTGGATGGGATATGTGATTTCAGCGGGACTGCGTCCTTCGTAGCGATGAAAACGTCCGCTAAGGACCATGAGCTTCTTCCCGGCAAGTTCGCCGAAGATCATCTGCCCGGCATGGCCCGCGACCGTCGGCTTGGGAAAATGGGGAATGTCGGTGTAGGAAAGGACCGTCGGCTTGGCGACGCCCTGGGTGATGCCGCCCAGACCCGAACCCACGACCAGGGCCACGTCCGGCTTGAAGCCGCCCAGCTTCGCCTCCAAAAACTCCTTCGTCTCCTTCACGTTCGCCATCATCGGAATGAACCTCTCACTCAATCTTTTGTACGATCAACGGCAGCCGCGTGTTTACCGCTTTATTTTCGATTCTGTATGCGTTTTGCACCATGCGCGCGGCTTCGGCCCCGCGTGTCTCGTCATTATAATGCATCATCATCAGCGGTTCGCCCGCTTTCACGGCGTCCCCGACCTTCTTCGGTTGCTCGAATCCGACCGCGAAATCGACTTTGTCCGCCGCCATCTTGCGACCGCCGCCGAGCGCGATCACCGCGTAACCGATCTGGTCGCACTCAAGGGCCTGCACGAAACCGGATTTCAGCGCGGCAATCGGTTTCCTCTGCCTGGCCGACGGCAATCGCTTCACGTCGTCGCAAACCTTGGCGTCACCACCCTGGGCCGTGATCATCTCGGCGAATTTCCGTAGCGCCTCGCCGCTGGCGAGTTTCTTTTGCAGCATTTGCCGGGCGTCTGCAACATCTTTCGCCACCCCTGCCATGAGCAACATCTCGGCGGAAAGCGCGAGCGTGACCTCCAGGAGATCATCGGCGTGCGCCGAACCGTTCATCATCTCGATGCACTCGCGCACTTCGAGCGCGTTGCCGATCTGCTGGCCGAGCGGCTGGTTCATGTCCGTCTGGAGCGCGCACACCTTCTTGCCGTAGCGTTTTCCAACCTCGACCATCGCCCGGGCCAGTTCCGCCGACGTCTCGCGGGTCCGCATGAACGCGCCGCTGCCCCATTTCACGTCGAGCACAAGACCGTCCACGTTTTCCGCCAGTTTCTTGCACATGATGCTGGCGACGATGAGCGGCAGACACGACACCGTGGCCGTCACATCGCGCAATGCGTACAACTTCTTGTCGGCGGGAGCGATCTCGGCGGTTTGGCCGATCATGGCGCAGCCGACCTTGTCCGTGATGCGCTGGAATTCATCGAGCGAGAGATTCACGCGGAACCCAGAGATGCTTTCGAGTTTGTCGAGCGTGCCGCCGGTCGGGCCGAGTCCGCGCCCGGAAATCATCGGCACCTTCACGCCGCAACAGGCGACGAGCGGGGCGAGAATGAGCGATACCTTGTCGCCAATACCGCCCGTGCTGTGTTTGTCGGCGTAGAACACGCCGGGCTGACGCTTCCATTCGACGATCTTCCCGCTCTCGATCATCGCGCGGGTCAACCACATCGTCTCGTCGAAATTCATCCTCTGAAAACAAATCGCCATCGCGAGCGCTGACATCTGGTATTCCGGCAGTTCGCCGCTGGTGAAGCCGTTGATGAAGAAACGGATTTCCTCTTCCGTCAGCGCGTTTCCATCGCGCTTCTTTTGGATGATTTGTGCGGGGAGAAGCATCTTGTGATTTGTTGGGCGATTCGGTACGGTGCGTTTGGAAGCCGATTGTAGAAGGACTCGCAAAAATGGCAACCGAATTAGACCTCAAGGATGACAGAGGCGAATGGGATGAAGAATAAAGCCCTGTTCTGTTGGATGTTGGTGTTCTCCACTATCTCGCCGATGAGCCAGGTTGTTTCTGAGCACTTCCAGCGATCTTCGATGCCTTCGACCCTTTTAGGCTGTGTTGTTCCAATTGTGTCTTCATTCATTGGGCTGAGCCTTCTTTTCTGTGTCTACAGGCGCCAGTAGCCCCGCAAACTTCTTGTACAGCGCCTTTAGCTTATCGAGGTAGTAGTCGATGTTTTCGTCGCGGCGGGCCGGGTTGAAATCGGCGGCGAGTTTGCAGTTGTCGTAGACGCTGACGCGCTTGCCGTCGCCGGTGACATAGTAGGTGATCTGGTCGCCGGGCTGGTAGGCGCGGCCGGATTTGATGGCCAGTTCGTACGGCGCGCTGCGGTTGCGGGCTGACTTGGCAATCTTCTGTTGGTACACGTTGAGCGCGTCCTGCAGCGTCTCGGTTTTGGCGAGCATCTCGATGGGGAACTGGCCGCGCTCGATCTTCTGGCAGTAATCCTCGTAAAGCTGGGGCACTTTCTTCGCTTCGCCTTTGAGCGCAAGCGTGAGCATGTCTTCGAGGAACTGGCGCTGGAATTTTTCCAGCCCACGCGAGCGAAGCGCCGAGCCGGTGACATGGAGTTTGCCGTCGCTGTCCAGCAGCGCGTAGTTCTTCATCTTGTAGCTGAACATCGCGGGGAATTGGCCGTCGATTTCGACATCGACGCCCTTGGGGAGCGCTTCCTGCAACTCGCGTTCGAGCATCTGGGGATCGGTCTTGGGCGGCGGGATGAAGTACAAGCCATCGGTGTCGATCTCGATGACCTTCGCGCCGCCTTTCTGGAGCCAGTCGAGCATCATCTTGAGCGTCTCGCGGCCTTTCGCGGTGACTTCCTCCGCCGCGTTGAAATCGCCGAAGTGCGCCTGCGAGAACCCGAGGTAGCCGTAGAACGAGTTGATGAGAATCTTGAAAGTCTGCTGCATCGCGTCGAGGTGCTGGCGTTGTGCTGCGTCTTTCGCGGTCTTGGTGTCCGCCTTGGTTTGGAGGCGGAACCGGCGGAGGTCGCGCAGCAACGGCAGAAACAGGTTCAGCTCGTCGCCACGCGGTTTGATGTTGAACGCCAGCATCAACGATGGATACAGCGATTGGGCATCACCATGCCACACGTTGTGGACAATGCCTTCCTGGAATAAATCCGTGTAGCCGCCCGCAAACGGACGCGGTTCGCCAAATTGCGGGACGCTATGCCGCTGGTGCAAATACTCCCGCAGAAACAGCGCATCGATTTTCGTCGCGTTCCCGCGCACGACGACGTCCTGATAGCTATACGGGAAGATTTGCGCCTGGACGAAATAACTCGGGCTGAGCAGGTCGCTGATCTTTCCCGCCGCAGCCGCGCCGGTTTCCTTCACGCCAAAATGCGCCGCGACTTCCTCCAGTTCGAAGCCTTCCAGTTCGCGCGTGGACACATCGTAAAACACGGTGAGCAGAAACGTGTCCACCACGTGGCGGCCATGGATCTCGTGTTTCGGGTACTGGATGGTGCGCTCGGCGATTTGCACCCGCGACTGCCGCGCCCGAAGCGTGGAACCGTCGCGGCCGAGTTTCAGCGGCACGCGGGCCGCGCGGGCCCGCGCGGTGAGTTGCGTCAGCGCCCCGCGGAAAATGTCATGGCCTTCGAGCACGTCGGGATCGCGTTCGCGAATCGTCTCGACGAATTTCTTGAGAATCTGGCCTTCGGTACCGGTCAGTTCGAGTTGCCAGCCGCGGTTGTCGCCCAACTGCAGGGCCTTCAACGTGTTGTCGGCGGCAGTAACGGTTGCCAACTGCAGGCGGCAAAGCTGGTCGAAGCGCATTCCCTTGAACGACGTGCGGCCGGTGGTCATCAGATACTGTTGCCCGGGGTCGTTGACGGCGAAGTGGAGCGTGGGGCCGAGAAACTTGCGCGCCTGCTGAAAATCCGTCCACGACTGGAACCGGGCGAGAAACTTGAGTGCGCCGCTGCCTTGCAGCGGCACGTACTCAACCTTGCGGTCGAACCCCTGCAAGTGGACCTGCTCGGGAAGCCAGAGAAACGGCGGGAACGGTTGCGTCTCCGTCGTGAGTTTGCCGTCGAGCCGGCGGTACACGGTGATTTCCGAATCGCCCGCCAGTTCGGCGCTGACGATGGATGTGGTATCGTCGCGCCCGAAGAGCAGTTGGTTCTCGGCGAAGGGGGCCGCGCTCGGTTTCACGCCGTCACTATAACAAAAACGGCCTGTTCCGAAAGCTCCCGGAGCAGGCCGTGGTGGAAAGCGGTGGCGTTACTTTATGTCGCCCCAGCAGAATATCAGGTGGTACACGTTAATAAGGAAATGGCCGAGTTGGTGAACAAAGCAACCGATGGGGCCAAGATCGTTTAGATTTCCGCCTTGAATCGTGCCGCCCGACTGGATCGTGTCCGCCTGCGCGGCCAATCGGCAAAGCTGCTGGTCGCTAAGCTGCGACAGGCGTGCGTGCGCTTGTTGGCTACTCAGGCCGACGGCCTGCAGATGGCTCGCCACGGTCTGCTCATTGAGCATCGCATCGACCTTCTGATACGCGGTGGACGCGGCGGCGGATTCGACGGATTCGCAGGGGGCAGCGAAAACTGAGTTCGCGCCGATGACGACTGCAGCGACCACAGACAGGGCGGCAAAACGTGAAGTATTCATGATCATCGCCTCCGAAGAACTACCGTAACTATAACTGAAACCATGCATTGCACAAGGAGATTTTCTTTCGCACCCACGAAGCGGCAGATTGCACGGAAAGACATTTAGTGCGCCGCTGACGGAGCGGCCTTGGCAGGCTTGGGCGCGGTCGCCGCTGTGATCTTCTGGCAGGTGGCGTTCAGGAACTCGATGGAAGCGCGGGCCACCTCCGCGGCGCGATGGCTGTCGTGCGGGAGTTCCACGTTGACGAGCCCCGTGTACTTATTGTCGCTGAGCACGCGGAGGATGGCGACGAAATCCAGTTGACCTTCGCCGAACATAAGATGTTCGTGCTTGCGGTCGCGGATGTCTTCGATATGGATGTTGCGGATGTGGTTGTTAAACTTGCCGTAGACCTGCCGGAACGGAGCCGTCTCGGTGCAAAACACGTGGCCAATGTCCATCGTCAACCCAAAGCGCGCGCTGGCGAGGTGCTTCTTGAGCACTTCGAATTTCGCCATGTCGTCGACCAACATGCCCGGCACGGGTTCGAAGGCCAGTTGCACGCCGCGGCGCTTGGAGTGCTCCGCGAGTTGCAGACAGCCCGTGACGAGCCAGTCCCATGCCTGATGCTCGGGGACCTCGGGATCGCGGGCGCCGGACCAGAAGCTGACGCATTCGGCGTGCAGATCAGCGGCGATATCGACCGCGCGGCGCAGAAACTCCAGCCGAATCTGGCGGCCCTCGTTGCTGATCAGCGCGGGATACTGCTTGCGCTGCGGGTTGAGGAGGTAATGCGCGCCGGTTTCGATCACGACGCGGAGCTGCAGTTTCTCCAGGAGTTGGCGCAGGCGGTTGAGATCGGCGGGTTCGAAGGTGAACGGGTTGCAGTGATAATTGTCCAGTGTCAGCGCGACGCCGCGATAGCCGCAGTCGGCGATGATCTCCAGCGCGTCTTCGAGTTTGTGGTGCGCAAACCCGTTCGTGTTGTAACCGAAAGTCAGATTCATCTCGTCGATCTCGAACGACGGCTCGCCCTGGTCAATCCGGCTCGAAAAATAGCGTGAATCGGCTGGATTTGCCAGAGCAAATGAGCACAACGAATTACGCAGGCAAGAGCCGGCCCACTGGACCGGGCGCTCCACCGCGGCTCACGTCATGGCGAATGCCTTGCCCAGCACAAATGCAGGCACGAGCAACGACAAGACCAAGAGCGCGCCGATCCAATCCCCAAAGGGCGACAGGATGACAATGATCGCATCCACCACGATGATGCCCAGCAGCATTCGCTGGATGATTCTTTGGAGGGCAATGTTCCCCGCCTTGTGCGTTGAGAGAAACGTGATCGACCCCGTGTACAAGCCGAGCAGCGCCGGCATCCACGCGAGCCGCAACGGCAGGCAACGCATGCCGAGCAGAAAACCGGCAAAGTGGCATGTGCCCAACACCAGCGGGCGGAGCGCGGCGAAACGCCGCGCCCACGCATTGTAGAAAAAGATCATCGCCCCGAGAAAAACGCCGACGCCAAACGGAACCGGTCCGGCAAGGCCCGCCAGCGCCAAGCCGGCGATCATCAGCGCCGCTGCGAGCGTCCACGCGGTTCTCAGCGGCACCGCGCCGCCAGGCAACGGACGTCCGGGGTGTTCCACGGAATCGAGGTCGTAGTCAAAGCAGTCACTGAACACGACACCCGAAGTGTAGAAGCAAGCCGACGCCATCGCGAGCAAGGGCAGATCCCAGACGGGTGCGCCGCCGCCCACAGCAAACCAGCCGGCGAGCGGGTCCGCCATCGCCGCAAATGCGTTCGGCGGGCGGAGGAGTTGGGCGTACGCCAGAAACCGGGAACGCTCGGTCGTCATCGTGGCGTGATTCTTGCGAATGCGCGAGTTCTTTGCCAGTGGAATCGGACTGGAAATCCGCAGGCAGCTTGGCGACAATGCCATCCCCATGCACGGGAAACCTCTCAAAGTCCTTTCCGCCATCGTCGTGGTGCTGGCGCTCCTGTTCCCGTTTCTGCTGGCGCTGGAAAAAATCTCCGAATCCGACACGTTCTGGCATTTGAAGACCGGTGAGTGGATCATCGCGCACGGAACGGTCCCGCACGTCGACCCGTTTTCGGTGATCGTCAACGGCAAACCGTGGTTCGATGGGGAATGGCTGTTCCAGCTTGGGATGTATGTGGTGTACACGTGGGGCGGGTTCAACGCCCTCGTGATTGGAAAAGCGATCATTGTATTTTTGACGGGGCTCGTGCTTTTCGTCGCGGGTCGTCGCAACGGAGCGGGCGTGGCGCTGGCCGCGTTGCTGGTGATGGCGGCCTGCGTGGCGGCGCGCGAACGACTCGAGGTGCGACCGAACGTGGTGATGTTCTTGTTTGCGGCATTGACGGTCACGCTGCTGGAGTCAGCGCGGCGCGGGAAACCGTATTCGTTGCTCTGGCTGCCGTTGCTGCAGTTGGTCTGGGTGAACGTGCACGGCTCCTTTCTGCTCGGGATCGCGATCACGGTAATCTACGGTTTGGTGCACGGGATCGAGTTTGCGGCGCGAAAACAGTGGCGTTGCGCGTTGCTGATCGCGGCAACCCTGCTGCTGTCATGCGCGGCGTGTTCTGTAAACCCGTTCGGTATCCAACTGGTGCGGCACGCCGTCGAGCAGATGGGAAATTCGAGTCCGTCGGGCGCGATTGGGGAGTGGCGACCGACACGGTTGGTGTTGCTCACGGAACCGAACTGGGCGGTGTGGGTATTCTGGTGGTTGTTTTGGCTGAACCCGGTCGTGTTGATCGCTGTGCTGGCGATCAAACGTCGCGAGTTTCCCTGGGCCCACGTGCTGGTCGTGGCGGCGATGAGTGTGCTCGCATTGCGGGCGAATCGATTCACAGCGCTGTATGCAGTGGTGACCGCGCCGATCCTGGCACACGGGCTGGCGGTGCTGCGCGCGCGGGTCGCAGGAGAACAGCGCTCGGATTGGGGTGAAACGACCGCGGGGATCGTCGCGGGAGTCACGGCGGCTTTCTTGATTTTCGGGGTGGTGACGAATCGCTGGGCGGTCGCGGAGAATCGGCCGGCGAAATTCGGCCTGGGCGTGGACGAATCGGTTGTGCCGATGCGGGCGTTGGCGATGATGGCGAAGCTGCCGCCGGGCTTGAACCTTTTCAATACCTTCCTGTCCGGGGGACCGCTGATCTGGAAGGCGTATCCGCAATGGCAACCGTTTTGCGACGGGCGCGCGAATCTGTACGGGCGCGAGTTTGTGGATCAATACCGGCGGGCGATGTACGACCCCGTGGAGTGGGAGCGGTGGATGCGCGAGCGATCGGTGTCGGTGGCGTACATCCAGTACGGCACGGTGGACGACCTCGGCTTGCTGCAATACATGGTGAAAAGCCATGTGTGGGACTTGCTCTACTTCGACCATGCGGCCTGCATCTTCGTGCACCAGAGTTCATGGGCCAGATTGCGCGCCGACAAGCAACTGGCGGATTTCAGGCCGGTGCGGGTGACGGACACGAACGCCGTGCTGGCCTACGCGCACAAGCTCGCGGACGAAACGGCGGGCGGAAATTCGTATCGCCGCGCGCGCGTGGTGGCGACGGCGGGAAATTTTCTGATGACGATTGGCGCGGTCGATGCGGCACGGGCGTTGTTTGAGGATGCGGTCGCAACGCATCCACGGCCTTCGGAGGCGTGGATGAACCTGGCCGCCATCAGTCTCGATGAGGGAAACGGGAAACAAGCGATGGAGGTGACGGGAAAACTGCTGGCGATGAACCCGCGATATTTCTACGCGCGCTTGTTGCAGGCGCAAGTGGAAGCCACCGAAGGCGGTCTCGACGCGGCGGTGGCGGACGTGGAGACGGTGCTCGGCGAGCAGCCACATTCGGCGCAGGCGTGGCTGTTGCGGGCGCAGTTGGCGGCGCGGCAGGGCGACCGTCCGGCGGCGATCCGGGCGCTACAGCGCACGGCGGCTGAGCAGGTGGAGGATGCGCATTTGTACCTGTTTCTGGGGCAATTACTCGGGGCGGAGAGACGGACGAACGAAGCGGTCGCGGCTTACGAAAAATGCCTGCAACTCTGGGTCGGTCCGTCCCAACAGCGGGGGCAAATTGAGGCCGAGCTGGTGAAATTGCGCGCTCCAGCGCGGAAATGATATCGGGCAAATCGCACTTGCGCGGACCGGATTTTCTTATATTGTTTCGACGCAAACGATTGGAAAGGGGGCGAAGCAAGGATGGAAGAGATCACTTGCCCGAACTGCAACGTGGACGTGGAGTCCGAAGAATTGCGGCGGAACAATCTGCGCTGTCCGACGTGTGGTTTCGATTTGAGCGACACGGGAGACGTGGAAGATCTCGACGAGGGCGACGAGATCGACGACGAGGAGGAGGAAGATGAGGAGGACGAGGAGGATAAGAAAGAGTGACACGGGCCACTCGACACCCTCTTCATGGTGCTGAATGATCATTGAGACGTTCGAAGCGGGCCCGGTTGCAACCAACGGCTATCTGGTCGCCGACAAAGAGGGCGGGAAAGCGCTGGTGATTGATGCGCCCCAAGGGGTCGCGCGGCTGATGGTCGAGCAGGCCCGGAAGTGGAACACGCCGATCGTTACCCTCGTCAATACGCATGGTCACTGGGACCACGTTCTCGACAACGCCGAGTTGTTGCGGCTGACGGGCGCAACGTTTGGCATCCACCGCGAGCGCGCGCCACTACTGACTCTCCCGCAGGCGCGGTATTTCGGCTTGGATTTCGAGATTGAACCCGCGAAGCCGGATTTCTTTCTCGAAGAGGACCAGCCGTTGGATATCGGTGAGCTGAGGTTCGAGATCCTGCATTGTCCGGGTCACTGTCCCGGCAGCGTGGTGCTGTTTGAGCGGCGGCAACGCGTGGCCTTTGTGGGAGATGTACTGTTCGCGGGATCCGTTGGACGCACGGATTTGCCGGGCGGCAGTCATGAGGCATTGATACGTTCCATTCGTGAGAAGTTGTTACCGCTCGGGGACGACGTGCAGGTACTGGCGGGCCACGGAGCCGTTACGACGATCGGTGAAGAGCGTCGGACCAACCCGTTTTTGACCAAGGGATAATCGTCAAAACCCCGAAAAATCAATAGTTGCAAGGTTTCCGGCGGTTTTGTACTATTCGCCGAACCCTGAACCAAGGAGATAAACAAGGAGATTTATGGCAAAGTTGACGAAGTCACAGGTATTAGGACAACTCGCGGACAAGACCGGCGTGTCGAAGAAGGCAGCGGGTCTGTTCATCGATGAGTTGGTCAAACTGGCGTACAAGGAAGCAAAGAATTCCTTCACGATTCACGGCCTCGGCAAGATCGTGCTCGTGAATCGCAAAGCCCGTATCGGCCGCAATCCGGCCACGGGCGCGCAAATCCAGATTCCGGCCAAGCGGGTGGTGAAGTTCCGTATCGCGAAGGCGGCGAAGGACGCGATTCTCGGCGGGAAGTAATCCGCAAGAGTTGGGAAGTTCGAAGGGCGGCTGTGTCACCCACAGTCGCCCTTCTCATTTTCACGGGTGATTGACTACTTGGCGGACTTTTTCGTGAACGCCGTGATATCGGGAATGCCGGCCGCGCGCGCCGCATCCACAATGGCCACGACCGTTCCATAGCTGACGGTCCTGTCGGCGGAGAACTGGACCTGTAATTTCGGGTCCTTCTGTTTCGCCTGGCGCAAGGCGGCTTCGAGCGCGCTCGAGGCAATGGGTTTGCTATCGAGATATATCGTTTCGTCGGAGGTGACCTCGATCGAGATGCGCTGGATTTTCTCACGGCCAACCTCCTGGGCGGTTTTGGCCTCGGGTAGAACAAGCTTCACAGCGGTGGGTAAGTTCGCGCGAAACGTGGTGGTGGCGATGAAGAAAATCAGCAAGATGAACAACACATCCACCAGATTGATGAGGCGGATCGCCGGTGGGCGCTGGGTTTTGGTTGGATCGAAGATGCGCATGGCCGGTCAGGAAGGGGAACTGCGGTACAAGCGCGTGAGCAGTTCGTTGGTGTGACGCTCCAACTCCAACACGAGCACTTCGATGCGCCGGCGCAGATACATGTAGGCAATCAGCGCCGGAATGGCGATTCCCAGGCCGGTCATGGTGGCGGTCAACGCCTCGTAAATGCCGCGCGAAATCATCGTCGGATCGCCGAGGCCCTTCTTGGCCACGTCCTCGAACAAGTTCACCATACCGATGACGGTGCCGAGCAAACCGAGCAATGGCCCCAGCTCAGCGATCAGCGACAGCGTGGTCAAGCCCCGCTCCATGCGCCCGACAATTTGCCGTGCGAGCGCCTGCATGGCCTCGACGTTTTCGGTTTTCGGTAATGATGCATGAGCGAACACCGCTTGCACCAGTTTGCCGAGCACGGTCGTATCCGATTCGCTGAGGACGCGCACGGTCTCCGTTTGCTCTGCCGTCGCGGGTCGCTTCTCGACCGCCTGGGCCAGCGCGGGCGAAATGATGCGGCGACGCTGGAGCGCCCAGGTGCGTTCCAAGATGATGGCCAAGCCCGCGATGGAACACACCAGTAGCGGCCACATGGCGAGACCCCCCCGAAAAAACCATTCCGGCATGAAACTCCTCCGTAGTTAATAATAGAAGGTAAAACTTGCCTCGCGTGGTTCCTTCCCAACCAGCGCGCGCAGATTGTCAGGCAACGGCTCGAACGGACCAGATTCTATGATGGCTTTCTCGCAAAACAACGCTAAAATCTGTCCGGCCGTGTTGTCCGTGATCTCCATGACCGTGTTTTCAACCTGGTCCTTTTTCAGGGTCCCATCCTCCATGAGATAAAAGTGCAGGGTTACTTTTCCCGCCCGCTCATACATGCCGAAGTGGTCGATCAGGTGAAACCAACGGCTTTGCACGGCCTTGAATATCTTCTTGTCGTATGCGCCGAATGGGCTTTCCTCGACATTGAACGCCGCGACGCCCGTGCGTGAGACACCCACGGCGGTGACGTGTGCCTTGCGGGCGATGATCTCGCGGCCCGGCGTGCCCGGCTCGCTGGCAACCGCAGGCATGCCGCCATCACCCGTCATGGCCGGAGTGTTGGGAACCTCCGGACTCGTCGCGAGGGCTGGCTGAACGGCGGTCTTCGGCGCCATTGCCATCTTCTGTTCTTCGACAATCTTCACGCCGAGCGGGGCGATTTCCTTGGGCTGTTCCTGGGGTTTTGGCTGAGACTGCGAGGCTGTTTGCGCGACTGACGGAGGTGCAGCGCGGCCCGGCGCACCGGGCGAGCCGGGTTGGACAATCAGTGGAGCAGCGGCACCTGATTGCGTCGGCACATCCACCGTACTGTTCATCACGCGCGTCTCCTTGCCTTCCAGGTACGGGGTTTCACCTTCCTTGCCGGTCGGGTTGTGGGGATTGGCGGCGACAGTCGACTTGTCGGAATAATGCTTTGCATCCTTCGGTTTTTCGCCCGTGACTTGCGAGGCGTCGGTCTCGATGAACTGTTGGGCTTGCTTGTCGCTCTCCCGTTGGGCTTTCGTGCGCGGATCATCCACTTCCACAAACGTGATGGTCTGCACGTGTGGGGTCGCCGATATCTGAGGCAGATGCACCACGCTCGCGATTTTCGCCAAGGAGGAGAGCAATGGCAGTTTCATCAGGACCCCACGGTACTGCCAGCTGCCGAATGAGAGCACGTGCAGCATCAGCGACACCAGTAGTGCGATCTCGAAATTCAGGTTTTCGCGGTACATGGCCATCAGCATGATAGCAGATTGCGTTCCGTCATCAACCCCCGGTCGTGTTCAGAGCACGCCCAACCGTTCGAGAGTTGCCCACAATCTCTCGATGGGCAGTCCCATGACGTTGCTATAGCTGCCCTCGATGCGCTCGACGATGCCTCCGCCGTGTTCCTGGATGGCATAGGCGCCCGCTTTGTCGAGCGGGTTGATCTTGCCGAGGTATTCGGCGATTTGCGGGCGCGTGAGCGGTCGCATCCAGACCCGCGTCGTGTCGGCAAACGCCAGTTCCGTGTCGAGCGGGCGATGCACGAGACAAACGCCCGTAATGACTTCGTGTCGTTGTCCCGCCAATTGCCCGAGCATGTCCTGTGCGTCCTTACGGTTGCGCGGCTTACCGAAGGGTTTTCCGCCGAGCACCACGATCGTGTCCGCGCCGATCACCATCGACTCGGGATGCCGGCCAGCGACGGCCCGCGCTTTGCGTTGCGCATTCTGCATCGCCAGGACGTCGGGCGCGGCGCCGCCGAGCAACTCTTCGACATCATCGGGCCGCACCACGATGAAGCGCAGTCCCATCTCGCGCAGCAGGTGCTCGCGCCGCGAGGATGCGCTGGCGAGGATGATTTGAGGTTTGTCGGATATCATTTATCTCGGTATCGTTGGCTCAGGAATATGGGAATTCCATCGACCAAAGTCGAGCACCTGTACGTGCACGTGCCGTTTTGCGCGGCCAAGTGCAACTACTGCGCGTTCTACTCCGAGGCGGGCGGCGCGGCCAAGATGGAGGATTACGTCGACGCGGTGGTGCGCGAACTCGGGGGCTTCGCCCCACAACTTGCGCCGAAGACGATCTTTTTTGGCGGGGGGACGCCGAGCCTGCTGCCCGTGCCGCTGATGCGCCGCGTCCTGGAAGCCGTCGGCAAGGTGTGCTCGGCGAGCCGGCTGTCTGAGTGGACCATCGAATGTAATCCGTCGACGGTTTCGAGCGGGAAGGCGAAGTTGTTCCACGAGTTCGGCGTCAACCGCATCTCGATGGGCGTGCAGTCGCTCGATGACGGGTTGCTGAAGAAACTGGGACGCGTCCATTCGGTGAGCGGGGCCATCGGGTCGTACAAAAAATTGCGCACGGCGGGTTTTGACAACATCAATCTGGATTTGATGTTCGGGTTGCCGGGTCAGACGATGGAACATTGGCGCGGAACGTTGGGCAAGGCGCTGGAGCTTCAGCCCGAACACATCTCGACGTATTGCCTGATCCTGGAGGAAGACACACATTTCTGGTCGCAACTCCAGAAGGGGTTGATCAAACCGGATGAAGAACAGGAGTTGGCGATGTACCAGACGGCCATCGAAACCCTCGCCGCCGCCGGCTACCGGCAGTACGAGATCAGCAATTTTGCGAAACCGAAGCGCGAATGCACGCATAACATTGCGTATTGGGAAGGCAAAGACTACATCGGGCTTGGGCCGAGCGCCTGCTCGACCCTTGGCAACCAGCGCTGGCAAAACGCACCCGACACGGACCGCTACGTCGCCGCCATGCGCAACGGCGAACGGGCGTTGGCCTACGAGGAACCGCTGACGCCCGAATTGCGCGCGGCCGAACGCGCCGCGTTCGGCATGAGAATGAACGCGGGCGTGCCGGCCAAATTGATTTGTGGCCGTTGGGACAAGGAGATTGCCGAGTTGCTGTCCGCCGAGCTTGTGCAGTGGCGCAACGGTCGTCTCACGCCCACCGCACGCGGCATCCTTTTCGCCGACGAAGTCGCCGCGCAGTTTGTGTGACCGATGACAAATGTTACAATGATTAGGGCCTGACCCCAATTCCGACGCGCTTTTTCTTGCGCCAGACGGACCTTAGTTTCCGGAGACGCCTTGGTTGTATCGATCAGGTTGCATATTTGCGCCTTAAATACGAATCACTCCGGAATCATTCCGATCGTCCCCAGCCACGTCTCCACCAACTGAGGCCATCCCGTAATCGGAAGCTTCGTGCGCCGCAGCCCATATGCATGCCCGCCTTGCGCATACAAATGCATCTCCACGGGAACTCCAGCCTTCTTCAGCGCCATGTAGTAAACCAGCGAGTTGTTCACGTTGTCCACCGGGTCATTCTCCGCCTGCAACAAAAACGTAGGCGGCGTATTGCTGGTAACAGGAACATTCGGATTCAACTCAAAATTCTTATCGTCTTTCCACAGATGTCCCGGATAAAGAGCTATCGCAAAATCCGGGCGGCAGCTTTCTTTGTCAGCCGCATCTACAGGCGGATACAAACGCTTGTCAAAATGCGTGCTCATCGCTGTCACCAGATGCCCCCCTGCCGAAAACCCGATCACTCCAATCTTGTGCGGATCAATATGCCACTCCGCGGCGTGAAAGCGTACCGGCCCCACCGTCCTCTGCGCATCCTCCAACGCCAGCGTCGATTCCGCATACGCCCCCGATCCCCGGGTCGGCACACGATATTTC